>Ga0134124_10002084_pt1 | contig 16091 bp, 10 predicted proteins | sample KB304_FD_96880 | JGI IMG/M metagenome (GOLD analysis project Ga0134124, IMG submission 96880) | Terrestrial soil microbial communities without Nitrogen fertilizer from Kellogg Biological Station, Michigan, USA - KB3-0-4 | ecosystem: Environmental > Terrestrial > Soil > Unclassified ...
CGCCGGTCAGAAAGGGCGAATTGCTGATGACGATCGATAAGCGTCCGTTCGAAGCGGCAGTCCAGTCTGCACAAGCAACGCTCGCGAAAGCGCAATCTGACCTAGCACAGGCCCGGCAGCGGACCGATGTAATAAAAGCTCAAGCGGAATTGGCCAGCGTGCAGGCCGTGCACAGCAAAACCGAGCAGGATCTTCGCCGTATTAGGCCACTAGCCCAAGAGAAGGCGGTTACCGAACTCGAACTCGATGCTGCAGTGGCCGCCGAGAAGTCCTCGCAGGCTAACGTTGATGCAGCGAAAGCAAATCTGACCAATCTCGAGGGGTCGGTTAAATACACGATCGAACGGGCTGCCGCGGAGGTTTCTGCGGCACAGGCTCGGCTTATTCAGGCTCAATTAGACCTCGGTTATTGCGACATCTATGCCCCCATCAACGGCATCATCGGATTCAAAAACGTCGACCAGGGAAACCTTGTCGGCCGAGGCGATGCCACTCTGCTCGCGACTGTCTCGTCATCTGACCCGCTTCTGGTCGATTTCAGCCTGAGCGAGGTGGATTACCTGGACCTAACCGATCCGGGCCGAGCGGGCCGTACAAAAGGGGGCCGAATCGAATTGATCCTGTCAAACGACAGTATCCATCCATACCCGGGCACACTCAGGGTTGTTGACCGGAAGGTCGATCCTACGACCGGCACCCTAAAAGTTCAGGTATCTTTTCCCAACCCAGGAAGCTATCTCCGCCCCGGGCAGTTCGCTCGAATTCGCGCACAGGTCGCTTCACGTGACAATGCGGTAGTTGTTCCACAGCGCGCGATCCAGGAGTTACAAGGCGCAAAGACCGTAATGGTCGTTGATACGCAAAACAAAGTGTCAGTTCGAACGGTGTCGGTTGGCGAGAAGTCGGGTGACGAGATCATTATCACCGACGGCGTGAAACCGGGTGAGCGTGTCATCGTTGAAGGCATGCAGAAAGTAAAACCGGGCAGCGAAGTTGTTCCGACTGCCGGAGAGTCGAAAGAGATCCCCGAACAAGGAAACTAACCATGTCGAAGTTTTTCATCGGAAGACCGATCGTTGGCATCGTGATCTCGATCCTAACGGTCTTGATCGGGATCGTTGTGATCCGCGGCCTTTCCATTGAGCAGTATCCGTTTCTTGCCCCGCCGAATATCCGGGTCACGGCCAACTATCCGGGCGCGTCCGCTGAAGCCGTCGAAGGATCAGTTGCCACGCCCATTGAGCAAGAGGTCAACGGCGTCGACCGCATGATCTATCTGAAGTCGTCAAATACAAGTGATGGGCGCATGCTGCTGGACGTCAATTTTGAGGTCGGCACTGACCAGGATACGGCGAACGTGCTTACTCAGAATCGCGTCTCGACCGCTGAAGCTCGACTGCCTGCCGAAGTCAATCAACAGGGTGTTACCGTCAAAAAACAGAGTCCCAGTATTCTGATGGTGGTCTCGCTTTATTCACCGAAAAATGCATACGATGCGAATTTCTTGATCAACTATTGCGGTATCAATCTACGTGACCAGATCCTCCGTATCCCGGGAATCGCCCAGGTCGATCTTTTCGGCGGAACAGACTATGGCATGCGTATTTGGATAAGGCCCGACCGTCTGGCAAAGCTCGGCCTGACTCCGGCCGACGTGATCTCAGCGATCAAGGAACAGAACCTGCAGGCGCCCGCCGGCAAGATCGGAGCTCCTCCCACACCCACGGATCAGGATTTCACAATGACGCTAAGTGCGCCGGGGCGCCTGGTCAATCCGGATGAATTTGAGAATATCATCGTCCGGCAATCAGCGGATGGATCGGTCGTTCGTGTTAAGGACATCGGACGGGCTGAATTAGGATCTCAGGACTACAATTCATTCGGTCGTCTTAATGGAAACCCAGGCGGCGCTATGGCTGTCTATCTTTTGCCCGGAGCAAATCAGCTCAAGGCTGCAGAGGCCATCTACGAAACGCTTGAGCATGCCAAAACATTGTTCCCGCCGGACATGGACTACAAGATCACCTACGATACGACTCCTGCAGTCGAAGCGTCGATCCATGAGATAGTAAAGACCTTTATCGAAGCCCTGATCCTTGTTACGCTTGTTGTTTTCATCTTCCTTCAAAATATTAGGGCTACGATCATTCCGCTCCTGACAATTCCCGTCTCCCTGGTTGGAACGTTCATTTTCTTTCCGCTCCTCGGTTTCTCTATAAACACTCTTTCAATGTTTGGCCTTGTGTTGGCGATCGGCATCGTGGTGGATGACGCGATCGTGGTAGTCGAAGCGGTGATACACCACCTGGAGCATGGTCTCTCTCCAAAGGAAGCTACTTACAAAGCTATGGAAGAGGTCACTGCCCCGGTAATTGGTATTGCACTTATTCTATCGGCTGTTTTCGTTCCCGTCGCCCTTCTCGCCGGCTTGGTCGGCAGCATGTACAAACAGTTCGCCTTGACCATTGCCATATCTGTCTTGCTATCCGCGTTCAACGCTCTTTCGCTGACGCCAGCCTTATGTGGACTGCTTCTAAAATCGCCGAAGCCAATGCGGGGGCCGCTCGGATCATTCTTCCGCCTCTTTAACAAAGCGTTCGATTTCACAACGAAGGGTTATATTGGCATTTGTACGATACTGGTCCGGAAATCGATCATCACAATACTTATAGTGGGAGTGGTGGTGGCGGGGGCGGTTTTCTTTGCCGGGCAGATCCCTTCAGGCTTTATCCCCGACGAGGACCAGGGCATCCTCGGCGTCGCCGTTCAACTTCCTCCGGGCGCATCTTTGGCCAGGACAAGCGAGGTCTTAAGAAAGATTGAAGAGATCCTCGCCAGAACCGAAGGCATCGACTCCTATCAGACTGTCGGTGGTTACGGCGTGGTCACAAACACCTATCAAACAAATTATGGCTCTATCTTTGCACGCCTGAAACCGTGGGAAGAACGTCATGGCCAGGAGCTTCATGTAAAAGGCATCATGGCGAAACTGCAGAAAGAGTTCTCGACAATGCCTGAGGCGATCATCTTTCCCTTCAATATTCCAACCTTGGCAGGCTTTGGCGCCGCATCAGGCTTCAATTTCTTGCTCCAGGATCGGAGCGGTTCGATGAGCGTGCAGCAACTCGGTGAGAATTCCAGCAAATTTCTCGCCGCGGCTCGCGAGCGCCCGGAACTCGGCACCGTGTTTACATCATTTGATCCCAATTACCCGCAGATAAAGGTCGAACTGGATCGCGAAAAGGCACGGACGCTTGGAGTTCCGGTTGACGAGGTCTACCAGGCAATGTCGACCTCTATGGGTGGAACGTTTGTCAATGACTTCAACCGTTTCGGAAGACTATACAGGGTTTACGTTCAGGCTGAATCTACTTCTCGCCTCAAGGAAACGGATATCGGGAATATCTTTGTCCGCTCAGGAACGACTCATCAAATGGTGCCGCTATCAACTCTTGTGTCCATTAAGGACAAGCCGGGAACTGAGCTTACGACTCGCTTCAACCTCTTGCGATCTGTTGAGATGCAGGGGTCACCAGCAAAAGGCTACACCTCTGGGCAAGCTCTTGCAGCTCTTGAAGACGTTTTCAAGCAGACCATGCCGCCCGAAATGGGATATGCGTATTCTTCATTGTCCTACCAGGAGAAGATCGCGCCACCGGCGGGTCCTACTTTTCTTCTCGCGATCATAGCAGTTTTCCTGCTGCTCGCTGCTCTATACGAAAGCTGGCGCTTGCCGTGGGCGGTACTTTTGGGTTCCCCTCTTGTGGCTCTGGGTGCATTCTTTGGGGTCTGGCTCATGGGTTTCGACAATAATGTTTACGTACAAGTCGGCCTTGTGATGCTGATCGGACTGGCAGCCAAAAATGCGATCCTCATTATCGAGTTCGCAAAGGCTAAACATGAAGAGGGGCTTCCGCTTGCAGAAGCCGCATTGACCTCAGCCAGGCTGCGATTTCGACCGATCTTAATGACCGCTTTCGCATTCATCCTTGGTGTGATCCCGTTAATGAAGGCAAGCGGGGCCGGCGCTGGAGCACAGAACGTAATGGGTACAGGTGTGTTTTGGGGAATGCTTGTAGCGACGTTTCTGGGAGTTTTTATTATTCCCGGAAACTATACGTTTATTGAAGGCCTCGGGCGCCGGGACAAGAAAGAGCAGGGACCTGCAGATGAACCGCAGCAACCTCCAAGCGTAGTCGATGGCGATTCCCATAACGAACAACATGGAAATGCGACGAAGATTGCTCATCAGGCGGGTGGCGCGTCGAAGAACGAAGTGGACGGCGAGTTTCCGCATGAGGTTCAGAAGGGAGCGTAACTATGAAGCGATTGATAGCCTTATTATTGATCGTTGGTTTTTTTCAGGCGATCGGGTTCGGTCAAAAGAAGAAGTACCCGCCTCCACAAGTTCAGACGCCTCAAAGTCTGGACCGCGATGCGACTGCTCCACAGGTCAACCCGCAGTCACTGGCCGACCTTAAATGGTTTGAGGTTTTTGGTGATCCGAGACTTCAGGACCTTGTCCGTGATGCACTCAACTCAAATTATGATTACCGCGCATCCGTCGCTAGGATCGAGCAAGCGAGAGCTAACTACGGCATAGTCCGTTCAAGTCTATTTCCCACGATCGGCGCCAGTACGGATCTGACCTTTACAGGGCGTTCGCGTGACGGGGAGATACAGCTTCCGGAACCGCTTCCCAAAGAGCGTAACTTTGGAAGCATACTGCTCAACCTCTTCACCTATGAGTTGGATATATGGGGCAAGAACCGAAAGGCTACCGCCGCTGCCAGGGCCGATCTGGAAGCGACCGAAGAAGACCGCAAGACCGTTCTTACGACTATAGTCAGCGACGTCGCGACCTCCTATTACAATTTGCGCGAACTCGATTTCGAACTGGAGATCGCAAAGCGAACCTTGGTTTCGCGGCAAGAGTCTTTGCGGATCATTAGTCTGCGGCAGCAGCGTGGCGTATCGAACATGCTTGAGGTCCGACAAGCCGAAGAGTTGGTTTACGACGCGACCCAGGTCATACCTGCCCTGGAACAGTCGATTGAGCAGCAGGAAAACTTCATCAGCGTGCTTATCGGCAAAAATCCTCAACCAATAGTTCGCGGTGAGCCTCTAACTCAGCAAACCATCCCGCCGGCTATACCCGAAGGATTGACGTCCGACCTATTGACTCGTCGGCCCGATATTCGTTCCGCTGAACGACAGCTCTATGCGGCTAATGCCCGAATAGATGTCGCGAGAAAAGCATTTTTCCCGACCATTTCCCTGACCGGATTTTTCGGGTTCGAGAGTACGCAATTGAAGACTCTTTTTAACGGTTCTAGGAGCGTTTGGGGTTTTGTTCCGCAGCTGGCCCAACCGATATTTACCGGAGGCCTCCTCAAATCGAATGTAAAATTCACCCGTGCCCAGGAAGCTATCTTGCTCGTCAACTACGAGAAAACCATTCAAACCGCCTTTCGGGATGTGGCGGATGCGTTGATCGCCCATCGCAAAGTCAAAGAAGTTCGGCAGCAGCGTGAGTTGCTTGTAACAACACTTCAGGACCGATCACGCCTTTCATACGCCCGCTACAATGGCGGCGTTTCGAATCTTCTCGAAGCACTCGACGCAGATCGTGAGCTCTTCACCGCCGAGCTTAGTCTGGCACAGGCACGACGCGATGAACTATTGACTGTTGTGCAGGTCTATAAGTCTCTTGGTGGCGGTTGGCAGTAGAGATCCCTATGAAAATAGATGAAATAGTAAAAAGAGCGGAGCGATTCGCAAAACCATTCCGTGTATCAGATGGAAGCAACTTTCGTCTTAAGGATGTCGACCCGGGCGATACCCTGGATCTCGTTTCAAGCGACAAGCCACGCGCCAAAGAGGCTTTGGCGACTGGTGTTGAGGCTTTGACACAGCTTCAGGATATGTTGTATGCGCAAGATCGCTGGTCACTTTTGCTTATTTTTCAGGCGATGGATGCGGCGGGCAAAGACGGTGCGATTAAGCATGTACTCTCGGGTGTCAACCCGCAGGGTTGCCAGGTCTATTCTTTCAAGGCTCCAACAAGTGAAGACTTGGACCATGATTTCCTTTGGCGTTGTACAAAGTGCCTGCCTGAGCGAGGACGGATAGGTATTTTTAATCGCAGTTACTACGAAGAAACGCTCGTCGTACGTGTACACCCGACGTTGCTTGCAAAGCAAAAGCTCCCGCCCGAACTGGTTACCGACAACGTTTGGAAAAACAGATTCAAAGACATTTGCAGCTTTGAGCGGTACCTGGCCCGAAATGGAACTGTGATCCTCAAGTTCTTCTTGCATGTCTCGAAAGATGAGCAAAAACGCCGCTTCCTGGATCGTCTGGATAATCCCGATAAGAATTGGAAATTCTCGGCAAATGACGCCAGTGAGCGTGAACACTGGAAGGACTATAGGTCCGCGTACGAGGAAACTATTCGGAATACTGCGACCGATCACGCTCCATGGTATGTCGTACCTGCGGATAACAAATGGTTTACGAGGGTAGTCGTGGCGTCCGCAGTGATCGAAGCTCTCGCTTCCCTGAATCTCGCTTATCCAAAGGTCGACAAGAAAAAGCTTGAGGAATTAAAAGCGGCGAGGCTGGCCTTAGTCGAAAACGGCGGGGATAAGTCGCGCAAAGGCAAGACAGCGGCTGCTGCATGATCTGCCCGTTACAAGAGAGTCATTTTCAAGTTCGGAATTCCAATTGTGAAAACTCGAATCAAATCTCCTGCATTTCGACGAGCAAAGCTCAAAAGCGAAGAATATCGAAACATAGCTTTGATATGCCTTCTTGGCGTGCTCGCGGTATACGCTACGTTTCGAGCTCTCGCAGCCGGGAAGTATCCTCTTCTCATTGACCAACTGATCGTTTTTGCCATCGTGATCGGCTATGAGGCGTTCATGTTTGCGTTGGTAAGAAGAACGCTGAATAAGGACGGCGATCTACCGCGGGTTATATGGCCGATCAGTATCCTGATCGAGACACAGATACCGACCATTGCGATCCTCGCCATTATTGAGAACGAGATGAACACTCCATTTCAGGCACTCATCTCTCCGGCTATCCTCGTATATGGTCTCCTTATTACCTTATCTGTTCTAAGGCTCAGTCCAGGTCTTTCCATTTTGACGGGGGCATTTTCGGCCATTGGATATATTGGCACTATCCTTTACGTAAACATTTATTATCCGTCCGCGGCGCGCGTTTTTCCTGCGGGTGTTTCGTACGCCTTTGCGGGAATGATCTTTACTGCCGGATTAATTGGTGCCTTGGTAGCAAGCCAAACTCGTAATTATGTAATATCGGCGCTGAGAGAGGTCGAGTTAGAGAGCGAACTCAAACGTGTCAAACACGATCTGGAAGTTGCTCGCTCGATCCAACAATCGCTGCTCCCTACCAAAGCCCCCGCTTTCGAAGATTTTGAAATTGCTGGCTGGAATCTACCGGCGGATGAAACTGGAGGAGACTATTTCGACTGGCAGGAAATGCCTGACGGCAACTTGGCAATTAGTCTTGCTGACGCAACGGGCCACGGCATCGGCCCTGCGCTAGTAAGCACATCCTGCAGAGCGTACGCGCGTGCGAGTCTTGTCGCGGATGGCAAGCGGGATAGCGTATTGGGCCTGCTCAATAAACTACTTACCGAAGACCTGCCCGAGAATCGATTTGTAACTTATGCGATGGTTTTCCTTGATCCGACTAATTCGACGATCAAGGTGCTTTCGGCAGGACACGGTCCGATACTCTGGTATAAATACTCGACCGACGAAGTCAGCACGGTTGAGGCGAATGGAATTCCGCTCGGCATGATCGCCGGCATCGAATATTCGAATGGAACTGAGGGTTCCCTCGAATCCGGGGATGTCCTTGCTCTTGTTACGGATGGTTTCTTTGAATGGGAAAACCCGCAAGGCGAGGAATTTGGTGTCGCCAGGATGGAAACCGTTTTGCGGGAATCCCGTGATCTTCCGGCGGAAGAGATCGTGATCAGACTTCGGGCCGCCGTTGCAAATTTTTGTGAGGGCACTGAACAAAAAGATGACTTGACCGCTGTGATCCTGCGACGAAAGTGCGGCAAACATTCGGGAGAGATCATACATTAAGCGGATGGTCGCATCTGAACGGTTGCCTCACGCATTGCTCGTTGCCAGCCATGCCTGATGACGCCCTCGGATGATCTCGATAGCCTCTCCGCTGTCAGCAACACATACCGGAATCTCCATATCCTCAGGGTTTGCCAGTTGCGTTTCGGATGCAAGCATTGACTCTCGCGCCCAGTCAACAAGACCTGGCCACATTTTACCAACCAGGATAAGAGGCGTATCCCTCAGGTGTCTCACCTGAAGAAGCTGCCAGATCATGAACGTTTCAAGGACGGTGCCAATTCCACCCGGGGCGACCACGAATGCATCTGATGCAAGCACAAAATGATGGAGCCGTGTAAAAAAGGTGCGGTGCTCAAACGCGAGTTCGACGAACGGATTCACGTCTTGCTCAAAAGGTAAATCGACTCGAATCCCCATGGATTTGCCCTTATTCTCTACGCTGCTTGATCCTTCATTGGCGGCCTGCATAAGCCCGGGACCTCCGCCAGTAATTATGTCACAGCCCATTTCGGCAAGAGCCTTTGCAACCAGTTTCGTTTCCTCGTAGCCAAATGTTCCCGGCTTAGCTCGTGCCGATCCAAAAATAGTTACGCGATACGTTTCATGCCGTGAGGGCCGCAGGCGGGTGAGATCATTGACGACATCCCAAAGCCGGTAAACTGCATCGGTGAGCACTTCTTTGACCGATTCTTCGTCTGCAAGGCTGATCGCATCGTTTCTTCGAGCAGTAACGCCGGTTGCACTCATACATTTCTCCTCTTCTTGGATCAGATCTCGATGACATCCCCCAATTGTGGACATTCCGGGTCCAATCCGTGCTTTGTTCGTACGAGATCGCTGAAGACTTTTCGCGCGCGATCGTCGCCGTGCGTAATAAAAAGGCGAGGGCGTGAAGGTGCAACGGTGTCGAACCATTCCAATAAGTCGTTCTGTCCCCCATGAGCACTAAATCCTCCCATGGTGTGGATCGACGCGCGCACGGGAGTCTCCTCGCCGAATATCCTGACGGTCTTCTCGCCCTCCACCAGGCGCCGGCCTATTGTTCCTGGTGACTGAAAGCCAACGATCAGAACAGCCGTTTCCGAAACTGGAAGATTGTGCCGAAGGTGATGCAGGATCCGGCCGCCCGAGCACATGCCGTTCCCGGCCATTATCATGCACGCGCCTTTTACGCCGTTCAGGGCCTTTGATTCGGCCGGCGTCGGACAAGCTCGAGCGCAATCCAGGTTTTTCCGAAGCTCTCCGGATTTCACCATCTCCTGGGCTTCGGCATCAAAGAGTTCATCGTTTTGTCCATAGACCTTGGTTGCCTCGAGTGCCATCGGACTATCCAGAAAGATCGGAAACGGCTCTAGCGTCTTTCTGTGAAAAGCCCCGGCCAACAGATAGAGCAGCAGCTGCGTTCTTCCAACGGCAAATACGGGAACAAGGATCTTGGCCTTATTCGCAATGGCCTTCGCAATGATCTCTCGCCCTTCTATCGCCGTCTCATGAAGCGACCGATGATTTCGGTCGCCATACGTTGATTCCATGATCACGACGTCCGCCTGATGGAATGGTACCGGGTCATTCAGAAGCGGTGCTCCTCGTGGTCCGAGATCGCCTGAAAAAACAACGATCTTTTTACGGCCGTTTTCGCTGACGGTCAGTTCCACGCTCGCAGAACCTATCACATGACCCGCATCCACGAGCCGTGCCTCAATTCCAGGGGCGACGGAAAATCGCTCATTATATTTGACGGGCGACGCCAGTGGCTTCAGCCTGCGCACGTCCGCCTCTTCGAATAACGGCTCAAGGGGCGCAAGGTCTTTCTTCTCACGTTTCCGGTTTTCACGCGTCAGGTCTTGCGTCTGCAGTCTAACGGAGTCTTTTAATATCAGAGTAGCGATTTCAAAGGTAGCTCGTGTCGCATAGATCGGTCCGTTGTAGCCGTTTCGTGTCAGCAGTGGTAACCGGCCTATATGGTCCAGATGACCGTGGGTCAGGATGACCGCATCGAGCCGCCCGCCCTCGAGTTGGTCCTTGCGACGGTTTTTTGAACTTTCCCCTTTTTGGCCTTGAAAAAAACCGCAGTCGATCAGGACGCTCGCTTGTTCAGTAACAACCTGGTAAGCAGATCCCGTTACGTCGCCTGCGGCTCCAAGGAAATGTATCTTCATCCCTTTCCTCGAGACTTTTGTAGGTCCTTCCCGTCTTCTAAAACGTTTGGTATTCCACTCGAGCTATGTGTCTCGACGTTTCCTTTTACGGGCCAATATCATGCGCCAACTAAGAATAAACTGGCACCGTCAATAGCGGAGCCGAACACTGCCGAAGGACCCTTTCGCTATGGCTTCCTCTCAAACCATCCAGAAAACCGTTTCGACCGTCAGTTGCCATAAGGATCAGGTCGGCATCAAGCTCCGAGGCGGTATTAACAATGGTTTCTATAACCTCTCCGCTGCGCACCTCTTTCTTCCAGTCCCAGCCCTCAACCTCATAGGCACGAAAACGTGGCATCTTGTCTTCCGACGCCCCTACATGCAAAACGATGAACGTACCATCGGTCAGGCCGAATCTGGTGACCAGACGGGCTGCCGCTTCAATGGCCGGTTGCGGCGACGGTTTTTCGGCAATTGGTATAAGGATCCGCTTAAGGCTGATCGAGCCATCGGTTTCGGATACAAACCCCGGACAATCGCCGGGAATGAATAACGTCATTTGCTTGGCGCTCCTCGCGACCGGTTCCGCAACCGATTTGTGCATCCAGCGAACCTGACCCTTATATTGACGGGTGGCCAAGACGATCAGGTCAGCCGGATTCTTCTCCAGGAATTTAAGCACTGCCCTGACAGGATCGCTGTCCTTCCTAATAACCTTGCACGGATTAATGCCCAGACCAATTACCGCCGATTTGGGACTGTTTTTTGGTAAGAGCTTCCATTTTTCCAGGGTTTCCCTGACGCCCGGAAAATCTGACCAGCTCGAATCGTCGCCGGACGCGACATGCAGCAGATTAAGCTCGGTTTTCGATAACAGAGACGCCTTTAGAGCGTGATAAAAGGCGACTTGACTTCCCGCGGAGAAATCGGTCGGATGAAGCACACTTTGGATGATCGGGGGAGTTTTCTGGCCATCTAGATACATATTGTTTTTGGTTGACTGCTATCAAAAAGGGAGACTTACTTTCTCGCCGTAACAGTTATCTCGATATGGCCGTCACCGACCAGCTTAGCGACTACGACCGTCGTTCTCGTCGGCCTTGGAACCTTAAAATAGGAGGTATAGACCGCGTTCATTCGATCAAAGAGAGTTTTGTCCGTAAGATACACCTGAGCGCTGACCACATCAGCCGGCGCCATACTGGCTTCTTTCAAGATCACACCAATATTGTCCAGGCTTTGCTTTACTTCGGCGCCGAAATCGGAAGGGATCTTCCCGGCAGCGTCCTCACCGCCCATTCCTAAGACATAGAGCGTCCCATCGACTAAAATTCCGGGACTCCAATTTCCACTTGCATTTGACCCGGGCGGCAAAATGACCTTCTTTTGCTTTGTTTGCGCAGACCCAAACGAGAAACAAAATAGAATTGCGAAAAGCAATAAAAAGATCTTTAACATGCGACCTCCATTAAATCTTTAGTACGCTTCGAGCCCGGCCGAACGAAAGATATCGGAGACACGTTCGACGGCTTCCGCCCCGGGTGGCTCGACGTCTGCCAGCGAATACTCGAGACCAAGCCTCTCCCATTTAAAGCGGCCCATTTGGTGAAATGGTAGAATGTCCACTCGTTCACAATTGCCAAGACTAGTCAGAAACTCAGCCATTTGCTCCACATCTTCGTTGCTGTCGGTCCAACCGGGAACAAGCACAAATCGCAGCCAAATTGGACGCCTAAGCTCCGCTAATCGCCGGGCGAAATCAAGGCTGGGACCAAGTTCCTTTCCTACCAGATCGAGATGGCGTTTAGGATCGAGTGACTTTATGCACAATAAAACCAGATCGATCTTTTTCAATTCGTCGTCAGTTAGCCGTTGCCCTAAGTACCCGTTGGTATCAACGGCGGTATGGATTCCCAACTCCTGAGCTGCGTCAAACAGTCGAACGGCAAAACGATCCTGCATCAAAGGCTCTCCGCCGCTGAGAGTAAAACCGCCTCCCATTACCTTTAATCCATGGCGATACTTTCGTAACTCTTCAACTGCATGATCGAGAGTTACCGGCATACCGTTGATCATTTTCCACGTGTCCGGGTTGTGACAGTAGCGGCACTTGAATTGGCATCCCGCGGTCCAAGCAACAAGGCGAACGCCCGGTCCGTCAACCGTAGAACCGGTTGTGAACGAATGGAGAAAACCCATGTCACCCGTAACAAGGGCTCGCTTAACGACAGACTCTTCGACATTCCGGCTTAGGTCGACACGGAGTTCAAATGGACTTTTTGCTTCAAGAGAGATCGATTGCGGCGTTGGTTCGGCACTCATAACACCTCCTGCCTCCCGTGAAATGTCCGGTTGATCACATCCATCTGCTGCTCCCGTGTCAGTCGAACAAAGTTCACGGCGTAGCCCGACACACGTATGGTCAAATGAGGATACTTTTCAGGATGGTCCATCGCGTCCTGCAACATTTCGCGATTGAGCACGTTGATATTCATGTGGTAGCCGGTCGAGCCGAAAAATGCGTCCAGCATCGCGCGAAGATTAGTGACTCGGTCTTCGGCAGATTTTCCAAGACCGCCCGGTAACAACGATGCGGTGAGCGAAATGCCGTCCTCCGCGTCCCTAAAAGGAATTTTCGCGATCGACGCGGCTGACGCGTGTATTCCATGGTTGTCGCGCCCGTGCATCGGGTTCGCTCCGGGTGCGAACGGTTCGCCTTTTCGCCTTCCGTCCGGCGTATTACCGGTGCTCTTGCCGTAAACCACATTTGACGTGATCGTTAGGATCGATTGTGTATGCTTCGCATGACGATAGGTTGGATACTTTCTGAGCTTGTTCATGAACGTCGTAACTACCCACGACGCAAGTTGATCGACCCGATTATCGTTATTTCCGAATTTTGGAAAATCCCCTTCCGTTTCATAATCTGTGATCAGACCGGTCTCGTCGCGAACCACCTTTACCCTCGCGTACTTGATCGCCGACAGACTGTCCGCGATCACCGACATCCCGGCCATTCCGAATGCCATCGTTCGAAGCGGCGCATAATCATGCAGAGCCATTTCCAATCGCTCATATGCATACTTGTCATGCATGTAATGGATCACGTTCATCGCGTTCACGTAAACGCCTGCCAGCCAATCCATCATTTTTGTATATTTTTCAATGACATCGTCGAACACCAGATACTCGCCCGTAACCGCTTCGAACTTCGGGCTCACTTGAGCGCCGGTCAGCTCGTCCCGTCCGCCGTTGATTGCATAAAGGAGGCATTTGGCCAGATTCGCCCGCGCACCAAAAAACTGCATCTGTTTTCCAACCACCATCGGTGATACGCAGCATGCGATCGCGCCGTCATCTCCTATCGCTCGACGCATCAACTCATCACTTTCAAACTGGATCGAACTTGTATCGATCGCCACCTTCGCCGAGAAACTTCGAAATCCATCCGGCAGACGAGGCGAGTACCACACTGTTAGATTTGGTTCCGGGGCCGGACCGAGATTGTAAAGTGTCTGAAGAAATCGAAAACTCGTCTTCGTAACAAGGGTACGCCCGTCATCTCCCATTCCCCCGATCGATTCTGTGACCCACGTAGGATCGCCCGCGAATAGGTCGTCATATTCCGGCGTTCGCAAAAATCGAACGATCCTGAGTTTGATAACAAAATCGTCGATCATTTCCTGTGCCTGCTCTTCAGTGATCGTCCCCCCGGCAAGGTCGCGCTCAAAGTAAATGTCCAGGAAACTCGATGTACGTCCGAGGGACATCGCCGCACCGTTTTGTTCCTTGACGGCGGCCAGGTACCCAAAGTAAAGCCATTGCACCGCTTCAAGTGCGTTTCCTGCCGGCCTCGAAATATCAAATCCATAGGTCGATGCCATTTGCTGCAGCTCTTTCAGGGAACGGACCTGTTCTCCAAGCTCTTCGCGATCACGAATGATGTCGTCCGTCGACATTGCGGAATCGAGTGCGTCTTTCTCCGCTTGCTTAGCCTCGATGAGCTTGTTGACACCGTAAAGCGCGACTCGCCGGTAATCGCCAATGATGCGGCCGCGCCCGTAGGCATCCGGCAATCCCGTCAAAACGTGCGAACTGCGGCATCTGCGAATGTCCGCAGTGTACGCGTCGAACACACCCTCGTTATGGGTCTTGCGATGTTTAGTAAATGTTTCGACGACCTTCGGATCGGGTTCGTAACCGTAAGTTTTTAGAGCATTCAAAACCATCCGGAAACCGCCGTTCGGCATGATCGCCCTTTTCAGCGGCGCGTCGGTCTGAAGCCCGACTATCACCTCGCTATCCTTGTCTATGTAACCGGGTGGATGAGCTGTGATCGACGTCGGGATCTGCGAGATGTCCAGAACGCCTTTCTTCCTCTCTTCAATAAAGAGTTCGTTGAGACGATCCCAGATCCCTTTCGTTCGCTCGGTTGCATCTGCGAGAAATGATCCGTCGCCTTCATAGGGCGTGTAGTTCTGCTGGATGAAATCGCGGACATCTATTGCCTTTTGCCAGAGGCCGCCTTTGAATCCTTTCCATTCAGGATTTCCGTTTTCTTGTGCCAACTCTTGTGAGATCGCGGTCGCCATATTTACTTCTCCTCAGACAGTTCCTCGCGCTTGGGTCTGCGATATACCAAGCAGTCTGCCGGTATGACGCGCGATCATGAGTTCCTCATTTGTTGGGATAACCCAGGCCGACACCGAGCTTTTTTCGATTGAAATTCGAGCGCTATTTGAATTGTTAGCTTGCTCATCCAGTTCGACTCCAAGCCACTGAGCACCTTTGCATATGCGTTTTCTGATTTCCGGCGAGTTCTCGCCGATACCCGCGGTAAATACCAAGGCGTCAATGCCGCCGAGCACCGCCGCCAATGCACCGATCTCCTTCGTCGCTCGGTAGACGAAATAATCCACCGCCTGTTGAGCCGCTGGTTCATCGCTCTCGAGCAAGACGCGCATATCGTTGCTGATACCCGAGATGCCGAGCAGGCCAGACCGCTTGTACAGGATCGTCTCGACATCCTTCGGTGAAAGTTGAAGGCTCTGGAATAGGTAGAGAACGACACCCGCATCAATAGCTCCAGGTCGAGTTCCCATGCACAAACCATCAAGGGCAGTGAAACCCAGCGTACTGTCTACGCTCTTCCCTTCCTTAAGAGCGCATAGACTAGACCCGCTTCCGAGATGTGCAACGATGACACGACCACTTGCGATCTCCGGCGCTACGTCCGGCAGCACGGACGCAATGTATTCGTACGACAATCCGTGAAATCCATACCGTTGGAGGCCGTGACTAGCCAGATCCTTTGGAAGCGGGACGAGGTCCACTACAGCGTTGTGGCCCCGATGAAAGCTGGTATCGAAACAGGCAACTTGTGGAACGTCGGGAAGCCGCTCAGCAACCGCTTCTATTGCCGCCAGGTTGTAGGGCTGATGCAAGGGGGCGAGAGGTGTAAGCTCGTATAGTTCCTTTAAAACGTCAGCATTAATGATGGTTGGTCCCGTAAAACATACGCCGCCGTGGACAACCCGGTGCCCCACTCCGAGCACCCGAGAACCTCCATATTGCGAGCGAAGCCACACGGCCAATTGCTCGATGGCGCCGTTACCGTCGCGAACTTCTTTCAGAACGAGATCTTGGTCGATGAGCTTCACACCGGAATCGTCTTTTGCAGTTAGGCGCGGCTTCGTACCGATGCCCTCGATTTGACCCCGCGCCGCAAGCCGCCACCCTTTGCCTTCAGGACGATGGAAGACGCAGAATTTCAGGCTCGACGAGCCAGCGTTTAGCACCAGAGCATAGTCGTCCATTCGAA
>Ga0134124_10002085_pt1 | contig 16089 bp, 15 predicted proteins | sample KB304_FD_96880 | JGI IMG/M metagenome (GOLD analysis project Ga0134124, IMG submission 96880) | Terrestrial soil microbial communities without Nitrogen fertilizer from Kellogg Biological Station, Michigan, USA - KB3-0-4 | ecosystem: Environmental > Terrestrial > Soil > Unclassified ...
CACACGGGTCTGGCACTTTTCCCATCTGATGGCGGGTGCTTCGATTGGCAGGGATTGTACCATCGGGCAAAACGTGTTCGTCGCGGCCGGCGCCAAGATCGGCAACCACGTCAAAGTGCAGAACAACGTCTCGGTGTACGATGGCGTGGAGCTCGAAGACGAAGTCTTCTGTGGCCCGTCGTGCGTGTTCACGAACGTGAAGAATCCACGCTCGGAAGTGTCTCGCCGACACGAGTTCTCACCCACGAGAGTGCGCCGCGGTGCCTCGCTCGGCGCGAATTCGACCGTCATCTGCGGCGCCGATCTCGGACGCTACAGCATGGTCGGTGCAGGCGCGGTGGTGAGCGGGCACCATCCGGACTACGCGCTCTTGCTTGGCGTGCCCGCTCGACAAGTGGGCTGGATCAGCCGGCATGGGCACCGGCTCGAGATGCGTGACGGCGACGGAAACCTGCTCTGCCCAGAAAGTCACTTTCGCTACCGTGAGAGGGTCGGCGGCGAACTCAGTTGCATCGATCACCCGGAAGATCTGCCCCTTCGGTGAGCGAAGATCAGCAGCTCATTCGAGCCCTAGTCCGTGCCGCGAGAAGACTTTGCGCACAGACTTGCGGACGACCGGCGGCAATAGCTTTCCATAGCGGCCTAGGTAGGGATAGATGACATCCCCGACGCGACGGCCGACGCTGAAGAACTTGATTTGCCAATCTTCGAGGCCAAGCTCGCGCTTTCCACTCAAAATCGAAAAAAGCCTGTGCGAGCCGAGGTCGTTCTCGGCGAACTCGGCTCGCCGCTGAGCAAGCAGAAAAATGCCGTGAGTCGCGTCATCACAATCGAGGCGACGAATCTCCAAGTCGGAAAAGATGCGCTCGAAATCGTCGCGTTCGTAACGCCAGTAGTCATGCGGGTAGCCGTGGAAGTCAAACCCGATTCGTCGGGTGGTGATCACCAACAAACCACCCGGCTTGAGGATGTTTTTTAGCGTCGAGACGACGAGTCGCCAGTCGTAAACGTGTTCCAACATCTCCGTCGAAACCACGACATCGAACGACGTTCGACCAAATTTGGCGATCAAATTCTCCGCGTTGCAGACCACGTCGACGCCGGGCCCGGGAGCGATATCTACGCCCACATATTGGCTCGGGCCGAGTGGTTGGAGGATCGAGCGAGCAGACCCGTTCACGTCGTAGGAACCGACCTCGAGGACACTCTTTCCGGCAACGTCCGGAGCGGTGAGCGAGCTGCGAACAAAATCCAAACATAGCTGATCGCACATGTTGCGCGCACGCTACCCCGCGTACCGGATCGGGTCAACGACCACCACGCGCTGCGTTTGCGGGTCTTCGGGAACTGCGACACCTTTCGCTCGGCTCGTGGCTTCCGCGCTGACGGCCGTGCTCGCTGTGAACACGCGGGGCCGAGACACGAGGGCATGGAAGCTCACTGAAATCCTGATAGAAGGCTCGCAGGATGACCTTGGCACCTTCCCCAGCTCCGCGCCTCGACGATCGAACTTCGAGCGTGCGCGGTGGATCGCTCGTGGCGCGCCATTGACCAACGGACGCCCAACCCTGGTTCCATTCTTCGACTCGCGCGCGCAGACCTCGGAGCTGACGACCGAGATTCGAGCAGCGATGGACCGCGTGATCCACTCACAAAGCTTCATTTTGGGCGAAGAGGTTGCCGCGTTCGAGAGGGAGATTGCGGCCTATGTCGGGGTCAAACACGCGATCGGCGTATCATCGTGCACCGACGCGCTCACGATCGCGCTCTCCGCGTTGGGCATTGGTGATGGTGATGAAGTGATCACCACGCCATACACATTTTTCGCGACGACTGGTGCAATCTTGCGCGTCGGCGCGACGCCCGTATTCGTCGACATCGAACGAGATGGCTTCAACCTCGACGCCAAGCGAGTGGGCGACGCGGTCACGCCGCGCACGCGAGCGATTTTGCCGGTGCACTTGTTCGGCCAGGCCGCAGACATGCGTACTTTGCGAACGATTGCGGCGAAACACCAGCTCGCGCTAGTCGAAGACGCCGCGCAAGCGCTGGGCGCCGCGCTGCACGGTGAGCGCGTGGGCGCGCTCGCCGACCTCGCCTGTTTCAGTTTCTTCCCGACGAAGAACCTGGGCGGTTTTGGAGACGGGGGCTTGGTAACGACGAACGACGATCGGCTGGCTGAGCTGGCTCGTTCACTCAGAGGGCACGGCTTCAGCGCCAAACATTTCAGCCAGCGCTTGGGTGGCAACTACCGACTCGATGCGCTTCAAGCCGCGGTACTACGCGTAAAGCTGCCTCACTTGGACGGCTTCAACGCGCGCCGCCGCAAGAACGCTCAACACTATTTGGCGGCCGTCGCGAACGACACGCTGCGGCTGCCCCACGAATTGCCGGGCCGGACGCACGTCTACCATCAGTTCGTCGTACGTACCACAGAGCGCGCCGCGCTTTCGGCGCACCTGTCAGCCCGCGGCATTCGCAGCGAGCACTACTATCCCTTCCCGATCCACCTGCAACCCGCTTGCGCTCACCTGGGCTACCGAAGCGGGTCATTCCCAGAAGCGGAATCGGCAGCGCAGCAATCGCTCGCGCTGCCGATTTTTCCAGAGCTCGAAGACTGGATGCTGAACGCGGTTGCCGAGGCCCTCAACACGTTCAACTCCAGCCGCTAACCCGCGAGGCGATCAGGCGAAGCCGGCTTTGCGAGAGGTCGCCGTCGGGCCTTCGATGGCCCCTGCGTAGACTTCACTCAGCGACAACAAATACAGCTCGCCGCGGTTGGTGCGCGCGTGCACCAACTTGCCGTCGATACGCAGCGCTTCGACGCGGCCGACGGTGAGAGCCGCACCATTGAAAGCAACGTACAGCGTAAACAGCCGGCCGTCGGCGGCGCCCACCCAGCCCTTGTCGTCTTTCTTCGCTTCCGCTGCGTTGAGCAGCGCGGTCAGGTGTTCTTCGGTCATGCGCTAAAGTTTTTCTTTTCCAGCCCGAAGTCAAGGCTCGCGCGCTTTTATCGTGGTGGCGCGCGGAACTCGCTCTATCGTTCGACGGTGCCCGAGACCGTGACCGCAAAAGAACCCAGCCAAAGTGAGGCGTTACGCGGCGAAGCAGCCGACGGCGGGGGCCCACACCTCCAGGTGCGTTCCCTGCACAAGAGCTTTGGCGAAACCAAGGTCTTGACGGATGTGAACATGAGCATCGGTCGCGGCCACATTGCCGTAATCATCGGCGGCTCTGGCGCGGGTAAGACCACGCTGCTGCGCATCCTGATCGGCCTCGAACGCCCCAGCTCCGGCTCCGTGGAGATCAGCGGTCAGGACATCGCCACCATGAGCGACCGCGAGCTGAACGTGATGCGGCGCAAGTTCGGCATGGTCTTCCAATACTCCGCGCTCCTCGATTCGATGAACGTGATGGACAACGTTGCATTCCCCATGCGCGAGCACACCGATCTGTCCGAGAAAGAGATCCGGGCTCAAGTCACGGAGAAGCTGAACATGCTGGGCCTGGACAACGTGGAGAAGCGCTTCCCCAGTCAGCTGTCCGGCGGTATGCGCAAACGCGTCGCCCTGGCGCGCGCGTTGATGCTCGAGCCGGAGGTCATCATGTACGACGAGCCGACGAGCGGTCTCGATCCGGTGACCAGCCGCATGGTCGACGAACTGATCGTCGAGACGCGCAAGAAGTTTGGCGTGACGAGCGTCATCATCTCGCACGACATGGTGGGCGCCTTGCAGATTGCCGACGAAATCTATCTACTTTCCAAGGGAACGATCGTGGCCTCCGGCTCACCCCAGGAGCTGATCCACGGCGACAATGAGCTCTTGCACAAGTTCTTGCAGTCGAGCGGCGTTACCGCCATGCCGGGTGCGGCGGAAAAGATCGCGAAGGGCGATTGAGCCAGCGACCAGCGTTTCGAGCGGCTTGAAGCGCGCCTAGCAGCAGACTACCTTGCACGACGATGCAGCGCTCCACTGGTCGTAAATTCCTGGTCACCGGAGCTGCTGGCTTCATCGGCAGTCAGACGGCCATTCGCTTGCTCGAGCGCGGCGACCACGTGGTGGGCCTGGACAATTTCAACGACTACTATGACCCGGCGCGCAAGCGTTCGAATTTGGAGGACATTCGCTCGGCGGCTCTGCTGGGCGGGGAGTTCACGTTCGTCCAAGGCGACATCCGTGATCGCGGCTTGCTGGCGGAGCTGTTCCAAACGCATGCGTTGAGCGGCGTCGCTCATTTGGCCGCGATGGCCGGCGTGCGCAGCTCGGTCGAAGATCCGTGGCTCTATTACGACTGTAATCTGACCGGCACGCTCAATCTCTTGGATGCCGCGCATCGCTTCAACAATCCAAACTTCGTCTTCGCCTCGACTTCGTCCGCGTACGGGAACACCAAAATCATCCCCTTCGTCGAGACTGACGCCGCCGATCGTCCGCTGGCGCCCTACCCTGCCAGTAAGCGCGCGGCTGAGTTGTTGGGCCATTCCTACCACCATATCCAGGGCCTGGACTTTACCGCGCTCCGCTTCTTCACGGTATACGGTCCGCGCGGTCGTCCGGACATGATGACCTACAAGATTTTCGATGCCATTCGAACGGGTGTTGCCATCCCCCTGTTCAACAACGGCAATATGCACCGCGATTGGACCTTCGTCGAAGACGTCGTCGCGGGTGTCGTGGCTGCGCTCGACAAGCGCTTGGGCTACGAAGTGATCAACATTGGTCGCGGCGAACCGGTGCTCGTCGCCGACTACATCAAGTCGATTGAGCAGCTCGCCGGCAGAAAAGTACCGTTCAAAGCCGAACCCATGATGAAGGCCGACGTCGACTTCACGTTCGCCAACATCGACAAAGCCAAATCTTTGCTCGGCTACGCGCCGCGCACCTCGGTCGAAGAGGGCGTGCGACGCTCGTATGAATGGTACAAGAGCGCCGTGGGGGGTCCTGGGGCTTGAGGCCGCGCCACCGGCGACGTTTGGAGTCGGCCAACGGTCGCTCAATCTTGCCAAACCCACCGCCGGCAATTCTTTCGAAAATCTCCCGCTCGATCCCGATCAAGTACTAGTCTGTCGGGCGATGAGTTTTTCAGCAGAGATCAAGGGTTGGGTCAGGCGTCACATCAGTGATTCCCAATCTCGTGCGTTGAAACACCACTATGGCAAGGTGGTACATGGCGGAGACCTTCGCCGCTTGGCACGCTTGTTCGGAACGGACAAGGACGGAGTTCATTTCTACTGCCAGCACTATCAGCACCACTTCCAAGCACTACGCCACGAGCGCGTCAATCTGCTGGAAATTGGCATCGGCGGTTATGACGACCCCAACCAAGGCGGAGCATCCTTGCGCATGTGGAAGACGTATTTCCCCAACGGTCGAATCGCAGGAATCGACTTGCTCGACAAGAGCTCGCTAGAGGAGGAACGCATCAGAACGTTCGCAGGCAGTCAGGTGGACGAGGTCTTTCTCAAAGGGGTCATCGCCGAGTTTGGCACCCCAGACATCATCATCGACGACGGCAGCCATCGACCCGAACACGTGATCGCCTCATTCAAGATCCTCTTTCCGCTCCTTGCGCCACGCGGCATCTACGTCGTGGAAGACCTGCAGACCTCTTATTGGGGTTCGGACTCGCCAATCACTGGCGATTGGGGTGGCGCCAGCAACTTGAACGCGCCGGACACCAGCATGAATTTCCTGAAGTCCCTGGTCGACTGCCTGAACTACGAGGAATTCACCCTACAGGGTTACAAGCCAAGCGACTTCGACCGTCAGATCGTGGCGATGCATTTTTATCACAACCTCGCCTTCATCCAAAAAGGACGGAACGACGAAGGCAGCAACATTCTCGGCAAGCGATTTTGATCGAGCTGCGCGACTGCGTCAGGGGTCGTTTTTGAAGCCGTTCTCGGCGTCGCGAAAACGAATCCGACACGCGCCAGCATGACGGGTGAGGCGTGATTGTCAACGGGGAGAACTTGTTTCTCGGCGGGCATGTGTCGCTGCGCAGCGGCGGGGAGCGGGATGCCTCCTTGGGTGCGCCGAAGGTTTTCGCCCGCGGACCTCGGCAGCAATAGCGAGAACGAGTGGCTAGCGTTTCGGCGCGAGCTTTGCTTGTCTTGCTTTGGTTTCTGCTCGTAGTACCGTCCGCGGAATGACCGTTCTAAAAGTTGTGAAAGACATGGCGCGTCGCTGGGTCCCCACACGAATTTGGGGACATTTGCGGGTCATGAGGTTGGAACGATCCGTGCGGAAATTTCGAGCGCGCGAGATCATTCACACCTACGGTAGCCGAAAGATGACCATCCACGTGAGCGACCCCCTCGCCCTTGGTTGGTACGATGCAGATTGGCCGGAGCCGAGCGAGATTTCGCTTCTTCGACGTCACAAACTAAAACCGGGTGCGACGGTCTTCGACCTTGGCGCTCATCAGGGGGTGGTTGCACTCATCCTCGGCGACGCGGTAGGGCCGTCGGGCAAGGTCGTCGCCGTGGAGGCAAATCCACGCAACGCCGACGCGGCCCGACGCAACCGGGATACGAATGGCAGCACGCAGATTGTGGTCGAGGCCGCCGCGGTATCAGACCAAATGGGTGAGCTGATCTTCAACCGCGGCTTGAACGGACAGGTCGATGACGGCAGCGGCCATTGGGGAACGATGCGCGTTGCCGCTCTCACGGTCGATTCGCTCAGCGAGCGTCATGGCTTCCCCGATGTCCTTTTCATCGACGTAGAGGGCTACGAACTTCACGCTTTGCGCGGCGCCAAGAAGACTCTGGAGAGGTTCCCGGATTGCTTCATCGAAATGCACATCGGTGTCGGGCTCGAGGCGAATGGTGGCTCGGTTCAAGCAATCGTAGATACGCTCGGCGATCGGTACGAGCTATTCATGTCGAACGAAAGTAGCGAGAAAATTCCGATCGCTTTCGACATTCAGCACCCGATGGTGAAGGAACGCTTCTTTCTGACCGCGATCGCCAAGCTCCCCGCCAACTGAAGCGCGAGTAACGTGCTCGCCAGCCGAGCAACACCTCCAATTTCGTCGCCACACGATGAGAGCTCAAGCCCCCCCAATCCAGCTAGTGCCAATATGTTCCGCGCGCGGATACGCTGGCCGCGGAAGCGTGATACAGGTGCGCTCACCTGCGCCGTGATCTTCAACGAGCTTACCTACTACTTCTTCTTTCTCGGCCCCTGCGTGCTCGCTTTTCATCTCCTGGCGCGGGTCCGCAACATCGATCTGCTGCGGGTTAGGGCGTACCTGCTTGCAACCTTCGGTTTTCTTTTTTTTGCGTACTACGGCTACTCACATTTCGGGGGATGGAAGGGCAGCGCGGGGGTTGCGCTCTTCGCGTGGGAGCTACTCACTTCGCAGCTGTACCGGCCAAGGTCTCGTTGGTGCCTATTCGGCATCGTACAAGCTGTCGCGATCTTGATCGCGTTCAAGTACCTCGGATTCTTCGCCAGCTCGTGGAACGCAATTGCCGGTCAGAACGGACATCAGCTCCATGGCATTCCCCACCTCGCGTTGCCCCTCGGCATCAGCTTTTTCACATTCGAGTTCATCCATTTCGCTGCGGACGTGTACCTCGGGCGCATCGAGCGAAGGCCCTACGGGACGTACGCCGCGTTCATCTTCTTTTTTCCAACGATGATTGCGGGGCCAATCAAGCGCTATGGTGAATTCGAACCGGAGCTCGAGCGGGCGCGCTTCGACAGCGCACTTTTCATGCAGGGAGTCACGCGGATCCTCTGCGGTTTGGCAAAAAAGCAGGTGCTCGCGGACACATTTTCGCTCTGGTCCGACAAGCTCGCCACGGACGCGCTCAGCTCCGCGCCCCCGCGCACCATTGCGGCCTGGATTTTGGCGTACGGCATGAAGATCTACCTGGACTTTTCAGGATACTCGGACATCGCCATCGGCAGCGGCTACCTCTTTGGAATTCATATTCCGGAGAATTTCAACTGGCCATACGCCAGCAAGAGCATCACAGAATTCTGGCGGCGCTGGCACATCTCGCTGGGCCGTTGGATCTTCGACTACTTGTATGCGCCGCTGGGCGGTTCACGCAAAGGTCAGTTGCGTACGGCGGTGAACCTAATCGCGGCGTTTTGTATCTCAGGCCTGTGGCATGGGGCCGCTTTCAATTTCTTGGCATGGGGAGTGTGGCACGGCGCAATGATGGCGGTGCATCGCGTCTGGCGGAGCTGGGACGGGCGGCCTACGGGACCTGTCTGGGGCGTTGCCTCGTTGATGCTCACCTTCATTGGCGTAAACATCGGATGGGCTTTCTTCTGCATGGATCTGCCACGAGCCTTTTTTGCGCTGGGGCGAATGGCGCGGGTGCTCGCATGAGGAAACACGTTGCTGAGTGGCTCGAGTTGATCGGCGGTTCGCGCCAGCCACCCAACTCATGGAATCGACGCGACGTCGCGCTAGCGCGCGCAGCCTGGTGGATTCTGCTCGTCCTCCTGACTTGGGCGTTCGCTGGCAGGAACACCAAATTCATTTACATTGACTTCTAATGCAGACGAGCAACCGTCACCTTTGCGTCTCTGCGGTCTTGGCGATTGCCGGGCTCGGTCTAATCAACTTCGCGTACGGGCGGTATGCCAAAAGTCACTTCGTGCCCAACATTACGTTGCAGGCAGCCGAGGCCGCAGGCTCGCATTGCCTGGTCACGCTGGGAGATTCGCGCATGGCAGCAGGAATCAGCGCCCCGGCCCTGACTGCGGCCCTGCGCGTCCAGGGTGTTGAAACGTGCGTGGCGCCGCTGGCAATTGGTGCACTGCCCATTTCCGGCCAAGCCATGGCGCTACGGCACCTGATGCGCGACGGACGCGCCCCCCGATGGGTCGTCCTCGGCGCGAGCGCTGGGACTTTAGTGGCCCAAGATTCGCCGGACCCGAGCGCACTTTTCGGCAATCGCGCCGCCGAGTTGGCGTGGTCGGACGCTTCGGACATTTCCCGGTACTACCCGAGATTTCCATTCGCCGATCTGGACCGCGGCGTCCGTTTTTGGTTCGCGCGCAGTAATGCGCTCACTACATACGCGTCGGCCATGTGGATCAAAACCCAAGCTCTGCAAGATCGGCTCGTAGGGAATCGACCGGACACCCAACGCAATCGCTTCGGCTCGCTTCACGATATGCAGGCGTTGCTAGGCTCTTTTCGTGAGCAGGCCATGCAGGCACTCGCAGTACCGAACGGCGACTATCGGCTGAGTACCTGGTTCGAGATGGTTCAAAGCCTGGTGCACGACAGTAGAGCTCACCTGATCGTCGTCGAAGTGCCGATGCCCGCGAGCTATCGTCGCGACGTGCTCGATTCGACACTGGGTCGGAATTACCGCCGATGGCTGGAGGGTGAGCTCGCCCGTTCGGGCGACACCTTTGTCGACATTTCAGCGCCCCGCTCGGTCGAGGACGCGAATTTTGCCGATGGCATTCACCTCGACACGAGCGGAGCACTAGCTTTCTCCAGTGAACTCGGAGGAAAACTGGCGCCCCTGCTCGAGTCGGCGAAGCCTCTGGAGAGGTCTCCCTGAACACCGCGCCCGCTCATCCGTGTGCGGTCGCCGCGAGCCACGGTCAGGCTTCAGGTGGCTGCCGCATGCAGGGCGCGCTGTCATCGGTGAGCAGTCGCAATTTTGCAGAGCGTCGACGCGTCGATGGTCGGTGTGATTCCGCTCCAAATCCACTACGCTGGCGACAATGAACGTTCCTTGCCCTCTGTGCCGCTCGGGCAATACATTTGTGCTACAAAAGACAGCACCGCTAGCCGACTCTGACCCTCTTTTGGTGACCACGTTCATCGCTGCAGGTGACGTACTCGAGTTCGTCGCTTGTCAGGAATGCAGTTTGGTCTTCCGCTCTCCACGGCCGACGAACGAGCAGACAGCGAATTACTACCAGCACATCCTGCCACCGCTCGAGCCGGGGTACATGAACGCGATCGGCGTGAGTCGGCAACGGGCAGACGCCCGCAATGATCGCCGATACTCGCTGCTTTTCGCTGACCTCAGCCGGCTCGTCGTTGGCCAACCGGGGCATATTATCGACATTGGAGGCTGGGACGGCCGTTCGTTGCTGCCCTGGCAGGCCGCGGGCTGGGAGACCACGCTCGTCGATCCAGGCGCGGCAAAGAGGACACTTGCGAGCCCCCACACCCGGGCAATTGGTTCAGTTGCGGAGGCTATCCGCGCGGAGCTCCAGCCAGCGACGCTGATCACTAGTTATCACTGCGTCGAGCATATGCCCGACATCGATGCTTGGATAGCAGAGTCAAAGCGTTTATCGAGGGCGGACACCATCTGGGTAATCGAGGTTCCGTTCGAAATCATATACATGCGAACATTACTTCAGCGCACCCTACCAGCAAGCGCGAACATCCACGCTGAGCACCTCAACTTTTTTACACCGCGAAGTTTGAGGGCACTAGCCGTACGCATGGGGCTCGAACCGATCAGTGTAAAAATAGTCGTCACTCCATACTGGTTTGGACCGACCCTGTCTTTGCGGATGATAGCGCGCGCGCCAACACGTCAGAAAGAAACAGTTCATCTCAAACCGTTGTCTGCCCGACGAGTTCGCGCAAGCCTGGCGCTGCAGCTACCGTTGTGGAGACGAGTAGCAGGCTTGAAGCTTCGATATGCGCGACTAGCGCATCCAGAATTTTGGTGACCAGCTTCCATGGGGGGGCTCGGCCGGATGCGAGTCTCAAGTCGTGGACGGCGGGAGCAAACGAAGTTTGTTCAGCCAGCCAGTGAGGCGGGGTCCGAGCGGCAAGCCGACGTAGAGTGGCTTCATCCAGAACAGGTACACGAACCCGAAGGCGGAGCAGGCTACCACTAGTAACGCAAAAGGCATCGCCAAGCCAAACCGTCCAATTGCAAACGCCACTACGGCCAACGGTGTGAAGCGACGCAACCAAGGCCAGTAGACCTGAGTCAACACTTCCCTCGCCGTTACGCCGACGTTCGTTTCCAACAAGCGCAAGCCGACCGGGAGCGCCGTCAACGCGGCACTGAGAAGTGTCGCTGCTGCTATGCCGTGCACGCCGATAGGATGGCTCAGAAGCGACGCAAGCAACACGTGGAGGACGCCGTTGGCTAGAGAGACGATGCCCACCTGCACGCGACCGCCAAAAATCGCCGAGATGCTACTCAAGCCGTGCACGGCAGTCATGATCACCACGTTTGCCGCCACTATGGCGTTCAGCCACGCTCCCAAAAAGAGATCGGCGCCCACCCAAACACCGATAAAGGCTGCATTGGCAGCAAGCACCGCGCTCGCCACCGCGCCCGAGAGGATCATGTGCAGTCGTAGGATCGCGAGCACCACCTCGCGAGAGCGAGCGCGGTTTCCCTCGGCAGACAGTTGTCCGAGCCCGACGAGCGCGGAACCGGGCAAGATCCAGCCCAAATGCATCAACGTTAGGGGCAGTTTGGTCGTCAGCACGAAACCCGAGACCGCCTCGCGCAACCCACAATACGCCAAAATGATCGGGTCGGTCGCCGAAGCCAGCTGGAAGCCCACCCCTGCGAGCCACAATCCGATGCCATCCCGACCGAGGCTGCTCATCAACGCACGAGTGGGCTTTGGCCAACCACGTAAGAGTGACCGAAAAGAAATCTGTGCACGCAGTAACGCCGCTGCAGCGCTGAGAACCGGCGGAAACGCAGTGCCAATTGCTAATGCGTAGAGCCCAAACCCGCGCCAAGCGAGGACGAAGGTCAAGAGTGACGAGGCCAGCATCTCCACCAGACCCAACGTTCCGAGGAACGTCGCGTCCTGCATACCGATCAGGAGGACCGAAAAGAGGCGAAGCGGGAACGTGGCAGCGGTCAGAAGCACGACAGTGAAGACTGGGCCTCGCAGCACGCTCTGATCACGCAGAGATAGATGTAACAGCCCGGGATAGAAATGCCAAAGCAAGCCGGCGACGACGACATAGCCAACCGCGCTCAAGCAAGCGAACGGTAGTGCGGAGGACAGAGCGGCTCGCAGACGGTCGTAGTCCTTCCGACCGTCTGCATCGGCGACGACCCACAGCAAGACGCGGAGTACACCCAAATCAGCCAAGCCGGCATAGGCGAGTAAGGCCCCGCTCGCCGCCCACAAACCCCAGATGTCCTGGCCCAAAATGCGGAGGACTATCCGCGTGACGAGGAGCCCGAGGACCATCCCAAGGGTCGACTGTCCGTAAGTGAAGAGGGCAGTGACGATGGCATTACGACGACGAGTCACGGTTGATTAACAGGATCCAGATAGGAAACCGACGAGGATTGACTGCGCGTTCGAATTGGCCAGGGATCCGCGCATGAATCGGTCAGGCGCCAGCTTTCCTAGATCACGGTGAGGCGGCAGCTCGAACAGCCAGCAACGCACTCGTCTCTCTATTTTTGCCGGACGTGAACCGACCTCGACAATGCCCGAATTTTGGTTATTCACGAGGTTGAGTCCTGACTTTAGGGTTACGCAATGGGGAGGGAAGCGACATGCTCGTACGCCGTTTTTTACTCGGCCTCCCGAGGCTGTCGCCACGAGTATCTAACCTTGGATGGAGCCGGGCCGAGCTTCACACAAAAAAGCGCTTCAACCGCAAAAACCTCTCTTCATACAAATGCCAGCTCAACGCTGCCGCGCCGAGGCTCGCCCCTCCGGCGGCGAGATAGAAAAAGAACTGCGATGGAAAGCTGGAGCCGAAGACCAATGGCATACGAGAAGGCCTCAAAACGAAATCTCGAAGCACTCCCGCGATGGTGTTGTGAAAGAGGTAGAGCGCGTAGCTGTAGCGTCCGAATGCTCGAAGTGCGCTCCACTCCAGAGGTCGAATCATGAACGACTTGGGAACGGAAAGGATGGCGAGGATGGCGCACGCGGTGCACGAAGAAACAAGAAAGTAACTATTGCCGGCCTTCAGCGCCCTGCCGAATGTAGTATCGAGGGGCACCGCAAATAGCAAACACAGCGGGCAGATCGCGCACAGACCGCGGCGCAGGAGCGTACGGATTTCCGATGCATCGCGGCCGCGGACCACCAATGCGGTCAATGCTCCCATCGCTAGCCCGTCGAATCGACAAAACGTCAGCGTGTAAATTGCGACTGGGCTCACTTGCGCGGCAGTTAGCCAGATGCGGCTCGCCACAGACACCGCCATCAGGCCCAGGCACAGCGAACGTAACCCCCGTGACGAGAAGCGCAACACGATGGCGGGCCACAGCAGATAGAACTGCTCTTCAATCGCTAGTGACCACGAAACGTCCACGATTCCATGGACAAAAGCGCCACGCCTCGCGATCGAAAAGTTCGAAAGATGAAGCCAATACCAGATGGCGTCAGCGTTGACCGATGCGTATTTTTCGACGCTCCAAGGGGCAATTCGAGGCAAGACCACGAACGCAAAGCAGAGAACCGCGTAGTACAGCGGAAGAATACGCAGCGCGCGACGCCCGTAAAAGTTGCGAAAATAATGCGGACGGCGAAGGGTATCGAGGAGTATGCCAGTGATCAGGAACCCAGAAAGCACGAAGAATACGTCCACACCTAGGCCTCCGTGTCGACACAACTTGGCCCAGGCTACGGCGAAAGGTCCTATCGGCGGCGCAGCCTTCATGTGAAAAAGCATCACCATGATGATCGCAATCCCGCGCAGCCCATCCAGTTGCTCGATATGTCTAGACGAGCGAGGCCGTCCTGGATCAGCTCCGCTCGTAGCGAGTTCCGAGCCTCGCAGCTTGTCAGTGACTCCGAGCATGCTCTAGACGTGCAACGTCGATGCGACCATGCTCACCTCGGTCCGCGCAAAACGGTATACGAATCCTTGAGCAAAGACTTCGCGCCCAGTCCCCCCAGCCCCCGAGGCCGATAGTCCAATCGCCGCATCATGTCCGCGAGGATGAGCAAGCGCTCAGCGTGGCTGGAACGAACGTCGTGCAGTCGTGCACGACGCCCCCAAGTTTGCGAAATTCGCAGGTACCAATTCGCCCCGTCCTTCGCGCTCGCCGCGCCCGGAGTCTCTCGTGCGACCCGCTCTGCGAGCTCCGCACGCGACTGAGATACCTCCGCCGTGTATGCGTAGTTGGAGGCGCCGGCAGACATGGCAAGCCGCCAGCGAAACGCCGGCGTCCACGCCGCCGTCGTCGATTCCACGCTACCAGTCGTGGCGCTGCGGTGGCGCCGCCAGATGGCGAGAATGTCCGGCATGACCACCCGCTTACCAACCAGACCCGCCAAGAAGAAAATCCACTCGTCGAAGGGTGCCGGCCCCCTACCCCACTTCGACAAAGGCGGGTCTTGGAGGAGCCATGGGGCAACGGGCGCACGCCGGAAGAGCATATGCATCCCGCCGGGCGCAAACCACGGATCCAAGTTTTCCCCAGTGAACGTCCCGCGTACTGATGCGTCCGGCAGAATCAGCGAGGTAGGGCGAAGGCGCTCATCGGTCACTTGCACCCGGTGCGCGACCGCCATGACTGCGGGGTCCCGAAATTGCAGAGCGGCGGCTTCGAGCTTGTTCTCGGCCCATACGTCGTCTTGATCACAAAGGGCCACGACCTCACCCGTGCACTGCATGATTGCTCGGATGAAGTTCTCGTTGTAGCCCGGGAGTTTGGGGTGAACGTCAACCTTCACCTCGAAGCCTGCATCGCGAGCGAAGCGCCTCGCGATCTCCGCGGTGTCGTCTGTGGAGGCGTCGTCGCTGATAATCAATTCGATTGGCTGAAGCGACTGTCGCTTGATCGAATCCAATTGCTCAGCCAAGTATTTGGCGCCGTTGAACGTTGCTAGTGCAATCGAGATTTTCATGCGGCGTCTTTGTCTGGGTCGAAAGCCTCGTGGACTGCGCCTGGCCAGTCACTCGCGTCAGTCGAGCTGCATTTCGACCTGTAACTTCAGGCATTTGCGCCTGTTTAATGGTGCGGAGCTCACCATGTCCCATCGCCTTCGTCAACGGGGTTTTCGTGAGGATCTCGCTCAGCCGTCCCAGCACCTCGGGTTACCGCGGCTTGGGCAGCGCAGCGTCAAGCGAGCGGCCTAGCCAGGTTGCCTCATGCGATTTCGTGGCAAGGTGGCGGCTGTGCGCATCGCAATCATCGCAGCCCACCAGGGCGTCGTCGGAGGTGCTGAGACTTACATCGCTCGGCTTTTGAAGGAACTCTTGGCCCGCGGGCACCAGCTGGCATTTGCGTTCGAGCGGGCGGCGCAACCTGAAGACTCGATTGACCGAGGACTCGAAGGGTTGGTGCGTTGGAACCTGAGCGCAATGACGCGATCCGTATTTCACGAGCGCCTGGCGGCGTTCGATGCAGACATCGTTTTCCTTCACGGGACCGAGAATCCGGCTCTCGATTTCGAGTTGACGCAACGTTTCCGCACGGTGCTTTTTGCCCATGGTTTCTACGGAACGTGCGCGACGGGCTGGCGAGTTCATCGCATTCCGCAGCGCCAGGTTTGCACGCGTCAATTCGGCGCTGCATGCCTTGCGGTGAATTACCTGCGCGGTTGCGGCGCGCGCAACCCGCTCAAGCTGCTTGACCTGTATGACGACCAGCGTGCCCGCGCGAGAGTCTTGGAAAGACTGACCTCGGTCATCGTCGCGAGCGAGTACATGCGCCAGGTGTATCTCCAGCACGGAATTCTCGACCGCAACCTCCACCTCATCCGATTTCCCGCGGCGTCCGCTCCGGATGCGGTCCCGCCGCAGCCCAGCCAGTCCCGGGATCAGGTGCTATTTTTGGGACGGCTCACGTCGGGCAAGGGCTGCGCAAACGCCGTTCTCGCCGTGGCTCGTTGCCAGCGGGCGCTGGGGCGTCCGCTGCATCTCACGGCGGCCGGTGATGGCCCGGAGCTTTCCCGCTGCCAACGCTTAGCCAAGAGGGTCGGCGTAGACGCGGACTTCGTCGGTTGGGTGGGCGCGGACCGACGCGGTGAGTTGCTTCGAAAAGCTGATATTCTGATCGTTCCGAGCTTGTGGCCCGAACCATTTGGGCTCGTTGGCATCGAAGCTGCAGCAGTAGGTCTGCCCGCGGTAGCCTACGCTACAGGAGGCATCGTGGATTGGCTGAAGCCCGGGGAGAGTGGGGAGTTA
>Ga0134124_10002086_pt1 | contig 16088 bp, 23 predicted proteins | sample KB304_FD_96880 | JGI IMG/M metagenome (GOLD analysis project Ga0134124, IMG submission 96880) | Terrestrial soil microbial communities without Nitrogen fertilizer from Kellogg Biological Station, Michigan, USA - KB3-0-4 | ecosystem: Environmental > Terrestrial > Soil > Unclassified ...
ACTAAGGCGACCTATTACTCACACCTGAACGGTTACTACGTCGCGATGGTCCGGGCGGGCCGGTTGACGTACGACCCGACCAGCGCGATGGACCGGCCGCAGTCGGGCGACTCGACGCCGAACCCGGTCAGCTCGGCCGAGTTGTTCACGGCGCTCGAGCGGTCGCCGGACGATCCGTGGTACCGGGCGATCCTGCTCGGCTCGTACGCGGGCCTGCGGTGCGCCGAGATCGTGCGGCTCGTCCGCGAGGACGTGACCGAGCAGCGACTACACGTCAAGCGCGGAAAGGGCGGCCGGGCCCGGTACGTGCCGACCCATCCCGCGCTGTGGGCGGCCGTGCGCGACCTCCCGCCCGGCACCGTGATCCGCCGCAACGGCGGGCCGATGTCGCCGGAGTACCTCACCGGCTCGCAGGGCAAGCACTGGCAGGCGATCGGGATGCCCGACATCCATCTACACCGGTTCCGCCATTGGTTCGGGACCGAGCTGGTCGAGGCGGGCGTCGGCATCGAGGTCGTCTGCGAACTCATGGGTCACCGGAGCATCGCGACCACGCAGGGATACGTTCGGGTCTCGCAGGCGAAACGTGATCAGGCAATCGTGCGCTTACCACAGCAGAGGAAGATCGAGCCGGGTACTAGCCGGCTCGATCCCCGGGCGACTCACATCGCCTGACGCAAGCATGCCAGCCGGCCCGCGATTACGGAACGTGTCCGATCGGGCCGGCTGGCATTGTCCGTTCAGCCGGTCAAGAGGTCTAAGGTCCCGACTCCGGCGGATCCGCGGCCACCCACCAGCCGGCGCCGGGTGTGGTCACTACCCATCCCCCGAGACGCAAGCGGTCGACGGCGGTCCGGACTGTCATTTGCGATACCCCGTACGTCTCGCGCAGCTCGCGCGCGGACGGGAGCTTGGTTCCCGGCGGCCACTCGCCGGACCGGATTTTCGCCTGAACGGCATCGATGATCGTCTGAATCTTGCTCGGCATGACGTACCCCCTGGCAGGTGACGACATGTGATCACACCTTCCCGGGGTAGGTCAACAACGGCGAGGGTTGACAGGCGGTTGTCATCACCTGTCATCATAGGTTGTCGGCCCGGTCACCCTGGCAGGTTCCCGGGCCGACACCCCGGGGTGAGGGTTCCGCGACCCTGCTAGCGGGGTCACCCCGGGGTTCGAGTCCCCCGCCGGGCGTGAGAGCCAACCGCGCCGCGCCCGGCGGGCGGCACCGCAAGGGGAGGCAAGGAATGAACACCACGATCGGCGAGCGCCGACGAGCTCGGGCCGAGCAGGTCAGAGCCGACCACGAGAACGGCGGCCGGTGCGCGGAGTGCCGCGACGGTGGCCGGTGCGGGACGCTCGTCCTGTGGTGGGCCGACATCCTGCTACTGCGGGTCGACCGCGACCTAGGCCAGCGCGGCGATGACGAACCCGACGCAGACGACGACGGTGATCAGAACAGCGGCGAACGCGACGATCCGCGCCGGTGAGGGTTTGTCGGCCATGGCGGTCACAGTAGTGATTGATCGTTGAGAGGGACAGGGACCATGGGGACAACGAGGCGCCTCGCGGTGGGTGCGCTGGCCGTGACACTGATGCTGGGAGGTTGGGCCGTGATCGGTCTGATGAACGGCGAGCCCGGTGCGCCGAAGGCGGCCGCGGTCGGGCAGGCGCAGCCGGTCGCCTTCCGACAGGGCGTCGTGGTCGCGTGGAACCCGGTCACGCTCGAGAACATCATCGAGGTCGACGGGACGCAGTTCAGTAACCTGCCCGTCCTCGGTGTCTCCGAGTCCCAGACGATCAAGACCGGCTCGATCGTGGGCGTGCAGGTCGTCGGTGACCAGTGGGCGATCGTCGGCCGGTGGGTTATGCCGAGCACGCCCGAGGCGACCGACGCCGTCTCGATGCTGAACTCGCAGATGTTCGCGGACTATGTCGGCACGCTTGAGGTGTGCTCGAATGCGACGCCCGGTGATCTCGCGACCTTCGGCCCGTCGGTCACGGTGCCGGTCGGGCCGACCGGCCGCCTCGCGATCCTCGCTACGGCGATGGCCGTCGGTACCGGCAACGTCGTCGCGGGCACGTCGAACTCTGAGGCGCGCATGGCCGTGTGGCTGTCGGGCGCGAACTCGTACTCGCCGACCGTGCCCACGCAGCAAGGGGTCATTAACGTATCGATCTTCGGCACGTACACCGGGACCAGCATGGGCCAGAACGGGCCGGCCACGATCGGGGTCATCTTTTCGGGCCTCACGCCCGGCCTGACCACGGCCACGCTGAAGTACCAGCGCACCGTGACCGGCGCGGGGTCGGTGCTCTACGGCGGCCGGTCGATCATGGCGTTCCGTCTCTGACATGTCGCACGCCGCCGTGTATCCTGCCGTCATGGTCGCCCGCCGCAAGCTGTACCGCGCCGACCTCGCCGCGCTGGCCGGTATCAAGGTCGACTCGTTGCAGCGGGCGAACCCACCCGAGCCTGACGGCCGCGACGTCGACGGCGGCCACGCGCGGCCGTGGTGGTACGAGGCGACCGCCCGCCGGTGGCTGGCCTCCCGCCCCGGACGGGGCCGGTGGGGACCGCGGTCCGGCGGTCAAAATGTCCCCGATGTCGCCCGCGACACGCCCGGGGTGCGCGGTCGTCGCTGACGGTCACCGGTTTGTGTCCGGTTTGGGTCAGCCGTTTAGGGGATGTGTCAACTCCTACATTCGGTCAATTCTCAAAATCGCGCCCGTTGTGCCCGGTTATAGGCCGAAGAATTTTCTAGGGCAATTGGGACGCTAGATCGTTTAGAGCCTCCAAGATCCTTTACGTAAGGAACGCCGGTCCGTTGGTTCCTTACAGTCGCTCACGCTCCGTGAGAACAGCCCCGAACGGCCACCGCACCGCGCCGGGCGCCCCGACTGCCTCTCTGCATCCGCGCAGGTCAGCCGCCCCGTTGCGAGAATGCACGTCAACGTGTATTGTGGGAGACAGGCGCGTTTCTCGCGTCCAAGATTTTTTGCAGTAGCACTCGGGGCAATCTGGACATCGCCCCAAACCACCCAGAAAGGTAGGCCAATGCAGGACCCCACCGAACGATTCATCAGTAAAGCGGAACACGAGGCGTTCGCGGCGGCGGTTGCAAAGATGCACTCCGCGATGGTCGAACTCGACGCACTTTGGTCGAGCCTCAGCCCCGGCGACCAGTACGGCGCGCTGGGTGAGGACTACCCCGAACACTGGGGCAGCTTCGACGAGGAGGTGGCCAACGTTGCCGCATGGCTCGGACACCAAAGGACGCTTGACTGAAAAGGTCCTCACCGACTACCGCACGGCAGGGCGGGTGACCGGCACCCCCGGTCACCCGCACCGCACCTTGACAACTGGATCCGGCGCACACAGCCGAGAAGCACGGAACCGCCCGGGAACGCAGCGCGCAGCGCGCGGCCGGGCAAGCGCCCAGAGAAATCTCCCCAGTCGCATTCGGTTGCGCGGGCGCGCGGAGGTCGGCCCACAAGGGGGTCGGCCCAGTCGGGAGGGAGACCCGATGAACAAGCCCACAGCAAGCCACGCCGAGAAGTCGGCCACGATGATCACGCGCATTGCCTACGTGATCGCCGTGACCGGGGCGATCGGTTCCTACGGCACTCAGGTGACCTACCTGATCCTTAACGGGGTCGGGTGGTTCTCGTGGGTGATCCCCGCGACGATCGACCTGCTCGCGATTGCCAGCGCCATGGCGCTGCAACTCCCGGGCCTGGATCGAGGATCACGGAAGATCGCCGGTGGGATCCTCTTCGTCACGGTGTCGGTGTCCGTGACCGCCAACGTCGCTGGCGGGCACGGCACTGTCGCCAAGGCTTCGCACGCATGGCCCGTGGTCGCGTACCTGCTCGGCGAGCTGCTCGCTAACAGGGTCCGCGCGTACGCCGCTCGGCTGACGACCGAGCCGGTTGGTACGCAATCCAGCATCGAGCTGAGCGAGGCGCCGGACACGGTCGTCGAGCTCGAGTCGCCGGGAGCGCTTCCCGAGGCTCCGGTGTCGCCCGCCCCTGAGCGGACGTACTCCGAGCGTCACCTGCGGCGTCTGCGGACCGGCAGGTGATCGAGCGGCCTAGCGTTACGGCTAGCCGCTAGGCTCAGGGATCGGAAGGCCCGGACACGTCTAGCCGTCGTGTCCGGGCCTTTCTTTTTGCCTGCGATCAGTGTCTACTGTGGATTCAGCGACGGCCGTTTAGGAGTCCTAACAGCGGCCATTGCGGAGGTCGGATGGCCGGTTTGATCTTCGCCCCACCGGACGCCCTCCGGCCATCTGCGGCCACGCCCGTGGTCAGTCGGCCGGGATGGCCGCGCCGGTCGCGTCGAGCACGTTGCCCGACCACACCTCGCCACCCGAGCCGCAGGCGTCCGAGTAGCTGTACTGACCCGGTACGAACCGGTTGCCCGTGACGACCACGTTGACCGCCGTGCCGGACCGTCCGCAGTAGAGCGTGTAGCCGCCGCCCGCGAGCAGGTTGTTGCGGATCATCACGTCGCGGTTCTGCGGGTCGCCTTCGTCCCACATGATGATGGCCGAGGTCTGGTCGTGCGGATTCGCGATGACGTTGTGCTCGATGGTCACGGCGGCCGCGCCCTGCCCGAACTGGAACCCGTCGAAATGGCCGTCGGCGCCGCCACCGAGATCATGGATCCACGAGTCCCGCACGGTGACCGCGCCGTCGATGTGACCACCGTTCTCGCAGTTGTGGATGTCGGCCCGCACGAGCGTGTAGCCGCGGAACCCGACGCCCATGCCGTACCCGCCGCCGCAGTCGACCTCGACGTCGACGAGGGTGAGGTTGCCGCCGTTGCTGCGCACACGGACGTAGTCGCCGCAGCCCGAGACCTTGACGTTTCGGATGGTCACGTTCGCCGCGTTGACGACCACGCAGCCGCGGATGTCGAGGTTCGCCAGCGTCGCGCCGGCCGTGCTGACGGTCTGCCCGCCGACGACCGCGAGCACGCCGGTCGGCCCGGTCGTCGAGGCGTCGGGGAACCCGCACCGCGCGGGCGCCGCGAAACACCCCACGAGCGGCCCCGTGGCGGTCGCTGACGGGCTCGGCGTCGCCGACGGCGCGACGGTGGGCGACGGGCTGCTCGTGGCCGTGGGGCTCGCTGACGGGGCGGGAGTGGCCGCTGTGACGCAGTCGAGGCCGAACCCGTCGGCCCGGTCGGTCCGGACGCAGTTGTAGGTGCCGGGCAGCGCGGCCGCGTAGGCGACGCCGCCGGTCGTCAGGACCAGGGCGAGCAGCCCCGCCCAGACGAGATCGCGGCGGCCGAGGTGTCGGAACATGATTCCCTCTCCTATGGTGTGCGGGTGGCTGAACTGCCGGCGCGGCCGGCGTGGTGGCCGGCGTGGGTGCCGGACGTCGACGAGCGCGGGCACGAGCTCCGCCCCGGGCGGGTCTCCCGGCACCGGTGCGACTGCGCGGACGCCGAGCACGACGTGTTCCGGTGCGGAGCGAACGAGTGCCGGACGGTCTACAAGCCCGACGGCTGCGCCGGCCTCGACCCGTCGGGACGCTAGGCGTCCGGGTCGCGTGGCGTCGCCCCGAGGGATCCGAACGGCAGGTACTCGGTGAGCCACGCGTTGACGGCCGGCACCGCGAGGACGCGCGTCACGGCGGCGATGACGGCCAGCACGCCGGCCACCCACGGGACCGAGGCGACGCCGAGCTGGTCGACGATGACGGGCAGCAGCGGCAGCAGCCCGACGACCGCGGCGAAGACGGTGCGGATCGTCGCCCGCCACGGGTGTCGGGCCTGCGTGGGGATCGGCTGGGACATCGTGCCTACTCCTCGGGTTCGGTCGGTCGGTTGCGGGCGCGGCGGATCCTGACCACCCACCACGCCATCACGGCGTTGTTGCCGAGCAGGATCGCCAGCGCGAGCAGGGGCGGAACCCAGAGCTGCAACGTCGCGGCGAGAAAGACGCCCTCGAGCGCCGCGGCCGAGCACGCCCATGTGAACAGCAGCCACGCGATGACGGGGTTCTCGCTGCGCCACGGCGGCCACATGTCCCACGCGATGTAGCCCTTGAACAGCACGAGCAGGCCGAGCAGCGCCTCGATCAGAATCACGCCGGCCCCCGCCGCAGTCGCATCGACCGCTCGACCTCGCGGGCGAACCGGTCGGTCCGCCGCGCCAGTTCCCCCGCCGCCCGGGTCGCCCGGTCGACGTCGGACGCCTTTTCGTGGGCGGCCCGTAGCTGGTCCGCGGCGTCGACGCCGGCCTGCCTCGCGTCGCCGTTGACGTGCCGGCGCTTCCACGGCCATCTCATGTCGTGGCCCGACGCTCTGCCGCCATCGCCTGAAGCATGGCCATCATTTCCCGTTGCGACGTGGCCAGTTGCTCGACGGACGTGACGAGCTTGTCGACGTTCGCGGACAGGACCGTATTTGCCGCGGCCGAGGTCTGGGCCGCCGTGCGCCAGTCGTCGGCCCGGCGCCGCTCGGCGCCGAGCGCGATACGCACGAGCGCGAGCATCCCGGCGACGATCGTGCCGGCCACGCCGGCCTGAATCAGTCCCGAGATGATGTTCACGGTCGTCCTAGTCGGCGGTCTCGTCGAGTTGCTTGTCGACGCGCGCCTCGATGTCGTCGAGCGCCTCGTCGGTCAGCCCGACCTTCGCCGGAACCGTGGCGCCGCCCTCGAGCGCGGCCAGGATCGCTTTCTGCCGCTGAACGACCATGAGCGGGTACGAGACCCGATTGCCCTGCCCGTCGTCGAGGCCGGTCACCTCGTCGGCGTCGAGCAGGAGTGCCGTGTTGAGCCGGTCGAGGTTGAACAGTTGTCGTGCCTGCTCGGGTGTCATGTCCTCGGCGTCCTTTCCTGGTATCCACTGCCCGTAGTCGGCGACCATCGCCCGGTCGAGGTCGAGGTCGCCACCGGCGACGGTCACGCCGTTGCGGTACTGCTGGACGTGCGCGCCGGGGTGCCACTGCCCGCCCGACCATGCGAAGGTCTGCCACGCCCACCGGATCAGCCCGGCGCCGAGCAGGTGGTCGATCGTGCCGTACCCGCCGTAGGCGCCGATCTGGCTGACCGGCAGGACCGAGCCGATGCCCTGGAAATAGGCGTCGATCGGCCCGTACGAGCCGGCCGGGTCGTAGTCGATCGAGAAGTAGATCGGCCGGCCGGCCGGCATCCCGCAGGCGGCCGCCTGGCGGGCCGCCTCGGCCGCGTACTCGGCGCCCGCGGCGAACCCGCCCTTGGCGTCGCCGGCCCGCCATTCCCAGTTGCAGACGACCGCGATGCCCGCGGCGCCGAGCGCCTCGGCCTCGGCCGCCGTGAGGTTCTTTCCCGTCCTGTCGTGTGAGAGGTAGCGGCTCGCGAACCGCTTACCCGCCGCGTACAGCCCGGCCGGGTCCGGCCGCGACCACGCGTAGTCGACGCCCTCGATCGGCACCTGTCCCCCTGCCCGGTACGAGTAGCCGCGCTCTGCGATCCAGACCGCGAGCGCCTGTGTCGTCACCCAATACTCACGGGCCGCCACGTCGGACACGAACGCCTCGTCGCCGCCGTTGCGGTAGCCGGTCACGGCGACGTAGTGCCCGCCGGGGTAGCTGTAGCTCCCGCCGTCGAGCGGGCGGATCGTGCCGACCACGTTCGCCACGATCGGGAACCCGTCCCCGACGCCCGCGACGAGGTCCGACCGGAGCGCGGCGATCTCCTCGTCGGTCGCGGTACTACCCGGGAGGTACCGGGCCGCGTACGTGCCGGCACCCAGCTCGGCATTCATCACGCGCACGACGTCGGCCGACGAGTCGGTGCCGTTGACGGTCGTGCCGAGCGCCGCCGCGAGCTCGGCCTGCGAGCGGGCGATCCCGCGGCAGGACAGGGCGACACGGACCGCGGCCGGCCCGCACCAGAAACCGGTCTGCTGGACCTGGAACACGTGCGGCAGCGGATTGGTCCCCATCACACGATCCCGGTGAGCAGGAACTCGGAGTTGGTGTCGAGGTTGCCGGCGTCGGCGAACAGATCGAGCCGGTTGTACGGCCCGGCCGCGAAGTACAGCCCGCCACCGTGCTCGAGCCACGACGACGCCGCGGCCTCGTACATGTGGCTACGGTGAACGTGATTGATGTTGGTGTGCGGCGCGTTCCACCCCGGGATCACGATCTCGCCCGCGCCGAAGTTACTCGCCGCGGCCGTCGCGCCGGTGATCACGCCGACCTGCCAGAACGTGGCCGCGGTCTGGACCGAGCCCGTGATGGTCGTGTTGTTCTGCTGCGTGAAGTTGCCGTTATATACGGCGGTCGAGTCGTTGTTCACCCGGCACCGGAGGTTCTGCGCGACGGCCGCGTTCGTCGAGCGGGCGGTCCACGAGAGGGTGAGGCGGCGCAGCGTGGTCGGGATGCCCGAGAACGTGACCGACGCCGCGGGCGCCGCCAGGCGGGCCGTGGCCCGGTAGACGGCACCCTCGAGCGCGACGACCCGCGCGTCGATGCCGGCGACGGTCGCCTCGGCGGCGAGGAACCCGTCTTCGCCGAGGTTCGGGCCGTCCGGCCGGTCGGTGAGCGCCTGGAACGGCCAGCCGTAGACGGGCGTGAACACTCCCACGGTTCCCCCTTACGGCGATCCGACGAGCACGAGCGTCTGCTCGCGCGTGGTGGCGGTCATGGGCTCGGACGCCACGAGCGGGACCGTGAGCGTCTCAATGACGTGCGTCTCGAGCCGCTCGCCGAGCCCGGTGCGCACGGCGACCGGATCGAACGGCTCGAGCGCCGGGTTCGGCGACACCTTGAACTCGACGTTGTACGGCAGGCCGAGATACCGCCGGACCATCGCTGAGGCGGCCTCGAGCGCCTGCGCGTCGCTGGTGAGGAACTGCGAGGAGAAGAACCGCGGGACCGGGCCGAACCGGCCGTAGAAGTAGGTCGGGCTATTCGGGTTGCTGTCGACGGCCACGCCCCGCGCGGGAGCGAGCGAGTCCTGTCCCTCGCCCCGGGCGACCACGGCGTTGTAGACGCCGGTGCGGGTCAGCGAGCGCGACAGCTCGAGCAGCACGCCGCCCTCGCCCGCGGACACCTCGAATACCGGCTCGCCCGGATTGGGGATATCGCGGATGACGAGCACGCCCCGGTGGTCCCAGTACCAGACCTTGCCGAGCGACTTGACGATGTTGTCGAGGAATCCGAACCGGTCCTCGTCGGCGATGACCGATCGGACCAGCACGTTCGCGCCGGACCCGTCATCGAACTCGATCACCGCGGCGGGGTAGACCTCGCCGACCAGCCTGGAGAAGACGCTGCTGAGCGTGGCGCCGGTGAGAAACTGCACGGGAGCGAGCAGCCGCCCGTCGATGATGCCGGCCATGCGGTCGCGGCCCTCGAGGCGGATCGGGCCGTCGGGCGCGTCGTCCTGGTCCGGCCCCTGGATCCGGAAATAGCCGAGCCCGACGTACTCAACCAGATCGTCCGAGTAGGCGACGCCACGCTCGACGTAGACCTCGTTGCCGTACGGGGTGAGCGGGTCGGCGGCCAGCGCCGGCCACATGCCGTTGCCGTCGGTCGTGAGGTCCAGCGTCGAGCGGATCTCGGCCGTCCCGTTGATTTTCACGTCGCCGCCGAGGATCGGCACGCGCAGGCCGTCGGGCTGCGTACCGGTCTGGAACACATCGCAGACCGTCGCCCGGGCCACCATCGCGTGTGACCCGTGGACCGTGCGCAGGAACGCCGCGCTGACCGCCCTCACGGCACGATCACCTCGCTCGGCGATCCCTTGAACGCGAGCAGGTCGGCCCATGTCGGGAACGCGGCCAGCACATCGGCCCACGTCGCGTAGGCGGCGAGAACCGACGCCCACGTGCCGATCGCGCCGACCACGTCCGGCCCCGGCGCGGCGACCTCGACGACCGACAGCGCGAAGATCCGCGAGTGGGTGTAGACCCGCGCGCTCGGCCGCCGCTCGTTCATCCCGGCCACCCGCACGTACCCGCCCGGCACGCCGCAGCCGACGGGCGTGTGAACGAAAAGCACGTCGCCCGAGGCGATGACGTAGTCGAGGGTCTGCGCGTCGCCGTCGTTGTCCACGTGCAACGTGAGCGTCCAGCGCCGCGACCCGGCGAGCTCGGTGACGGCGATCGGATACGACCGGTTGACCGCGTCGAAGTCCTCGCCGCGGCCGGGCCGGCCGACATCGCTCGGGTTGACCACGCGGAACGCCCGGTTGAGGAACGGCCGGGTGATCGACTTGATCCAGATACGGTCGAGGGTGGGCGTGAGACTGGCGATCTGCTCGTTCAGGAAATCGGCGTGCGGCAGGGCGACGACGGCGCCGCGCGAGATCGCCGACGCGCCGCCGGTGACCACGAACGAGGCGGCCGTGATGTCCGCGTCGAGCGTCTGGATCTGGTAGTCCCACACCTGCGAGGCGTCGTCGCCCGCGGTCGAGGACACCTCGCCGATCTCGGCGAACGGGCTCGCCAGGGTGGCGACCGAGGTGAAATCGTCCTGTTTCCAGCCGGCCGCGATGACCACCGCGCCGTCGACCGGCACCGTCATGAGCGGGTAGGCGATGTTCTGCGCCGACCCGTTGAGCTGATCAGTACCGGTGGCTGGCACGATGCTCGCCCGGCGGAAGGCGACGACCTGCCCGAGAGTGTCGGCGAGCGCGACCCCACCCGCGAACGTGATTGTCGGCGCGGCGTCGCCGGCCACGTACCGCCGCCCGATCAGCGCCACGTTTCCGAACGCCCGGATCAGGGTCCAGCCGGCCGGCACGTTGACCGTGCCGGCGCCCGAGTTGCGGATCGAGGCGAGCGCGACGAGCGCGTCGCCCGGCACCGGCGTGCCGCCCGCGATCACGGGCAGAGCGGGGGTGACGGAAGCGTTGACCGCGGTCGCCCCGGCGCCGACGCCGACGAATGTGATCGGGCCGGTCTCGAGGCCACGGACCCGGTACCGGTTCAACGCGCCGGGCACGAACTCGTAGTCGTCGAGGCTGATCTCGCGGTGCTGGATCTTCGCCGTGCCGTTGACCGTCCACGTGCGACCCGCGCTGTCGGCGAAGCTGCCGGCGCCGGTCGCGGCGTCCTGCCAGAAAACGGGGTTCGCGACGACGGTGCCGTCGATGTTGTTGCGGATCTGCGCCGCCTGCACGGTGCCCGACCACGGGCCGCCGGTGCCGACGTTGTACGTCCCGATCTCGACCGGCGCACTGCCCGAGAAGATGCTCGTGACGCCGCCCGTGACGACGCTCGCGCCGAGCTGGACCCATGGGCCGTCAATGGTCGGGGCGGTATAGAAGACGACCGTATGCCCGGCCGCCCCGTTGTTCACGTCGAGCGTGGCGCGGACCGCCCCGCGCTGGCCGTTGACGAACGGGACGGTCACGGTCGAACTGTGATTGATCGAGCTTGCGCCGGTGCCGAGCGTGGTCCAGATCAGGATCAGCGTGCTGTTGGTGTCGATCGAGAACCCGTACGACGCCTGATTGATCGTGTCGTTCCACTTGTGGATCAACGGGTGATAGACGCCCGCGGTCCACCCCGAGACCTCGGCGCGCAGGTCGATGTCGCCCACGATGTCGAGCGCCGCGTTGTCCGGCGTGCTCGCGTAGCTGCCCGCCAGCCCCGGCAGGGTGAGCCCGCCAACCGGCACCGCGGCCGCGGCGCCGCCCCGGACCGTCGTCCAGCGCACGAGGTCGGTCGACCGCTCGACGGTCGCCGTGTCGGCCTGCCCGAACCCGTCGGCGGCCAGTCGGACCCGCGAGTTGGTCGCGTCCATCGTGAGCGTGACGGTCATCGCGCACCCGCCCCGGCGAAGACGTTGCGAGCGATCTGCCGCTCGCGGTTACGCAGCTTGATCTCGACCACCTGCCGGATACCCTCGCCGAGGTCGATCTCGGCGAACAGAGTGCCGCCGCCGCCGAGCCCGGCCGCCTGCTCGGCCGTCGACACGACCTCGCCGCCGCGCAGCACGCCGAGCACCTCTTTGCCGAACGGTCCGGGCACGACGCCGCCGGTGTGGAAGTGCGGAAGCTTCGGCACTGAGATCGTGTTCCCGCCGATGATCGGCACCCATGACGGCACGGTCCACGACAGACGGCCGATCGTGTTGTTCCATGCGTCGGCGATCAGGTTGAACGCGGTCCGCATCGGCCACGTCATGACGTTCGCGATCGTCGAGAAGACGTTACCGATCTTCTCGGGGAGTGTCTGGATCCACTCCCACACGTCGATCGCGGTGCGCTTGATCCAGCCCCACGACGCATTCCACACGTCCTGGAAAAACGTCGTCTTAGTCGCGACCCACACGATCGCGGCGACCAGCGCGGCGATACCCACGATGATCAGGCCGATCGGGTTCGCGGTCATCGCGATGTTCCAAGCCCACTGGACCGCGGTCACGGCGGCGATGATGCCGATCAGCGGCAGCATGATCGTCTTGTTCTGCTGAATGAAATCGATCACTTTCAGGCCGGCCTCGGTCAGCTTGAGCATGGCTGGCAACAGTTGCGCGCCGACCTGCTCTTTGAGCTCGCCGAACTGATTCGAGAGGATCGCCGCCTGGCCGGCCGCGGTCTTGCCTTGCACCTCGGCGAACCCGCCGACCTTTTCATTGAGCCCGGTCATGATCTCGTCAAAGTTGGCGCCGACCGAGCCGGCGTCGACGAAATCGATGCCGACCTGTTTGAGCGCTCGCCCCTGGCCGAGCAGCGCCTTGCCGAGCGCCGACGCCGCGCTCGTGACGTCCATACCGGTCTTGGCCGCGAAGTCCTGCATCAGCGGCGTGAGCTGCTCGAGCTGCGCGCCGGTGAGACCGAACTGCGCGAGCATGGCCTGCCCGGCCGCCGTCGCGTCGTCGTCGAACTTGGTGACCTTCGCCAGCGACGCGTTCAGCTCGTTGAGCCGCGAGATCGAGGTGTCGGCGATATTGGGGAACCGCTGGAACGCGTCAGCGAGCTTGGTCTGCGCCTGCTCGGACTCCTCGAATGCCGCGATGCTCTGTTTGCCGAACTGGAACAGCGCCTGCCCGGCCTTTTCGAGCGCGATGCCGGCCGCGGTGCCGAACGCGACCGTCGACGCCTTGAGCCGGCCCATCGATTGCTCGCCCGCGCTCGCGGCGCCGTTCAGGCCCGAGGTGTCCCCCGTGAACTTGATCTTTACGGTGCGCTCGCCGGCCATCAGACGTCACCCGCCGTGAACCGGCGCACGATGTCGTCGGCGACCTTGAGCCACGCCGCGGCGACCTGCGCCTCGTTGTCCTCGACCGCCTTGAACATCCAGTAGGACCCGCGGCCGACGTGCGGGCGGTACTGCGGCAGGGTGCGGGCGCCGAACTCGGACCCAAACAGGATCTTGTACGCGGGCACACGGCTACTCGCGACGCGGGTTGACCCGCCCGCCTCGATGGTGGGGATCCGGTCGCGGCGGGCCTTGACGGTCGGGCCCATGAGCGCCGACTGCGCGCTGTCGGACTCGGCCGCGGCGCGCACCTTGACGGCCAGCGCCTCGGCGAGCGCGAGGCTGCCCTCGCGCAGCGCGTCGGAAGCGTCGCGCGGCAGGCGACGGAACGCGGCGAGCGTCTCGGTCACGCCCGTGATGTGTACGTTGATCGAGAGCGATCGTGACGCCATCCGCGCTCACCCCCTATCCGCTCATCTGTGGTGCGTCGTCGCCGTCGTAGCCCTGCGGTTCCCCGGCCGTGCGCTGCCGGTAGATTTCCTCGAGCACCTCGAATGCGGTGGCCATGGCCCGCGCGCCCTCCCGGGCCCAGACGTCCGGCGGGACGCCGGTCATGACGGCCAGCGCCACGCAGGACCGGGCTACTGACCCGGGCTCGTAGGGTCCAGCTCGCGCTCTCTCTCCCCCTCGCTCTCCTCGTCGACCGGCATCAGGTCGCACGTGTTCTCGAACTCGGCGAGGTCGCCGTCGAACTGGCCGGTCCGCCGGGCGGCGATGTGCGCGAGCTGGTACTGAGCGACCATCGTCAGGTTCTCGCGGAGTCGCGCGAACGAGTTGTCCCGATGACGCTTCTCCCACACGAGCACGTCGCGCGACAGAGCCTCCACCCGGAACGGTTCACCGCCGCCGTCCGGAACGATGTCGAACTTGATCAGAGCTGCGCTCACGCCGAGGCCCCGATGACGAACAGGTCGTAGTTGACCGAGGTGCCGGCGCCGCCGTTGGCAATGCGCAGGATGTCGCCGGTGCCGGCCGTGACGACATAGCCGGTGGCGTCGGCCTCGCCGACGTAGGCGGCCAACACGGCACCGGGCCGGACCTGCACGGTGCCGGTCGCGTTGAGCAGCGTTGCCCACTGGTTCGCCGCGGCCGCGCCGACGACGACATTGTTCGTGTTGGCGGCCGCCGCGGCGACGATCAGACCCTTGATCCGGACGAATGTCAGCGTCCCGCCGAGCAGGCCCGCGAGCACACCGGCGAGGTCGAGGTCGTCGTTCGCCGACGGCGCAATCGTGCGCGTGTCGTGGAACACGAGGTCGGCCTGTCCGGCGGCCGTGCCCGAGGTGAGCGCCGACTTGTAGGTCTTGTTCGCGTTGACCTGCGCGTCGGCGAGGTCGAGCGACTGCAAGAGGCTCGCGACGATGTTGAGCTGGAACGTGGAATTGAGCGCCATCGTGTCTCCTACGGGATCCGCGCGTACGTGGGCTTGCCGATGACCGGGAGGGTCACCTCGGTCATCTCGGTCGTGCGGGCCTCGCCGCCGACGTTCGGGGCCTTGATCTTGCAGCTACCCGTCCAGCGCACGTGCTCGCCGATGATGTCGGGGTGATGGTCGAGGTAGAACGCCACGGTGACCTGATCGTTCAGCACGAGATAGTCGCTGATACCGGCCGAGCGCCAGTCGGAAAAGAACGTCAGCTCGAGCGCATAGTCGGGCTCGGCATCCTCGCGGAACTCGCCCTCGGTGCCCGGGCCGCAGAACGTGTAGAACTTCTCGCCGTCCTCGGTGTTGTTGGCGAGGTTCCATTTCTGCAACTGGCACTGGAAGTCCACCCCGGACAGACGGAACGTAATGATCTTCAGCTTGCGATTGGTCGTCACAGCGGGGCCTCCACTTGGAGCTCGTACGCAGGGAGTTGCACGGTGCCCGATGGGAACACCGCCGGGTCGGCCTGGATCACGACCGCGTCACTGTAGGCGTCGATCGCGTGGCCGGCCTCGACGACGAGATCCCATAGCCGCTCGATCGCCCGCTCGTCGGCGTCGACGACCACCCACACGAGGTACCGCGCCTCGGTCGGCTCGACACAGCCGGTCTGCCAGACCAGCCGCGGCGGGCCGATGACGAGCGCCGGCAGCGCGGCCAGCGTGCCGCCCGGGTCGGTGGTCGCGACGGCGCCGTCGACGGTGGCGAGCGCGGCCTTGAGATCGGCGGTAACGATGGCAACGGGCCCGGTCACGCGAACACCGGGCCTCGGTGGCGACCGATGCCGAGCATGCGGTCGATGTCGGCGTCGAACGAGGCGACCCGGGTCGAGCCCATCTCGGCGGACACGGCGACCATGCCGTCGGGCGAGCGCCGCCGGATCGTCCAGCGGCCCGCCAGGCGCAGCGTCCCGAGACATATGTCTCGGGTCGGCAGCGGGAGGCCCCACTGTGTGGGGTCGGCCGGGTCGAACTGGAAAGCGCCCTTACGCACGCGGGTGACGTAGTCGATGGCCGAGGCGAGGTCGCCGGCCATGCGGCCGTCCTCGCGGGTGTCATTCGCGTCGATCTTGAGGTCCTCTTTGAGGTTGGCAAGCGTGACCGGCCATGTCAGGTTGGCAAGGCTCACCGCGCACCTCCGACCGGGACCAGCGAGCGCACCCGCTCGACGTCGACGGCGAGCCCGTCGCGCTTCCATGCCGCGTACGCCTCGGCGTCGGCCTCGTACTGCGCCGACGCGTTCGACTCGCGGTAGCTCTCGTCCCACGCCGCTTTGCCGGCCATCGGGTGGGCGTGCTCGACGATGACACCGGGCAGGTAGGCGATGCGGTCCAGCGCCCGGCCGAGGTCGAGCGTCACGGCGTCGACGTAGAGATGCGCGCACGTCGGGAGCATCATCCAGCCGAGCGCCCGCACGATGTCGGCCGAGACGACCCACGCCGTAGGCAGCC
>Ga0134124_10002087_pt1 | contig 16087 bp, 15 predicted proteins | sample KB304_FD_96880 | JGI IMG/M metagenome (GOLD analysis project Ga0134124, IMG submission 96880) | Terrestrial soil microbial communities without Nitrogen fertilizer from Kellogg Biological Station, Michigan, USA - KB3-0-4 | ecosystem: Environmental > Terrestrial > Soil > Unclassified ...
ATAGATCCGCACCGCACCGAACGTCCGCTCGAGCATCGCGAGCACCGGCGCGGCGCTTGCGCCGTCGGCGGAAGCGACCAGGTTCACCGCCACTACGCCGCGCGGGGCAAGCCGCGCCTTCACTGCGGCCAGCGACTCGCGGCTCACGAGATGGTACGGCGTGGTGTCGCCGTTGAAGACGTCGAGGATGATGTAGTCGTACTGGCCGCGATCCGAGGCGAAGAAGCGGCGAGCATCCTCGAGCGCCACCGGCAAGGCCGCGGGCAGGCCGAAGTGGCGCCGCGCCAGCTCGAGCACCGCGGGATCGATCTCCACCGCCCGAGTAGCGATGCCGCGCTCGTGCAGCCACCTCGGCACCAGCCCCGGCCCGAGGCCCGCGACCAGCGCGCGCGTCCCGCCCGGGCGGTGCGCGAGCGGCAGCGCCTGCAGGAGGTACACGGTCTCGTAGGTCGACTGCAGCGTAGCGGCGTCGGCCGCGCCCTGGACCAGGCCGTCGATCAGCAATTCGCGCACGCGCAGCTCGCCGTACGAGTACTCGACCACGCGCAGCTCACCGTAAAAACCGGCGCGCGCCTCGACCAGGCGCGCGCGCGTCCCGTCGGCGAGCGCCGCCTCGATGTCGGCCCCGCCCGGCAGCGCGGCGAAGGGAGGCATGAGCAGGAGCACGCCCCAGGCCCTGCGCTGGTAGAGGAGGAAATAGGCCGCGGCGAGCGCCAGCGCCGCCGCCGCGCAGGCCACCAGGATGCCCGTCAGCGAGAAGTGCACGAGCAGCACGTAGCCGGCGAGCAGCGTCCCGGCGAGGCTGCCGAGCGTCGACCAGCCGAAGAGGCCGCCGACGGTGGCGCCCAGGCGCTGCGGATCGCCCGCGAGCTGGCGCACGATCGCGGGCGACACCGCGCCCAGCAGCGCGAGCGCCGGGCCGAAGAGCACGAAAGCGCAGGCGAACGCGCCCCAGCGCGGGCCGAGCGGCGCCGCCGCAACGAGCACGGCAGCCTTGAGCCACGGCACCGCGAGCACGCAGGCGCCGGCGGCGGCGAGCCAGACGAAGATCGCGCCGGGACCGCGCATGCGGTCGGCGTAGCGCCCGCCCGCGACGTAGCCTGCGGCGAGCGCAAGCAGCGTCACCGCGATGAGCGAGGTCCAGACGAAGAGACTCACGCCGTAGAAGGCGCCGATCACCCGCGCGCCGACCACTTCCAGTGTCATCACCAGTGCGCCCGCGACAACTGCAGTCAGGAGTAGAAAGAGACGCATCCAGGATGGGCTACTTGGTCTTCCCTTCTGCCTGCCATTCCCAAAGCGCTGCCTCGGCCTTGCGCCGGAACGGATCGTCCTTCGGCGCGAGGTGTGCATACGTGCGCATTGCGCCACGCGCCGCCGGCAGGTCGCCGAGCCGCTCGTAGGCGACGGCGAGGCCGTAATACGCGTTGAGCTGGCGCGCACGCAGCTCGAGCGCGCTCGCGAAGAAATCGCGCGCCGCCGCGGGCTTGCCCATGCCGAGGAGCGCAAAACCGGCGTTGACGTGCGCCTCCGGCATGGCCGGGTCGAGCTCGAGCACGCGATGAAACGCCGTGAGCGCGTGCTCGTACTGCTTCGCGTGGAGCATCACCACGCCTTGCGAGAAGCGCTCGGCGATTTCCGGATTCGACGCAGCGCGCGGGCCAGGTCCTGGAAGAACAGCAATGAGCACGCCGATCACGCAAATCGCGGCGACGGCCAGCAGGAGGCCTGTGAGGCGCAGGTCTTTTCTCATATGGCGCCTTGCTTCTCAGCCGGGTTCATATGGCTCCTTTGTGCGCGGCCGTGGAGATGAACGGCACGCCGAAGAAGGTGAGGAAGGCGAGCACGAACACGCCGATGATCATCAGCGCCGACGCGCGCGGCCCGACGCGAAATGCGACTCGAGCGTGCAGGAACGCCGCCAGCGAGAGCCAGGTGAGGAACGCCCAGGTTTCGAGCGGGTCCCAGGCCCAGTAGCGGCCCCAGGCGTCCTGCGCCCAGACCGCGCCGCTCACCAGCATCAGGGTCTCGAAGACGAAGCCGATCGCCATGAAGCGGAAGGCGAGCTCCTCCAGGCCCTGCGCGGCGAGGCGCGCGAGGATCAGGCCCGAGAGCCCCACCGCGACCAGCACCGTGCCGAGAAAGACTTTGCCCAGGCCCACGTGCACGTAGAGCCAGAGCGTCCGGTACGTCGGGGGAAAGTGGCCTTCGCCCGGGTGCGCAACCAGCAGCCAGCCCATCAGGATGAAGAGCACCGGCATGACGAACGCCGCCGCAGGCCGCACCGCGGGGACGCGCCAGTAGGCGAGCGTGAAGACGAGCGTCAGGCTCCAGATGTTGCTCGAGAGGATCTCGAACAGGGTGATGAACGGACCGTGGCCGACGGCGATCCAGCGCGCCGCGAGCGCGGCGCCGTGCAGGGCGAGGCCGAGCGCGAGCAGCCCGAGGATCCCGCGCTCGGCGCGCCGCTCGAGCGCGAGCGCGAAGATCGCGGTGGAGCCCGCGACGACGTAGGCGAGGAGCGCGGACCAGAGGAGCGGAGCCTCGTGCATCAGAGCGCCTCCTGCCAGGGCCGCGCGGCGAAGCGGCGCCAGAAATGCCAGCCGAGCGCGAGCGCCGCGAGAACCGCGGCGGCGGCGAGCCACGGCAGCGTCCAGTCGAAGAACACCGCGTAGCCCATCCAGGTGGTGAGCCCCTCGTAGCGCAGGCGTCCGCCGGCGAGCTCCAGCGTTGCGCCGGGCGCGAGCACGTGCGCACGCCCCTCGACGATCAGCTCGACGTCGCGCCGCGGCGGCAGGCGAAAGCCGGAGCTGCGCTCGTAGTCGATCAGCTCCTCGTCGAGCGGCAGCCGGACGGTTACGCTGCGCTCGGTGCCGGGCAGCGTCCACTGCACCTGCTGCGCGAACTGCAGCACCGGATAGGGCGGCAGGTGCACGCTGCCGCGCTCGGCCGGCGCTCCGGCGCGCTGCCAGACGAACACCGGCGCGAAGCCCTTGTTGGAGGTGGTGTAGAAGCGGTAGCCCTCGAGCACGAGCGGCGTCTGGTCACCGATGACCCCGGTCTCCTCGCCGCGCGCGCTCCTCCAGCGCACGGTGTTGCGCGTCTCGAGGCGCTTCCACTTCGGCGCATAGTCGATCTCGAAGCCCTCGTTCACGAACGCCGCCCGCTCGAGTCGCCGTCGGTGCAGCGGCCCCTCCTCGGCGTCGAGCAGCTCGCCGGTGAATGCCTCGCCCGTGGCGAGCTCGACCCGGCCTTTGAGATGGGTCAGGCGTCCGGCGGCCGCGAGCAGAACGAGAATCAGGAGGGACACGTGAAACACGAGCAGCGGCAGCTGGCGCCTGAACGTGGAGTTCACGAGGATTGCCGCGGCGAGGTTCAGCGCGAGCAGCGCCAACGGCGCGACCAGGCATGCCAGCGCATCGCCGCGCTCGAGGTACGCCCAGGCGATTCCGGCAGCGAGGAGCCCGAGCGCAGCAGCGGTGAGCTTCAGCGAGGCGAGCGCTTTCACGGTGGGTTCTGGCAGTTCTCGTTCGAGTCGCGCATCCAGTCGCGGCCCGACTGGCCGTTGCCCGGCGCCCCGGCCGAGCCGCAATTCGTATCGGTCCACTGCCCGCTCGGACGGAAGGTGCGGATCTTGAGCATCGCGTTCACGTAATAGGGGCCGTTGTTGTAGGGCGCGGTGGTGTTGTTGCGCACCTGCGTGCCCGCGGGCTGGCCGCCCTCGAGGCCGACGTCGTTCAGGTTCACCAGGAACGCCTTGTTCTTCCAGCCGTGCGGCACGGCGACGTGGCACCAGGTGCAGCGCATGCGCCCGATCTTGTCGGCGTGGAGGGTGTGCAGGTCGCCCTTGTCGGTGCTGAAGAACCCGGTGCGGTTGTCCGAGCGCGTGGCGTAGGTCGCATAGTCGTGGCACTTGAAGCAGGCCCCGGTCGCCTGCTCGCCCGTGCCGGTGGTCGCGCTCCAGGTGCCCTTGAGAATGAAGTTGTTCGACGAGCCGTGCGGGCCCCAGGGCTTGCCGTTCTCGCCGCCGTCCGGTACGCCGGAAGTGGCAGACGTGACGTTGCTGCCGTGGCAGTCGCTGCAGTACATGGTCTGCGTGCCGACGGCGTTCCTCCAGGGCAGGTTGAACCGCGCGCTGATGTCGGTGCCGTTGCCGCGGATGGGGCCGGTGCGCCCGGTGTTGTCCATCACCGGATGCCACGAGCGGTGATTGCTCGTCGCATACGCGGCCGCCGCGCCGGAGTCCCCGGTGGAAACCTCGCCCTTGTGCGCGGTCGGCGCCTGCAGCTCTTTCGCTACGTTGGTGTACTGCTGCACGCCGTTGGTGCCGGCGGGCGTGCCGCCGGGGAAACCGAGCGTCGGCCGGTTGCCGGTCGGATAGAGGTTGTTGTCGGTGAAGCCGTAGTCGGAATGGCACTTGAGGCAGATCTGGTACTCGCGCGTCACATAGGGCGCGGTGATGCTGATGTCCGCGCTCGTTCCGGGATCGCCGCGCTTCACGATGTAGCCCGAGGGCAGGCTCTGGAACGAGGCCGAGCCGTAGATGGGCTCGACGCCGAACCCGCCGCGCAGCACGCCCGACGCGATGTTGGTGTGGACATAGCCCGCGGTGTCGTCGTGCCGGTGCGTGCCCGCCGCGTCCGGCGCGCCGGAGATGACGCCTCCGTTGCCCACGAAGCTGCGGAACTTCACCACGCGATGCGGGTTGTGGCAGTCGGTGCATTCGGCGTGGCGGTTCGTGAGATTGCCGACGCCGAGCTTGATGCGCGGCTCGAGGAAATCCTTGCCGCACATGTTGGCCGCGCCGGTGCAGTCGACGAACCCCGGATCGCTGAACGTGCCGCCGATGTCGTGCACCTCGGAGCCCGCGGCCTGGTCGAGCGAGCGGATCGGCATGCGCCTTGGGAGCTGGAAGTCGCTGCGGATGTCGGGCACGCTGGTCGCGGGCGTGACGGCGCTCTGCGCCGCGGTGGTATGGCAGGTGTAGCACGTCTCCTCGAGCGCCGCGGCGCCGCCCGCCTTCGGCACCGCGAGGCTGTCGGTGCCCTCGCGCAGGAGCCTTCTCGCGCCCTGCACGGTGTGCGTGTCGTGGCAGTTGAGGCAGGCGGCCTTCCACACCGGGAGGCTCGCGGGGAACTCGCGCTGGGTGGCCGCCGTCGCGGTGTACGTCTGCGTCGCCACCAGCGGGTTGGCGTGCGCCGAATAGGCCCAGGTGCCGCTCGCGAGGTTCTTGTCGTGGCAGCCGAGGCAGACGATGTCGTTCGTTTGCGTGAAGTTGGCGCTCGGCGGCGCTTCCTGGAAGCGGTTGGTGCGCAGGAACTTCTGGTTGCCCTTGGTCTCGTCGGTTTCGCGGATGTGCGGGTCGTGGCAGCTCGCGCACTGGATCTGCCCCGTGCCGCCGGTGCCGGTCGGCTCGAGCGGCAGAAGCGGCCGGTATCCCGACGAGCGCACGCCGACCACGGCTCCGGTCCCTGGCGGCCATTTCTGCGCTGCGTCCACCGGGCGGAGCTCCCCATCGCGCGTCGCGAGCGCGCTGGTGAAGTTGAGGGAGATCGGATGGTCGTTGGTGAGGTCGGTGCCGAGGCTGCGGGTGAAGCCGGTGGTGGTGCCGGCGCCCGGCGCCATGACTCCGCCTAGGCCGGTGCCGGTCAGCGTGACGCTCTGATTGATCCTGCCGTCGAGCACGTTGACGTTGCCGATCGCGAGCGTGCCGTCGTGGCAGGAAAGGCAGAGCTTCGAGCTCCCGCCGGGCTGGTCGAGCGAGCCCTGGATCGCGTTGGCGTCGAGCGACGAAGAAGTGTAGGTGGTGTAGGTCTGGCTCGAAAGCTGCCGGTTCCAGAGCGGCGTCACCCCTTGCGTCGCGCCGTGCGGCGTGTGGCAGAACACGCACACCTGCGTCTCGGTGGTCGCCTTGAGGGTGCCCGGACCGGTCGCGGACAGGTTGTGCTTGGTGTTGCGCACGTCGGCGATGCGATCGGCCAGCGCCATCCCCGGAAAGGCAAACAGGATTCCGGCGAAGACGAAGAGGCAAGCCTTATTGCTCGCCATCGGCGCCTCCGCCCAGGTGCTGGAACAACACCACGCGGCCGTTGAACATGTCGGCCACGAAGACGCGGTTGAGATGGTCGGTCCACACGCCCGCCGGGAGGTAGAAGTTGCCGCTCCCGGCGCCCAAGCCCCCGATGCCCATGAGGAAGCGGCCGAGGCGATCGAACACGAGCAGGTGGTCGTAGTAGGACTCGACCACGTAGACGTTGCGCTCGCTGTCGAGCGCGATGCCCTTGGGCCGCACCAGGTTGCCGACATATAGGCCGCGCACGCCGAAGCTGCGCCGCATGGCGCCGCTCGCGGCGTCGAGCACCTGGATCCGGCTGTTCATCGTGTCGGTGACGTAGAGCTCGCCGTCGGCAAGGGCGAGGTGGGTCGGATAGTTGAATTCGCCATCGCCCTCGCCGCGCGTGCCGAGCACGCGCTTCAGATTCCCCGACAGGTCGAGCACCTTGATGTCGTGCGCCGCCGTGTCGGCGACGTAAAGCTCGCCCCGCTCGGCGTCGAGCGCGAGGCCGGTCGGACGCTTGAAGAGGCCGCGCCCGAGCGCGCGCTGCGGGGTACCGTCCGCGCCCAGGCGCGCCACGATGCCGAGCTCGGCGTCGCTCACGTAGGCGACACCGTTCGCGACCGCGAGCGCCACCGGCGCGCCAAAGTTCGCGAGGCCCTCGGCTTTTTCCCACACGTCGAACTTGCCGGCGACCGGATCGAACACCACCACCGCCTGCCGGCTCGCGTCGGTGACGTAGATGCGCCCCTCGCGGTCGACGGTGCCCGACTGCGGCCGCTGCAACTCGAGCGGCTTGGACTCGCCGACCACCAGGCCGGCAATCGCGCGCAAGATCCCTTTGAGCCCTTCGGCCGCACCGGCGGCCGGGGAGCGGAAGTTCGCCTCGCCGACGAGCTGGCCGGCATACAGGTAGCGGGGCACCTCGGGCGCGGGCGGCCACATGAGGCGCTTTCCCTCGGGCGCATCCTGCACGCCGTAGCGCAGCACGGCAGGCTCGCCCGTTGCGCAACCAGAAGCGAAAACGGAGACAAGAAGAATCAAGAAGAGGCGCGTCATGGCTGCGCCCTCGGCGGCGGCTGCACCCGCAGCATCCTCACCTGCGAACCGGGCGCGTCGGCGACGTAGAGCCAGCCGTCCGCGTGGATCAGGTCGGTGGCTTCGAGCAACCCGAGGCTCGCATTTGGAATGGTCTCCTCGAGCGCGCCGCCGCGGAACGCCTTGATGGAGCGGTCGCCGCCGTCGGCGACGAACAGCCGCCCGTAGCGGTCGGCCGCGATGCGCTCGGGCTTCACCAGGCGCTCGTGGCCGAAGGTCGCGAGCACCTGGCCGTCGAACGCGAGCCGGGCGATGCAGCGGCAACGCGCATCGAGCGCGTAGAGCGCCTCGGGCGCGACCGCGAGCGCGTCGAAAGAAGTGATCTGGTAGCGCGGCTCGCCATGGAGCGGCAGCAGCTCGGACGAGGTCCCGAGCGGGCGGAACGCGACCAGCTGCCGGTTGAGCGCGTCGGCGCCAAGGATCCGGCCGCGCGTGGGATCGAGCGCGAGGTCGCGCAGGCTGGCGATCGTGGGGTCGACCGGAAAGGTCTGCAACAGGCGGCCATCGCGCGCGAAGCGCTGGAGGCGCCGCCCGGCAGGTTCCAGCACATAGAGCGAGCCGTCGACCGCGGCGGCGAGGCGGGTGCCCGGCTGCACGCCGCGCGGACCGAACGGCGTGAGGCGGTTGGCGACCTGGTCCGCGCGCAGCAACATTCCGAGGCCCGTGTCGGCGATGTACACGTCGGGTCCCATCGCCGCGACCGCTACCGGGCCCCGCAGCGGCGTGAACGGGCCCGCGACACCGAGCAGCCCGCCGCGGATGACCGGTCCCGGCGTGAGAGATGAATAACGCGCCGGCTCGCGTGGCGCGCTCTCACACCCTCCGAATGCGAGAAAAGCCGCGACCCATAGTGTGGGGAGGAAGCGGCTTACCATCGCCCAGGCCCCGTGGTCTGGTGGCCGCCGTAGACGCGGCTCGGCAGGCCGGGCTTGCCGGAATGGCAGAGATCGCAGCGCTCCGCGCTCCAGGCGATCTCGCCGTTGTGGCACATGCCGCAGAACCTCCCCTCCGAGATGTCGGCCATCAGGACGTCGTTCGCGCCGGCGCGCATCTTGAAGCCGAGCTCGCTGTGGCACACGCGGCACTGGAACCGGATGCGGTGGAACCAGTGCGGAAACACGACGGGGCGAACGCCGCCGGCGTCGGAGCGCTTGTTGATCACCACGTCGCCGTACTCGGCGCGCACCGCTCCGGGCGCGGCGAGCGCCGCGGCGAGCGCCGCGCAGACGAGCGCGTGGCGCCGGATCACTTCGCCGTCCTCGGCGTGTTGTGGCAGCGCATGCACTCGGTAAGCGGAAACGACACCGCGCCGTGGCACACGCCGCACTGCTCGCCCTGCAGGATCTGGAACATCGACAGGCGGTTCGCGCCGACCTGCGACTTGAACAGGTGTTCGTGGCAGTTGGAGCAATCGAGCCACTGAGTGTGCGAACGGTGCGGAAAGCGCACCATCGGCATGCCGCCGCGCTGGTTGAGCAGGATATCGTCCTCGCGCAGGCGCACCGGGGCGTCGGCGTCGAGCTTCGCGCGCGGGGTGATGACGCGCTCGTTGAGTGCGCGCATCCAGTCGACCCGGTTGCCGGCGCTGTCGCGCGGCAGGGTCGAGAGCGCCTGCGACGGCTCCTGCAGGAACTTGAGCGCGGGGCTGTCGGGGTCGTGCACCTGGTCGCGCGCGAGCGGCGTCCACTGCGCCTCGCTCGCCGCGGAGATGAGGCACAGGACTACACCCCACAGGACGCTAGCCCGGGATGTAGACACCGGCCCCACGGATCGCCTTGACGAGCTCGCCGGTGGAGTCCTCCAGCAGCTGCACGGCCTTCGCGTGCTCGCCGCGACCCGCCGCCGCCTCGGCCTGCGCGCGCAGCTCGCGCGCGCGCTGCGCCGAGGCCGCGACCGCGGCCTGGCCCGCCTGCGAACGGCTGTCGATCAGCACCCGCAGCAGCATCTGGTGGGTGTCGTTGCGGTCCACCTCGTAGCGGTATTCGTCCTCCTTGGTCTCGAAGCTGAGCGAGCGCACCAGCGTGTCGCCGCCGCGCATCGAGCCGAGCGAGGCCTTCGCGATCAGGTAGGCCTCGTCGAGCTGCGCGCGCGCCGCATCCATGCGCCCGGCGCTGCGCGACTCGAGCGCGGCGGCGAGCCGGTCCTCGGCGCTCTTGACGGCGTCCGAACCGGTCTTCTTCTCCGCGCTCACGCGTTTCTGCGCGCCGACGAGCGCGCGCGTGCTCTCCAGCTTGCGCTCGAAGTCGAGCTTGGCCTGGTCGGCGGCCCGCCCGGCGGGCGCGGCGAGGCGCACCGCCTGCATCATCTGCTGGCGCGCCTCCGCGAGCTGGCGCTCCGCGGCCGCTGCATCCCCCGAGGCATTCGCCTTCTGCGCGGCCTGCAGCGCCTCGCGCGCCCGGGTCCGTGCCGCACGCGCCTCCGGCGATGCGCTCGCCTCCACCTCGCGTGCCGCGGAAGAGCGCTCGATCAGCGTCTCGAGCGAGGCAAGGCGCGGCTCGATCGCGCCTTGCGCCAGGACGTTGGAGCCGCAGCAGAGGCACGCGGCCAGAAGAATCCAGGTGCAACACCTCATGGGGCCTCCCCGGGCAAGTCGAGCCCTGCCGCGCCCAGCGCGCGCTGCAGTTGCGCGGTGGCGTCGCGCACCGTCTGGAGCGCGGCGCGCCAGTCGCCCTCGCCCGCCTGCCGCTCGGCACGCGCCGCGAGCGTCTCGCCCGAATCGACGTGGCGCTGCACCAGCGTGCGCGCCGCCGGCCCCGGCTGCAGCTCGTTCAGCGCCGCAGGCACCAGCGCCGCGTAGGCGCGAAGACGCTCCCGCTCGAAGCCGAACTCCTCGCGCGGTCCCGAGAAGCTCGGCGCATAGCTCACGGTAAGCGAGCCGAGCGCCTGCGTGAGGGCGTGGGTCATGGCCTGCTCGGCGATCGTCAGCTCGCGCACGGCCTCCTGCGGCGCCGCGCGTTGCAGCTCGCGCGCGCGCGACAGCGCCTGGTCGACCTCGGCGATCAGCATGCCGTGCGGGTCTTCGGCCTGCGCCGGGTAGCGGAGGTAGGTTTCGCGCATCGTCTGGACGCTCGAAAGGAGCGCCGCGTAGCGGGCGCCGCCCTCGGCCGGCCGCCGCGCGAGCTGCAGCGAGCGGATCGCCTCGTTCAGCCGCGCTTCGGCCTCGCGCTCCTCGCCGCGTTCCAGGTGCTCGAGAGCCCGCGCGTACAGCGCCGCCGCGCCCTCGGCCGCGGCGGGCGGCGAAGCCTCGAGCAGGCGTTTCGTGAAGTGCGCCTTCTGCATCAGCTCGGCGCGCGGCGCGCCCTGCGCCCCGGCCGCGGCGCACAGCGCCAGCGTCGCGGCCGCCAGCGCGCACCGCATCACGGGCGCGCTCCGGTCGCGCTCGCCGAGCCGGCGAGGTCCTTCTTCTTCGAGTGGCACAGGCGGCACTCCGAGACCGGAAACGCCACCTTGCCGTGGCACACGCCGCACTTCTCGCCGAGCAGGATCGAGGCCATGCTGATCTGGTTCGCGCCTTTCTGCGGAATGAAGATCGCGGGATGGCAGTTGGAGCAGTCGAGCCACTCGGTGTGCTGCTTGTGCGGATACACCACGTCGGGCATCGAGCCCTTCACCTCGCGCACGATGTTGAAATCGAGCACCAGCCCGGCGGCCTTGGGATCGGCGCGGTCCCAGCGCGGGGTAATGCGCTTCTCTTCCAGCGCGGCGACCCAGTTGACGCGGTTGCCGGCGCTGGCGCGCGGCAGCCCCTCGTAGGCGCTGCGCGGCGCCTGGAGCTGCAGCGTGCCGTCGTTCTTCGGATCGTGGATGCCGTCTTCGCTCGGCGGCGGGTTCTGGCGCGACGCCGGGCGCATCAGCCGGTTGAAGGCATTGACCTGCGCCGCGGGCTGCGCAGCCGCAACCGAAGTCGCTGCCGCGGCTGGTGCCGCCGCGGCGGCGGGTTTCTCGACAGGGGCAGGCTTTTCCGCTGCGGGTGCAGGCTTCGCCGCGGCCGGCGCCGGCTTGGGTGAGGCCGCGGCGGCGGCCATCATGTAATCCACCGCCGCCTTGACGTCGGCATCCTTCAATTCCGCGTTACCGCCGCGTGGAGGCATGCCCTTGGGCGTTCCATTCAGCGCGCTCGTATAGAGCGCGGCTGCGCCGCGCGAGATTCGTGGCGCCCAGTCGGCGCTGTTGCCGAACTTCGGCGCGCCTGCGACCCCGGCGCCATGACACAGCGCGCAACTCTTCTCGTACACGGTCTTGCCCTGCTGGGCCGACACGGCACCGATCCAGCACGGCGCCAAAACTGAAAACAAGAGAATTCGGAAACCGAGGCGCGCCCTCATTTGTTCATCCTCTGCAGCGTGCTCTCGTGCACCTGGGTCGGGGTCCCGGGCGGGGCCGAGTGGCACAGGTTGCAGTTCTCGATCGCCCAGGCGATCTCGCCGTTGTGGCAGGCGCCGCAGAACTGGCCGTCGATGATCTTGACCATGTTGATGTCGTTGCCGCCGGCGCGGAACTGGAATCCGAGGTCGGCGTGGCACGCCTTGCAGCTGAAGCGGATGCGGTGGAACCAGTGCGGAAACACCACCGGCCGCATGCCGGCCTTGTCGGAATGGTTGTTGATCACCACGTCGCCGTATTCGGCGCGCGGGGCGCCCGCAGGCAGGGCGAGCAGGACCGCGCAGACCGCGGCACAGGCCGCGGCGCGCAGCGCTTCACTTCCCGGTTTCCGGTTGCGCATCTTCTTTCTTTCTCGATTCTGGGAATCGCTCCCTCGGTCGCGACGCGCCGCTCCTTCAGTCGCCGAACTCACGCGCGATCCGCAGGAACAGCAAAGCATTTTTCTTGCCATCGATCTCGGCCAGGCGGTAGGAGAGGCGCGTCTCGAGCTTGCCGATGCGGTACTCGAGGCGCTGCTCGAAGCTCCACGCGACCTGCTCGCGCAGGGCGCTGAGGTCGCCCTGCAGGCGGGTGTTCAGCTGATAGTCGCTGCGCTCGTAGATCGCGAGATACCGCAGCTGCGCCACGCCGAACACGCGCAGGTGCTGATAGGTGCCGCCGCCGTTGCGGCTCACGGTGAAGGGCTCGCTCGAGCCCGGGCGCGTGCCCTGCACGGTGTAGTTGGCCACCAGGTTCGAGTAGCGGCCGGTGTTGGCCTGTCCCGAGATCTGGAAGTTGACCAGCTGGAGGTCGGAGTCCGCGAACCCGCGCGTGCGCGAGTCACTCGCGCTCACCGACGCGAAGCCCGACAGCGTCTCGGCGCTCGCCAGGCGATACGACAGGCCGCCGTAGTTGCTGAGCGTGTCGAGGTTCCCCGCCAGCGTGTCGTGCGAATGAGCGAGGCTCTGCGAGAGGTTGAGCGCGATCGACTGCGCCGGCGCCACGTCGAACAGGCGGTTGACTCCGTGCGTGCCCTGCAGCGAGGCGACGCTGTGCCGGCCTTCTTCGCCGCCGGACTGGTTCGTGACGTTCGCCCCGAGGTTGGCGGTATAGAGATACTGGCCCAGCCGGTGAGCGTCGGTCGTGTAGGTGGCTCCGGCGAACTCCTGTGCGAGCACCGCGCTCGCGTCGGTTCCGGGGTTCGAGAGCTGGGTGACGCTGCCGCCGCCGTTCAGCAGCAGGTTCGGATTGACGCGGTAGTTCAGCGTGCCATAGCCCATCGCCGAGCGGGTTTCGGTCTCGGAGAGCGGCGAGGCGACCACGGAGCGGAACAGGCGCGCCCCGCCGGTGGCGAAGAGCGGGTCGTCATCGGCGCGCCGCCAGGTGGCGAAGGTCGAGAGCTGCGTGACTTCGTTCTTCAGCCCCGTCAGCGTCGCGAGGTCCTGCGAGGTCGCGCCGTAGCTCGCCAGGGTCTCCGCGGTGAAGGTGCCGTCGCCGGCGTAGTTGTGGCGGGCGAACACGCGGTCGAACTGCGAGCGCTCGCCCGCGTCACGCGTATTCAGGGTGCGGTTCGCCGATGCGTCGAAGCTGTTGGCGGCCACGCTGCGCTGGTAGCCTGCGTTGTAGACGTCGACGGTGTCGCGGCCGAAGGCCTGGGAGGTGAGCGTGCTGCGATCGTAGGCGACGCTGGTGTTGGACTCGCCGCCCACGCTGCGGTAGCTCTGGCGCACGCCCGCGCGCTGCTGCTGGAAATCGCGGCCGGTGAACTGCTCGCTCGAGCGGCTGTCGGTGCGCTCGAAGCTCGCCTGGAAGGGAAAGCGGCTGGTGGGAAACACGTTGAGCATGCCGTTGCTGCCGACGGTGTTGCCGTTGCTCGGAACTTCGCCGCGGGCCTGCGCGGCGATGCCGGTGATGCCGAGGGCGAACTGGGCGAACCACGGCTGATAGACGTAGCTCGTCGCCTGCAGGATCGCGCTCTCCACGAAGTCGCGCCGCTGCGCCTGGCCCTCGACCGAGAACGAGCGCATATCCGTCGCCAGCAGGCCGCGCCAGCGGATCGGCGCGAGCTCCCAGCGCACGTCGGAGAGCCCCGGTTCGACCGCCGTGGGCACGCCCGGGAGCGGCGTGACGACGGGGCCGGGCGCCGGCGGATAGATCGGGCTCGGAGGCGGCGGGACCGAGGTCGGCGGCGGTATCAAGACCTCCGCGGGCTGGGCGAGCGGACCTGGAACCGGCTCGGGCGCCTCGGCCGCGCCGGCCGCGCCGGCGCAGAGGCCGAGAGCGAGCAGGAGCGGCGGCGCGCGCACGCACCGCCTCGCGGGCTATCGCGAGCCGCTGCCTGCGCCGGCCAAGGTGGCGAGCGCCGGGTAGCGTTCGGTATCGATTCGGATGGTCGCCGACGCGCGCAGCTTGGCGAGGAACTCGGCCCAGCGCCGCTCGCCCTCGTCGCGGCGCCAGAGCTGCGCCGCGCGCTCCTTCACTTCGTCGAGCGGGCGCAGGCGCGCCTCGCGGCGCTCGGTCAGGCGGAAGATCGCCACGCCCTCGAGCAGGCGCAGCGGCTCGGAGAGGTCGCCCGGCTTCATCGAGCCGAGCTTCTCGTAGAGCGCTTCGGGCATCATGCCCTGGTGCAGGTAGCCAAGGTCGCCGCCGTTGGCCGCGCTCGCATCGCTCGAATGCATGCGCGCCGCTTCGGCGAAATCGGCCCCTGCGGCCACGCGCTTGCGAATTGCTCTTGCCTCTTCCTCTGCGGCGGTCCAGGTTGCCGCGGGCGCCGAGGGGTCGACCTTGAGCACGATCACCGAGAGGCGTGCCTGCTCGGGCTCGGTGAAGAGGCTGCGATGCGAGTCGTAGTAGCGCGCGAGGTCCTGGTCGGACGGCGTGCCGGCTTCGCGCACCTCGGCCTGAAGCCGAGTGAGCACGTCGCGCTCGCCGAGCATCCGCTCCAGCCCGGGGAGCAGCGCGGCGCGGTTTTTCTGCCAGCGCTCGCTTTGCGCGTAGCGGCTTTCGTACTGCGCGATCTCGGCGCGCACGTGGGCCTCGTCCGGGACCAGCCCGCGGCGGCGGATCTCGGCCTGCAGCAGCACCCGGTCGATCAGCGTCTGCGCCACCTCGCGGCTGAACTCGTCGAGCTTCACCTCCGGAACTTCGCGGTGGTAGAACTTCTGGCGCACCGCGTTCGCGCGCGCCGCCTCGAACTCGGCGGCGCTGATCGAGGTGCCGTTGACGCTCGCGAACTCGCCCTCGGCGGCCGTGGCTGCGCCCGCCACCGCGAGGGCAAAGGTAATGAGTGCTCTTCTCATGGCGCTCCCCAAAAAAAAGCCGGAGGGAGACTCCGGCTTCGTTGTGGCTGGCTCCCTACTTCACGTGGCACGCGAGGCACACCGCGCTGCCCGCGTTCGCGAGCCGCAGGAACGTCGGGTTCACCGACTGGTGCGGGTCGTGGCAGGTGGCGCACTCGACCGACGGGCCGTCGGTGCCGTTGAAGTTGCGCGTGAAGAGGATCATGTCGTTCTTGTCGCGCGAGCCCACCGTGGTGCCCGAGTCGACCCACCAGAACAGGCCGCCGTTGATGGTCGCGCTGCGAAGGTCGCCGGCGCCCGCGCCCGAGCCCCTGAAGTCGCTGTCGCGGCACGCCGCGGTCGGCGTGGTGGAGTTCGGCCCGCCGCCGCAGTACTGGATGCCGATCGGGTGGTCGTTCCGAAGGTCGGTGCCGATGTTGGCGATGTTGGTGCCGCCGGCGACGTCGATGCTGTTGATCATCCTGCCGGTCGAGTCGACGTTGGTGCCGGTGCCGGTCCAGACATACGCCAGGCCGCCGACGCCGCCGCCGTTCGCCTGGTAGCCGCCCGAGCCGGGCGCGTTGATGATGTTGTCCATGGCCTGCGTGCCGTCGTGGCAGGAAAGGCAGGCGAGCGACACCGAGCCGACCGTGAGGATGGTGCCGTCGATGGTGGAGGAATTGAGCGTCGCGTAGGTGGTGTACGAGCTCGTCGGCAGCTGCTTGTTCCACAGCGGCACCGGCGCGCTCGTGTCGGAGCCGTGCGGCGTGTGGCAGAAGACGCAGATCTCGTCAGTGCCGGTGCTGACGTGCACGGCGCCGGTGCCGCCGGTGCTCAGGTTGTGCTTGGTGTTCGCTATGCCGGCGCCTGCCGTCCCCGCGCCGAGCAGCGCGCCGAGCGCGAATGCGGCCGCGAAGCCGATGCGCGCGATGAGTGCCTTCCTCCCGATCGATTTCACGGCCTTCTCCCTGGTTTGTAGTACTTGGTTCGCCTACCTGCATCATTCATGCCTGCGAATATGGGGCGTGAAAGCGGCCGCGTTTTTGCGCTAAATCAACAAAACGGCGCTCCCGCATTCCCGTGTCCGGGATCACGTTCCGGAATCAGGAATCCGGATTCGGAAAATTCCTAGCGCCGGGCGGCCCAGCCTTCGCCTGCGGCCAGCGTGGCGGGGCGGAAGATGTCGACCTTGCGGAACCACTGGTCGACCACGTAGATGCGGCCGTCCTCGTCGACGTAGACGCCCGAGGGCAGCATGTAGCGCGCCGGGCCGTCCTGCTCGGAGCGCTCGCCG
>Ga0134124_10002089_pt1 | contig 16079 bp, 18 predicted proteins | sample KB304_FD_96880 | JGI IMG/M metagenome (GOLD analysis project Ga0134124, IMG submission 96880) | Terrestrial soil microbial communities without Nitrogen fertilizer from Kellogg Biological Station, Michigan, USA - KB3-0-4 | ecosystem: Environmental > Terrestrial > Soil > Unclassified ...
GGCGGGAACAGAATTTGCGTGTATCAACAACAAGGGCACATGTACACGCCGGTGAGTGCTGCAAGTCAGACCCAGACGGAGGTCCGTGCGTCTCGTCCCCGCTCGGATCCACCGAATCGTCGCGCGGAGCGGCCGGTCGCGCCGGTGAACCCGCCGATTCCAGCCGCAGCGCCGGCCCAATCCGGGGCTTTGGGTGAGCGCGTGGTTCCTCGGAGGAAACCCGAGTGACGCTGTCGGCGCGGCCCCGCTCCGGCGAGATCGGTCAGGTCAAACTCGAGGAAGCGCCGCCTCGCGTGCTCGTCGTCGATGACGAACCCACGTTGCGACGCACGCTCGCGCGTCTGCTCAACAGCCGTAACATGACCGTGCTCACCGCGGACGACGGCGCCCAGGCGATCGATCTGCTGGGCCGTGAGCAGGTGGACGTGCTGCTCGTCGATCTGATGATGCCGAAGGTCGGCGGCCTCGAGCTTTTGGATCACGTGCGCTCGTCGCACGCAGGTGTGGAAGTGATCATGATGACCGCGTTCGGCGACGTCGAAACCGCGGTCAAAGCGGTGCGCGCGGGCGCGTACCACTTCCTGACCAAACCGTTCCGCTCCAACGACGAAGTCGTGCTCACCGTGACCAAGGCCGCGGAGCGTCGGCGACTCGTCGATCGCGCCCTCTTGCTCGAGAAGCGGCTCGAGCAGATGGAGAAGTTCGGCGAGCTGATCGGCAATTCGCCGGCCATGCAGGAGGTGTATCGGCTGGCCATCGGAGTCGCGCCCACCTCTTCCACGGTGCTGATTTTGGGCGAAAGCGGCACGGGCAAGGAGCTCACCGCGCGCGCAATTCACGGCCATTCGCCGCGCGTGAACGCGCCGTTCGTGGCGGTCAACTGTTCGGCCATCCCGGTAGATCTGGTGGAGAGCGAGCTGTTCGGCCACGTGCGCGGCGCGTTCACAGGCGCCACGGCCACGCGCGCCGGTCTGTTCGAGTCCGCCGATCGCGGCACGCTGTTCCTCGACGAGGTAGGTGATTTACCGCCGCTCGCTCAAGTCAAACTGCTGCGCGCCTTGCAGGAAGGCGAGGTCAAACGCGTGGGCTCGAACGAGACGCGGATCGTGGACGTGCGCGTGGTCGCGGCGACCAACGTCGATCTGCGCAGTCGAATCAGCGCCGGCCGATTTCGCGAGGATCTGTATTATCGCCTGAACGTCGTGCCCATCTCGCTGCCCGCGTTGCGTGAGCGTCGCGAAGACATCCCGCTGCTCGCGTACCACTTCTTGCAGAAGTACGCGTCGCGCTCCAGCAGCCAGGTGAAGAAGATCTCACCCGAGGCGATGCGTCTGTTGTCGTCGCATCACTGGCAGGGCAACGTGCGTGAACTGGAGAACGCCATCGAGCACGCGGTGGTTTTCTGTCGTGATGACACGATGACGCCGGCGGAGCTGCCCTTCGGTCGACCCAGCAACGGCGCGCCCGCCGACCCCGCGCAGGCCGGCGTTGCCGACCCGGCGGCCCACAGCCTGTCCGCGCTGCCCTACAAGGAGGCCAAGGAGCGTTCGATGGAAGCCTTCGAATCCGCGTATTTCGAGGGGCTCCTGGCTCGCTGTCAGGGCAACGTCTCCGAAGCCGCGCGCCAAGCGGGGCTGGACCGGTCGAATTTTCGACGCGCAGTGAAGCGAGCTGGCGTAAGAGTCCGCGACGACGAATGAGGCGCTTCGCGATCCCCGAGGGCGGGACCTGTTTCCGGATTTTCGGCCGCGTCGGTTCGCGGGTAGGCCGCGTTCTCGCCGTCAGCTGGGTCGGTGTCACGGGCTTCGCACAGCGCGCGCATGCCCAAGACGCCACCGAGGCGCTCAACGCCGCGGCCAACGCGGTGCCCAAAACCGCGCCCGTGACGGCGCCGCGCCCCCGCGCGCTCACGCTGAAACGCTGCCTCGAACTCGCAGTCCTCAATTATCCGAAGGTGCAAGAAGCGCGCGCTCGTCTGGCGCAGAAAAACGCCCAGCTCGATCAGGCCTTCTCTGCGCCGTACAGCGACTTCACCATGACCGGCGGTATCGGGCTTGCGCCCACCTTGCGCGGCACCGCGGTGTACAGCCCGGACACGGACAAGGCGCTGACCAGCACCATGAGCGCCGCTTGGCAGCTCAACGTCAGCGGCGCCATTCCGCTGTATACGTTCGGCAAGATCACCAACCTGTGGGACGCCGCCAAGCAGCAAGTGCGCGTCGGTGAATTCGAGATCAAGAAAGAGCAAAACGACGTCAAAGTCGGCGTGCGCCGCGCCTACTACGGCGTGCAGCTCGCGCGCGATGCGTTGCTGCTCGTGCGCGAAGCGCTGAACCGCATCGACTCGTACGTGGTACGCCTGGAAAAGAAGGTCAAAGACGGCGACGGCGACGACGTCGACCTGCTCAAAATCAAGATGTATCGAGCCGATCTCGAGGTGCGCGAAAGCGAAGCCATGCGCCAAGAAGCGATCGCGCTCGCGGGGCTCCGCTTCCTCACCGGCGGCGGACCCGCCGCCGACGTGGTCGACGCGCCGCTGCACCAAAACAGCCATCGGCTTGGTCCGATCTCGCGTTACTTGTCGGCCGCGCGCTTGTATCGACCCGAGGTGAACATGGCGCGCGCGGGCGTCTTGGCGCGCGAAGCGCAGGCACGCATCGAGCGCGCCAAATTCTTCCCGGACTTGGCGCTCGGCCTGAACCTGGGTTATTCGGCCGCGCCTCAAGTCGAAGATCAGAAGAACCCGTTCGTCAAAGACAGCGCCAACTACCTCGCTTACGGCGCGGGCCTCGTCTTCCGCTACAAGCTCGATTTCCTGCCGCAATCGGCGCGCCTCGCCCAAGCCAACGCCCAGCTGGAAGAGCAGCGCGCGACTGAACGCTACGCGCTCGGTGGCGTCGGAACCGAAGTCGAAGTCGCTTTTCGCGAAGCCGAAGACGCGGCGCGCCGCCTCGACGCCTACCGCCGCGCGGCCTCATACGCCAAACAATGGCTCGTGCAAATCCAAGAAGGCATCGACGTCGGCACGTACGACGACCAGGACGTCGTCGACCCCGCGCGCGAGTACGCCCTGAAGCGCTTCTTACAAATGAACGCCACCTTCGACTACAACGTCGCGCTCGCCAAACTCGCCCAAGCCTGCGGCTGGGACTTCGTCACCGGCGACGACGAATAACTCTGCGAAAGAGTTGGGGGCGCTCTTAAACCAGCATCGCACCTCGGAGGAAGCTCTGTTCCCGCGCATTGGCGGCTCCCGGAAGCTCGCCAAGATCGCCAAGGGGGCCAAGATCGCCAAGGGAGAGAAGAGGGGGGTCGCGGAGTGCGGGGGTCGCGTCGTGATTTTTGACTGTGTTTGCTGATGACGGTGGTCCGTGTTGTGCGTGAAATCGCGCGCATCGCGGGAAACCGTTCAAAAGGGGTTCAGCGCTCTACGGGGAGGTTGCAAGACCTTCATTCAATCGATCGCACCTCGACGAAAATGATGAATCGACGCGACACAGTCCGCGACCCCCAACTCTCCTTCTCCCCTTGGCGATCTCCTCTGGGAGGCCGTAGATGGCGCGCAGTGCGCTTGGCGATCTTGGCGGGCCTCTCAAAAAAGCTGCCCTGCGCCGCACTCCGCCTTCCATCGCGCTTCGCGCCCGCGCCACGTTTGCCTCATTGGGCCGGGAACAGCGCGGCCCAGCGAGGTGCGATGCGGGGGCGTGAGCGCCCCCAAATCAGGACGATGACTCAGTCGTCGTCGCTGGAGTCGCTGTCGGAGTCGGAGTCGGAGTCGGAGTCCGAATCTTCCATCTCGGAGTCGAGATAGAGATCGGAGTCGTCGTCACGGGCGGTGGCTGCGGCCACGATGGCGGAAGCCGGCTTTTCGGGCTTTTCGGGCTTTTCTTCGCCTGGATTGGGCGGTGACGATGAGCGCGATTTGGTCGCGTCGTGCTCTTCGATCTTTTTCTCAATGCTGAGCAGCGCGTTCATGATCGACTCACTGACCATCGAGACGATGATCGGCAGCTGACCTTTGAGCGCTTCGTAGTAACGCTGGCGTTCGGTCGAGTGAATGATGGCGGGCGGGTGGCCCGCGCGCATCAAGAGCACGTTCATCAGCAGACGCGAGACCTTACCGCTGTCTTGCGGGAAGGGGAACACGCGCAGTAAATCGTAGTGAACCCGTGCGGCAATGCGGATCGGGCTCTTGAGCTTCTTCGGCTCGGGGCCGTTCAGCCAATCAATGACTTGACGCGCCTTGTAGGCGATCTTGTCCGGTGCGGCGTACTCGTGGAAGTAAAGCCGGTGTTGCGGAATGTCCTTCCGGTACTTGACCGTTTTTACGTCGCCTTCCTCGGGATGGAGGATGCAGTAGATCTTTTTGATCGTGTCGACGTTGATCGGGACGCGCTTCTTCTCGGACAGCTCGCGGACGTATTCGAGGGCCTGGCGATGACGACGAATCTCGTCGCACACCGGCTGCAGCCCTGAATCGGCAACCACGCTCATGTTCGGGTCGATCGCCGTCTTGAGCTCTTGGAAGGTGTAGACGACGCCTTCCAGCGCGCTGTCGTGGTGAACCCACGACATTTCGAAGCTTTCACGGTATTCGCGCTGGAACTGCTCATCCATGCCGTTCAAGCGCTCGTTGATCAGCGCCCAGCGCTCTTCGATAGAGAGGGCGGGGGGCGGGGGAGGCTGCGGCGGGCCGGCTGGCGGCGGCTGCGGGGCGTGGGTGGCCCGCGGCGGATCTTGAGCGATTTCAGCCGGGAGCCGTACGCCGAGCAGGCGTTGGTTTTCTTCGTGGCGACGGGTGGTGCCGGCTTGATTGGGGATGGTGTCGGCGCGGTATTGGCGCGTGGTGACACCTCGACCGATGCCGTCACCTCGCTGAGCGCGCTTGTTGGCCCGGGCGACTTTGCCCTCGAGTGCTCGGCGCGCGGCTTCACGCTCGGCGCGGATGCGCTCGCGCTCGGTCTCTTTCGCCTTGCGATACGCCTCACGCTCGGCGTCTTTGGCTTTCTTCTCTTCGTCCTTGAGCCGCTTGGCCTCTTCACGGGCGGCGTCGCGCTCGGCGATCTTTTGCAGGCGTTCCGCCTCTTTTTCGCGGCGAATGCGTTCGCGCTCGGCCTCTTTCGCGGCCAGGGCGGCGGCGCGGGCAGCTTTTTGCTCCGCTTCTTTGCGGGCCTTTTCTTTCTCGCGCTCTTTGAGCTCGAGCGCCTTGGCCTTCTCACGCTCTTTCAGCTCGAGGGCCTTGGCCTTTTCGCGCTCTTTCTTTTCGCGCTCGGCGGCTTTGGCCTTGAGTGCCTTTTCACGCTCCGCTTCTTTGCGGGCGCGTTCGGCGTCTTTGGCCTTTTGCTCGCGCTCTTTTTCTTTGGCCTTGAGCGCTTTTTCGCGTTCGGCCTCTTTGCGGGCCTTTTCCTTTTCGCGCGCTTTCTTTTCGCGCTCTTTTTCTTTGGCTTTGAGCGCTTTTTCGCGTTCGGCGTCCTTGCGGGCGTTAGCGGCCTTGGCCGGCTTCTTTTTGCTGGCTGGCTTGGCTGCGGCCTTGGCCGGCTTCTTCTTCTTGGCCTGCACTTTCGGCTTTCCGGCCGGCTTCTTCTTGGCCGACTTGCGAGGGCTAGCGGGAGCCTTCGCCTTGGCGCGGGCTTTCTTCGGAGTAGCTTTCTTTCGGACGGACATCGCGGAAATCAGCGGAAACGTGATTGGGGCCAGACCGGTACCCAGCCCGTCCAAGCGAACACATAGCGCTCCCTCGTACCGGGCCGCCTGCGAGCCGGAATTCGAGTCGGAGGCAGCGGGACCGTAGTCCCTTGGGGCAAAGCCCTCGGCAACCTAATCGGCTCGCGTGCGATCCGTCAAGAAAGACCTGCGAGCTCGACCTGAAGTCGTTCGACCGGCCCGATCCTCGGGGCGCCTCGCTCGCCTGCTCATCCTAAGCGCAACGCTCAGGAGAAAGCGTAGTCGGGGAAGATCTCGCTGTTGACGAGTGGGCGATTGCGCTCGGTCAGCACCTCGACGCCGCTCTCGGTGACCAGCACCGTGTGCTCGAATTGGGCAGAAAGTGAGCCGTCAGCGGTCACTGCGGTCCAATCATCGTCCAAAACATCGACTTCCCAACCGCCGATATTGACCATCGGCTCGATGGTGAAGGTCATGCCCGGCTTCAAGCGCTCGCCTTTACCCCAGCGGCCGTAGTGGGCCACCTTGGGTTCATCGTGGAATTTTCGACCAATGCCGTGGCCCACGAAATCGCGCACGACCGAGCAGCCTTGGGCTTCCACGAACTCCTGAATGGCAGCGCCCACGTCACCGAGCCGGGCACCGGGGCGAACCTGGGCGATGCCCAGAGCCAAGCCGCGCCTGGCGACTTCCACCACGCGCTTGGCATCGTCACTGACTTTGCCGACGTAGAAGGTCGCCGACGTGTCGCCGTGAAACCCCTTGTAGATGTGGGTCACGTCGATGTTGATGATGTCGCCGTCGCGCAGCGCGCGCTCACTGGGGATCCCGTGGCAAACGACCTCGTTGATCGAGGTGCAGACGCTCTTCGGAAAGCCCTTGTAGTTCAGCGGGGCAGGGCGCGCGCCCTGCTTGAGCGTGTGGGCGTGGACGAACGTGTTGATCTCTTCGGTCGTCAACCCGGGGCGGACGATCTCACCGACAGCGGACAAGGTCTCCGCCGCTAGGCGTGAGACTTCGCGCATCGCGTCGATTTCAGATTGCCCCTTGATCTCGACCGCTGAACTTCGAAAATGCATCTGGCTGGACTCCGCCCGAGCGTATCACTTCTTCTTGGCGTGCGCCGCACGTTCTGCGGCCAAGGCCGCAGCTCGCACTCTTTGCACGCGCGCGCGGAGTTCGGCGGTGTTTGGCACGCCGTGAAAGTGCATCACGCGCTCGCCGGCGCCGCCGGCGTCCGCGGAGCCGTTCCCTGGCACCACGCGATATTCTCTCGACAATAGTAGCAATTCTTGGCCGACCCAGGCGCCGCCGACGCGGTCGATCCAATGAAACGACGGATCTTTGCCGGAGATGGTCAGCGACACTCGAGCTGGGGGCGCGGTGCCGGCGCCGGACAAGTCTTCGAGGATGCGCAAAATGACTTCGTAACGACGATTCGTGCCCTGACTGCCTTCACGCGAGAGCGTGGCTACTTTGACCAGCCAGATATCGTGTGCGGCGCGCACGCGATCGTCGAAATGGGGGTCATCGCCGGCTGTGCCGGGGACGAAGGCGGTCTCGAAGAGGTGCCCAGAGAATCCGTCGTCGAGCAGCGCGGCGTCTTCTGCGCCGTATTCGGGCAGTCGCGACACGTCCAACGCCGGTGACGGCTTCGTGCAGGCAACGACTAACAGCGCGCACAGGCCGAGCAGACAGGCGCGAACCGAACAAGACGCGCTCGAAGCGTTCAACGAGCGGCGCGGGCGCCGAACGAACATCGACTTTGACTTAATTGAGGAGGAGCTTCGTCCAACTGTTCGCTTGAGTGACTCGACAGACAAGTGATACGCTCTTGCGCCGCTACGCGGCGGGTACGCTCAAGGATTTCCGGAGGATAGCAATGAGGCCGAGACTGTTGGTCACGCTTTTCGCGCTGGGTATGGCATCGTCGGCGCTAGTCGTCGAGCCCCGAGTCGCCGAAGGCAAGGACAAGCCTGCCGCGGGCACTGCGGGCACGATCGAAAAGGCGACCGGCTTGTCGCCCAAGGGACTGCATTGGGGCCTCACGCTAGAAGGCGTCGCCAAGATCTACGACAAGGTCTTCGAAGACGAGTACCTGCCGCTGCTGCGCAAGGCACAGCCGGGCCAGGAAATGCAGGGCCTCGAAGACGAGCAGAAGAGCAGGCAAGGCATTCTGCGCCGCGGGCGGATCGAATTCGGCAACATCCCCACGGGGGTGGACCAGTCCCCGCTCAAGGGTGAATACAGCTACAACAACGCCGAGAGTATGGCCACGCTGCGGCTGCGCAGCGGCACCGAGCGCCATTTCTTCTTCTTCAGCGACAAGCTGTGGAAGGTGTACGACGAGCACAAGCTGGCCAAGGGCGGCACGCTCGGTGAAAATTTCGCGGAGGCCACCAAGATCCTGAGCAAGCGCTTCGGGGTGGCTGGCAAACTCGTTCCCGCCGACTACGACAAGGGTCAGCCCTACGACGAGATGCAATGGCGAGACCCCGAAAAGACCATCCGCGCCGTCGATCGCGGCAACGTCTTGGGCATGGTCTACGCGGACCGTTCCGTGGCCGAGAACCTCGCGCAATACCGCAAGAACAAGGCTGAGGACCTGCACGCGATGGATAAGGACGTCGCTGCGGCGACCGCGCACCCGCCGACTTACGCCGGCAAGCCGGAAGACAAAGAAAAGCCCAAGGGCAAGAAGTGACGGCGAGCGCCGGCTCCAAACGGGCCGGCGCTCAGCTCACCCAAGCCGCGCCGCGCCGACGGGGATCAACGGACCTGACGTCAGTGTCAGAATGATCCCCGGCACGACTGCCGCGAGCGGCGGCTCGAAAATTCGGCGACGCACCAGGGTGTTGCCCGGGCAACCGGCGAACCGCCCGGTAACATGGAGCGAAACCCCCGTTTCCTCTACGGAAACTAGGTAGAGGTCACCGCCGTCCGCCTGGACCAAGGGCGCAAGCACCTCGCGCGCGACTCGCACAATCTCCTCTTTGCCCGCTGCCATTCCGAACCCACAAGTTACCACGACGCTTGACCAGACCGCGAGGCTTACTCTAGGTTCCCGCCCGCTTCACGCCTGCCTCTCCATCCGCCTCCAATCGGGCGGCGGTGGTTCGAGTTCGACTCAGCCGCTGGCAGGTGGGCCGCCTGGTGCTAACGTTCGGTTAGTCCGGGCTTTCACGCAATAATCGAGGATAGTATGGCTGTTCACATTCGCCTTGCCCGCCATGGCACCAAAAAGGCTCCGTTTTTCCGTATCGTCGTTACCGATCATCGCAACCCGCGTGATGGCAGTCACCTCGAAAATATCGGTACTTTTCATCCCGCCAATGAAGGCGTGCTGAATCTCGATCGCTCGCGCCTCGAGTATTGGCAGTCCAAGGGCGCTCAGCCGTCGCACACGCTCAGCAAGCTCTTGAAGAAGAATCCGGCGACGCCCGCTCAACCCTGAGTGAGCGTCCGCGGTTCGGGGTGCTTTCCCTCCGCTTTATTTCCCCATCCTGCACCTACTCGGGCGCTTAGCCGCCCGACCGAAACCGGAGCCGCCGAGTTATGGCCCTCAAGGAACTGATTACAACGATCGCCCAGGCCCTGGTCGACGACCCCGACAGCGTCGAGGTGACCGAGATCGAGGGAGATCACAATTCGTTGATCGAGCTCAAGGTCGCCAAGAACGACATCGGCAAGGTCATCGGCAAGGACGGGCGCACTGCCCAATCCATGCGCACGATCTTGACCGCCGCCTCGACCAAAATTGGTCGGCGCGCGCATCTCGATATCGTCGACTGACTGCGTTCGAGCACGCAGCGTCTGCAGATGTCGCGAGCAGGTGAGCCAATGGAGGACTCGCCGGGTTTGGAAGTCGGACGGGTCAGCAAGGCCCACGGCATCACCGGCGAGCTACGCATCGTTCCGCACTGGGAGTCGAGCGATGCGTTGGAGCAGGTCGAGGAGATTTGGCTGACCTCCAACGGCAAACGCACGTCCTACGCCTTGGAGCGTGCGCGCGCGGTGCCCAAGGGCTACCTGGTCAAGCTGCGCGGTGTGGATGACCGCAACGCCGCCGAGGCATTGCAGGGCGCAACCGTCAGCGTCGCCCGCAGCGCGCTTTCACCGCTCGAACCCGGCGAGTATTACCTGGTCGACCTAATCGGCGCAAAGGTGCTCGGCCCCGAGGGCGAGATTGGGGAAGTCACCGGCATCACTTCGCACCCCACGGTCGACGTCATCGTGGTGCGCCTGGCCGACGGCACCAGTGCTGAGCAGCCGCTGTCCGAGCCCTGGCTGTCGAGTGTGGATGTTGTTGCTCGCCAGGTGGTTTTGAGTTCACTCGACGGGCTCATGTAGCTCGCGATGAAGCTCGCGATCGTCACCCTCTTCCCGGAGCTGTTCGGCTCGTTTTTCGAGCTGAGCTTCGTGGGTCGTGCCGTCAGCTCGGGCGTGCTCAGCGTGCACCTCGAGCCGATGCGCAAACACGGCCTGGGCAAACATTTGAGCGTCGACGACACGCCCTATGGCGGCGGCTCGGGCATGGTGATTCGCCCGGATACCGCGGTGGCCGCGATCGAAGCCGCTGAGGCGGCGCTCGCTTCCAACACGCGCCCGCATCGCGTGTTGCTCACGCCTCAGGGGGAGCGATTCAAACAGGCCAAGGCGCGCGCGCTCGCCGCGCACGAGAGCCTGATTTTGATTTGTGGTCGCTACGAGGGCTTCGACGAACGCGTGCGAAATTTCGTCGATGAAGAGCTGTCGCTCGGTGATTTCGTGCTCACCGGCGGCGAGGTCGCCGCGATGTGTGTCGTCGAGGCCTGCATCCGCCTGTTGCCTGGAGTGTTGGGCAATGCGGATTCGACCAGTGAGGAGTCATTTAGCGCGGAGTGTGGCGGCTTGCTCGAGTATCCGCAATACACGCGCCCGGTCAGCTTTCGCGAGCTGGAAGTGCCGGAGATCCTGCGCAGTGGGGATCATGAAAAGGTGCGCGCTTGGCGCAGCGCGGCCTCTCGCGAACGCACCCTTTCGCGTCGCCCGGATCTGCTCGCCAGCGACGAACCGCGTGGCGGTAAGGGCGAGGGCGAAGCGTGAGGCGCGTAGCTGCGGCGCTCGTCCATCACCCCGTGCACGATCGCGCGCGCGCCGTCGTGACCAGCGCGATCACGAATCTGGATCTGCACGACATTTCGCGGAGCTCGCACACGTACGGGCTGAGCGATCTGTTCATCGTCCACCCGGTTGCCGCGCAGCGCCTGCTCGCCGAGCGCGTGCGCGAGCATTGGATCAGCGGCTCGGGCGCGCGGCGCATTCCCGACCGCACGCCGGCGATCAGCTTGCTACGCGTGGTGCCAACGCTCGACGACGCCCTTTCCGAACTCGGTGAGGGCGCTCGGCTGTGGGTCACGAGTGCCAAAGGGTCGGGCGATCTATTGGACTACCCAGCGGCTCGCGCCGAACTGTCGCTCGAAGGGCCGCCGGTGCTGATCGTGTTCGGTACCGGCTGGGGATTGGGCGACGCGGTGACCGCGCGCGCCGACGTGCGGCTAGCGTCGATCCTCGGTCGCCGCGAGGACGGCTACAACCATTTGAGCGTGCGCGCCGCTGCCGCGATCATTTTCGATCGGCTTTTGTCGCGCCAACGTTGAGCGCTTTTTCCGGAACTTCGCCGGCCAAAATGCGCGCGAGTTCGGGTGAGCGCACGCCTTTCTCCGACCATTCGAAGAGCGGAGGGAGGATCACGAGTCCTCCCGGCTTGGCGCGACGCAGTTCGATCAGTGCCACGCGCGCGGGGCTACCGGCGTCGGCGTGCACTAGGCGCAAGCTCTTCGGGATCAACTTGACGCCTTCCGCGCAGGCCAAAAAATGGCTGAGCTCGCGCGCGGGATAGACGAAGGCGGCCCGGCTGCGCACGCCCTGCAGTGCGGCTCCGGCAGCCGCTACGAACGGTCCGAGGGCGCCGAAGCGCGCGCGCATTTTCTCGGGCTGGCGGCTCTGGCGCGAATGGTCGGGGTCGAAAAATGGCGGGTTCGAGACCACCAGATCGGCGACTTGGCGTAGCGCGTCCGGCAACCCGAGGTTCAGGTCGCAGGCAAAGCTCTGGCTGTTCATGCGCGCTGAGCGCGCATTTTCCTCGGCCAAGCCGAGCAACCCCGCTTCGCGCTCGACCAGCGCGAAGCGAGCCGCAGCGCCTAGGTGATGCAGGCAGAGGGCGACGGAGCCGACCCCTGACCCGAGGTCGACGGCCAGATCCGCCCGCCGCCCCCGCGCGGCGAAGGCCGCCAAAAGCAGCGCGTCCACGTTTACCCGATAGCCGGTGGCGGGCTGGCGCAGGCGGACGGCACCGTCGTACAGGGTGTCGTCGGTCGTGGCCGCGCCGGGCTGGGCGTGGCTTGCGGACCCGCTGCGATTCGTCGGCGCGGCCGGCATGCACCAGACTGTCCTGTGTTCTCTGGACTTTCTCAAGCGTCTGGCCCGAAAAAGCTCAGCCAGGGCTTGCCGCACGGCCCTCGGCGTGACACGGGAACGTGCTCATTGGCCCGTGCCCTCCGCCCAGATAGCGCTTTCTTGAGGCGACTTGCCTACGCCGGCGCGCGCTTTGGCCCACGCTTCGTGATCGAGCACAGCCCCAAGTTCTTCGGGACTGCGTTTGCGCTGGCGCTACCGGAAACGCGTCAGCGCGTGCTCCGCAATTTGCGCCGAGTCAAGGGGCAGCGCTCGTTCCTGAGTGAGCAACGGGACGTCGTGCAAACGTTCACCAGCTACGCTTCGTGCTTGGCTGAATCGCTGGGGATCGATCGCGCCGACGGTCGAAATACCGAGCTGTCGTTGCGCGGCCGAGAGCACTTGCGCTCCGCGCTGGCGCTCGGGCGAGGCGTGATCTTGGTCACCGCTCACATTGGCCCGTGGGATTGCGCCGCACGTTTGCTGGCCAAAGATTTCAGCGCCGACGTGATCGTGGTCATGCTGGCCGAGGCCGACGAGGCTGCGCGCAAAGTTCATGATGCCGTCCGCGAACGAAGTGGAGTGCGCGTGATGCACGTGGGCGATCATCCGCTCGACGCCCTGCCGCTGCTGCGCCACGTGCGAGGTGGGGGAGTGGTGGCCATTCAGCTGGATCGCGCGGCGCCTGGAGGGCGCGCGCTGGCGGTGGAGTTGTTCGGTACGGCAGAGTCGTTGCCGGAGGGCCCGTTCCGCTTGGCTTCGCTTTCGGGAGCTCCAGTAGTCCCCATTTTTGCTCACCGCCTGGGCTATTTTCGCTACGAATTCTCGATCGAAGCGCCAATTTGGGTGAGCCGAAAGGCCTCGCCTGCGGAGCTCCGAACCGCCGCTGCCAGCGCCGCACAGGCGATGCAATCTTTCATCTCACGCCACCCCACGGAGTGGTTTCATTTCGCGAACTGAATCCCATGCAGCTATTCGTTGGTAGACACAATCTCGAGGGTGACATCGCCCGCTACGCGTCGCGTTTCAACCTGCTCGAGGTGCGTGCAGACGCCACCAACCTGCCTCGCGGCGCACGCCTGGCCGACTGGAGAAAGCGCGTGCCGGCAGCGTTTGCGTTTAGCGTGGTGCTGCCACGCAGCGTGGGGCAGTTCGAGTCGAGCGCGTTCGACCTCGGACGCAGCTTGGAGCTCGCAGAGACATTGAGCGCCCAGTGGCTCTTGCTCCAGACTCCGTCATCGGTCGGTCCGAGTGCACGCATGCGCGAGCGCTTGACCAAGCTGTTCGAGGCCGTCGCGCACGACGATCGTCGGGTCGCCTGGGAGTCACGCGGCGTCTGGGAGGACGAGCAGATCGAAGAATTTGCGGCCGAGCATGGGGTCACCGTGGTGCGTGACGTGACGCGCGCGGAGCCCCCGCTGGGTGATTGCGTCTACACGCGCCTGTTGGCGCTCGGTGACGGCGTGCAGTTGCGCTCGAGCGCGGCCAGCCACGTGGCCGAAGCGATCGCCGATCGCGAGGAGGCGTTCGTCGTCATCGAGGGCCACGGCGCGGAAAACGCTGCCAAGGTGCTGCGTCAGGAGCTCGCAGAATGAGGCTACGCGCACTCGCTATCTCCAACGATCCGATCGCCGAAGAAGCGGCGGTCGCCCAGCTCGGTCAGGGCGGCTCGGCCGTCGGCGCCGTGCTCGCGGGGTTCTTCGCCGCCGCCGGGGGCTACTCAGGTGTGCTGCTCTCCCCGCTGACCATTCTGATCGCCGGTATCGGTACTGGCGGCCGCGCGTTCGACGGGCGCCTGCGTCAGCCGGGGCTCGGGACCAAACGTCCGCGCGGCTTCTTGCCCGACGAGTCGATCCCCAGCGCGGCTCGAATTGCCGTCCCCGGCTCGGTGGCGGCCGCGGCGGTTGCCAACGCGTACGACGGGGCAAAATCGCTCGGTTCTTTGGTCAAGCATGGCATTCTGCGCGCAGAACGCGCCGGCGCTGATGGGCGCGCCGAGGTCTTGGGGCGGGTGCGCTCGCTCGGCCAAGTCGCCTTTTCCGAACAAGCGTTTTCGCGGCCGTTCTTGCGCCTGGCGGGTCCCAGCGAGGGCGGTCTGGTCACGCCGTCCGATCTGACGAATATCACCGACATCGATCACACCGCGAGCATTCGAAACGTGGCGGGTTCGGACTTCCTGGAGCCGCCGTGGTCCGAGGGCTCAGCGCGTGATCCACTGCCGGCCGAGCTCGGGATCGGCGCTGCGGTGTGCGCGGTCGACGTTCGCGGGGTATTCGCGGCAGCGGCGTATTTCCGTCCTTCGGACGGCGTCGAGATCGACGATCTGGCTTTGCTCGCCCCTTACGTGGCCATCCCCACCCAGCGCGGCGTGCCGCGTCAGACGCCGGGCAGTCCCTTGCCAGCGCCCGCGCCGATCGCCGTGCGCTGCAACGAAGCCGGCGTACCGGTCGAGGTGTGCGCCGAGCCGGGAGCAAGCGGGCTCGATTTCGGCAAACCGTCGCGCCTATCGATCACGCGTGACCCAATATCGCGCGAAGTCACTGCACAACGCCGCTAGCCTAGGTCGCGGTGCGACCCCGCTTCAGCAGGTGACAGCCTGCAGCGCGCGGATCTGCGCCCTGAAAACCAACGGCCAAGAAAAGAGTTCAGGCGGCATCGTCAGTTGATGGACGACTGCCGCCTCTTTTAGACCCGCCGCCGGCGAGTCGTCTCGCGTCTCGCTCGCCGAGGCGAGCAAGACTCACGCGACCTTGGCGCCGTGCTTTTTGGCGAACTCGAGCAGGCCGATCTTGTCGACCGTGCGGAGATCGCTGGTGGTGAGCTTGAGGGTGACGTGACGCCCGAGCTCCGGAACCCAGAGGCGGCGGCGCTGCACGTTCACGTGCTGCCAGCGCGGGGTCTTGATGTTGGAGTGCGAGACGTTGTGAGCGGCCAGCTTGCGCTTGCCGGTAATTTCACTGCGGGCCATTGAGGGCGCGCAACCTAGCTCAGGGTGACCGGCTGTTCAAGTGTCACTTACTCAAACTAGCGTCAGCTCACCCAGGGCCTCGGTGAGGGTCCGACAAAACGTCTTCAACCCATCGAATTCACGAGGTTTTTTGGTGAGCGCCTGTTCGTCCATGTAGAGCCGGCGTGCCAGTTCTATCTGAATGGCGTGGACTCGATCTTTGGGGCGCCCGTAGTTCGAGGTGGAGAAGCCCCCGCGATAGGGCTCGTCGTGCGCGACGCTGAAACGGAAGGCGGCTGCGTGGCGATCGACCAAGCGCAGCACTTGCTCGGAGCACGTGCTGCGTCCACGCGAACCGGGCACGACGTCCGCGCGCTCGCGGCCGGGATCGATGTGGCCCTCGCGGCCGCGACTGGGCATCGAGTGCCCGCACAGCAAGATCGCGAACCCGAACTCGGCCACGCGTGCTGCGAGCAATGCTTGCAGGGTTTGGTGATAGGGGCGGTAGATCCGCACCAAGCGGCGCTCGAGCTCCGCAAAAGGGAGCGGCCGCAGCAACGCCGGGCGATTGTCGGTCGTCACGCGCCAGATCACGCCGTGGGGAGCGGAACGCGCGCTGCCGCCTTCGACCGTGAGTGGATCGACGTCGGTCTCCGCCCGATTCAGATCGCACACGTAGCGGCTCATGTGTGAAACGAGCAGGGTCGCGCCGACATCCGGCGCGTCGGCATACAGATCGTCCACGAACAGATCGGCGTCGCGCCCGAGCGATTGGGCGGGGGCGATCAGCGTCGCCATGGATTCCGGGTCGACGCTGAGACCGGCGTGGGGAACCTCGACGACTACCGGTGTGCGAACGGCACGAGGCTCGTGTACTGAGAAAAACACCTGTGTTTTGTAGCACAGTTGCTACAATTGGGCAGGCTCGCTTTCGGGCTCGGTGGCCGAGTCAGGCCCGCTCGAAGCGCTCAAGCGCGCGGGTGCGATCGGCGGTGAGCGTTTCGCACATGGTCTCCGCTGACGTGCGTGTAGA
>Ga0134124_10002091_pt1 | contig 16070 bp, 15 predicted proteins | sample KB304_FD_96880 | JGI IMG/M metagenome (GOLD analysis project Ga0134124, IMG submission 96880) | Terrestrial soil microbial communities without Nitrogen fertilizer from Kellogg Biological Station, Michigan, USA - KB3-0-4 | ecosystem: Environmental > Terrestrial > Soil > Unclassified ...
ATGCCTTCCTCGACCGCGGCGCGGGTCGCGTGCATCGCGTCGTCGACGCGATCCTTGCGCTCCTTCACCTCGATCTCGGTGGCGCCGCCGACGCGGATCACCGCCACGCCGCCGGCGAGCTTGGCCAGCCGCTCCTGCAGCTTCTCACGGTCGTAGTCCGAGGTGGTCTCCTCGATCTGCGCCTTGATCTGCGACACGCGCGCCTCGATGTCGGCCTTCTTGCCGCCGCCGTTGACGATCGTGGTGTTCTCCTTGTCGATCATCACCTTCTTGGCGCGGCCAAGCATGTTGATGGTGACGTTCTCGAGCTTGATGCCGAGGTCCTCGCTGATCGCCTGGCCGCCGGTCAGGACGGCGATGTCCTGCAGCATGGCCTTGCGGCGATCGCCGAAGCCCGGCGCCTTCACGGCCGCGACCTTGAGGCCGCCGCGCAGCTTGTTGACGACGAGGGTGGCGAGCGCTTCGCCTTCCACGTCCTCGGCGATGATCAGCAGCGGCTTGCCGGTCTGCACAACCGACTCGAGCAGCGGCAGCAGCTCCTGCAGACCCGACAGCTTCTTCTCGTAGATCAGGATGTAGGGGTCTTCCATCTCCGTACGCATCTTGTCGGCGTTGGTAATGAAGTAGGGGGAGATGTAGCCGCGGTCGAACTGCATGCCCTCGACCACGTCGAGTTCGGTCTCCAGGCTCTTGGCCTCTTCGACCGTGATGACGCCCTCGTTGCCGACCTTCTTCATCGCGTCGGCGAGGAACTTGCCGATCTCGGCATCGCCGTTGGCGGAAATGGTGCCGACTTGGGCGATTTCCTCGTTCGAGGTGACCTTCTTGGAGTTGGCCTTGAGGTGCTCGACGATGGCTTCGACCGCAAGGTCGACGCCGCGCTTGAGATCCATCGGGTTCATGCCGGCGGCAACCGCCTTGGAGCCTTCCTTGACGATCGCCTGCGCGAGCACGGTCGCCGTGGTGGTGCCGTCGCCGGCGAAGTCGGACGACTTCGAAGCGACTTCGCGCACCATCTGCGCGCCCATGTTCTCGAACTTGTCCTCGAGCTCGATCTCCTTCGCCACCGTCACACCGTCCTTGGTGATGCGCGGAGCGCCGAACGACTTGTCGAGCACGACGTTGCGGCCCTTCGGGCCGAGCGTGACCTTCACCGCGTTGGCGAGGATGTCGACGCCGCGCAACATGCGGTCGCGTGCATCGACGGAGAATTTGACGTCTTTAGCAGCCATTGTGTGTTTGCTCCTTGCGTCACCCTGAGGTGCGAGCCGCGACAGCGGCGAGCCTCGAAGGGTGACATTGTAATGGGGTTGTCATCCTTCGAGGCGCGCCTTCCGGCGCGCACCTCAGGATGACGGTTGAGGTTTGCGCTTACGCGGCTTTCTTCTTGGCGGCGACGCCGCCTTCGATCACGCCCATGATGTCGGACTCCTTCATGATGAGGAGGTCCTGGCCGTCGATCTTGACCTCGGTGCCCGACCACTTGCCGAACAGAACGATGTCGCCGACCTTCAGATCGATCGGGGTGAGCTTGCCGCTTTCGTCGCGGCCGCCGGGGCCGATGGCAATCACTTCGCCCTGGCTCGGCTTTTCCTTGGCGGTATCGGGAATGATGATGCCGCCGGCAGTCTTTTCCTCGGCATCGATGCGCTTGACGACGACACGGTCGTGAAGCGGGCGGAACTTCATGGCAGTCCTCCTGGAATGATTTCTACGAAGTTTTTCGGCCACCGGCAGGACCCCCGGCCGGTGCCTGACCGGACGTAGGAAGCGGTGTTTTGCCCGCAAGGGGCGCCTGGAAATTTTTTAGCACTCTATGCCCATGAGTGCTAGCAAAAAGAAATCTTCCTGCATTTTCAATGGTTAATTGCAGCGCTTGGAACCCCGAACGGGTGCCGGGGTTATCAGCACCCGCGCGGTATTTCTTCACAGGCAACAGGCCGAGCGGGCTGTTAGCAATGATCGAGGCGTGCTGCTAACGCCTTGATTTTACACAGTTTGTTTACTTTTTCGGCTTGCAATGCACAGAGCCGGAAATGGAGACTTGGCGGACCAGAGGAGGGCTTGGGCATGACGACGGGCATGGTTTCCGAGGATTTCCGTAAACAGGTCGCCGGATACGGTCTGACCACCGCACACATCCTGTATCGGCGGCCTGATCATCGTTGGCTCCTGCAATCGTTCGTCTGGCAGCAGTACGACCTATTCCCCGAGTTCCCCGAGCTGCATCGCTTCCTGGCCTTCTGGCAGGACAAGCTCGAGGGACCGCTGCATTCGGTGCAGGTCGCGCACTCCAAGCTGATCAAGCCGGCCGAGCTCAAGGCGATCGGCAGCGAGTTCAGGCTGCATTAGCCTGCAAGCGTCGCTAGCCTCGTTTCTTCCGGGACGACGGAGCGGTGGGCTTCTTCACGGCCGAGGGGCCGACATGAAGCGGTCCGTCGTCGACCCCAGAACCGAGAAACGCCGTATCGGCGCTTGGGCGAAACGCGCGTTTCTGGGCGCCGCTCCCCAGTTTGGACGGCATCGGACGGTAAGCTTTTTTCTTAGGCACGGACGACCTCAGCGTTGACCCGATTTGGGTTTGTCCGGTGCCGGCGTTTTCGGTTTTTGAACCGGCGAGCCTTTGCCAATATTCACCGACTTGTCGGAGCCCGACGGACTGTCGAGGGGGCGTCGCGAAACGGTCCGGTCGCCATCGTCGATCGGCCGGAATGTCTCAATGCTAATTTTGTCTCGTCCGTTCATGACCGTCGCTCCTGGTTCAACGCCTCATTGCACTGGGATGACTTCGACGTAGCGGATTTCGCCCGCGCTCAGATAAATGCCGCGCCGCGGCGTCTTCGGCGTGTAGGTGCCTTGCGCGTTGAGAGTGCCGGTCTGCCCGAGATACAGATCCATGATCTTTGAATCGCTCGACGAGGCGGAGCCGCAGGAGCCGCCGACCCAACGGCCGGCGACTGTGCTGCCATCCTTGAGCGTCACCACCAAAACGGAATTGCTCGGCAACTCGCGGAAGAGCGTTTCCCACGCCGTCGCATCGGGCGAGGGCAGGCGAATGCCGACTTTGCGCAGCAGACGGCCGATGGTGTCGCTGGCCTCGATCAGGCCGAGGACCATTCCGACGAGCGCCGGCAGCACGACGATGACGAAGAATGCCGTCCAGCCCGAGTAGGCTTTCAGCGCGTCGGCATCGAGCGCCTTGCCGCCGGTCGCGAGTACGACGATGAAGGCATAGACGATCGAGCCGAGCAGGAAGGCGGACACGTCGTCTTTGCTGATGCTGGGAAAACTGCCGCGGATCGCGAACGACCGGAACAGCGCGATGAAGGCTCCGGGCACGATCCAGAGCAGCGTCATCGCGATGTCGAACTTGCTGAAGTCGACTGGCATGGCCGCTCCCCCGGCGCACGGTCATGGAATTACACGGAAAAATTGTACGCAAGTCAATCGTCGTGTCGGGTCATCGATTTCGGTCATTCAAAACATTCGAATTTTTCGCAGTATTCGAGGGGTGCCCCCGCATGGCGCGGGCAAACCCGATACCCTAAATAGGTCTCGTTCTCATGTGGCGGCGGTCACCCGTTTGCAAAAGCATCTCCCCCGCATCGCTTTGATGCTCGGCAACTTCGTCACCGGCGTCTCCATCCTGACGCCGGCGGGGATGCTGCCGGTGCTGGCCGAGGGACTGAACGTCAGCATCCGCGACGCCGGCCTGCTGGTGACCTTCGGCGCGCTCGTTCTGTGTATCGGCTCCCCGTTGCTCGCTTGGCTGACGACGCGCGTCGACCGCCGCGTACTTCTGGTCGGCACGCTCGGCGTGCTGGTGATCGGGCAGGCGGCTTCGGCGTTTGCGACGAGCTACGCCGCCGTGCTGGCGATCCGTCTGGCCATGCTTGCGGTTGCCGCCATCTACACACCGCAGGCAGCGAGCACGGCGGCGATGATCGTGCCGGAGAAGGAGCGGGCGGGCACCATCGCTTTCGTCTTCCTTGGCTGGTCGCTCGCGGTTGCCGGCGGCCTGCCGCTGGTTTCCTTCATCGCCGCGCATCTCGGCTGGCGCGCGGTGTTCGGCGTTGCCGCTGCCATCGCGCTCATCCCGTGCGCGCTGCTCGCCGTGACACTGCCGCGCGGCCTGCGCGGCGCGCCGCTGTCGCTGAAAAGCTTCGCCGTCATCGCGCGCCACCGCCGTATCATGACGCTGCTGCTGATCACGGCGCTGCATACGTCGGGGCAGTTCACCGTCTTCATCTATCTTGCGCCGCTGCTGCAAAGCCTGTCCGGTACGAGCTTGGAAAGCATCGGCATCCTGTTTGCGATCTACGGTGTCGCCGGCTTCACCGGTAACGTGATCGCCACGCGCGTCGTCGGCTCGCTCGGCACCTGGGCGACGTCTGGCATATTCCTGGTGTCGACCTTCATTGGCCTCACGCTGTGGGCGCTCGGCGCCGGATGGATGCCGGCCATCGTCGCCTCGATGCTCGCCTGGGGGCTCGGCTTTGCCGCAACCAACTCGATGCAGCAGGCGCGGCTGGTGCAGGCGGCCCCCGATCTGTCGAGTGCGACCGTCGGCCTCAACACGTCGTTGCTCTATGTTGGGCAGGCGATCGGCTCCGCCGTTGGCGGCGTGCTGTTCAGTCTCGGCGCGCTGCATGCGATCGGTTATGTCGGCACGGCCTTTGTCGCCGCGGCGATTGTCGTGTGGCTGTCGACGCGGGAACAATCGCCCGCCAGGAGCGCTAGCTGAGCACCCCTACCATCGCACCAATCAGACACGTCGTCAGCGTACCCGACACGATCGACTTCGGCCCGAGCGCCACGATTTCGGCGCGCCGCTCCGGCGCCATCACAGTCAATCCTGCGATCATGATGCCGAGCGAGCCAAAATTCGCAAAGCCGCACATCGCGTAAAGCATGATAAGCCGCGAGCGCTCGTCGAGCGCTCCCGCCGGCAGCTTGGCGAGTTCGAGATAGGCGATCAGCTCGTTGAGCACGGTCTTGATGCCCATCAGCGAACCGGCGGTCATCGCCTGATCCCACGGCACGCCCATCAGCCAGCACACCGGCGCCATCACGAGCCCGAGCATGCGCTGCAAGGTGATGGCGCTGCCGGCGATGTCGGGCAGCAGGCTCAGCAGGGCGTTGGCGAGATGCACCAGCGCCACCAGCACGATCAGCATGGCGACAATGTTGAGCAGCAGTTCAAGGCCGGCCGCCGTGCCGCGCGCGATCGCGTCCATGCTGGAGTCGGCAACGCGGCCGACCGCGACCTCGCCGACGTCGCTGCGCTCGCCCGGCTTATCGGGCACCATGAGCATGCTGATGAGCAGCGCCGCCGGCGCGCCGAGGATCGAGGCGACCAGAATGTGGCCTGCGACATCGGGAATGGCCGAACGCAAAATGGTAGCGTAGAGCACGAACACCGTGCCGGCGATGCCGGCCATGCCGCCGGTCATCACCATGAACAATTCGCCACGCGTGAGCTTGGCGAGATAGGGCCGGATGAACAGCGGCGCCTCGACCATGCCGAGGAAGATGTTGGCCGCGGTCGACAGCCCCACCGCTCCGCCGACGCCGAGCGTGCGCTCCAGCAGCCAGGAAAAGCCCTGAACGATCGGCGGCAAAATGCGCCAGTAGAACAACAGCGTCGTGAGTACGCTCATCACCAGCACAATCGGCAGCGCCTGCAGCGCGAGAATGAATTCAGCGCCCGGCGTCGTCAGCGCGAAGGGCAGGGCGCCGCCGCCGAGATAGCCGAACACGAAGGACGTGCCGGCAAGGCTCGCCGCGCTCACCGCCTCCACAGCCCGGTTGATGAGGAAGAAGCCGTTCTTCACCTGCGGAATCTTCAGCAGCACCACCGCGACCAGGACGGTCAGCGCCAGCGAGGCGCCGACGCTGCGCCAGTTGACGTGCGCGCGGCGCTCGCTGATCGCCCAGGCAAAGCCGATCAGGGCGATGACGCCGAGCGCCGATTGCAGGTGCTGCATCGAATGAGGACCTAGCCCCGCCCGACAAACGGCATCGTATTCGCCATCACCGTCATGAACAGCACGTTGGTGTTGAGCGGCAAGCCCGCCATGTAGACGACCGCGTTGCCGACATGCTCGGCATCCATGCGCGGCTCGATCATCTTGCTGCCGTTCGGCTGCAGCACGCCGTCGCCCTGCACCATGCGGTCGGTGAGCGGGGTTGCCGCGTTGCCGATGTCCACCTGCCCGCAGCAGATGTCGTATTGCCGGCAATCCAGCGATGTCGACTTGGTGAGGCCGGTGATCGCGTGCTTGGTCGAGGTATAGGCGACCGAGAACGGGCGCGGCGCATGCGCGGAGATCGAGCCGTTGTTGATGATACGGCCGCCGCGCGGGTTCTGCGCCTTCATGATCTTGATGGCTTCCTGCGTGCACAGGAAGATGCCGGTGAAATTGGTGGCGACCACGTTCTGCCAGGTTTCGAAAGGCAGATCCTCGAGCGGCACCGGCGGCGCGCCGATGCCGGCATTGTTGAACAGCACATCGAGCCGGCCGAAGGTCGACTTCACCGTCGAAAACAACGCCAGGATCGACTCGCGCTTCGACACGTCGGTCGGCACGGCGAGCGCCTGGCTGCCGGTCGCGTTGATCTCGCCCGCCACCTTGTCGAGCATCTCCTTGCGGCGGCCGGCCAGCACCAGGCTGTAGCCGGCCCTGGCGAGCGCGATGGCGACCGCGCGGCCGACACCGGTACCCGCGCCGGTGACCAGAGCGATTTTTGCAGACATGCGAAGTCCTCCCCAAACGTGTTTGGAGACGGTCCTATCACAAAAGCGCTTAGGTGCCAGCGGGGGCGGCGGCTCAGCTCGCCAGCGCTTCCGGCACGTCGATGGGCTGGAACGGCTCGGTCGCCTGCAGGCGTTCGGTGATCTCGGCGGCGCTCACGGCGCGGCCGAAACGATAGCCCTGCATGCAATGCACGCCGGCGGCGCGCAGGAAGAGCTGCTGGTCGGCGGTCTCCACGCCTTCCGCGGTCACCTTCATGCCGAGGCCGCGGCCGAGGCTGACCACCGCGTGCACGATGGCGGCGGCGTCGGCAGCCTTCTCGATCGAGCGCACGAAGCTGCGGTCGATCTTGAGCTTGTCGAAGGGGAAACGGCGCAGATAGAGCAGGGAAGAATAGCCGGTGCCGAAGTCGTCGAGCGCAAGCCGTAGTCCGAGCGCCTTGAGCTTCAGCATGCTCGCTTCCGCGGTCTCGATGTTGCCGATCAGCACGCTTTCGGTGAGTTCGAGCTCCAGCCGCGTCGGATCGAATTGCGTCTCGGCGAGCGTGCGCTCCACCACCTCGGTGAAGTCGCTGCGGCGGAATTGCAGCGGCGAGACGTTCACCGACATGGTGAGGCCGGGCCAGGCCTTGCCGTCGGTGCAGGCGCGGCGCAGCACCCAGGCGCCGAGCTCGATAATGAGGCCGGAGTGTTCGGCGGCGGGGATGAACTCGCTCGGCGGAATTTCGCCGCGGGTCGGATGCGTCCAGCGGCACAGCGCTTCGACGCCGACCACCGTCTCGCCGCTCTTGTTGACGATCGGCTGATAGAGAACCTGCAGCCGGTCGTTCTCGATCGCTTCGCGCAGGTCGCCTTCCAGAAGCTTGCGGTTGGACAGGTCGGCGTCCATCGCCGCGTCGTAGATGCAGGCGCGGTTGCGGCCTTCGTTCTTGGCACGGTAGAGCGCCATGTCCGCGTAGCGCATGATGTCGGCGGCGTCGTGGCCCTTGCGGTCGATCACGGCGATGCCGATCGAAGCGCCGATGATGATGTTGCTGCGGTTGATGGAGTAGGGCGCGCAAATCGCCGCGATGATGCGTTGCGCGAGGTGCATCATCTTGGCCGGATCGTCGCCGACCGAGGAGATGACCGCGAACTCGTCGCCGCCAAGACGCGCCACCAGATCGCCGGGGCGCAAGGTGCGCGACAGACGCAAGGTGACGTTGCGGATCAACTCGTCGCCGACCGGGTGGCCGAGCGTGTCGTTGACGTCCTTGAAATGATCGAGGTCGATGTAGAACACGGCTGCTGCCGTCGCGCCGGCTTTGACGTCGTCGATCGCCGACTCCAACCGCTCGCCGAAGAAGATGCGGTTGGGCAGGCCGCACAGCGGATCGTGCATGGCGAGATGGCGCAGGCGCGATTCACCGGCGGCGATTGCCACCGCGGTGCGGCGCATGTACCGCAGCACGAAAGCGCCGAGCAGCGCGAAGCCGGCGAGCGCCACTGTGATGAACGGTACCACGCTGCGGACGATCTCGGCGCCGGGTTGCTTCGGCGTCCAGGCGAATTGGGCGATCCGCTCGCCGGTCGGGCCGGTCAATTCGTAGATGAAATCGCCCGGTGGCGCCTGGTCGCCGTCCATCCGGCGCAGGTTGGTGAGCCGGAGTTGTGCGGAGATCTCCGACAACGCCTGGTCGCCGATGAGCTTGATCGACACCATGACCGGCGCGGCATTGTCGAGCGAGGGCGGCACGCCGTTGGAGGAGGCGACCGCGGCGGCGGCGACGACCGCCGGCTGGCCGAACAATTTGCGGATGGCGACGGCCTGCGGATGGGCGCCGCCTTCGACCGACGGCTCGTTGAGCGCCAGTCCGTCGAGCAGGATCGGATCGCGTCCGTGCATGTAGTCGAGCAGGGAGGTGAGGCTCGGCAGCGCATCATCAAGCCAGTTCGTGTCGCCGCGTACGCGCCCGTTGAGCGAATAGAGCGGGACGTTGTTGGCGTCGAACACCGCGATGTAGTCGTGACCGAAATAGTTGGCGAACCAATCGCCGACACGCTGCTGCGCCCATCCGGGGCTGAAGCTGTTGCGCAGATTGCGGACGGCGCCTTCAGAGTTGGCGACGCTCTCGACTTCGCGCAACACGCGCTCGCCGTAATTGCGCAATGCGCCGGTGAGCAACTGCCGCTCGTGCACCACCGCCACGTTGTCGGCGCGTTGCGCTGAGGAGAGCACGGCGACGACAATGCAAACGATCGCCACAGCGACGATCACCCCGATAGGGACGACCACGCTCAGGCGCGCTCGATCCCACGAGGTGTATTCGCGCTCTTCCTTGGCACGCTGGCGATGCGCAGGTGGCAATGCGAAGGTCCCTTAAGGTGCCCTTCCGGTTGGGCTTTTCCGGCTGACCCTAGGGGAGAAAAATTGCTATTCGCTTCCAGATTTACCGCCGGGGGCGGAATCGCGCGGTGCTGTTAACCGGGGGTAAAGCGCGAGCCGCGAGCCGACATAGGAACTAGCGGTTACGGGGTTCCCTGATAGGGAGGCCGCGGAATATCCAAGTGGGCAGCGCGCAAGGCCTTCGACCAACGCTCGCGCAAGTCCTGGAAATAGGGCTCGCCCGGCTCGATCCGATAATTCAGCTCGGCATCGCACGTATCGCGCCGCACAATAAGCAGGTCGATCGGCAATCCGACGCCCAGGTTCGAGCGCATGGTCGAATCCATCGAGACCAGGCCGACCTTGAGCGCGTCATAAACGTCAGTGTCGAAGCGGATGGCGCGGTCGAGCACAGGCTTGCCGTATTTATGCTCACCAATCTGTAAATACGGCGTGTCGGTGGTGCATTCGATGAAGTTGCCGGCCGAGTAGATCATGAACAGGCGCAGCCGCTCGCCTTTGATCTGGCCGCCGTACAGGAAGGCCACGTCGTGGTCGACCTGCGCGGCTTCGAGGGCCTTGCCTTCCGCGTTCTGGATGGAGCGGATGGTGCGGCCGATGCGCTGCGCCCCCTGGAAGATGGTCGGCGCGTTCATCAAGGTCTCGCGCTCACCGGTTTCGGGGTTGTCGTAGCCCTCGGCAAGCATCGAGCGCACGGTCTGGCTGAGCGACAGGTTGCCGGAGGAGGCGAGCGCCATGATGCGCTCACCCGGCTGGGTGTAGATGTGCAGCTTGCGGAAGGTGGAGATGTTGTCGAGACCCGCGTTGGTGCGCGTGTCGGCGATCATCACCAAACCGTCGCGCACGAGGATTCCGCAACAATAGGTCATGGCTGGTCGGCGTTTACTTCTTTGGCGTCGCACATAGTTATCGCGGCCTGCGCAGGTGTCCAGGGGCTAGTTTTGCGACTGCTGGAGCGCCTGATCTACCAGCACGGAGACCGTCATGGTCTCGCCGGTACCGCCGTAGCGGGTACCGCGCACCGGCGCCGCACCGAGGTAGTCGAGGCCGGCCGCGATTCGCACATGCGCGTCGGTCGTTGAGATGCCGTTGGCGGCATCGAAGCCCACCCAGCCCAGGTTCTCCACATAGGCTTCCGCCCAGGCGTGGCCGCCTTCCTGCGAGATGACGCCATCGTTGCGCCGGAAGTGGCCGCCGATGTAGCGCGCCGGCACGCGGAGTTCGCGCGCCGCCGTGATGAAGACGTGGGTGAGGTCCTGGCACACGCCGCGCTGCATGCGGAAGGCTTCCGCCGCCGTGGTGGCGGTATGCGTCGGATCGGTATCGAAGGTCATCGTTGCATTGACCTCGCGCATCAGCCGATGCAGCAGCGCGAGCGTATCCTCCGCTTTATTTTCGGCGCGCAGGGCGGCGGCGAAATTCGTAATGGCCGAGTCCGGCTGGGTCAAATCCGTTTCGCGCAGGAAGAGGCCGGGAGGAAAGCGCTCGATCGTGCCCTCGACCAAGCCATGCGTATCCTGAGTCTCGACGATGCCGTGCACGGCAACCGACCATTCGTTGCACGGGCCGTCGAGCGTGAAGGCATGCGTGATGTTGCCGAAGGCGTCTTCGTGCTGATGCAACTCACAATCCTCGGACAGCTCGATGCGCCAATCGACGATGTACTGGCTGTCGTGATTGCGCGGCGTCAGCCGCAAAAGCTGCGTCACGCCTTTGGGCGGCGTTTCGTAGCGATAGGTCGTCGTATGCGAGATGCGGATTCTCATAGCGCGCGGAACGCTACCATAGAGGTGTGCGCGTTGTACGCGCCGTCATATCAGGAACTGCTCGGTAATGGCCGCGCCGAGCCTGTTATTCTCGCCGATGAATTCCCCGATGAACTCGTGCAGCCCGCGCTGGAAAATGCCGTCCATGCGACTGTTTTGCAGCCGGCTCCGGATGCCGCGTGCCTGCCGCTGGGCCGGTCCCTGGCGGCCATAGGCGGCGGCGATATGGTCGAGGTCGCGCACGACGGTCTCGTAGCAAGCGGCGAGCGAGCGCGGCATCTCCTCGCGCAGAATAAGGAGGTCGGCGACCAGCCACGGCTTCACGCTCTCGCGGTAGACCCAGCGATAGGCGGTGAGCGCCGACACCGAGCGCAGGATCGCCGCCCACTGGAAATAGTCGAGTGGCCCGCCGACGCGCTCGTTGTCGGGCAGCAGCAGATGGTACTTCACGTCGAGGATGCGCGCGGTGTTGTCGGCGCGCTCGATGGTGACGCCCAGTCGCGAGAACCAGAAGGCATCGTTGCGCAACATTGTGCGGTAGGCCGAGCCGTCGTAGCGCAGCGAGGATTCCTGCACCCAGCGCAGGAAGCGGGAGAACTCTTCGCGTGAGGTCACGCCGTTGCCGTAGCGCTTGAGCTCGAGCCAGGTGCCGTTGATCGAATCCCACATCTCCATGGTGAGCGCGGTGCGCACCGCGCGCGCATTGCTGCGCGCGAGTTCGAAGCAGGAGCGGATTGAAGAGGTATTGTTGGTCGAGAAGGCGAGGAAGTCGGTGACGTTGGCCTCGTTGGCTTCCTTGTGTTCTTTGTAGAAGGCTGTCGCGCAGCCGGCGGTGGCGACGGCCGATTCCCACTCATTGCTGGTGCCGACATAGGCGAGCGGCAGCGACGACAGCCGCTGCGTGGCATCCAGAATGCGCGCGAGATACTCCGCGCGCTCAACGTAGCGCGACAGCCAGTACAAATTATCGGCGGTGCGTGAGAGCATGTCAGCCGTCCAGCACCCAGGTGTCTTTGGTGCCGCCGCCCTGGCTCGAATTGACCACCAGTGAGCCCTCCTTCATGGCGACGCGCGTGAGCCCGCCCGGCACGATGCGCACACCGTCGCTTCCGGTGAGCACGAAGGGCCGCAAATCGACGTGACGCGGCGCGACGCCTTGCTCGACGCAAGTCGGGCAGGTGGACAGCGCCAGCGTCGGCTGCGCGATGAAGTTCTTCGGCGCGGTCTTGAGCTTGGCGCGGAATTGTTCGATGGCGACCTTGCTGGCGGTCGGGCCGATCAGCATGCCGTAGCCGCCGGAGCCGTGTACTTCCTTCACCACCAGCTCGTGCAGGTGGTCGAGCACGTAAGCGAGGTGATCTTCCTCGCGGCAGCGCCAGGTCGGCACGTTCTTCAGCAGCGGCTCTTCGCCGAGATAGAATTTCACGATCGCCGGCATAAAGCTGTAGACGGCCTTGTCGTCGGCGATGCCGGTGCCGACTGCGTTGGCAAGCGTGACATTGCCGGCCTGATAGGCCGACATCAGCCCGGGCAGGCCGAGCACCGAGTCGGGCCGGAAGGTGAGGGGATCGATGAAGTCGTCATCGATGCGGCGATAGATCACGTCGACGCGGCGCGGGCCTTGTGTCGTACGCATATAGACGATCTCGTTCTTGACGAAGAGATCGCGGCCCTCGACCAGTTCGACGCCCAGCTTGTCGGCAAGGAACGAGTGCTCATAATAGGCCGAGTTGTAGACGCCGGGCGTGAGCAACACGACATTCGGCTCGCGCGAGACGCTGGGCGGAGCGACCGACATCAGTGTCGCCAGCAGTTCGTCCGGATAATTCTCCACCGGCGCAATGCGGTGGCGCGAAAACAGCTCCGGGAAAAGCCGGATCATGATCTCGCGGTTCTCCAGCATGTAGGAAACGCCGGACGGCGTGCGCGCATTGTCTTCCAGCACGTAGAAAGTTTCGGGGTCGACGCGGACGACATCGATACCAGCGATATGAACGTAGATATCGTGCGGAACGGAGTGACCGCTCATTTCGGGGCGGAAGGCCGGATTGCGGAAAATCAGGTCGTCCGGCACCAGGCCGGCGCGCAGGATTTCGCGCGCGCCATAAATGTCCTTGATGAACAGGTTGAGCGCCTTCACCCGCTGGGCGAGGCCTTTCTCAAGCAGCCGCCATTCGGGACCGGCCAGGATGCGCGGGATCACGTCGAACGGGATCAGCCGCTCGGTGGCGTCCGCCTCGCCGTAGACGGCAAAGGTGATGCCGATGCGGCGGAAAAGCAGCTCCGCCTCGCGCCGACGGTAATTGAGGACGTCGGGGGGTACCTCGGCGAGCCAGCGCGATAGCTCGCCGTAAGCGGGTCGCACCCCGCCGTCGTAGCCCTTCATTTCGTCGAAGGCTGTCGCCATCGCCGCCCCAGCACCACGCCTGACAGTCAAGCCGGTCCGTAGCTGACCGGTTCCTTAGCCAACACTCAGCCAGCAGATTGCAAGCTTCGGGCCAAGAAAAATCGTGTAAAACCGGTCATTTAGTCGCCGGCGTCGCGCCGGTCGCCTACACTGTTGCTCAAATAATAGGCGATCCGGTGTATCCCGTCCCGCGGCTTGAGCGGCGGGCGGGGGCACGGTACCTGTTCAAGCCTGCTTCGGAAGGATGCCATGACGACCAGCCCGCCCAATCCAATCGTCACCGCGGCCGTGCTCGTCATCGGCGACGAGATTCTGTCGGGCCGGACCAAGGACAAGAACATCGGCTATATCGCCGACTATCTCACGGCGATCGGGATCGACCTCAAGGAAGTCCGCGTCGTCTCCGACGACGAGGCTGCAATTATCGAGGCGATCAACGCGCTGCGCAGGATGTACACCTACGTCTTCACCACCGGCGGCATCGGCCCAACGCACGACGACATCACGGCCGATTGCATCGCCAAGGCCTTCGGCGTCGACCTCGAGTTTCACCCCGAGGCGGTGCGGCTGCTCAAGGAGCGGCTGGCCAAGACCGGCGGAGAATTGAACGAAGCGCGCATGCGCATGGCGCGCATTCCGCGCGGCGCCAAACTTGTCGCTAACAAAGTCTCCGGTGCGCCCGGCTTCTGGACCGGCAACGTCATCACCATGGCGGGCATTCCGACCGTGATGCAGGCGATGCTCGATGAGTTCGCGCCTGAGCTCAAGACCGGCACCAAACTGATGTCGGAGACGATCCGCGCCGACGCAAAGGAAGGCGACGTCGGCACCGAGCTCGGCCTCATCGCCAAGGCGCATTCTGAAACGATCATCGGCAGCTATCCGTTCTTCGACGAGAAGATCGGACCAAATACCAACATCGTGGTGCGCTCGCGCGACGCCGATAAGCTCGCGGCAGCGAAGGCGGCGGTGGAAGAGATGCTGGTCAAGATCAAGGCGCAGCTCTCGGCCGGCGGTTGAGCGCGCTGCAGTCGCGCACCATGCGGGCATGTGAGTGATGGCAACACAGCAGGCATCTCCCCCAGGCCCTGAAAAGATATTTCCCGTCTCCTGGGATCAATTCCACCGCGACTCGCGCGCGCTCGCCTGGCGGCTGCACGAGGCGGGACCGTTCGATGCGGTCGTCGCCATCACGCGCGGCGGACTGGTGCCGGCCGCGATCGTAGCGCGCGAGTTGAACGTGCGCATGATCGATACGGTCTGCGTCGCCAGTTACCAGAACGACCGCAACCAGGGTGAGCTCAAGCTCATCAAGACCATCGCGCCTGAGATCGTCGCGTTGCGCGATCAGGGCCGGCGCGTGCTGATCGTCGACGACCTGGTCGACACCGGGCAGACCGCGCGCGTCGTGCGCGAATTGCTGCCGCAGGCGCACTTCGCCACCGTCTACGCCAAACCTAAAGGCCGTCCGCTGGTCGACACCTTCATCACCGAGGTCTCTCAGGACACCTGGATCTACTTCCCGTGGGACACGGGACTGGCTTTCGTGCCGCCGATCCGCGAAGGTGGCGAGTAAGAAACGACAGGGGAGGTTGCCATGCTGACGCGACGCCATGTGCTTGCCGGCTCAAGCGCGGCTTTGCTCGCGGCCGGCGCGGGCCGCGCGGCGGCGGCGGACCCCTACGCCAGCCAGCCAATACGCATCATGGTCGGCTACTCCGCAGGCGGCGGCGTCGATCTGGTGGCGCGGCTGCTGCAGGAGCCGATGAAGACCAATCTTGGCCAGACGATCATCATCGAGAACCGCACCGGCGCCAGCGCGATGATCGCAAGCAACGCAGTCGCGAAAGCGCCGCCCGACGGCTACACGCTGCTTGCCTGCGCCTCCGGCGAAGTCGCCATCAACCACTTCCTGTTCAAAGACAAGATGCCCTACGACCCGGCCAAGGAGCTGGTGCCGATCGCGCTTATCGGCATCGTGCCCTGCGTGGTCGTGGTCGCCGCGTCGACCCCGGTGCACAATCCGAAGGAGCTCGTCGCTTATGCCAAAGCCAATCCGGGCAAGCTGTCGTTCTCCTCGTCCGGTGTCGGCAATCCGCAGCAACTCGCCGGCGAACTGATGAACAGTATGGCCGGCATCCAGGTGCTGCACGTGCCGTATCGCGGCTCGGCGCCGGCGGTGACGGACGTCGCCACCGGCACCGTGACCATGAGCTTCTCGAGTCTTGCCGCCGCGCTGCCGCTGATCGAAGGCGGCAAGATCCGCGCGGTGGCCGTGACGTCGCGCGACCGCATGCCGCAATTGCCGGATGTCGCGCCGCTCGCCGAAGGCGCGCCGGGCCTTGCGGACTACGAATTGCTCAACTGGTTCGCGCTGTTCGGCACGGCCGGCACGCCGCCGGAGATCGTCGATAGGCTCAACGGCATTGTGAATACGGCGCTCAAGGACAAGACCATCGAGAGCAAGCTGCTGCCGCAGGGCATCGTGCCGCGCCCGATGAACGCCAAGGATTTCCAGGCCTTCATCGTCGCCGAGCGGGAGAAGTTCGGGAAGATCGTCGAACAGGCTAACATCAAATTGAGCAATTGATCCTCTTTCTGTAGGATGACGCGCAACCAGGGAGGCGCGCGATGAACGTCAAGCCGAATACGCAGGGCGCAACGCCGGTCGATCTGCGCTCGCGTCACCTCAAGCCCGCGGAGATGCCGTGGGACAAGATGCGGTTTCCCGGCTGCGAGTGTAAGACGCTGCTGTTC
>Ga0134124_10002093_pt1 | contig 16063 bp, 13 predicted proteins | sample KB304_FD_96880 | JGI IMG/M metagenome (GOLD analysis project Ga0134124, IMG submission 96880) | Terrestrial soil microbial communities without Nitrogen fertilizer from Kellogg Biological Station, Michigan, USA - KB3-0-4 | ecosystem: Environmental > Terrestrial > Soil > Unclassified ...
GCCGGCTCCTCGAGGCCGGGATCGGGTCGTGAGCCGGAAATGTCGATCCTGCGCGGGGTGGCTCGTCGTCCCGCTGAGACCGGTCGACGCGGATCGGCCGCGGCCGGTCGATGGTCGGAGGTGTGGCGATGCGCTACCTGTTCCTGCTTTGGGGTGACGAGGCAGCCGAGCTGGCCCTCAGCGACGCAGAGCGGCACGCGATCGTGGTCGCCCACGGCGCATTTCTGCGCGGGCTGCAGGAGGCCGGCAGGCCGGTGACCGGCGAGCCACTGGGGCCGTCGCGCGAGGGGATCGTCGTGCGTGGCCGTGCGCCGTCGGCGACCGACGGGCCATTCCTCGAGACGAAGGAGCAGCTCGGCGGCTTCTACATCGTCGAGTGCGCGGACCGGGACGATGCGATCGCGGTGGCCCGGCAGATCCCGGGCAGCCCGGGACTCGCGATCGAGATCCGGGCCATTCCCGACTGAGCGTCCGCCCGACGCGCCGGGCGGGCCAGCGAGGGTCGATTGCGGCGATCCGGGCTAGACTCGGGAGGACCTCCAGGTCCTGACTGAGAGACCGCCCTTGCCCGCCAACTCCCTGCTGCCGCTGTTCGTCCTGACGCTCCTCGCGAACGCATTCCTCGTCGCCGTGGCGATCCGTGGGCTGCGGCGCGGCCAGTTCGGTCCCGATCGTCGGGACGGGTCACGCGGGCCGGCGGGCGGCGGTGGATTGCCACCCGCTCAGCGGCCCGGCGTGGCCGCGGGTCGCGCCGCCGACGCGCGCTCCGCGGCGGGCGCGCGTTCCGCGGCGGGCGGCCGTTCGGCGGCGGATGCCCGTCCTGCGGCGGCACCTCGTTCCGCGCCGGGCGCGCGTTCCGCAGAGAACGCTCCTGCCGCCGCGGCATCCCGTTCCGCGGCGGACGTTGCGGACCAGGCGATGAGCGTCGAGCCCGCCGCGCCAGCCGCAGCCGTCGTGCGCGACGCGCCATCCGGCGTCGATCCCGGTACGGCGCCGGTCGATCCGAAACCAGCCGCCCGGCCGAAGCGCCGGCATGCCACGACGAGGAAGGCGAAGACCTCGAGCGAGGAGCCACAGGGTGATCGGGCTTCCGCCGAGCCGCGTGCCTCCGCGACGACCTCCGACAGGCGTTCGACCGAACCGCGCCGGAGCCGTCGTCGCTTCTCCCTGCCGCCGCTCGACGAGGACCACGAGCGCGTCAGCCGATCGATCGAGTCCTTCCTCGGCGGAATCGAGCCGGGCCCGGACGACGCGGCGGCGGCAGGTTCGACCGCTCCGCCGGCCGGCGCGACGACCGTTGCGGTCGTCGCCGTCGACGGCCTGCCGGATCTCGCGCCAGGTGAGCCCGGTGCCTCGACCGGACCCGTCGGCGACGCGCTGGCGATGGTCGAGCGCACGCTCCGCGGCGCCGCGCGCGGATCCGACGTCGTGACGATCCTCGATCGCGGTTGCTACCGGGTCGTGCTCGCGTCGACCGGTGAACTCGCGGCGCGGGCCTATCTTCGACGGATCCGGGCCGCGATCGAGCCGCGCCTCGAGGCGGCGGACCTGCCGCTTCGCCTGGCGGTCGCGACTGCCACCGTCCTCGACGAACCGGTCGAGGACGCGGTCGAGCGCGCCGAGCATCGCCTGTCCATGGCGATGGCGGCCGCTCGTTCGTCGCGGATCGCCGCCCAGGCCGACGAGGGTGGCAACGACGAACAGGATGACGACGAGGTGCGTTCGCCCCGCGCGGCCGCCGACTGACGGGGACGGGGATCGACAGGCCCTGACCGCTCCGGGTCTCGACCGACGCTAGGGCAGCTCGACGTCCGGGTCGCCCGTCTCCTGGCGGCCGGGATCGACCGTCCGGTCGTTCGCGTCCGCGCCCGCCCGGTGCGTTGCGACGAGCAGGATCACCAGTCCGATCGAGCCGAGGGCGACCGCGACGTCGATCGCCTGCTCCGCGCGGAACGGACCCACGACGACGGGGTCGCGCCAGGTCGATGCCACGATCGCGCGGCCGACCGCCCAGGCGGCGAGGGCCACCAGGAACAGCCGGCCGTCCGGCCGCCGCAATGACGGCACCAGCGAGAGCAGGAGGATCACGACCAGGACGATCGTGGTCGCCAGCGCCTCGAGGGCCTGCGACGGGACCGAGGGGATCGCCGGGCCCAGCGAACCCCACGGCCCGGGGCCGAGGTAGGCAGTCGCCGGATCACCGCTCGTCGGCACGCCCTGACCGGTCCCGCCGAGCACGTTCGCGAGCTTGCCCGCCGCGAGCACGAGGAGCGTTGGAAGCGTCGCGGCCCGCAGCCATGGCCCGGGCCGGCCGTCGAGGAGCATCGCGACCAGCGTCCCCGTGAGCGCTCCGCCGACGACGCCGACCGTCAGCTCGAGGCTGCCCAGGCCCGGATCGAGGATCCGGCCCGGCGTCTCGGTAAAGAATGCCGGGTGGAGCAGGACGTAGCCGAGGCGGCCGCCGACGACCGCACCCGGCACGATGCCGAGGATGACGAAGAGGAGGTCGTCGACACGCAGACCGGATGCCAGGGCGGCGACGCCGGCAAGCACGATCGAGACGAAGATCGCCACCGCGATCGCCACCGTCTCCCAGCGGACCGCGCCGTCCCCGAGGTGCAGCAACGGGTCGAAGTCGAACGCGAGGACGGCGGTCGGCACGATGCGGGTCAGTGTACCGGCGCTGCGCCGGCGTGGTGCCGGCGACGCCCGCGCGAGCCGAATCGCGATTCGTTCACTCCCAGACTGTCAACTGGCCGACACGTCGACTGTCGTCGCCGCGCTCACCGGCGAGTCTCGCGGACGACGAGCATCTGCTCATCGGTGGCGTGTCCCGGGGGGAACACAGACCGAAGGGGACGGACGAGGGGTTGCCCGTCCCGGGGGTAGCAGGGACAACCGGGTCCTGGGGGGTCCGGTGGTCCGCTCGACGGCAGCGCCCGGCCTCTGGGGGGAACGCCGGGCGCAGCCGTCGAAGCAGAGGGGACTCATAGCCCTGGCAGCACGCTCGCCATCCGACTGCTCGGCCGTCTCGACGTCCTCGCCGATGACGTCCCGGTCCGGATCGGTGGCCGCCACGCCCAGGCCCTGATGGCCCTGCTCGTGCTGCGCCCGCGGGCGCGTCTCCGCGACACGCTTGCGGCCGAGCTGTGGCCCGAGGCAGGCGTTCCCTCGGCGGCCAGTCTTCGCCAGGCCCTGTGGCTCATCCGCTCGAGCCTCAGCGCGGCCGGGATCGACTCCGATGCGTGGCTCGAATCCGACCAGGACACGATCGGCCTCCACCGCGACGCCATCGTCGAGCTCGACGTCGACCGCTTCGAGCGACTCGCGGCGAGCGATGCCCCGGAGGACCACGAGCGCGCCCTCCGGATGTACGCGGGCGACCTCCTCGAGGGGCTCGGTCACGAATGCTTCGCCGCGGATCGCGAGCGGCTCTCGGATCTCTACGAGGACCTGCTCGCGACGGTCGCCCAGCACCGGCTCGACCGCGGCGACACCCTCGGGGCGCGCCGCGCCGCGACCGATCTCCTGGTCCGCGACCCGCTGCGCGAGGAAGCCCACGCCGTCCTGATCGCCGCCTACGGCCGATCGGGATCCCGGTCGCAGGTCGTCCGCCAATATCGCCGCCTGTGCGTCATCCTCCGTTCCGAGCTCGCGGTCACGCCGCTCCCGGAGACCGATGCCGCATACCGCGTCGCGCTCGCCGTGGCCGCGTCCCGCTCCCACGAGCGTGCCGCGGGCATCCGCTACGACGCGCGCCCGTTCACCCCCGTCCTCGTCTCGAGCGCCTGAGCGCGACCCGCCGGGCGCAACCGACTCACGCATCCGCCCATCGCCGGATCCCCGTCTCCTCCGGGGTCCGGCCGAGAATCGAAACGGCCCCGGCGCGATGCCGGGGCCGTTTCGTCTGCGCTCGGGAGGTCAGGGAGCGACCTGGGCCCAGTAGGCGACCTGGTACTCGTCGCCACCGCCGCTGAGCTGAACCCAGCCCTGGGCAATGGTCCCGTTCGCCAGGCCGGCGTTCACGGTGATCGCCAGCGTCGCGCTGCCGTTGGCCGGCACCGTGATCGACGTCGGGGTCGTGATCCGGCTGTCATCGCCACCGATCGAGCCGCCGTTGAACGCCGCGAGGGCGCCGCCGGCCGGGGTGAACTTCAGCTCGGCGACAGCGAACGTCCGGGCGACCCCGGTCAGGTTCGTGACCCGGACCGCGATCGTCGTCGGGTTCGTACGGCTGGCGCTGATCCGGCCGAAGCTCGCGCTCGTCGGCCAGAAGGTGGCATCGGTCGAGGCGGCCTCGGTGAGGTCCTCCCGGCCGGCGCCCTGGGCCTGCGGCCCGACGGTCGTCGACGCGTCGAACGCGTTCCTGACCACCAGGTCCGACGTGTTCACGAGCGCCGACTTGATCTGGGCCGGGGTCCAGGTCGGGTGGAGCTGACGGAGGACGGCAGCCGAGCCCGCAACGTGCGGCGCGGACATCGACGTCCCGCTGAAGAACGCCCAGTCGCCCTCGCCGCCGCAGCTCGCACCGTTCGTGCAGGCCACGGAGCTCAGGACGTTGACGCCGACCGAGGTCAGGTCCGGCTTGATCGCGAAGTCGACGTTTGTCGGACCCTGGCTGCTGAAGCCGGCCAGGATGTCGCCGTTGGGCGTGATGAACTCCGAGAACGTCGCCGCGACGGTCACCGAGGTCGCGCCGGCGGTCCGGAGCGCAGCGCCGTCGCCCTTCGAGATCATCGCGGCCGGGATGTCGTCGTCGAAGCCGACGGTCCTGGCCATCGCGATCGGATCACCGGCGACGTTGTTGACGACGATCACGCCGACCGCGCCGGCCGCCTTGGCATTCGCCACCTTCTGGCTGAATGTGCAGGTGCCGCGATTGATCAGCGCGAGCTTGCCGCTGGCGCCGGCCGCGACCGAGGCGCAGCCGTTGCCGGCGGTGTCGAACAGGTTGAACGTGCCCGCCGGCAGGGCGTCGAAGTCGCCGACTGCGCCGCCGACCGTGATCCCGGCGAACGTGATCGGCTGTCCGACGAAGTGGTCGTTCGTGCTGGCGCCGACGGTGATGATGTTGCGGGCCCGGCCGGGCGATCCGATCGTGAACCCGCCGGGGCCCTCGTTGCCCGCCGACGCGACGACGACGACGCCCGCGGCGACCGCGGTGTCGAGACCCTTCGCGAGCAGGTCGTTGTTGCCGTGATAGGCGCCGCCGAGCGACAGGTTGAGAACGTCCATCCCGTCGTTCACGGCGGCTTCGACCGCATTGAGGATGTCCTCGCTGCGGGCGTTCTCGACGCTGCCCGGGAACACGTTGTAGTTGCCCAGCCAGGCGCCGGGGGCGATGCCCGACATGTCGTCGATGGCGACGCCTTCGACGGTCGCGGTCTTGCCGGTCACGCCGGCGGCCGTGCCGGCGGTGTGGCTTCCGTGATCGCCGAGGCCCGCAACGGGCAGGGCGTCGTAGCCGGTCTGGTTGTTCTTGTTGTAGTAGACCTTGGCGACGATGACCTTCGGGCTGACGTTCTTGCAGGCGCCGCCTGCGCTGTCCGCGGCGTCGCACTTCGGGAAGCCGGCCGGATAGCTGAAGCCGGCCGGATCGAAGAACGGATGGCGGTAGTCGATGCCCGAGTCGATCATGCCGATCTTGACGCCCGCTCCGGCGCCCGCCCGGCCTCCGGCCGCGGCCCACGCCCCGGCGGCATTGATCAGCTTGTAGCTCTCGCTCATGTCGGGGTGGTAGAGGGCGTTGTACTCGACCGTCAGCACGTCCGCGTTGTTCGACAGCTTGCCGATCGCGGCGCCGTTGAGCTTGACGGCGACAGCGTTGAGGGTCACGAAGTACTGCGAGGTGATCTTCGCGCTGGGGACGTTCGCCTGGAGCCACTTGGCGAAGGCCGAGTGCTCGGTCTTGAGGTAGCCGACGTACTTCTTGGCGGCGGCGCTGTTCGGGTTGAGCTTGCCGTTCGAGACTTTCGTCTTGGCGTAGCCGGCGACATGGCCATCGTAGGTGGCCACGGGCTGCTGCTTGAGGACGACGATCGCCGAGGTTTTGTCGAGGACGGCGGTCGCGGCAGTCGCGTCGCGACTCGCCGGTGGAGCGGCTGCGCTCGCGCCCGTCGCGGACAGGGCAAGAACGAGCGTCGCCGCGAGCGCGGCAAAGCGTCGATGCATGGAGGCCTCCATACGGATGTGAGATCCACCGCGGCCGTCTCCCGAACGACCGTCCCCCGGAGTGCCGACAGGGTACCAACGATGCCCGCCAAAGGTCCGGTGCCGACCGTCAAAGCGGTGCCCATGGTCACCGCCGATGGGCTCACCGGCAGTGCCGGACATGGAACGACCCCGGCGGCGCCGGGGTCGTTCGCGTTGAGCCGGATCGCGTCGGGACTACGGCGTCCCGATCGGGACGAGATCGGCCTGGGCGGCGCCGTTGGCGTCGTCCTGGGTCACGATCATCCAGCCCTTGGCCGGGGAGGTGCCGAGGAGGCCCTTGTTGACCCAGACAGGGATCGAGGCCGATCCACCGGGTCCGATCGGCACGAAATCGCCGGTCGAGATGGCCGGGTGGAACGGATCGAGCTCGGCCTGACCCGCGACGGGGTCGACGAGAGACGAATCCTCGACCGAGAACCCGGTCACGCCGTAGCTGAAGCGGGTGTTGTTCGTGGCCGTCTGGCCGATCTCGCTGGCAAGCGTCGGCAGCAGGACGGTCGAGCCGTTGGCCGGAGCGTCCGCGACCCAGATGTCGACGAGCGCGCCGGCCGCGGTGAACGTGAAGGAGGCCATCCGCCCGTCGAATGTCCCGCCGTTGGTCACCGCGCCGAAGTCGACGCCGACGACGAAGTAGTCGGGCTTGTGCTTGTTGGTGCCGTAGATCGCGATGTCGAACTCGTTCGACGACGCCGACGACCACTTGCCCCAGGTGTTGACGGCGAAGATCAACCCGCGATCCGCCGCGTCCGCCGTTCCGGTCAAGGCTTCCGCCGGGAGCACCTGGAGTCCGACGGCTCGGATGTCATCCGTGGCAACCGAGGTCGCCGGGAGGTCCTGCGGGTCCGACAGGCCCCACGCGTAGACGTCGGCGATGCCCGTGTGGATGCCGCTGTTCGTCAACGGGATCGACGCCCGGACGATCCCACCGCTGCTGTACGCCGACCGCGGGCCGGCGCTGATGTTCGACAGCGCCCGAGGCACCGCCATGAACGGGATGCGGAGGCTGTACACGCCGGCCGTTGCCGACGTCGGGGTGGCCACGACCGCACCGCGGAACGTGTTGACGCCGCCCCACGCGGAGCCGAGGGCGCCGAGGCTGTTGGAGGCGAACAATGTCGATCCGAGCTGGCCCACGGTCAGCGCGGCCGTCGCGGCAACGGTCGCGCTGCCGCCGGCGGGCACGGTGACCGACGCCGGACTGACCGTCACGATGCTCGCGCCGGTGAGGTTGTACGTGATTGCCGTGGCGCTCGTGTTGTGGAGCGTGATCGTCAGCGACTCGCTGTAGGCCGCACCCGAGGGGTCGTAGCCGAACGAGAGGCTCGCCGTGCCGTCCGGCGTCGTCGCGTAGGCGACGGTGTCGACGGCCTTGCGCGCCTGGACGGCGCCGGAGCCGGCGGTGCGGACGTTGTAGGGGCTGATGTCGGCGGCGGCCGCGGAGGCGGTGCCGACGATCGCGCCCTTCACCGCGAGCGGTGTCCAGCCCGGGTTTGCGGCATGGACCAGAGCGGCCACGCCGGCGACGTGGGGAGCGGCCATCGAGGTGCCCGAGAGGGTCGTGCCCTTGCTGCCGCTGCCGACGAGCGTCGAGACGATCGAGCTGCCGGGAGCCGTGACGTCGGGCTTCGCCGCGCTGTCACCGTTGCGCGGGCCGCCCGAGCTGAAGCTCGCGAGCTGCTTGAATGTGGGGTTGGCGAGGGTGCCGCCCGCGTTGATCGTGACGGCCTGGCCGTCGGCGGCGATGATCCCGGCCTTCGAGCCGCGCCCGACGCCGATCATCGGGATATCGAAGATCTCCGGGTTGTAGCCGATGAAGGTCGGCAGCTCGTTCGGGTTGACGATGTCGTCGCGGTTGATGTCGATGATCCCGAGCGCGCCCGCGGCCTGGGCGGCCGCGCCCTTGTCGACGAAGGCGCACTGGCCGCGCTGGATGGCGACGATCGTGTTCGGGGCGAGCGTCCCGTAGGCGGCGGCCGTGCAGCCGAGGCTGACGACGCCGGGGGCGCTGTAGATCACCTTGAGCGTCCCGCTGACTGGCAGGTCCGGCCAGGCGTTCTGGTTGTTGGCATTGGTGATGTCGGTCGCCGTCGCGAAGTCGATGATGGCGCCAGGGAACGTCGCGAGCGTGTCTTCGGCCGCGACGGAGATCGCCTGTGTCGCCGCAGCGGGCGAACCGGTGATGTAGGCGTTCGGACCGGAGTTGCCGGCCGACGCGACGACGACGACACCGGCGCTGACGAGGTTGTTCGTCGCGACCGAGTCGGGGTTGTCGTTGCGACCGAACGGCGCGCCGAGCGACATGTTCACCACGTCGATCGCATCGGCGTGGTGGGCGTTGTAATCGGCGACCCAGTTGAGGGCGTCGACGACGAGATCGGTCGAACCCTCGCAGCCGAACACCTTCAGGTCGACGAGGTCGGCCTGGGGCGCGACGCCCGGACCGATCGCGAAGCTGTTCGTTACGTACGTCGTCGCATCGTACGGGCCTGTGTAGGTTGAGCCGTCGGACAGGACGCCGTCGCCCGCGGCGGTGCCGCTGACGTGGGAGCCGTGGCCGAAGCAGTCGAGCGGATCGGGGTCCGGCGCGGGCGTGACCGAGCCGTGCCTGCCCGTCGCGTCATAGCCGTCGCCGGCGAAGTCCCAGCCGGCGATGACCTTCGCGGTCGGGAACGAGCCGGCCTCGATGACGGTCGGATCGTTGTCCTCGAAGGCCTCGACCGTACCCGCCCCGCCGAAATTGGCGTGGGTGTAATCGATCCCGGTGTCGATCACGGCGATCGTCTGGCCGGCACCGGTGACACCGAGGTCCGCCCAGGCGGCCGGAGCGCCGGTGAACGGGACGCTGTGGACGTTGTCGATCGAATACGTCGGCACGCCGCGGATTCCGGTGACCCCGCGCAGGGCGGCCAGCGCGGCGATGCCGCGACCGGCGATGCGGACCTTGATCCCGTTGTAGGCGTATTGGTACTGACCCAGAATCGTGCCGCCCGCCCGGATGATGGCCGGCTTCAGCTTGTTCTGGGTGGCCTTCAGGGCCTTCGCGGTCGCGATCTGCTGTGCCTTGCTGGCGTTGCCGTGAGTGGCCGCCGCTCCCCTGAGCTGGACCATCACCGTGACCGGCTTGTTGGTGAGCATCGCCGGACCGAACTGGGTGTCGATCTTGCTGATGTCGAGTCGAGTGAATTGCCGGCTCGCTTGCGGCGATGCGGCGGTCGTGGCCGCGGGCAGGGCGCTGCCGAGCAGCATCGCCGTCGCACCGACGGCGGTGAGCAGCCTCCGGTTCATGTGCCTCCCTTCAGGCAATGCCTGAAATCTCCTCCACGCACGGGGCCCGGAACGAGCGACGCCGAGCGGCTCCCGACCGCGGGTGAGGCGACGCCCGAACCCCCGTGACGACACTGAACGCCGGCCCTCCCGAGGCCGGCGCGTCCGTGGGCGGACCATACGACCGTCATCCCGGCCGGGTCAATTCCGGCTCGACGCGGAAGGTTCGCCCGCGATCAGAATGGCGGTGCGCCGGGGCACCGGCGGGCGACCATGCGATCGATCGCGCCTGACGTCCGTCAGGTGCTGGAGGTCACCTCACCCTGCCCGTTGATGACGATCGTGTGGGGCGCGTCGCCTTCGAGCCGGCCCGGGCCCGGCCGGAAGTCCGGCGCGATCGGCAACCGCAGGCCGGAGTCGAGTGTCATCCGCCGGGCGTCGACCGTCAGGCTCCGCGATTGCAACCGGTAGGAGCCGTCGGGCACGCGGGATACGCCGACGAACCACGTCAGATCGGGCTGGGAACCGTACAACAGGACATCGCCGACCCCGGGCGAGGTTCCGCCCTGGTACAGGCCGCGGACGACCGCCAGATCGATGTCGATCGTGCGGCCGTCGATGAGCTCGAATCGCATCGTCTGCTCCGTCCCGACGGCGTGAACCGCTGCGACGACGCCGGAAAGGGACGGGTCACGCGGCGTCGGCGCGGGGGTGGTGCACGCCGCAGGAACGAGGAGGGCGAGGAGCAGCGCGATCCGGTGGCCGATTCGGCCGGGGTCGATTCGGCGACCCGCGATCACGCTGGAGTGCCCAGAGCGGCCGGCGATCGAGCGCGCACCACCCACGGTCCGTCCGCTCGCGCTCAGCCGAGCCTGGAGCTCGGGCTCAGCCGAGCTTGTCGACGAGCTCCTTCACGGCCGCCGCCGACCGGTCGAAGGCGGCCTGCTCGTCGGCCGTGAGCTCGATCTCGAAGACCCGCTCCATCCCGGTCCGGCCGAGGACGACCGGCACCCCGACGAACAGGTCGTGGGTCTTGAACTCGCCCTTGAGCAGCACGGCGCAGGGCAGGACGCGCTTCCGGTCGCGCAGGATCGCGTCGACCATCTCGAACGACGACGCCGCCGGGGCATAGAACGCCGAGCCCGTCTTCAGGAGCGCGACGACCTCGGCCCCGCCATTGGCCGTCCGCTCCTCGAGGGCCGTCACCCGGTCGGCCGGCAGCAGCTCGGTGATCGGTACCCCGGCGACCGTCGAGTAGCGCGACAGCGGGACCATCGTGTCGCCGTGGCCACCGAGGACGAACGCGTGGGTGTCCTCGACCGAGACCCCCAGCTCCTGCGCGATGAACGTCCGGAAGCGGGCCGAGTCGAGGACGCCGGCCATCCCCAGGACGCGCTCCCGCGGGAAACCCGACGCCTGGAGGGCGACGTGGCACATCGCGTCGAGCGGGTTCGTGACGATGATCAGGATCGCGTCCGGCGACTGCTTCGTGGCCTGCTCGACGACGGCCCGGACGATCCCGGCGTTCTTCGTGAGCAGGTCGTCGCGGCTCATCCCCGGCTGGCGGGCCAGCCCGGACGTGACGACGACGATGTCGGACCCCGCCGTGTCCGCGTAGTCGTTGGTCCCGACGATCCGCGAATCGTGCCCGACGACGGGCGCCGCTTCGGCGAGGTCCAGACCCTTGCCCTGGGGCAGGCCCTCGACGATGTCGACGAGCACGACGTCGGCGAGTCCGGCCTCGGCGATCCGCTGGGCGGTGGTCGCGCCGACGTTTCCGGCGCCGATGACGGTGACCTTGTTCCTGGCCATGGGCGGGTGGACCTCGGCTACGGAGACGGCATTCGGGTGGCGGCATGCCATTCTACGGAAGGCTCGCGATCCGGACGGTTGGCAGGAGGCACCGTGGCTGAGACGACCGGCGACGTGACGCTCTCGGACGGCGTCGTCACGCTGCGCCGATGGCGTCCCGAGGACGCGCCGGCCGTCTTCGCCGCGTGCCAGGACCCCCTGATCGCCCGATTCGTCCCGATCCCGCAGCCGTATGGCGAGGACGATGCCCGGGCGTTCGTCGAGATGCGCGCTCGCGATCGGGACGGCGGCGACGAGCAGGGGTTCGCGATTGCGGACGCGTCAACGGACGTCGTGCTCGGTGCGATCTCCCGTCACGGACCCTTCGGTCACCGTGCCGTCTTCGGCTACTGGCTCGCGCCGGCGGCTCGGGGCCGGGGAGTGGCCACGCGATCGCTCCGTCTGATCACGGATTGGACACTCGCCACGTCCACGATCATCCGCCTCGAGCTCTACACCGACGTCGACAACGACGCGTCGGGCCGGGTCGCGCTGCGGGCCGGCTTCGAACGCGAAGGCATCCGCCGCGCGTGGGACCTCGACCGCCAGGGCCGGCCGATGGATGCGCTGTTCTACGCCCGGATTCGCGGCGACGAACCGCGCCAACCGACGGGTCGCTGAGGCGGCGAGGCTCCTCACAGGCAATCGATTGGCCCGGCCATTGGTCACGCGCGGGGCTCGACCAATGACGGTGGTGGTCGTGGTCGACCGGCCATGGCCGCGCGGATCCCGCTACCGCACGATCAGGCTCCGTTCATCAATGCATTGTCTTCGGAGCCATCGAGATGATCCCAGCCACCGTGATCGCATTCGCGATCGCCGCCGCGCCCGCCGTCCTCGTCCTGTCGATCCTCGCGATCGTCGGGGTGATCGTGGCCTCGCTCGCCGATGCCGAGCCCGGCGGCCTCGTCCCGCGAATCCAGCCCGACCCGGCCGGCTGAGAGGACCGAACTTCGATGAATGCCTCCGTCTCCGCCCTGATCTTCGTCGGGCTCCTCCTGACGGTCCTCGGCCTGCTCATCGCCGGCAGCGTCACGCTGATCGCACTTGGCGTCGCAGCGCTGTTCGGCGCCGGGCTGTTCGAAGCCCTCGCAGGCCGATCGCGCTGACCGTGGACCCGACGATCCTCGTCGCGATCGCGCTTCTCGCGGTTCCCGCGATCCTCGTTCTCGCCGTCCTCTCGCTGATCGGCACGGTGGCGGCGGGCTTCGCCGCCGGCGCGCTCACGGGCGGACAGCTCCACCGATCGTCCTGAGGGACCGGGGCGCGCCGGCCGGCGTCACGAGCCCGCGTCAGCCCTCGCCCGGGCCCGCCACCTTGAGCTCCGAGGCGCCGTCGTCGGCGAGGATCCGCGGCCCCGCGGTGCGCACCGATTCCGGCACGCCGTCGGCGTAGGCCGCGAAGTTCTCGACGAACATCCGGGCGAGGGCCGCGGCCTGGCGGTCGTACGCGTCCGGATCCGCCCAGGTCGATCGTGGCTGGAGGAACGCCGCGGGAACGTCCGGGCAGGACGTCGGGACCTCCACGCCGAAGGTCGGGTCGGTGACCGTCGGGATGCCGTCGAGACGGCCGTCGAGGGCGGCCCGGACCATCGAGCGGGTGTGGTTGATGTCCATTCGCTCGCCGGTGCCGTACGGCCCGCCGGTCCAGCCGGTGTTCACGAGCCAGGCCCGGACGCCGTACTGCTCGAGGCGCTCCGCGAGCATCGCCGCGTACTCGCCCGGGTGGCGGGGCATGAACGGAGCGCCGAAGCAGGCAGAGAACGTCGCCTGCGGCTCCTTGACCCCGATCTCGGTCCCCGCCAGCTTCGCCGTGTAGCCACTGATGAAGTGGTACTGGGCCTGGGCGCTCGTCAGGCGGCTGATCGGCGGCAGGACCCCGAACGCATCGGCCGTGAGGAGGACGACATTCGTCGGCTGACCGGCCATCCCCGTCGGATCGGCGTTGCCGATGAAGTGGAGCGGGTACGCGCCGCGTGTGTTCTCGGTGAACCGGTCCGAGTCGAGATCGAGCTCGCGCGTCGCCGGCGTCAGGTCGACGTTCTCGAGGACCGTCCCGAACCGGCGCGTCGTCTGGAAGATGTCCGGCTCGTACATCGGGCTGAGACGGATCGTCTTCGCGTAGCAGCCGCCCTCGAAGTTGAAGACGCCGTCGACACCCCATCCGTGCTCGTCGTCCCCGACGAGGCTGCGCAGCGGGTCGGCCGACAGGGTGGTCTTGCCGGTCCCGCTCAGCCCGAAGAACACGACGGCGTCGCCATCCGCGCCGACATTCGCGGCCGAGTGCATCGGCAGGACGCCCTCGTCGGGCATGAGGTAGTTCATGACGGTGAACGCCGACTTCTTGATCTCGCCGGCGTACTCGGTGCCGACGATCAGGATCTCCATCGCGGCGAGGTTGACGAGGATCGCGGTCCCCGTCCGGGTCCCCTCGGTCGCGGGGTCGGCCTGGAATGACGGGACGTCGATGATCGTGAAGTTCGGCGCGAAGCCCTCGAGCTCCGCGGCTGACGGCCGGCGGAAGAGGTTCCGGGCGAAGATGCTCGCCCATGCCGTCTCCGTGTACACACGGAGGCTCCGGCGATGCGCCGGGTGAGCGCCGATGAAGCAGTCCTGGGCGTAGACCGGACGGTCGGCCAGGTAGGTCAGCAGGCGGGCGCGGAGCCGATCGTAGTGCTCGAGAGCGATCGGGCGATTGACGTCGCCCCACCAGATCTTCGCAGCGGATCCGGGCTCCTTGACGATGAACTTGTCCTGCGGTGAGCGGCCGGTGTGCTTGCCGGTGCGGACGACGAGCGGGCCCTCGGCGGCGATCAGGCCTTCGCCGGCGCGGACCGCGTCCTCGTACAGCTCGGCGGTGGGGCGGTTCGCCCGGACGATCCGGCCGATCGCGGGGGCGCCACCGACCGCGCTGGCTGTCGTCGTGGGTCGGGTCGTGGACTGCGTCATTGGCTCGGACTCCTGCGCGCGGGCGATCGCTCCCGATCGACCGGCCGCGCGTAGCTCGCGGGATCCGGGCGCCGGCGCGGCGCGCGGGATCGAGCGAGGAAGTCGGCTTCCGCAGTCGCTGTTGGCGGCCATCCTACCGCAACCCGGGCGCAACCTGTCCGCAACCCGATGGTCCTGGGCCTGTCAGTCTCGTGTCAGGTTCGCTGCCGCCGCGGGATCAGCCGGATTCGGCGATCCGGAGCACGCGGCCGGTCCCCCAGTCCCCGATCAGGATGGCGGCGCGCGCGAGATCGCGGTCAGGCGCAACCGGCAGGGAAACGCGATGTTCGGGACCGCGGAGCGGGTGATCCTGTTCGCCTGGAGTGGAAAACCGTTCAGTCCACCGGGTGAGCCACGCACCGTCGCGCGACCACTCCCCCACGTCAGGCGCGGTCGAGGGCACTCGCGAGGTCGCGGATCAGGTCGTCGACGTGCTCGATGCCGACCGACAGGCGGACGAGGGCCGGGTCGATCTCGAGCTTCGACCCAGCGACCGAGGCATGGGTCATCGTGGCCGGGATCTCGATCAGCGACTCGACGCCGCCGAGCGATTCGGCGAGGGTGAAGAGCCGGGTCGATTCGGCGATGGCGATCGCCCGTTCGGCGGCCGTCCCGCCGCGGGCCCCTGCCCGGGGCAGGAAGGAGACCATGCCGCCACCGCCGCGCATCTGGCGCCCGTCACCGACCAACGCGGCGCCGGGATGGGCGTGTGGCCCGTCCGACAACCCGGGGTAGAAGACCCGTTCGACGTCATCCCGGCCGGCCAGGAAGCGGGCGATGGCCGTGGCGTTGGCGACGTGCCGCTCCACCCGGAGATGGAGCGTCCGCAGGCCGCGCAGGACGAGGAAGCAGTCAAGCGGGCCGGGCACGGCGCCCATTGCGTTCTGGAGGAAGTGGAGCCGCTCGGCGATCGCCTCGTCGCGGGTGACCGCGATCCCGAGGATCGTGTCGGAATGGCCGCCGAGGTACTTCGTGGCCGAGTGGAAGACGATGTCCGCCCCGAGCTCGAGCGGGTTCTGGAGGGCCGGCGAGGCGAATGTGTTGTCGACGACGAGCCACGGCCGGGCGCCGCCGCCCTGGGCCGCCCGGTCCCGGATCGTCGAGGCCGCGCCCGCGATGTCGGTCAGCTTGAGGAGCGGGTTGGACGGGCTCTCGAACCAGACGAGCCGCGTTCTTGCGGTCAGCTGCTCCCAGAGCTCGTCGGGGCTGATCGACAGGTCGACGAACCGCGCATCGCCCGCGCCGCTCGGTCGATGCACCCGCTCGAGGTAGCGATACGTGCCGCCGTACACGTCGTCGCCGACGACGATCTCCTCGCCGCTGGCGGCCAGCTGGGCGATCGCCGCGGTCGCCGCGGAGCCGCTGGCGAAGGCGATCCCGTGCGTTCCCTTCTCGAGGGCGGCCACCGCCCGCTCGAGGCGATCCCGCGTCGGATTGATGCTCCGCGCATAGTCGTGGCCCCCGCGCGGCCGGTTGACGCCGTCCTGGGCGTAGGTCGAGGTCTGGTAGATCGGCGGCGAGACGGCCCCGGTGACCTCGTCCGGCTCGGCGCCGGCGTGGACGGCGAGCGTGTCGAATGCGTCGTCGGCGGCCGGATCGGTCGAGCTCACGACGCCATGATGTCATCCATCCGGGTCACGCCACCGAACGAATATCGTGCTAGCGTGAAGGGGCACGTTTTCCCCACCGCCGCCCGGAGCGCCCGAATGGCCACGAACCCCGTGATCGCACCGACCCCCACCTCCGCC
>Ga0134124_10002094_pt1 | contig 16046 bp, 20 predicted proteins | sample KB304_FD_96880 | JGI IMG/M metagenome (GOLD analysis project Ga0134124, IMG submission 96880) | Terrestrial soil microbial communities without Nitrogen fertilizer from Kellogg Biological Station, Michigan, USA - KB3-0-4 | ecosystem: Environmental > Terrestrial > Soil > Unclassified ...
CTCTCGCTGGCCAACACCGTCGCCGCCGCCGTCTTCGAGCGCATCCGCGACTTCGGCGTCAAGCGGGCCCTGGGCGCCACCGACATGCAGCTCGGCGGCGAGGTCCTGGGCGAAGCGCTCGTCGTCACGCTGACGGGTGGGGCGGTCGGCGTCGGCCTGGCGATGGCGCTGGGGGCGGCGGTGGACGGCTGGGTGGCGCGCACGGGCCAGCAGCTCTTTCTGTTCTCCGGACGGCTGCTGGGCGGCGCGCTCGTCTTCTCGGTGCTGCTCGGCGCGGCGGCGGCGGCGTATGCCACCGTGCGGGTGGTGCGGCTGTCGCCGGCCGAGGCGATCCGCCGCGGTGCTTGAGGCGCGGGGACTGGTGAAGGCGTACCGGGCGCCGGCCGGTCCGCCGATCCGCGCGCTCGACGGCGTGGACCTCAAGGTGCCGGCCGGACGCCTGGTCGTGGTGCTCGGGGCCTCGGGCTCCGGCAAGAGCACGCTGCTGAACGTGCTGGGGTTGCTGGAGGACGCCGACGGCGGCGACATCACGATCGGAGGCGAGCGGGTGAGTGCGCTGCGGCGATCGGCGCGCAGCCGGGCGCGGGGCCGCTACCTCGGCTTCGTGTTCCAGTCCTTCCTGCTGCTGCCCTCGCTCACCGCGCTCGACAACGTCGTGCTGGCCGCCCGCTATGCCGGGCGCGCCGGGCCCGACACGCGGCGGCGCGCGCGCGAGCTGCTGGCGCAGTTCGGCGTGCAGGAGCGGGAGCGCCACTACCCACCGCAGCTCTCGGGCGGCGAGCAGCAGCGCGTGGCCTTCTGCCGCGCGGTGATGAACGATCCGCCCGTGCTGCTGGCCGACGAGCCGACGGGAAACCTCGATGACGCCAACGGGCGCGTCATTCTCGAGGCGCTGCGGGCGCGCGCCCGGGCCGGCGCCGCCGTCGTCGTGGTGAGCCATCGCGCCGACGCCGTCGTCGGCGCCGACGCCGTGTACCGTATGCACCAGGGGCGGCTCGACGCCGGGCCGCCGATTCCGTGAGGAGGAACGATATGAGTGCGAGCCGATGGGTCGTGTCGCTGGCGCTGGTGATCGTCGCCGCCACCACCGCCGCGGCGGGGTCGGTGGAGCGGACGTACAACGCCCCGGTCGATCGTGTCTGGACCACGACCGAGGCGGTCCTCAAGCACCTCGGGTGGGACGTCGACAAGGCCGATCGCGCCTTCGGCTTCATCACGACCGACTCGCGCCGCGTGGACGGCGAGAACTATGGCGTGTACGAGAAGGGGCTGCGCCACCGGCTGCAGCTGCACCTCAAGGGGCTCGGCGACACCCGCACGACCGTGAGCATCGAGCGGACCGTGTTCATGCGTGAGCGGATCCTCTTCGTCGACAAGGACGAGCCGGTGACCGCGCCCGACCAGAACGTCGAGAAGGCGCTGCTCGACGCGATCGGCAAGGCCCTGTGATCAAGACCCTGGTCCTGGTGCTGATCGCGGGGTCGCTCGGCGGGGCCGGCCACGTGCTGCTGTCCAAGGGCATGAAGACCGTCGGCGACCTCACGGAGGCGCCGACCTCGCTCATCGGCGGCATGGTCGGCCGCACGATCACCAATCCGTGGGTGGTGATCGGGGTCGTGCTGCAGGCCGTGTTCTTCTTCCTCTACCTGACGCTGCTCTCGCGGGCCGAGGTCAGCAAGATCCTGCCGATGACGGCCTTCGACTACATCGTCGTGGCGCTGCTCGCCCAGATGGTGCTGGCGGAGCCGGTCACGCCGGCCCGCTGGACCGGCATCGGCTTCATCGTACTCGGCGTGTTTCTGGTGTCTCGCACCTGAGCCGGCGCGGCTCCGCTCTGGCCGTGGCCGGCCTCGCCGTGGCGGCGGCGGCGCCGTTCCTGCTGTCGGGCCTCGGCGCCGTGCCCTTCGATGATCCGGGCGAGGGGATGCACGCGGAGATCGCGCGCGAGTTTCTGCGCGCGGGCGGCGCGCTGCCGCTCACGCTCGGCGGCGTGGCCTATCTCGACAAGCCCCCGCTGCTCTACGCGCTGCTGGCCGCCGCGTTCTCGGTGGCCGGCCCCACCGAGGCCGTGGCGCGCATCGTCTCCGCGCTGGCCGCGTTGCTCGCGATCGGCGCCACGGCGTGGCTCGGCGCGCGACTGGGCGATGCCCGCACCGGCCTGGTGGCCGGCCTGGCGCTGCTCGGCTCGCTCGGATTCTTCGTCTACGGGCGCTACGTGCGTCCCGACGCGCTGTTCGTCGCCACGCTGGCCCTCGGCTTCGCGCTCGCGCTGTCCGGTCTCATGGACCGCAGCCCCGCGCGCGTCGTCGCCGGCCTGGCCGCGTTCGGGTTCGCCGCCCTCGCCAAGGACCCGCTGGGCGCGCTGGCGCCGCCGCTCGCCATCGGACTGGCGATGGCGCTGGCCGGGTATGGCCGGCCCGTCGCGCGCTGGCTGCCGTGGCCGGGCGTGGTCCTGGCGCTCGGGCTGGCCTTCGGGTGGTGGGCGCTGGCGGAGGCCGTGACGCCGGGCTTCACCTGGTACACGGTCGTGGACAATCACGTGCTCAACATCGCGCGCGCCCGGGTGTTTCCGGACGAGGACGTGCCGCTGTCGGCGCTGGAGTTCGCGACCGTGGCCTTGCTGGGGGCCACTCCCTGGGTCGTGTCCGCCGCCGGCGTCGTGGGGCGCCTCGCGCGCGAGCGCGCCTGGCGCGATCCGGCCGAGGTCCCGTGGATCGCGCTGGCGCTGTGGGCGGTCGGCGTCCTCGGGCTGACCGCGCTCTCACCGTTCCGGTTGCCGCACTACGGACTGCCGGCGTATCCGGCCGTCGCGCTGCTGGCGGCGCGCGGCTGGCGCGATCTGGGCGTGCGCTGGCTGGCCGCGGCCCATGCCGTGCTCCTCGGCGCGCTGGCGCTCGTCTGCGCGCTCGCGTGGGTCACCGACGGCGCGGCCTTCATCTCCGGCGTGATCGCGGTCAGCGACGTGGCCGCGCGGAAGAGCGCGCTCGCCCTGGGACCGCCGCCGGTCCCCGCGTGGCCGTCGTTCCAGCCGCTGGTCGGCGCCACCGCGCTGGTACTCGGCGGCGGGACGGTGGCGCTCGCCATCGCGGCCGTCACGCGCCGGCGAGCGTTCGCCGCCTACGCCACGATCGTGACCCTGAGCCTCCTGCTCCCGGGCGCGGCGGCCGGGCTGAGCCTCGTCTCCGCCCACCGCGCGGTGAAGGGGATCGCGAACGAGGTCCGGCAGCGGGCGGCGCCGGACGACGTCGTCGCGCACGAGGGGCCGATCGAGAACGCGGGCGCGCTCGAGTGGTATTCCGGCCGGCGGCCGGTGATCGTCGACGGTCGCCGCAGCGTGCTCGGCTTCGGCGCCACGCGCGTCGAGAGTCGCGAGATCTTCTGGGACGAGGCGCGACTGGAGCAGGCGTGGCAGGGTCCGCACCGCGTGTGGCTGGTGACCGGCCGCCCGCCGGCGCACAGCGTGGTGGCCCGGCTGGTGGACGCGCGTCTGGTCGCGGTCGGCGGCGGCCGGCGACTGTACGTGAACCGATGAGGCCGGCGGCGATCGGCTAAGATGGACCCGATGCCCGACTACTTGAAGACATTGTTCCTGCACCCGCCGTCCTTCGAGGGCTTCGACGGGGGCGCAGGCTCCCGCTACCAGGCTCGCCGCGAGGTGCGCTCCTTCTGGTATCCGACGTGGCTGGCGCAGCCGGCCGCGCTGGTGCCGGGCTCACGGCTCGTCGACGCGCCACCGGCCGGTCTCTCGCTGGCCGACGTGCTGCCGCTGGCGCGCGACTACGATCTCGCCGTGCTGCACACGAGCGCGCCGTCCTTCGCCCACGACGTGAAGGTGGCCGAGGCGCTGCGGGACACGAATCCACGCCTGCGGGTCGGCTTCGTGGGCGCTCACGTCGCCGTCGCCCGCGAGGCGGCGCTGCAGACGTCCACGGCGATCGACTTCGTGGCCGGCAGCGAGTTCGACTTCACGATCCAGGAGATCGCGCAGGGCCGGCCGCTCGACCGCGTGGCCGGGCTCTCGTATCGCACCAACGGCCACCTCGAGCGCACGCCGGAGCGCGCGGTGCTGGAGGACATGGACCGGCTGCCCTTCGTGGTCGACGTCTACAAGCGCGACCTCGAGGTCGCGCGGTACTTCATCGGCTACCTGCTGCACCCCTACGTCTCGCTCTACACGGGCCGCGGCTGCCGCTCGAAGTGCACCTTCTGCCTGTGGCCGCAGACCGTGGGCGGCCATCGCTATCGCACGCGCTCGGTCGATCACGTGGTGGCCGAGATCGCCCACGCCCTGCGGCTGTTTCCCGATGTGAAGGAGTACTTCTTCGACGACGACACCTTCACCGACGACCTGCCGCGCGCCGAGGCCATCGCGCGCGGGCTGGGGCGGCTCGGCGTGACGTGGTCGTGCAACGCCAAGGCCGACGTGCCCCACGCGACGCTGAAGGTGCTCAAGGACAACGGGCTGCGGCTGCTGCTGGTCGGCTACGAGTCGGGCAGCCAGGCCATCCTCAACAACATCAAGAAGGGCATCCGGATCGACCGCGCCCGCGAGTTCACGCGCAACGCCAAGGCGCTCGGGATCAAGATCCACGGCACGTTCATCATGGGGCTGCCGGGTGAGACGCGGGAGACGATCGAGGAGACGGTGCGCTACGCGCTCGACATCGATCCCGACACGATCCAGGTCTCGCTGGCGGCGCCGTACCCGGGCACCGCGCTCTACCGCGAGGCCCACGAGCGCGGCTGGCTGCAGGAGGACGACCTGGTCGACGCCGGGGGCGTGCAGACGAGCGTGCTCGGCTACCCGCACCTGACCCGCACCGAGATCTTCGGCTCGCTCGAGCAGTTCTACCGGCGCTTCTACTTCCGTCCCCGGAAGATCTTCGCGATCGGCGGCGAGATGCTCCGCGATCGCGCGGTGTTTCGCCGCCGGCTCGGCGAAGGCGCCGAGTTCCTGCGGTTCCTCGGCCGTCGCCGCCGCGCCTCGGTCTGAGCCGATCGTGACACACGGTCCGCGGGCTGGCGTTCACGCCGGACGGCAGGCGGCTCTTCACCCGTACGGCCGACGACGCCATCTACTATTCGGGCGGTGACGACGACGCGATCTACCGCGGGGACGTGAGCCGGATCACCTCAGCCGCGCGCTGACAGCAGGTCGGCCACGGTCGTGAACGCGTAGCCGCGCGCGCGGAGCCGCTCGAGCAGCGCGGGCAGGGCCTCCAGCAGCCGCACCGGCGCCGCCGGCGTGCCCTCGGCGTCGTGCAGATCCACGATGGCGCCGGGATGCGCACGCGCCACCACGTAGTCGACCTGGCGGGCCGCGGACACCGGCCGCTGCCCCTCGGGCTGGATCGACCAGAACACGCAACGCTCGCCGACGCGGCGCAGCGCCGCGAACATCGCCGCGTTCACCATGCCCCACGGCGGCCGGAAGTGGCGGGGCGGCGCCCCGGTCGCCTCCGCGATCCACTCGTGCCCGCGCCGGATCTCCGACTCCGTCGCGCGGGGGCCGCACAGCCACAGGCTGCGATGGGACCACGAGTGATTGCCGATCTCGTGGCCCTCGGCGACCATCCGCCGCACGAGGTCGGGCGCGCGCTCGGCCCGCTCCCCGATCAGGAAGAACGTGCCGCGCACGCCGGCGGCGCCGAGGGCGTCGAGCAGACGGGGCGTCCACACCGGATCGGGGCCGTCGTCGAAGGTGAGCGCCAGGCGCCGGGCCCCCCGTGGGCCGCGCCAGGCGCACGCCGGCGTGAGCAGGTGCGGGAGCCAGGCCCATCCGACCCAGGCGGCCGCGCCTAGCGCGAGCGCGCGGCCGATCACGAGCGCTGCCGGTTCGGCTCGAGCACGGCGTCGACGATGCGCTGCGTGGCGTCCGGGCGGCGCGCGCGGCGGATGCCGACGCGCAGGTGCTCGAGCAGACCGGGCTCGGTCAGCGCGCGCTCCAGCATGCGGGCGAGCTCGCGCGGGGAACGCGCGGCGAGCGCCACCCCGGCCCGCGAGGCGAACCGCTCGTTGCGCTGCTCCTGGCCGGGCAGCGAGCCGTAGAGCACCATCGGCAGCTCGGCGGCCATCGCCTCGGCCAGCGTCATGCCGCCCGCCTTGGTCACCAGGACGTCGGCGGCGGCCATGAGCGAGCGCACGTCGTCGGCGTAGCCGAGCACGCGGGTGCGGGAGCCGGCGGCGAGGCGGCGCAGCCGTTCGGCCAGGGTGGCGTCGCGCCCGGCCACGACCAGCCCCTGCACCGGGCCGGGCAGGCGGCCGAGCGTGCGCACGACGTCCGGGAGCCGGCCGACGATGCCATGCGAACCGGCCATGACGAGCACGACGGGCACGTCGGGGCCGACCCGCAGCGCTCGGCGCGCCGCCGCCGGATCGACGGGCGCGGCGAACTCGGGCCGCAGCGGCACGCCGGTCACGACGACGCGCTCGCGCGGAATCCCGCGGGCGACGAACTCGTGGCCGACCTCGTCGGCGGCCACGCAGTAGCGCTCGATGCCGCGCGCGATCCACTGGCTGTGCGCCACGAAGTCCGTCACGACCGTGGTGTGCGGCGGCAGCCGGCGGCCCTCGGCGGCGAGCGCCGACAGTGCGGCGGCCGGCGTGGCGTGCACGGACACCACGGCGTCGGGCTCGAGCGCGTCGAGCCGCGCGGCCAGCCGCGTCACGCCCACGCGCGTCATGCCGAACGTCAGCGGTGAGTCGCTCGGCATCCAGTCGCCCAGCGCGTAGGCGGCGCCCCACACGACCGGCGCCCGGCGGAGCAGGGCCATGTAGAGGCGACGGCTGGCCCGCTCGAACAGCGGATGCACCAGCTCGCGGAAGTGGTCCACCACGGTGACGGCGGCACCGCGCGCGGCGAAGCCGGCGGCGAGACTGCGCGCGGCCTCGTTGTGGCCGGAGCCGTAGCTGGCGGTGAGGATCATGACGCGCATCAGGCCGGCTCCGCGTGGCGGATGAAGTAGGTCGCGCTGGTGGCGTCGGGCGCGCCGCAGAGCGGGCACGCGATGGCCTCCAGCTCGAGCGTCACGCTCACGAGGCGGTCGCCGGCGCGGTCTGCACGACCACGAACGACTTGCCCGCGACGAACCGATCGTTGGCGTGCAGGCGGAACTCGTAACGCCCGGGCCGCTCGAGGCCGAGGTTCTCGAGCGCGAAGATCAGCTCGGCCGGCGTCATGCGATCGGCAAAGGTCGCGCGCAGCGTGCCCTGGGCGACGGGGTGGTTGTCGTCCAGCCGCAGCAGCTCCAGCCGGATCGTGTACTCGCCCTCGGCGTCGACGAGCTTGGCGTACACGGACAGCGCTCGGTGGACGACCGGGAAGCGCGCCGCGCTGATGTTCTCGAAGATCCCGATGAGGCTGACCTTGCCGGTGCCGTGCTCGCGAATCGTGTGGTCACACAGCAGCATGGCGTTGAGGGTCGGGTGCGGCCGCGGCCCGGTGCTCACCGCGTCATCCTACGTCGGCGGGGGCTCCGGACCAAGCCTCGCGACGGCCCGCCCGCGGTGGCAGACTGGATGGGACTGCCAGCGCGGTGGGAGGCATCATGAGGCTGTTCCGACGGACCGCTCGACCGTCCAAGACCGTTCCGGTCGATCCCGAGTTCGGCGTGCAGGTGACCCTTCGCCGGGGTGACAAGATCGTCCGCCGCGACGCGCGTGGCGCCATTCGTGTCACGCGGGTGACCGAGGAGTGCGTGGAGTTGGCCGACCTCGGTCAGATGGCCGCGCCACCCCCCCGGCCGCGTCGGCGAGGTTGACGCGGCCCGTCCGTCGAACACCGTGACCAGCACGAGCCGGAACCACCTCAATGCCACGACGCCGAGGCGGCCGGGGCGTTTCCGTCGCCTCCGAGGCTTCGACAGGCGGCGAGGTGCTGCAACACCAGGCCGGTGACGTCGAGCGCGCAGACCGGGCAGCGGAGGGCGCCGCTGCCGAGCTCGATGGCGAGATCGACGAACCGGTAGGCCTGGCAGCAGACGACGACCGGGTGCGTACACCGGGTCGCGAGGATCTGGCGCTGCTCGGCGGTCAGCATCTGCGGGACACCAGCTGCCGGTAGAGCGCCTCGGTCGCGTCGAGCTTCGCCGAGAGTGAGAACCGCTCGGCCACACGGCGCTGCCCCTCGCACCCCATCCGCCGGGCCGCCGACGGATCGTCGATGAGGCGCCGGATCGCCTCCGCGAGCGCCCGCGGGTTCCGGGGCGGAATCAGAATCCCCGTCTCGCCGTCGACCACGAGCTCGGGATTGCCTTCGATCGCCGTGGCGATGACGGGCTTCCCCATGGCGAGCGCCTCCCGCAACGTCCCGGTCAGGCCGAGTCCGGCGTAGGAGGCGTCCACGCAGCAATCGCTGGCGGCCAGGATCTCGGGAATGTCTTCCCGGTAGCCGAGGACCGACAGGCGGTGCTGGAGGCCGACGGCGGCGGCCGTCTCCATCAGGGACGCGGCGTCGCGCGCCCCCACCACGAGCAGACGGGCGTGCGGCGCTCGTGCCACGACCTCTCCCATGGCCTGGATGACGTCGCCGTTGCCCTTCCAGCTCCGCACTCCGATCTGCGCGACCACGAAATCGTCCGGGGTGAAGCCGAGATCGCGCCGGACCGCCGCGCCATTCACCGATGGATGGAACCGCTCCGTGTCGGTCGCCGAGTAGATGATGTGGATCTTCTTCGCCGGGACACCCTGCGCGACGAGCTCCTGCTTGAGAGCGTCGCACACGACGATGACCGCGGTCACGCGGCGAGTGGTATAGCCGAGTCGATTCAGGGGATCGAGCGGAAAGCTGACGCCCCGGTTCAGGATGAGGATCGGGACACGCGCGAAGAGACCCGCGAGCAGGGCGAGCGTGCGGGCCTTTCCCTTGTGCGCGTGCACGACCTGGACACGGTGGCGACGGAGGATCGTGATCACCCCGAGCACCGAGCGCAGATCCACCTGGGAGTGCATCGGCAACGGGTAGTACGGGATGGCGACCTCCCGGCATTTCTGCTCCCACGCGGCGCTCGGCTGCGTGGACAGGACCACCTCGTGACCGCGGGCTCGTAGACCCGCCGCCAGCTCGTGGAGCTGAATGGCGGCTCCGGTGAAGTAGTCGTGCTTGGGATAGATGTGAAGGATCCGCAAGGGTCGTGTCATGGTCGCGCCTCCTCCCGTACGAGCCGGCCACGGACGGCGGCTCGAGCGCCGGGCGCCGACCCCTGTCGGCCGACGCGCAGCGAGACTGCTAGTCGCGAATCAGCAGCCGGAGAGGAGGCTTACGGGCGGGGCACGCGATGGAGCGCTGGGACGATGAACGACCGGCCGGGCGTACGGTTCGATCGGCTGGACGGGGGCCACGGGCGCCAACACGGGACCATCGTCGGCGGCACCCTCCACGAGGGCCGCGCAGCTGCTGGCGATGAAGGCGACGACGTTGTCGAAATCGTCGTCATCCCAGTAGCCGCCGATCCACGTGGGGTCAGGCGGGTCGGCGAACGCAACCGGCGCCAGCCCCGCGATGAGGACGACGATGAGCAGTGCGAGGGCGCCACGGCCATGACGCACGCCCGCCAGGATCGATCTGCGACTGGTCCCGGCCAAGGTGTCTATCTCCGCCAGGGCACCAGCGTACACCCCTGCGGTGGAGTGGTTGAGCAGGCGCACGCCGCTTGGGCGTGTGAGGACAGGGCACAGCATCGGTTGACGCCGCGCTGGCAAGCGTCTAGATTCATTCGTCACGGTCGATTAGCTCAGTTGGCAGAGCACCGGCCTCACATGCCGGGGGTCGCTGGTTCAAGTCCAGCATCGACCACCACTTCAACGCGGGGTGCCGACGCACCCCGCGTTTGTTGTCTGTGATGACCGACCCCGGCGCGCCGCCGGCGGCGATGCCGGTGTCCGGCCGCGAGGAGGGGAGCCGATGGCAAGCGCGATGGATGCCGATCGTACGACTCCGTTCGTCGACGTGAAGCGATGGCGCGCCCGTGACCGCCACACCGGCATCGGCAAGGACGTCGGCGTGCCCTACACCTACGAGCACGTCGAAACATCGCCGGCGGCCGGCGCCGCGGTCTATCGCGTGGAGACGTACATCCCCTTCGAGGAGCCGACGCCCCTGCATCGCGACGTCTACTATGTCCCGGCGCCGAAGCTCAATCGCTTCTTCGAGGGGTGGGGTGTGCATGCCACGATCGTCGTCGACGTGAGGCCGCTGACCATGGCGGAGGCGCTCGAGGAGCTGCGGGCCTTCCGGATCGCCGCCGAGTCCGCGCCCTGATCGCCGTGGGCGCCCGCCGGGCCGACCGGCGCTCCGTGGGCTGACGGGGTGCGTGTTAGGATGGGCGCTGTCCAGTCGGATTGGGACTGCACTTTACCGGGAGCCAGGACGATGAAGATCTGCATTTTCTTTGACGGGCAGAACTTCTACCGCTCGCTGCAGCGCTTCGACGAGAGCCTGCGCGTCGACTACGATCGGCTGGCGACCTGGATCACCCAAGCCGTCGGCGGGCCCAGCGCCATGTTCGGGGGTGCCTACTACTACGTCGGCGTGTCGGCCGACGCCCCCGTGGTGGTCGAGGGGTTCCTCAAGGGCCTGGAGCTGCGCCCCGGCTACTTCGTCAAGCGCGACCGCCGCGTGCGGCGGAGCGTCCGCTGTCCGGCCTGCGGCGCCGAGAACGAGTACACGACCGAAAAGCGCGTGGACACCCGGCTGGTCGCGGACCTCATCCACTACGCGGCCAACGCCGCCTACGACGCCGCGGTCCTCGTCTCCGGCGATGACGACTTCGTCCCCGCCGTGGAAGCGGTCAACGCGCTCGGCAAGCAGGTCTGGGTGGCGACGTGGTCGGCCGACGAGCTCTCGACCGATCTGCGCGTACGCTGCTTCGGCCACATCCACCTGAGCGACGGCGTGCCCACCTTCCGGGTCGACCGGCTCCCGCGCGATCGCGACCGGGCGCCGACCTCGCTGCGTACCGATCCGCGTCCCCCGCGTATGGTGCCGCGGATAGCGCCGGCCGCGCCGGCCGCACCGTCCCGCCTGGCGCCGGACACCGCGCTGGAGCGCGGACTCGGCGAGCTGCAGCGGGCCGAGGCGCGGTTGCCACACGTGAGCCGCGGCTACTTCGTCATGCGCTGGAAGTCGCACCTGCTGCCGGCGGCCGGCCACGAGCGCGAGCAGCTCGTGCAGCAGATGATCGAGGCGGGCATCGCGGAGGAGATCGAGGTGGCGGGGCCCGACGGGCGCGTGGTGATCGCGCTGCGCAGCCGTGAGCGCGACGGCAACGTGGCGCTGCCCAGCTCAGGCTGAATCTCCGCCGCATGACACTGGCCCGCCGCCTGGCCGAGTTCGCGGCCTCGCTCGATTTCGCCGACCTCCCGCCGTCCGTGGTGGCCAGCGTGCGGCTGCGCACCCTCGACATCCTCGGGATCGCGCTCGCGGCCTCCCGGGGAGAGACGGCGCCCTCGATCCTGGCGGCGCTCGACGGGTGGGGAGCGGCCGGCGATAGCACGGTCATCGGCTCCAAGCGCACGGCGGCGACACCCCTGGCGATCCTCGCCAACGGCGCCCTGGCCCACAGCCTCGATTTCGATGACACCCACGCGATCTCCATCACGCACGCCTCGGCGGTCGTGGTGCCGGTGGCGCTGGGGCTGGGGGAAGCCGCCGGCGTGACCGGCCGCGCGATGATCACGGCCGCCGTGGCGGGCTACGAGAGCATCGCGCGCCTCGGCATGGCCGCGCCCGGGGCCTTCCATGCGCGCGGATGGCACGCGACGGGCGTCTGCGGGACGTTCGCGGCCGCCCTGGTGGCGGGAAGGATCGACGGCCTCGACGCGGACCGAATGACCGCCGCCCTGGGGATCGCCGGCAGCTTCGCCTCCGGCGGGCTCGAGTACCTGGAAGACGGCTCGTGGGTGAAGCGGATCCACGCGGGGTGGGCCGGCCACGGCGGCGTCGTGGCCGCGGCGCTGGCCCGCGGCGGCTTCACCGGGCCGGCGACCATCCTCGACGGCCGCTTCGGCTTCTATCGAACGTTCCTCGGGACCGATCCCGACCCCGCCCCGTTCGCGACGCTCGGCCTCGAGTGGGAGACGCCGGCGATCGGCTTCAAGCCGTACCCCTGCTGCCACTACAACCACGCCTATCTCGACTGCGCGCTCGAGCTGCGCCGAGCCCACGCGCTGGCGGTGGAGGACATCGAGGCCATCGAGTGCCGGGTGCCGGCCGGCGAGGTGCCGATCGTGTGTGAGCCGCGCCAGGCGAAGCTGCGACCGCGCACGTCCTACGACGCGCAGTTCAGCCTGCCGTACTCCGTCGCCTCGGCGCTGCTCGATGGCCGTGTCGGCCTCGACACCTACGCACCCGAACGCCTGGGCGAACCCCGGCGGCTGGCGTTGGCGGCGCGCGTGACGCACGCGGTCGATCCCGACTCCGCGTTCCCGCGGGGCTTCCCGGGCTGGGTGCAGGTACGCCTGCGCGACGGGCGGACGTTGCAGGCGCGGGCGCCCGACGGGCGGGGGAGCCTGGCGCGTCCGCTGCCGCCCGAGGCCATCGTCGAGAAGTTCCGCGACAACGCCGGCCGCGCGCTGCCGCCGGCCGGCGTCGCCGAGATCGAGCGCACCGTGCTGACGCTCGACACGATGGCCGACGTGCGCACGCTCGCCGCGCTCTGCCGCGCCTGACGCAGCGCGCGAGCGTTTGCTGGCCGGTCGCCCGCGGCTCCGGTACAATGGAGCCATGCGGGCCCTCATGACCATCGTGATCGCGGGGTTGGGGCTGCTCGTCGCGATACCGGCCACCGCCCAGCAGGTCGAGATCGAATCCAAGGCCCCGACCGTGGAGCACCCGGCCCGTGTGGTGCCGCCGCCGCTGCACTATGAGACCACGCGGCCGCCTGACACCGACTACTACCCGCAGGGTACCCTCGTCGAGCACGATCCGGCGTTCATCGAGCCCCTCGCGTCGCAGTACGAGAACGCCCAGGGCTCGGGGCGCGTCGGATTCTCCGGCTGGACGGCGCCGAATACGCCGGTGAGCTCGCCGTCGGCTGGCTGGGCTTACAACACCGGGTGGTTCGCGCTCGGTTTCTCGGTGACATGGGGCGGGCCGCCCGCCGCGCCGAAGGCCGCCCGTCCCCGCTAGCGGCGCGATGACCGCTCCCCGCTGGCCGCACGGCGCCCGCGCGGCTTGCGCCTTCACGTTCGACCTCGACGCCGAGACCCTCTGGCTCGCCCGCGGCGTCAACGAGCCGGTCGCCCTCTCGCAAGGTACCTTCGGCGTGCGCGAGGCGTTGCCGCGCATCCTTGATCTGCTCCGCCAGGCCGAGATCTCCGCCTCGTTCTTCGTCCCGGCCTGGGTGGCCGAGCACCATCCCGACGCGGTGACGGCGATCGTCGCCGGCGGTCACGAGGTCGGCTGTCACGGCGACGTGCACGAGCGGGTGAGCGATCTCGACGAAGCCCAGGAGGAGAAGATCCTCGTGCGCAGCATCGAGGTGCTCACGCGCCGGGCGGGGCGCCGGCCGTTCGGCTATCGCGCGCCCGCCTGGCAGCTCTCGACGCACACCCTGGCGCTGCTGGTGCGCCACGGCTTCGAGTACTCGTCGAACATGATGGATCGGCTGCGTCCCTACCTGCATCCGGCGATCGAGGGCCGCCGCCTGGTCGAGATCCCGGTCGCCTGGGTACTCGACGACGCGCCGTTCTTCATGTTCACGGGCCAGCGGTCCATCCAGGCGCCGGGGCCGGTGCTCCAGGCCTGGCTGACCGAGCTCGACGGCATCACGGAGGTCGGCGGCGTCACCAACTTCACGTTCCATCCGCAGATCATCGGGCGACCGTCGCGCTTCGCCTGCCTGCGGGAGCTGATCGAGCACGCGCGGCATACGCCCAAGCTCTGGCTGGCGCGGCTGGACCAGATCGCCGCCCACACGCGCACGGAGGCGGCCTGATGCCGTTGCTGCGCGGCAACCTGCACGCGCATACGACGTTCTCGGACGGCGTGCGCTCGCCGCAGGCGCTCGTGGAGGAATACGAGTCGCGCGGGTACGACTTCTTGGCCATCACCGACCACGAGGACCACGAGAACTGGGTGGAGCCGGGCTACCAGAAGGCGCTCGATCGGCTGCGCTCGCATCTGTTGCTCTTCCGGGGGATCGAGGTCAACTTAGATCCGATCGCCCAGCACGTGGGCAAGGTGATCGGCGACACCGAGACGCTATGGATCCTGAACCACCCGGCGCGCTACAAGCTGAGCGTGGCCGAGACGGTGGAGCGTGTCGCGATGATCCAGGCCGCGGGTTGGCCGCTGGCGGCGATCGAGGTGACCGACACCGGGCTCTACCGGCCGACCTACGACACCGACGACATCCCGCTGGTCAAGATCGCGACCGACGACGCGCATCGCCCGCCGCACTTCGGACGCGCCTGGATCGAGGTGGACGCGCCGCGCGACCGCGACGCGATCATCCGCGCCATCCACGCCGGCGACGTCCGCATCCACTTCACCGACCGCTGACCGCGCCGCCCGTCGTGTGGGGGCCGTATCGGAGCCCCCGGCGGTAAGCGCGCTATCGAGGCGCGCCACGGCTTCGCCGGGGCGCGGCGAGCATTTGGGGGGTGTGGGGGGCCATATCGGGGCCCCCCACTCTAGCAGCCACCGTGCGGGCGATCAGCTCCGTGTGACGCGTCACGATCGTGTGGTGATCGCCGGGGATGGTGGGGACCTCCACGTGCTGGACCAGCGGGCCCCAGCCGAGTGTCGGGTCGTCGGGCCGCCGCGGCGTTTCCTCGCTCGGTCAGAAGACGAGAAGCCGGCCGGCGAAGGGCCAGGGGACGTAGGCCATGACCGCGGTGAAGTACCGCGCGTACGTCTCGGGGCTCAGCATCTCGTCGGCGACCCGGACGGCGGCGCCCGCGTCGGCCGGGATGCGCGCCCGGGCGAAGGACGGACTCCAGCACTCGTGCGTAGCGGTCGCTCATGCGCTCGATGGTGGTGGGGTCGAAGAGGTCGGTGCGATACACGATCCGGCCCACGATGGCGTCGGGCCGCTCGTCGAGCTCCAGGTAGAGGTCGAACTTCGAGGTGCCGGTGTCGACGTCGAGGTGACCGGCGTCCCACCCGGCGGGCCACGCCGCCCGGGGCGCCTCCAGCGAGAAGGCGACCTGGAACAGCGGGTTCCGGCCGGGATCGCGCTCGACCCCGAGGGCGTCGACCAGCACCTCGAACGGCACGTCGTCGTGGGCGAGGGCCTCGAGCGTGTCGTCTCTCACACGCGCGAGCAGCTCGCGGAGCGTCGGATCGCGGCGCAGATCCGCCCGCAGCGGCACGGGATTCGCGAAGAAGCCCAGGCGGGCGGGCGCGATCGGTGGGTAGCGCGAGCCCGGGCAGGTCCGCCAGCCGGCGGCGCCAGTGCGCGAGCGAGGGCGCCAGCGTCTCCGGGCAGAGCCGCGCGCGCTGCCAGAGGGCGAAGTCGGCGTACTGCACCGGAAGGTCAGGCAGCGCCTCGGGACGGCCGGCGGCAAACGCCTCGTAGAGCGCCGGCGTGGGTCGCGATCAGCTCGGGAATGGAGCGGGCGTCGGACACCGCACTGGCCTCCTCGGCGGTCGGAACCGCGCGTGCCCTTTCTTCCGGCGCGGAGCTTCCGCAATCCGAGTGCCATCAGTCGTACGTCGATTGGCGAGGTGCGCGTCGTCCGACCTCATCGCGACACGTCGCATCCGCGCAAGCGCGTGCAGAGCGAATGGGTGAGGCGCTTCTCAGGAGCTCGTGGTCCGCGGGCCTGTGGTAGCCTTGACGCCGCCATGGATCGAATCGTACGGATCGGCCACAGCCCTGATCCCGACGACGCCTTCATGTTCTACGCGCTCACCGCCGGGAAGGTGCGCATCCCCGGCGTGCGCATCGAGCACGTGCTGGAGGACATCGAGACGCTGAACCGCCGTTCGCGCACCGGCGAGCTGGAGGTCACCGCGGTCTCGTTCGCGACCTATATCCTGATCGCCGAGCAGTACCGGATGATGGATCCCGGTGCCTCGATGGGGAAGGGCTACGGGCCCATCC
>Ga0134124_10002095_pt1 | contig 16042 bp, 16 predicted proteins | sample KB304_FD_96880 | JGI IMG/M metagenome (GOLD analysis project Ga0134124, IMG submission 96880) | Terrestrial soil microbial communities without Nitrogen fertilizer from Kellogg Biological Station, Michigan, USA - KB3-0-4 | ecosystem: Environmental > Terrestrial > Soil > Unclassified ...
CGGCGCCAGCGAAATCGCCGCTGAAGTTGATCGCCGATGAACGCTGTGCGCGATAACCGGACTGCCTGAGGCTCTGCTCCAGGTTGCCGCCCCTGGCGAGGTCGCGGGCGGCCTGTTCCAGCGCGGCGACGGGCCTGAGCGGCGGCGCGCTTTGCGCGGTGGCCGGGCAATGGCGCCGGCCGGCGCGCATGTCATCGACGGTGTCGTAGAAACCGGCCGCCGCCGCCGTCGCCACGTCCTGGAGGGCGGCGACGAGGAGCAGGGGCAGGATGAATCTCACGGGTGGGGCATTCTACGGGCAGGTAACATTCAGCCGGGGGGAACACATGGGCGGCACCAGGGACGCTGCAGGCGAGCGCCGCTACTTCGGGCTGGACGCGCTGCGCGGCGGCATGATGATGCTGGGCATCGTGCTGCATGCGGCCGAGATGTACCTCGCCGCGCCGCCGCCGCAGTTTGCCGCCTTCCCGGCCGACCGCAACAATTCGCTGTTGTTCGACCTGCTGTTCCAATTCATCCACGCCTTCCGCATGCCGACCTTCTTCGTGCTGGCGGGATTCTTCGCCGCGCTGCTGGTGGAAAAGCGCGGCCTCTGGGGCACCTACAGGAACCGCGCCGCGCGGGTGCTCGCGCCGCTGGCCGTCGCGCTGGTGGCGATCTTCCCCGTCACCGCCATCTTCGTGCTCGATTTCGCGCTGGCGGCGAAGTACGGCGTGCACGACTGGCTGCCGGACCCGAAGCTGCTCGAGAGGATGGACCGGGAAATCGCCGCCACGGGCCAGCCTGTGGGGCAGGTCCCGGCGTTCCACCTGTGGTTCCTCCTCTACCTGCTCTACTTCTACCTGCTGCTGCCGGCCTGCCGCTGGCTCTCGCAGCTGGCGCGCCGGCATGAGGGAAGAATCGGCGCGCTGCTTGGTTCTCCGGCGACGGTGCTCGTGCTGGGGCTCTACACGGCGCTCACGCTCTGGCCGTACCGCGGCGGGCAGGTGCTGGAGGGCTTCATCTTTTTCAGGCCGCACCTGCCGTCGCTCCTGTATTACGGCTCGTTTTTCGTGATTGGCACCCTGTGCCGGGATTTTCCGGCGCTGTTCGCGACGGCCGCGCGCCACGTGCGGGGCTACGCGCTGCTGGCGGCGGCGCTGTTCCCCCTCGCGCTCTACGCGAGCCACCTGGACTACGCGGCGGGGGAAAAGGACGCCGGCCTGCATCTCGCCGCGGTGCTCGCCAACGGCCTCTGCACCTGGGCGCTGGTCTACTGCTTCATCGGCTGCGCGCAGCGCTTTTTCGACCGCGAGGCGCCGTGGGTGCTGTACGCCTCGCAGTCCTCGTACTGGGTGTTCCTGGTCCACTTGCCGCTGGTTTTCTTCGCGGGCTGGTGGCTGGCGCCGTACGACTGGCCGGCGCTGCTCAAGTTCTCGCTGGTGGTCGCATTCACCTCGACGCTGTGCTTCGCGAGCTACCACTACCTCGTGCAGCGCACCTGGGTGAGCGTGTTCCTGAACGGCCGGCGCTTCAACCTCGCCTGGCCGTGGCGGAAAGTACGGGCAGTACAGGCGGCGGCATGAGGCTCGCGACCCGGATCCAGTGGCACTCCTACCTCGTCGCGCTGCGCTTCGGGGCGGTCATGGGCGCCGTCTTCGGCGTCATGGCCGGCGCGGTGATGATCAAACCGCCGCTGGCGGGCGCGCTGTTTGGCGCCATCGCCGGGGCGGTGGATTTCACTTTCGGAATGACATTCATCGGCGCAGCCGAGATCTTCCTGCCGCGCACCCGCGCGGGCCGCGCGATAGCGCGCCTGCCGTTCCTCGTGAGCGTCTTCATCAAGGCGACGGCTTATTTCCTGGTCGTGTTCGTGCAGGTCGGCGGCCGCATCGGCCCGCAGGTGGTGGGGTTCCTGTTCGGCCCGCAAGTCTCGGCGCAGATCGGTGCGCAGATCGACGCGGCGTTCCCGCTCGGCCTGTCGATCGTGGTCGGCATGATGGTGACATTGCTGCTGGTCATGCTGCGCCAGGCCGCGCAGTTGGTCGGCGAGCGCACCTTCCGCAAGATCATCCGCGGCCGCTACCGCCAGCCGCGCACCGAGGAGCGCTTCTTCCTGTTCATCGACATCGTCGGCTCGACGCCGGTGGCCGAGAAGCTGGGCGCGCTGTCGGTGCATCGCTACCTGAACCGCATCTTCCAGGCGGCTTCCGACCCGGTAGACGACCACGACGGCGAGGTCTACCAGTACGTGGGCGACGAGATCGTGGTGACCTGGCTGGTGCCCGACGGGCGCGCGGGCGCGAAGCCGCTCGCCTGCTTCTTCGCCATCGAGGCTGCTCTGGCAGCAGCGGCACCTGAATTCGAGCGCGAGTTCGGCACCGTGCCGAAGCTGCGCGCGGCGCTGCACGCGGGCGAGGTGGTGACGGGCGAGGCGGGCGGCAGCCGGCGCGCGATCGTGTTCCACGGCGACGTGATGAACACCACTTCGCGCATCGAGAACCTGACCCGCACGCTGGACCACCCGTTCCTCGTGTCGGAGGACGCCATCGTGCGCATGCAGGGCGCGGACGCCTATGCCCTCAAGGACCTCGGCCCGCAGTCGCTGCGCGGGCGGGAGGGGCAGATGCGGGTGTACGCGGCGGCCTTATCCTAGTGTCCAAGTAGTACAACCCCGAGGCGATCAGGGGTATCATTTTTCCTCTCCCGAGACGCTCATGACGCCAGACCAACCGAACGAGCCCGACCGCGACAAGCTGTCCGATTGCGCGTTCACGCTCGGCCTGGTGCTGGACAACATGTCGGACCTGGTGGCGATGCTGGACGTCAACGGCAAGCGCCTCTACAACAGCCCGTCCTACGGCAAGGTCTTCGGCGACAAGCAGCTGGAGGGCACCGATTCCTTCAGCGACATCCACCCGGCGGACCGCGAGCGCGTGCAGCGCGTGTTCCGCGAGACGGTGTCTAGCGGCGTCGGCCAGCGCACCCAGTACCGCTTCCTGCTCGCCGACGGCACGATCCGCTACATCGAATCGCAGGGCGACGTGATCAAGGACGCCGCCGGCAAGGTCACCCAGGTGGTGGTGGTGGCGCGCGACATCACCGAGCGCAAGGAATTCGAGCAGACGCTGGAGGAGCGCAACCGCGAGCTGCTGGCCACGGTGCACGAACTCGAGCGGCGCCACCGCGAGAACGTGGTGCTCGGCAAGCTGGGCGACATGCTGCAGATGTGCAAGTCGGCCGAGGAATCGCGCGGCGTGCTCGCGCAGTTCGCCGACGAGCTGTTCCCCGGCACCTCGGGCAACCTGTACCTGCACTTTTTCGGCAACGAGCTGCTGGAGACGGTGGGGTCTTTTGGCGAAGCCAAGCTGGCCGGCGACCCGGTGATCGGCAAGGACGACTGCTGGGCGCTGCGCCGCGGCCAGCTGCACCTGGTGGAATCGGCAGGCTCCAAGCTGCTCTGCGAGCACCTGATCGCGCCGCCGGCCGGCGCCTGCCTGTGCGTGCCCATCGCGGGGCAGGGTGAATTGCTGGGCATGCTGCATGTGCAGATGGGCGCCACGGAAGCGCACCTGCCCGCGCCGGTGCGCCTGCGCCGCCTCGCGTCGCAGCAGGCCTGGGCGCTCACCGTGGCCGAGCACATCGCGCTGGCGCTCGCCAACCTGCGGCTGCGCGAAAGCCTGCGCGCGCAGGCGGTGCGCGATTCCCTCACCGGGCTCTACAACCGCCGCTACATGGAGCACGCGCTGGAGCGCGAAGTGCTGCGCGCCGCGCGCAACAGCCGTTCGGTCGGCGTGATCATGCTCGACCTCGACCACTTGAAGAAATTCAACGACACGCACGGCCACGAAGCCGGCGACCTGCTGTTGCGGGTGCTGGGCGATTACCTGGTCAGCCACGTGCGCGCGGAGGACATTGCCTGCCGCTACGGCGGCGAGGAGTTCGTGGTGATCCTGCCCGAGGCGTCGCCCGCGATGGCGCGCAGCCGCGCCGAAGAGCTCTGGAAGGGCGTGCAGTCCCTGCAAGTCAATTTCCACGGCGAGCCGCTGCGCGGCGTCTCCGCCTCGGTGGGCGTGGCGGCCTATCCGCTGCACGGCAAGACGGTGGCCGAGCTGATGCGCGCCGCCGACACCGCGATGTACGCCGCCAAGCGCGCGGGCCGGGACCGCGTCGAATTCGCGCAGTAGGTCCGCGCCGCTAGCGGTTGCCGCGCTCGCGCCTGCTTTCCTGCACGGCGACCAGTTTGCGTTTTTTCTCTTCGCTGCCGGCCATGAACGTCCCCAGCAGGCCGATCGCCAGTGCAAAGACGCCGATGGAAACCAGTAGTTCGAGTGCCGCGGTCATGTTGCTCGCTCCGGGGTGGAATGGCACCCATGCTCCCCGCAAGCGGCAGCGAACGAAGTAAGCAATTGATACGAGATGTAAGGCGGCCGCGCTATCCCAGTCCCTCGCGCCGCAGGCGCGCGCGCAGCGCGTCCATCTCCTCCAGCATGTCCGCCACCAGCGCGGCCAGTTCGGGCGCAGCGTCGTAGGTGCGCTCGATCTCGTGCATGCGGCGCACGCGCGAGAGGGTGGTGGTGGTGAAGCGCCATTCCGTCATGCTGCTTCCCGTCGCGGAGATCAGACCTTCCTGCACGCGCACGACAAGCCAGTCGCGCTCCAGCGCGCAGATGGAGCAAAGCTGCTCGAGCGTGAGGAGGTCTGTTTCTTCACTCATGACGCGGGCTCCTTGCGCGGGTCGAACGCGGTTTCCTTCGCCAGCGCTTCGTAGAGTTCCTTCACCTTGGGCGTATCGGCGGGCGGCGCGACGATGCGGATGTCGATGTAGAGGTCGCCCGGCGGATCGGCGAGCAGGCCCTTGCCGCGCACGCGCAGCTGCTTGCCGGTCTGCGAACCGGCGGGGATGCGCATGTTGATCGCGCCGCCGGGCAATTCGACCGGGATGATCGAGCCCAGCGCCGCTTCCCACGGGGCGACGGGCAGGGTGAGCAGCAGGTCGCGGCCGTCGGTACGGAACCGCCGGTGCGGCTTGAACTGCACTTCGAGCAGCAGGTCTCCCGCCTTGCCCTTGCCGAATCCCGCTTCGCCCTGGCCGCCGAGGCGGATCACCTGGCCCTCGCGGATGCCGGCCGGGATCTTCACGCTGAGTGTGCGTTCTCCGAGCGTGAGCTGGCGCGTGGCGCCGGTGAAGCTGTCCTCGAGATCGAGCTGGATGCGCGCGTGCAGATCGTTGCCTGGCCAATCCGTTCGATCGCCGTTCCCCCGCCTGCCGAAAATCTCGGCGAAGAAGTCGCTGAACTCGTCGGGCCCGGCGCCCTGCCGCGCCGACTGGCGCGTGCCTTCGTCCCAGCCCGGCGGCGGGCGGAAATCCTGGCCGGGCTGCTGCTGGCCGAGCTGGTCGTAGGCGGCGCGCTTCTGCGGATCGGAGAGAACGGTATTGGCCTCGTTGATCTCCGCCATGCGCTTGCCGGCGTCCGCCTCCTTGGAGACGTCCGGATGGTATTTGCGCGCGAGCTTGCGGTAGGCCTTCTTGATGGCGTCCGCCGGCGCGTCGCGCGCCACGCCCAGCGTCTGGTAGTAGTCCTTGAATTCCACGCGGCGAGTATAGGCCCGCTTCCGATATCATCGCCGCTGGCGATGAGCGTATCCACGAGCTACGGGCGAGGGCAGCGGCTGGTCGAGCTTGCATCGATTGCGTTGTTCGCCCTGCTTGCCTCCTGGAGCCTGTGGCGCCTCGCGCTGGCGAGTGGTGCTGCGTTCCCCGTGGTGATCCTGGCGGCGGCGCCCTGCGGCTGGATCGCCGCCGACCTGTTCAGCGGGCTGCTGCATTTCGCCTTCGATACCTGGGGCAGCGTGAAGACGCCGCTCATCGGGCCCGCCTTCATCCGTCCGTTCCGCGAGCACCATGCCGATCCGCAGGAGATGACGCGCCACGATTTCACCGAGACCAACGGCTCCAGCTGCCTGGCCGGACTGCCGATGCTGGCGGCGGCCGGGCTGATGCCTCTCGATTCCGGTTTTTTTATTTTCATTCAATCCATTCTTGTCTTTACCGCCCTCGGAGGCGTCGCAACCAACCAGTGCCACAAGTGGGCGCACATGGAGGAGGCGGCGACGCCGCACCTGGTGCGGCTCGCGCAGCGCTGGCGCCTGGCGCTGCCGCGCGAGCACCACCAGCGGCACCACACGCCGCCGTTCAACACGCATTTCTGCATTTCCTGCGGCTGGCTGAATCCCCTGTTCGATAGGTTTTTACGTACATGGCGTTGACCCTGCACCACGCCTGGCGCTCGAGCGCATCGCGCCGGGTGCGCCTGTGCCTCGAAGAGAAAGGTCTCGCCTACGAGAGTCGCACGGTGGACATGGCGAACATGGAGCACCATTCGCCCGAATATCTGAAGATCAATCCGAATGGCGTGGTGCCGGCGCTGATCCACGACGGCCGGTCACTGTATGAAAGCGGCACCATCTGCGAATATATCGACGAAGTGTTTCCCGAGCCGCCGCTGCGACCGGCAGACGCCTACGGCCGCGCGACCATGCGCAACTGGATCCGCCACGCCGACGAGCGCATCGGCAATTTGATCGTCTACAACTGGGCGCACCACCTGGCGAAGACCGCCTCGCAGTGGTCGGACGCGGAACTGGCCGAGCGGCTGAAGCGCATCCCGAGCAAGGAGCGGCAGGAGGCCTGGATCCGCGCCGCGAGGAAGCCCTATACCGACGAAGAGCGCGCCGCGGCGCGCGTCAAGCTGGTGGAGATGCTGGGACGCATGGAGAAGGCGCTCTCGGAGACGGCCTGGCTCGCGGGAGATCGCTATTCGCTCGCCGATATCGCGCTGGTGCCGTTCGTGAAGCGCATCGAGGAGGAAATCGCGCCGGACCAGGTGACGGCGGAAACGCATCCGCGCGTCACGAAGTGGTGGCAGTCAATCCAGGCGCGTCCCGCCTTCGCCCGCGCCCGCATCGGGCCGTTCCTGGAAGAGACTGGCGACTAGGGCTTGGGGTGCCAGTTGCGCCGCGGGCGCAGGCGCCAGCTGGCGGCGGCGAACACCTGTAGCGCGTGCTTGGCGATGTTGCAGTCGCGGTCGCGCAGGTTCTGCGAGGTCAGGTTGATCACCGCGATCAGCGCCACCATGCGCCGGCCCAGGTCGGCTTCGCCCTCGATGGGCATCTGCAGGCACCATTCCGGGATCACGCTGACGTGCCGCAGCGATTCGGCATACACCGACAGCGCGGAAAAAACCTCGGGAACGGAATCGGCGTTACGGATCAGCTCGACGATGTCCATGAGACATAGTACGCGGCGCGGGCAAACAGTTCCGTTACGAATTGTTGCCCAAAGCTTGCGCCAGGCTTTCTATTTCAGCCTGGGCGCCTTCTGGAGCAGATCCGCGAGTTCCTGCTTCCACAGCTTCGCCAGGCCGGTGGTGCCGTGGCCGCGGGTGTCGGGGCCGCCCGGCAGCAGCACGTAGCGGCCGCTCTTCAGGCGCTTCATGCTGCTTTCCATGACACCGAACTCGGGCGGGTTGCGCTCGTCGTCCGAGGAATTGACCGCCACCACCGTCGCCGTGATCTTCTCCAGCCCCGCCGAGGGGTCGTAGTCTGCCGAGGATTCCCACTGGAACAGCGTGTCGTTGGCGTCGCCGGTGAAAGGCGCGGCGAGGCGCTGGGCGATCAGCTTGTCGCCCTCGGCGGCGTTGGGCGCGGCTTTCAGCAGCGCCTGGTTGCCGCCGATGGTGGCGAGGCCGTAGGTGAGCAGGTAGGTCTGCATGTTCTTCGGCTGCGTGCCGTAGTTGCCGCCGTTCCACTCCGGATCGTTGCGGATGGACTGCGTCAGCATCTTGCGCAGCATGTAGTTGCGCCCGGACATCGCCGCCGGCAGGCAGGCCATCGGCAGCAGAGCGTCCATGAAGCCCGGGTAGCGCGTGCCCCACATCCAGGCCTGCATGCCGCCCATGGAGTTGCCGACGATGACGCGCAGGTGCTTCACGCCCAGGCCCTCGCTGACCAGGCGGTACTGCGCCAGCACCATGTCGTCGTAGTTGTAGCGCGGGAATTTCGCGCGCAGCCCGTCCGAGGGGCGCGTGGATTTCCCGGTGCCGAGCGCATCGGGAAGGATGATGTAGTAGCGGCTGGCGTCCAGCGGCTGGCCGGGGCCGAACAGCTCGCCCGCGAAATCCTTGCCGAGCATCGTGGCCCCGGAGCCGGCGGTGCCGTGCAGGATCAGCACCGGCTCGCCCGTGGGCGCGCCGATGGTCGTGTAGTGCAGCCGCACGTCCATGGTCTCGCCGGAGTGGAAGCGGAAGTCCTTCGCCACCCAGTCGCCCTGCTTCGGCTCCGGGTATTGCGCGAGCGCCGGCAATGCAACGCAAACCAGCAGCAGTGAAATCCAACGGAACAATCTCATGGCTCCCCCTCCAGGGCTATTTTGCTGCGCTGACGTCCAGATCCAGTTTCACCTGTGCTTCGCCGGGCGATTTTGCCACGCGCGCCTCGGCGCGCTCGGCCGGCAGCGCCAGCACCGTCGTCATGTGGCCGGTGACGGCGCGTGCGCGGTCGCCCGCCAGCTGCGCGAGCGCCGCATCCGGCACCTGCGCGGTGTCGTTCAGCCGCTTGAGCAGCGCGGCGTAGAACTCGCGGTCGGCGCTGGCGGTGCCGACCATCGCCAGCGCGATATTGGCGCGCGATACTTCCTTGCCGCGCGCCTTGGCGGTCTCCGCGATGAACTTGTTCAACGCCTCATCGGACTGGCGCTCGATGAACACCGCTTCCAGCGCGCGCTGGGTCTTGGCGTCGGCGACGTTCACGGGATCGGGCGCGGCGCCTGCGGCGCTCGTGCGCCCGAGCCTGGCGTTGACCGCGCGGGCGACGTCCAGCTGCTGCAGCGCGGCGCGGTCGGCGGGCCCGGTCTGGCCCTCGGCCACCAGGCGCAGCTGCTGGCGCTTGGCGAGGCCTTCGGCGACTTTCTTCAGCTTCTCCTGCTCGGGCGGCAGTAGCGCGGCGCGGCCCGGATCGAAGGCGATCGCCTCCAGGCTCTCGCCGCCGCCGCCGAAGAGGGAGCCCAGCGCGCGGAAGGGCGCGGTGACGATCTTGGTGAGCACGGTGCGGATTGCCTGCCAGATGATCGGGCCGTAGCTGAACTTCGGATCGTTGACGTCGCCGGACACCGGCACCGCCAGGTCGATCTTGCCGTCGCTGTCGGTGAGCAAGGCAATCGCCAGGTCCAGCGGCAGGTTGAGCGCGTTCGGCGACTCCACTTTCTCGCCGAGGGTGAATTTCTCCAATACCACGCGGTTGTCGCCGGCCAGCTGGCCCTTGTTGATCTTGTACTTCAGGTCGAGCGACAGCTTGCCGGAGGCGATGCGCCGGCCGGCGAAGGTGGCGGAGTAGGCCGACAGCGCCGGCATGTCCACGTTGCGGAAGATCACGTTCAGGTCCATGAAGTCGGTGGGATGGAACGGCTCCACGCTGCCGTCGGCGCGCGCGAGGCCGAATTCGTCCACGCGGCCCTCCAGCTTGACCGAGGCGCGGCTCGCGCGGTCGGTGCTGACGCCTTCGACGAGCCCCGCCATCTGGTGCACCTTGGCGCCGAACGGCAGCACCAGGCTCAGGTCGGCGAAATCGACGATGCCGTCGCTGAAGCGGATGCGGTCGATGGTCACGGGGAACAGCGGCTTGGTGTCGGCCAGGGTGACGGCCGCCTTTTGTGCCGCCTCGTCCACGGGCTGCACGATGACGGCCTTTGCCATGTTCACGCTGCGGTCGGCGAATACCACCAGCTTCGCGCCCAGGCCATCCAGCTTCGCCTCCTCGATCTTCAGCTGGTCGGGGCCGAGGCCGAGGCTCAGGCCGGTTGCCGCCAGCGACTTCCACGCGAGCAGCCGTTCGCCGCTGCCGGCCTCATTGACGAGCAGGTTGTCCACGCGCAGCGTGCCGCCCAGGCGCAGGCCGAGCTTGCCCGTGCCCTTGCGGTAGCTGCCTTTCAGGTTGGCGGAAAAATCCCCCGACTCGAGCTTGACGTGCGCGCGCGTGGCGATCGCCGGCTGCAGCGGCTTCAAATTGAGGCGCTCCACCTTCACGCGCAGATCCGCCTGCTCGCCCGAGAGCAGCGCCTCGCCGTCCGCCTTCAGGGTGCCGCCCTGCTCGAGGCGCAGCGTGGCGTCGAACTTGAGCGGCGCCTTGGCGTCGCTCTCGAAGCCGTGCAGCGCGAAGCGCAGCTCGCGCACGTCGTAGGAAACGGGGTCGCCGAAAGTGTGGTCGGTGAGGGAGATGCGCGTGTCGTTGGCCGCCAGTTCCTGCAGCGCGATGCGCCAGGGCTTGCCTTCGGCCTTCGCTTCCTGGACCGCGCCGCCGATTTGCCGGCGCAGCAGCCCTTCGTCCGAAGGCGCGAACATCTTCAGTACGGGCAGGCTGCCGTCCTTGTCGCGCACCAGGCGCAATTCGCCGCCGGTGACCGTGACGCGGCCCGCGTCCAGCCGGCGCTCGGCGAGGTCCAGCTTGCCGCCGTCGAGCGCGATGCTGTCCAACGCGGCCAGCGGCTGTATCGTACCGGCAGCGCCGGGCGCGCCCGCCGAAAGCCCGCTCAGCGTGACGGCGATGCCTTCGAAGAGCACCTGCGGGCCGGTCGCGCGCTCTCCGGCGCTGGCCGAGAGTCCGCCCGCGATTTCCTTTATGGTGGCCCGGTAGGGCGTGACGCGGCTGTTGTCGCTGAAGTCCAGGCCTGCCGCCGAGAACTTGAGAGCCTCCAGCTTTGCCTGCCACGGTTGGTCGCGCGTGGCGCTGAGGACGGCCTTGCCGCCGTCGATCTCCAGCGAGCCAAGCGCGGCCGAGACGTTTTTCGTGCCGGTGGTGGCAAGCGCGACGCTGCGGCCCCTCACCTTGATGTTGTCGGCCTCGAGTTGCGCCACACCCGCGGCGTAGGCAAGGCGGTAGTGCAGGGCGAAATCCAGTTCGCCCTGCGGCTCGGCGAGCCCGAAACGGTCGCGCAGGAAGCGCCAGGCCGACGACAGCTTCGCGCCGGTGAAGGCGAATTCGCCCTGCGAAGCGATCGGCAGCAGCGACGCTTCGCCGCGCCAGCTGAGGGAGGAACCGTCGGAGAACTTCGCGGCTACCGTATAGTCGCCGCGGCGCTCCGGCAGCGTGGAGATCTCGTGCACCTCCAGGTCGAGCGGCGCGAGCTTGGTATTGGCCGGTTCAGGCAGCGAGCGGTCGCTGAAACTGATCTCGCCGCCTCGCAGCGCCAGTCGGTGCAGCAGCGCGCGCGGCAGCTTGGCATTGGGCCGGTCCTCGGTCTTCGGCAGGCTGTCCAGCAGCGCAAGGATGTTGAAGCGGCCGTCCGGCGCGATGTCGGCGCGCACGTCGAGTCCGTCGAGTTCGATGGCGGAAAAAGTCCACGCCAGCCGGAATACGCTGGAGAGCTCGAAGTCGGCGAACAGGCGCTTGAAGCCCGCAATCGGCGCGCCATCGTGTTCGGTGAGCGCGAAGTCCCTGATTTCAAGCGACAGCAGCAGCGGGTTGACGCGCACATCGCCGATGCTCGTCTTGCGGAGCAATGTGTCGGCGGCGAAACTGCCGATCTGCTGCTTGACGATCCGCGGCATCGCGAAAAAGCCGAACAGCGCGTAGAGGGTAAAAAGCGCGACGAACGCGGCCAGCGCGATCGCGAGGGGTTTCTTGTAGGGAATCATCTTGTTCAAGGGTAGGAGAATATACAACCGTTTGTCGCCCTGCTGTCGCCTGCCGGCGACGCTTTTTGCTGCGACAGAATGCCTCGTTGCCGTAACGCGATTGCGCTACGCTGGATTCGCGTTTCCCTTGCGTTTTCCAGGAGGATGACCATGGACTCTCGCTACGAGGAATCCCATCCGCGCTCGCCATTCGCGCTGAATGTGGTGACGGTGATCGTCTACATCGCCGCCGCGGTGGTGGTGACCTGCTGGTTTGCGATGGTGCTCGCGCAGGCGGAACGTTTTTAGCGCAGCGTGCGAAGCGGACGCTGCGGCCGCCGCGCGAACAGGAAGAACAGCGAGCCCAGCCCGGCCAGCAGCGCGAGCGTGGTGAAGCCGGCGCGGTAGTTGCCCGTCATGTCGGCGAGGATCCCGGCGATCATCGGGCCGCCGATCTGGCCGATGACGATGATCATGAAGGAGAGCCCGAGGATCATGCCGATGCTGCTGCGGCCGAAGTAGTCGGCGCGGATCGCCTGCATGGTCGGCCCGCGGAAGCCCCAGGCCGCGCCGTGCAGCACGGCGTAGGCGACGATCATCGCGATGTTGGTGGCGTAGGTGAGGAACAGCAGCCCCGACATGTGGCCGAGCATGCACAGCGCGGACATGCGGCGCTTGTCCAGGCGGTCGCCGAAGAGGGCGCTCATGCCCACGCCGCCCAGCTGCGCCACGGTCTGCAGCATGATCACCAGCGAGGCGGCTTCCAGCGTGTAGCCCAGGCCTTCCTTCATGTGCGTGATGGCGTGCGTGTTGACGCCCATCACCACGAACAGCGCGAAGCCGTGGCCCAGCGACAGCAGCCAGAAGGCCTGCGTGCGCAGCGCCTCGCGCGCGGTGAAGTCGCGGGTATTGTCTTGGGGTTCACTTGAAAACTTTAAAAATCCGTCTGAAGAAGAACCAATTCCATCCAGTACCTCTCCCTTGTCCTCTGGCCGGTGCACGAACACGAACGACAGCGGCAGGCAGACCGCAATGATCAGCAGCCCTGAAGCAAAAGCGGTGGCGCGCCACCCCCAGCTGGCGAGCGCCCAGGCCACCAGCGGCACGCAGAGGCCGCCCGCCGCCATGCCGAGCTGCATGGTGGAGAGCGCCCGCGCGCGCTTTTTCTCGAACCAGTGGATCAATGCCACGTTGAGCGGGAAGAAGCCGCACAGGCTGGCGCCCAGCGCGGTCATGATGAAGGCGCCGTAGAAGGCGAGCAGTGAATCGATGGTGCTCAACAGCATGAAGCCGCAGCCGAATACGATGACGCCCGTGCGGATTACCCACTGCGCGCCGAAGCGGTCCAGGAACCAGCCCAGCACCGGGCCTAACACCGCGGCTTCCAGCTGGTGCATCGCCGCTGCGCCGGAGAGCTCGGTCTTCGACCAGCCGCGGTCCTCGCGCAGCACCGCGAAATAGGCGCCGAAGGATTGCAGCAGCAGCGTGCCCTGCACGAACTGCATGCCGAAGGCGGAGCCGACCATCCACCAGCCGTAGAAAACTTTTTTCATGGGACGCGCCGAGGGTATCCCAGGCGGCGCCCCGCGATGGGGCTGGTTCGAAAAGCGGGACTGCTTACTTCTTGGTCGCCGCTCCGACCGCGCCGAAGTCGAACTCGATCTTGCTGACGTCCACGCTGGCCTTGGCCTTGGCCTCGCGGGCTTCGCGGGCGGCGGTGTTGAAATCGTAATTCCCCGCGATGAATGCTTCGGCGAGGCGGAAGCTCAGCTCGACCAGTTTCTTGTGCTCGGGCTTCTCGCCCGGCTGCGAGTGCACCTGGGCCGACAGTTGGACGAAGACCTGCCTGGCCAGTTCCTCGACAGGATCGACGGGCGCGGCTGCGACGGGTTTTGCGGCTGGCGCCGGTGCGGATTCTCCACCACCACTCATGGTCTTGTCTCTCTTTCTTGGAAGGTGATCATGCTAACCCAGTAACAGCTGCTCGGGGTGCGGGGATTCCCTGCCGCTGAGGTCATGGGCGCCCACGCCGAGCAGGCGCACCGGCCGGCGCGCCGCATCGGTGCGCTCCAGCAGCGCCACCGCGCGCGCGGCGAAGTCGGCCGGCTGGCGCGTCGGGCGGTCGGCGGTGTGGCTGCGGGTGACGGTGGTGAAGTCGCTGTAGCGCAGCTTGAGGGTCACCGCGCGCGCGTAGAGGTCCTTCTTTTCCAGCGAGGCGGCGACGCGGCGCGCCAGGCGCTCGACCTCGGCGCGCATTTCCTCCAGCCGCTCGAGGTCCTCCGGGTAGGTGGTTTCGGCCGAGATGGATTTCCAGGGCCGGTCGGGCTTCACTTCGCGCGGATCATCGCCGTGCGACAGGCGCTTCAGCCAGTCGGCCAGGCTGCCGACGGTTTTCCTCAGCAGGTTTTCATCTGTCGCGCGGACGTCGACGAGTTTCTGGATGCCGATCGCGCGCAGCTTCTTCGCGGTAACCGGGCCGACGCCCCACAGCGCTTCCACCGGCAGCTTCTGCAGGAACTGCTCGACGCGTTCCGGCGGGATCACGGTGAGGCCGTCGGGCTTCTGCCAGCCGGAGGCGATCTTGGCGAGGAACTTGTTCGGCGCGACCCCGGCGGAGGCGGTCAACTGGGTTTGTTCGTAGATGTGCTTCTTCAGTTTCCTGGCGACCGTGGTGGCGAGCGGCTCGCCCCAGAGGTTCTCGGTGACGTCCAGGTAGGCCTCGTCCAGCGACAGCGGCTCCACCAGCGGGGTGCATTCGCGCAGGATCGCCATCACCTTCTGCGAGGCGGCGCGGTAGCGCGCGAAGTCCGGGCGCACGATGAGCAGGTCGGGGCACAGGCGCACCGCGCGCGACATCGGCATCGCCGAGCGCACGCCGAACTGGCGTGCTTCGTAGCTGGAGGCGGCCACCACGCCGCGCGAGGTCGGTGAACCGCCGACCGCGACCGGCTTGCCGCGCAGCGACGGATCGTCGCGCTGCTCCACCGACGCGTAGAACGCGTCCATGTCCAGATGGATGATCCGGCGGATGTTGCGGGTGACGCCTGGGGGAGACATCGCCCGCGCAGGTTACCGCACCTTCAAGCGCTGTTACATCATCGAACGATTGGTAACAAAAGAGCGCGAACATTCGCCGGCGCGCCGCACTCCAACCAGCATGAAAACACTATTGATCGTTGTTGTTGCGGTTCTCGGCCTTTCAGGATGCGTGGCCGTTCCCTACGGTGGCGGTGGCTACTACGGCGGACCAGCCGTTTATGTTCCGCCGGTCGCGGTTGGCGTCGGCGTCGGCTACTACGGTGGCGGACGTGGCTACTACGGCGGCCACGGCTACTACGGCGGGCGCGGGCGCTGGTAAAGGCGCCACTGGATCATCAGCCAGCCGCCGAGCATGCCGCCCAGGTGGGCGAAGTGCGCGACGCCGCTGGCGGTGCCGGTGACGCCCAGCACCAGCTCGAGCAGGCCGTAGCCGATCACGAACACCCGCGCCGGCATCGGGATCGGCGGGAACAGCAGCAGGATGCGCCGCTGCGGGAAATAGCGGCCGAAGGCGAGCAGCAGCCCGAACACCGCGCCCGAAGCGCCCACCATGGGCGCTGGCGGCGCTCCCATCCACGCCGTCACGGCAAGGTGCGTGACCGCGGCGGTGACCACGCAGGCGAAGTAGTACAGCGTGAAGAAGCGCGTGCCGAACAGGCGCTCGACGTCCGGCCCGAACATGTAAAGCGCCAGCATGTTGAACAGCAGGTGGGTGAAGCCGCCGTGCAGGAAGCCGTAGCTCACCAGCTGCCAGGCCTCGAACGGTGGCGCGCCGGCCACGCCGGGCGGCCATAGCGCGAAACGCACGATCAATTCCGGGCCGGCCTGGTCCTGGAACAGGTAGGCGGCGATGTTGGCGCCGAGAAGGGCGAGGGTCGCGGGTGGCATGACCGGGATTGTGACTTAAACTTTGCCCTGGAGAGGGAGGAGACATGATTCGACTTGCGTTTGTAGTCGCCATTGCGATGCTGGCTGCGGCCGGCAGTGCGTTCGGACAGGTGAACTCCGCGGCCTGGCCCGCAAAGCCGGTGCGCGTGATCATTCCGTATCCGCCGGGCGGCGGCGCGGAAGCGGCGGCGCGCTTCCTCGCCAACCATTTCACGCAGGCCTTCGGGCAATCGTTCGTGATCGACAACCGGCCCGGCGGCAACACCGTGATCGGCGCGGAAGCCGCGGCCAAGGCGCCGGCCGACGGCTATACGCTGCTCGTCACCGGCGGCTCGACCATGTCGGTGCAGCCGTTCGTCTTCGCCGGCAAGCTGCCCTACGATCCGCTGGGCGATTTTGCGGCGGTGAGCATGGTGTCGCATTTTCCGTTCTTCGTCGTGGTGCCGGCGTCCCTGCAGGTGAACACG
>Ga0134124_10002099_pt1 | contig 16031 bp, 10 predicted proteins | sample KB304_FD_96880 | JGI IMG/M metagenome (GOLD analysis project Ga0134124, IMG submission 96880) | Terrestrial soil microbial communities without Nitrogen fertilizer from Kellogg Biological Station, Michigan, USA - KB3-0-4 | ecosystem: Environmental > Terrestrial > Soil > Unclassified ...
ACCAGTTCCGCCCCATCGTTCTGGGCATGGCTTCAACTTGCATCATCAGCGGTATCCAGACATCGAAGGATGAGCCGGTCTGTGTGCCGGTGAACTCCCGTGCCGCTACGCCGACGATCGTGAAGTCGTAGCCGTTCAACTTTATGCTGCGCCCCGCGACTTGAGGATCGGCGCCGAATGCTCGAACCCATAAGCCATGACTCAAGACTGCAACCGGATGGCCGCCCGGTGTGGTGTTGTCGTCCGGACCGATCAAGCGGCCGAGGGCTGCCGTCACTCCGAGCACAGAAAAATAGTTGCCGCTGACGAGGTCCCCTCTCAGGCGCTCGGCTACACCACTGCTCAGGCTCAACGGCGTGCCGCAATGAGCCGCCAGACCCACGAAGGACTTGCTCTGATCCCGATAGTCAAGGTAATCCGGATAACCAAAACTGTATTGGACCTTACCGTTCTGAGTTCGCTCGAGCGTGACCAGTCGCTCGGGGTCTTGTACGCCCGGTAAAGGACGAAGCAACGCCCCATTGATCAAACTGAAGATGGCGGTGTTGGCGCCGATGCCAAGCGCCAGCGCAATTACAGCCAACGCCGTGAAAGCCGGACTCTTTATTGTCCGCCTTATCGCAGCGCGCAGGTCCTGCCAAAGGTTATCCATCTTGTCCGCTCCCGGGTTCAATCACGAGTCTACGCCGGTTAGACGAAGCAGGCCGCGATATTCTTTCAAACTCTCCGCGTCCCCGGCGTCCTCTGCGGTTTTCTTGATCAGTACGGGAATCAACCGCAGAGGACGCCGAGGACGCCGAGGTAGAAACGCGATGGGGAGCGAGAAGCACACTAATCACCCCACCACTACCGAGATTTCAGCAGAGGTGACTTGTGCCATGCACGGTGATAAAATCTCGCGTTGAAAAACGAGAACGGCCTCTAATTGAGGAATCATGGATTATAAAGAAAACATTCTGGGGTTGATTGGACACACGCCAATCGTCAGATTGAACAAGCTTGCAAAAGGGATCGACGCGCTCGTGTTGGCGAAGATCGAGTCGCTCAATCCGGGAGGTTCGGTCAAGGATCGCATTGGCGTATCGATGATCGACGCCGCCGAGCGAGACGGCCGTCTCAAGCCCGGAGGCACTGTAGTCGAAGCCACCAGCGGCAATACCGGAATAGGCGTCGCTCTGGTGTGCGCGGTGCGCGGGTACAGGGCCGTGTTTGTGATGACCGACAAGTGCTCGGTCGAGAAGGTCCGCTATTTGAAGGCGCTTGGAGCAGACGTCGTGGTCGTTCCGGTTGCGGCCAAGCCCGACTCGCCCGATCACTACGTCAACACCGCGAGGCGCATTGCGCACGAAACGCCGAACTCGCTGTTTGTTTTTCAATACGGCAACCCCGCAAATCCCGAAGCACACTACCGGACCACCGGCCCCGAGCTTTGGGAGCAGACTCAGGGTCGAATCACTCACTTTGTAGCGGGCATCGGAACCGGCGGAACCATCAGCGGAACCGGCCGCTTCTTGAAAGAGAAAAACCAGAAGATTCGCGTGATCGGCGCGGACCCGTACGGCTCGGTCTTTAAGACCTACAAGGAAACCGGCAAGCTCATGGAAGCGACGCCGTATCTGGTCGAAGGAATCGGCCAGGAGATCATTCCTGAGAACGTTCACTTCAAGTACATAGACGAGATCATCAACGTCACCGACAAAGACTCGTTTCAGATGGCGCGCCGGCTTGGCCGCGAAGAAGGAATCTTCTGCGGCGGCTCCACCGGAACTAACGCGGTGGCGGCGTTGCAAGTCGCGCGCGATCTGTGTAAGGAGGACGTCGTCGTGTTCCTGGTCGCGGACACCGGAGAAAGATACCTCTCGAAGTTTCTATCCGACGAATGGATGAAAGAGAAACGCATGCTCGGGGTCGAAAAGATGACCGTGGGTCTGATCAATCAGCTCAAGGCCGACGACGTGACCCCGCACATCGTTTCCGTTGGAGCGAACCACAGAGTTTCTGATGCTCTTCAGATGATGAAGAGCTACGGGCTCTCGCAGTTGCCGGTGCTCGAGGATGGCAGATCGGTGGGCAGCGTTCGCGAAGGACGGTTGATGGCGAAGCTCCTCGACAACCGCGAGCTCTTGCAGGCGCCGGTATCCGATGTGATGGATCGGGCGTTTCCGGTGGTGAATGAAGACGTGGGGGTCGAGGCCGCGGTCAAGTATCTCAAGAGTTCACCGGCGCTCCTGGTCGAGGAATACGGCCGAATCGTGGGCATCGTTACACGCCAGGACGTACTCGACGTTCAGCAGTAACTACTCGTAGCGCGTCTTCCCTCTGGGTCTGGAGTTTGGACATTTTGCCTTCTCAATCTCTTGCCTTACCAACTATCTGTGAGCAGCCAACAACCACGAAGTGGTTTCGTCCCAAAGCCCAGGGTTGCGGTACTCCGCTACCGTGGGTGACGGTGTCGTGCCGAGACTACCCAATTTGTTTGGGCCAACCCTGAAGGGGTTGCGGCCTGCCATCGCATCATCACCCACTGCCGCCCATTCGTCGTACATCTACCTCGCGAGCCACGCCGCAACCCCGTTGGGGTTGGTGCCACCCCGTTGCGTAGTCTCGGCACGACACCGTCACCCAGGGTAGCGGAGTACCGCAACCCTGGGCTTTGGGTCGCAACCACTTCGTGGTTGTAAATGTCCAAACTCCAGTCCCCTCTGAGTAAAACAAGCTACTTGCCGATTGACAAGCGAAGCTCTCTTCAGTAATATCGCGTCCACCAAATTGGCGCTCCTGATCGGCGCGAGGTTGATTCCAATTTGATACGAAACCTTGCGCTCTTGGGATAGCTCAGGACTCCAGGTCATAACGGTCAGAAGCGCGGTTCAACAGGCATCAAAGCCGGGTAGCACGGAACTCCGATGTCGTGTCAGTTGAGAGCGCCGTGTCCCCGACCCCGGGTTGAATTTCAGGTCTCCCTCACCTCTCACCTGGATTCGACTTCGCAAAGGAGGCCTCCAGATGGCAGCTCGGCCGAACCCAATTGCAACGGCAGCACCGGCCCCAAGAAAACCAATTAAGCGAGCAAAGATGGTTGGCTGGTTTGATCCCGGCCAGCTCGCGCGGACAGGGATCGAAGTAGTCGTTTCAACGCTTTTTGGACGCCACTCGGATTTCAGGCTCATCGAAGCGCTCGTCCCTCAAACCGGTGAATGCGATTTCTTTGACCATACCTATAACTACACCTGCGACGCCGACCAGCGATACGTCAATTTGGACAAGACCAGCCCGCGAACGGAACCGGAATTCTGGATAGACTACGTAAGCGACGTCGGTGACGGTTGGAATCCAACCTACACAATGGCCTACTATCTCGGCCTGCCCGCGCTAGACCTTCAAGCGCCCGGCAACGGCGGAAAGATTTCTACTCGGCAAGGAAGCGTGCTGGTCTTCGGCGGCGACGAAGTCTATCCGACCGCGAGCCGCGCCGTATACGAAGAGAGACTGGTTGCGCCGTATCAGGCCGCCTATCAGTCTGCCGGAAAACCTCCGCATGTTTATGCGGTGCCGGGCAATCACGATTGGTACGACAGCCTCGTGGCGTTTACGCGATTGTTTTCTCAGAGGCGATGGTTCGCCGGCTGGCAGACTCACCAAACGCGCAGCTATTTCGCAGTAAAGCTCCCGCGCGGGTGGTGGATCCTGGGAACGGATGTCCAGCTTGGGTCGGACGTCGACAAGGCGCAGGTCGACTATTTCAGCGAGATTGCCGACAAGCACCTGCAACCCGGCGATCGCGTCATTCTGTGCAACGCCGAGCCGCACTGGATCTATTCCACGACCTACCGCGGATACGACGCGAACGTCTATAGCGAGAGTAATCTGAAGTTCCTCAATAAACTTCTGGACAACAAAGTAAGGGTGTATCTCGCGGGTGACCTGCACCACTATCGTCGTCACGAAGATCCAAAAGGAAATCAGAAGATCACTGCCGGAGGCGGAGGCGCATTCCTGCATCCGACGCATGCGCCGGACGCTTCGGAGCTCGAGGAGGGCTACGCCATTCAGAGGAGCTTTCCGGATGCGAAGACCTCGCGGAGAATGACCTGGGGCAACCTCAAGTTTGGGCTTACCAATCCGCAATTCGGTCTTGCGACCGGGCTCATTTACGCTCTTACGCTCTGGGCCATCAAGCCTCCGATCGGCGCCGAAACCAACTTGTTCCGTGCAGCAAAAACTACTCTCGTAGCCGCTCTGGCAAGCCCGTTTGAAGCGTCCTGGGTGCTGGCTATTTTCCTCGGCTTTCTTCTGTTCACCGACACTCATTCCAAGCCCTACCGAATCATTGCAGGCTCGCTGCACGGATTGACTCATTTATTTTCCGCGTTTCTGATCGGGTGGGGCTCACTCTATGCGATTACAAAATGGGGCCCGGGTGACGCGAAACCGATATGGCAGCTCGGCCTGTTTGCCGGACTGATGTTTGCCGGAGGCTATATCGCCGGCCCACTGATCATGGGACTCTATCTCTTGATCTCGCTCAACGGCTTCAAGCGTCACTCGAACGAAGCGTTCTCAGCATTGAAGAGCGAGGATTACAAAAACTTCCTTCGGATGAAGATCGATCAGAACGGCGATCTCACGATCTATCCGATAGGCATTCGGCGAGTGCCTCGCAAATGGAGAGAAACCGAAGTAAACACGCCGGGAGCGCGGTTCGTTCCCGACGACAAAGCGGCGACCGAACCGGAGCTGATCGAAGGGCCGATCGTCGTTCACAAGGGAGCAACCATGACTACACATTCCGGAGCGAATACCTCGCTCAGCTTCACCGAGGAGATGAAAGGATTTGTCGCGATGGGCGAGACTGACTTCCAGCGCGGACGGGAAGAAGGTAAAAAAACAAACACCGCGCTTATGTTTCATCTGACGATAACGATGGATGACGTAGCAGCCTTCGTCGAGAACCCGAAACACGAAGGAAGCGCCTCCGGCTACGTGCGCTGCGATCAATTCGGCGGCGAGCGCACGGTCGATAAAGGTGTGTTCAACCTCTTTGTCGACGCCGAACAACCGCACCGAAAGCTAATGCTCTATCGGCTCTTCTTCAATGACGACAAGGGTGAGCCGCTCACGCTGTACGGCTTCAAAGACGTCAACGATGATCCGGGCGTGGACAGTATCTGGAAAGACACTTCAACTCTGTATACGCGCGTCTTCCGCGGCCACATTCAGCCGGAGGGCGACGCGACTGCGGAGACAGTCGCCGCGGGCATCATCACAATCCACGAACTGGATTTCCTAAAACAACTCACGACATTTCGTGTTGAGGGACCGAGCCTGGCGGCTAAGGCCGAGGCGCTCGGCCAGTTCGGAAAACTCTTTTTGGGAAGCCTTTGGGATGTCTACGGGTCGAAGCTGCCTCGACTACATTGAAACGGAGGAGACGAAATGGACAACGATAACGGCGCGACAAACAATGGACTACATGAACTGTTCGAATACCCGTTCATGTCCTGCCTTACGGAACGAAGGACGCGGCGCGTGGCGCGCGGCGTCTCGATCAATGCCGGCCCGCTGAGTTACACGAGCAACAACCAGCCCGATCCGCTCAGCAAGCTCGAGGAAGCGATTCTAATCGTCTCGACCGGAGTGACCGGCGTATCGACGCATGACGGGCCTCTCATCAGGCCGGACGGAGTACCGGAGCTTGCGACTCCATTTCTAAACGTCATCGCCCGTTCAGCCAGCAGCGCGGACAATTGCCAGGCCACTATCTTTTTCATGATCAATGATGAGGGCATCTTCCTGATCCAGCAGCCTAAGGGGCGCGACGCGATCCCAATGGTGAAGGACCTGCCCCCGCGATGGGCTGACTGGAAGGAGCAGGATTGGATCGATGCGGCGAATGCCGTCAAAGTCCCGGTGTCAAATCACAGGCTGGAATTCCCACGCGACTATCCGTACTACCTGGGATGGAACGCGCAGCATTCAAATCGTCCGGGAACCACAATGTTTCTGCCACTGGTTGATTGCACGTGGCAATACATCAACGCCATTCTGATCCTGGCATCCGAGCCGGCCGGCAAGCGTCCGTTGTTCATCGACGACTTTCGCTCCTTTCATCCGTCGAATTTCATCGAGTTCGTTGCCTGGCTAGGCAGTAAGCTCGGGTTCAGTGAGGACATTCCTTACCAGCCGGTCGGAGGGCTGAAGTGGATTCGAAACAAATTTGTAAATAAGGATTATGCCGCCCCGCTCGGATTCGGGCGCGCCCTGCGTACCGATTACGAGTGCTTCTTCGCGATGCAGAACCTGATGCTCGTCGGACAAGCATTGGGCGTTGGCGGTTGGATTCACGGCTCTGTTTTCCCGCCCTACATCTATCAGACTGATCCTTCGAAGAATTGGTATGGCCTGGGCTTTCGTATGCAGGAGCCGAAGAAATTGAAGCCGACTCCTCCGGTTCCCGCGTCGCAGCCCAATCCTGTCGGAATCGACGGGATACTCGAGGGCTTGTGTCCGCCCTACGTCAAGTCAATGGATGAAGCGGTCGATCGAGTGGTCGAATCCAAGTACGGCTCGCGGGGCAACTATGGAGACCAGTCCGTATTCTCGCTTCCCTATCGCAACCCGCGCAATGCGGAGGAGTACGTGCGCGAGGGAACGCAGTACACTCCGGATGCGATCGCTTACGGCAAGGACATTTGTAATTACATCTACGATACCTATGGCCGTTTCCCGGCGCACGTGGACACCTTCTATACCCCGGGCATGTGGCTGCAGTTTTCACATCTCGAGATGGAGTACTACGACAAGTTCTTCGACCCCAGACAGTACACCAGACAGGCAAAGCACGACGACCTGTGGCACGGCCGGGGACGCGCGGTTTCTGAAAGTGCTTGAGAGAACCGATAACAAGAGCCGGAACGCATAAGGAGAACACGGACTATGATTCGGGCGCTTCAAATCACGGCAATTGCAATCTCTGCCTTGTTCCTGGCCGCGGTGGTTGGGTTCATTGTGCTTGAGAAGACATGGGTAAGTCAGGAGCCGACGACTCCGGAAGGTTACTTCTTGTACGGGTCGACCGGCACTGAGCTGATGCCGCTGGAAGTCTTCCAGGTGCTGCCCGACCTTTTCCCCGACCAGTTCCAGCCCGCGGGCAAAGAAGCCGGAGACTGGATCGATCAGTTCGGCTTCATCCGGGGTCAGGAGGGTGTGAACGAAGGGTTGCCCCTGGGAATGAACGTAAGCCGCTATCGTCCTAAATCCGGAGCTCCTTCTCCAAGCTCGTTTGTCGGTTTCAACTGTGCTGCTTGTCACACGGCAAAGATTCGGCGATTTGCCGGTGACGAGGGTCTGACGGTTTACGGCATGGGCAATGCGACGATCGACCTGGTCGCATTCGGAGAGGCGGTTAAGACATCGTTGCTCGACGAGCAGCGGCTCACTCCCGACATCGTGGCTTCGGCGTACGAATCGAAGTTTCACAAGCGGATCGGCCCGCTCGACAAGTTTATGATCAGCCTATGGCTCAAGGGTGCGCGTGAGCAGTTGCGCGCGGAGTTGCCGCTGCGTGACTGGCCTCGCGGCGGGCCCGAGTTGAGAGATGCCAATCTTATGACCAGTGGCCCCGGACGGAACCAGCCGATGAAGGAGACGATGCGTTTTCTGATCGACCGCACTCCTTTTCCTGACGGCGGCTCGTCGCAGATTCCGAGCTTGTATCATCAGGAGCGTCGAGACTGGGCGCAATACGACGGGAGCGTTCGAGATCCGTTGACGCGCAACTCTCTTGCGGCTCTTGGGGTCGGCGCGTCTATATATAACCTGCGCAAGCCGGGGATTCTGCACACGCTGCAACAGACCTATGAGTATCTGAAGAAACTCGAAGGCCCGAAGTACAGCGAGGTCTTCCCGGATCGGCCGATCGACGCAACGCAAGCCGAGCGTGGGCGTAACGTCTACATGCAGCATTGCGGCGATTGCCACGGCTGGCCGTCGGCAAACGGCGAGTGGGTCAAGGGTAAGCGCCAGGGCGAGGTCGTTCCGCCCGAAGAAGTTGGCACCGATGATGCGCGTGTGACGTTTCGCTATTACAACGAATCCGCCGACCTCATCTACAATTTCTTTCCCGCCGGCCATCCTCTCAAGCCGCCACGGGAAGACCTGCGGGCCGGTCATGGCTACATCAACTCACCGATCGAATCGTCCTTTACACGCGCTCCGTATTTGCACAACGGCAGCATTGCAACGCTCGCGGAGCTGATAAACCTCAAGGAGCGCCGCGCTGTCCTCTATCGAGGAGCGAACGTCTACGACCCGGAAGACCTGGGCTTGATCATTCCCGACAAGCCGGACACGAAGAATTACTTTCGTTACGACACCCGCATTTATGGAAATGGAAACCGGGGCCACGATTATCCCTGGGCGTACAAAGGCCCGGGCTGGGATGAGAACGCGCTCAAGGATCTGATGGCGTTTCTCAAGACGCTGTAAAGCGGAGAGTCAGGAGAACTGTCATGAAAGCCGCCGAAACGACATCCTATCGAATCACTCTTACGGAATTCACAATTGCATTCGTCTCCTTTGGCTTGCTGTTGGGAGTTGCGCTGATGGCGGCCGAGACCAACATGGACGTTGGAATGTATCGCACAATTTATTCGTTTTGGGTCACGGCGGCTCTCGTGATTCCGGCGCTGTGTGCATTCGTTCTGCCTGGCGATTCACCTCGAATCCGAACCACCTGGCTGCTCTTCTGGACGTTTTCGTTCCTGGCCTATCTTGTTCACGCAAGCTATGCGGTCCTCTCGGTATATCACGGCAGCTTTCACGAATTTCTAGCGGGTCAGGGTGCGTTTCCGGCAATCAATAATGCAATCTTCACCTTGTGGTGGGCGCTGGATCTGGCGCTCGCGTGGTGGGTTCACTCCGGCGCGCGCTGGATTCGAATTGAGCGAGTGGCCGCGCACATCTACATCGGGTTGACCTTCGTCGCTTCGACGCTGTTTTTGAAGCATGGTTTTGTCAATGTGATTGGAATCGTTTTGACCGCCTCGGTAGTCATTTGCCTGATGATTAACTTTGACGCAAGGCGGAGCGTCAAACGCCGGGAGAGCGCGATGGCGGGTTGAGAATCTTTGACAAGCGGGCCGCGTGATAGCGTGTTGCCCGCGGAGCACACCTCTGCGTCCTCGGCGGTTGATCCCGAGCCACTGAGCAGGAAAAACCGCAGAGGACGCCGAGGACGCAGGGCCCAATACAGTACCGTTCGCTGGCTGTGCTTGACTCGTCTTTAGAGATGACATAAGCTCGCGCCGCCAGTAGGCAAGATCGCATTCGCGAGAATTCACTCCGCAAGCCCAATCGGGCAAATTGGATGGTTGTGATGACCGAAAACAATGGCCCAATGCTGAGTTCTTTTCCACCTTATTTCGGTGAAGGAAGAGCGATGGCTTTTCCTACCCTCGAGAGAATCGACTTCACCGCCGGCGACGGCAACGCATTACTGATGCACCATACGAGCGGAGGCACTCGCGGTCCGATTATCGTCACGCCCGGAACGGCAATGACCGCGTTGTCCTACTGCATCGACACGGTGCCTCAAAACCTGGTCGAGTTCCTTGTGGAAAAGGGATTCGATATCTGGCTGGTTGATTGGCGAACCAGTCCGTTGCTGGCGGCGCACAAGAAGCCTTATACCCTGGACGATGTCGCCCACTATGACTGGCCGGCCGCGGTAGCGGAGGTTCGCCGGCGCACCAACAGCGAACAGGTTTCGGTGCTCGCGCACTGTCTGTCATCGCCGTGTTTCATGCTCTCGCTGGTCCGTGGTTATATGGACAGCAAGCAGATCGAATCGTTTATCGCGAGCCAGGTAGCTCTTCACCTTCATATGACTCCGGTTGGAGCGCTGAAGTTGAAGACCCACATGGAAAAGCTACTGCCATCGCTCGAGATGATGCACCAGAAGCCCGCTGAAACGACCGGTAAGATGTCTGATTTCGCCGTCTCCTTCCTGTCGCACGTGCTTCCCAAGTCATATTCGTGTGATAACCCGGTGTGTTCCCGGCACAGCGCGACGTTCGGCGATCTCATTTTTCACTCGCGCGTGAATGCCCCGACTCACGCGCTGATGGGCGACCTCATCCCGGAGTGCCTGACCGCATTTCTGCAGGATGTCGCTGTCTGGGCGCGGAAGGAAAGCATATTGACGGACGAGGATCGCCGGCACCTCGATCGGCTGCAGCTTCCGATCAGTTTCATTTCAGGCGCCGAGAACCGGATGTTCGTTCCTCAGAGCACGGAACAAACATTCAATCTGCTTTGCGAAGCCAACGGGACCGAGAACTACCGGCGAACCGTCTACAAGGATTTCGGACACCTCGACTGCTACATCGGGGAGGGCGCCTCGACCACAATCTGGCCAGACCTGGCCGACGCGCTCGGGTAGGTTTAACGCAAAGACGCGAAGACGCAAGGTCGCAAGGCTTCCTGGTTATTTTTCAATATCGCGTCTTTGCGGCCTTGCGGCTTTGCGTTAGAAACAATTGTGTTGTGAACCTCTCAAAGGAGGACAAAGATGAGCGACGCGAAGTTGGGAATGATGTTCAGTGAAGTGATGAAGGGCGGATTCGCTCTCAACGAGACTGATCCCAAGTCAGGCGCGAAATCCGGCAAGCATCAACCTCTTGTGATGCACGGCACAATAACAATCGAAGACCTCGAAACATTCATCGCCGATCCGGATCACGTGGGCAGGCTTGACGTCAGGATGGACTGGTCGCCGTTTGGGAACGACATCCCTGCTCTTGGCGGAGTGTTCAACCTGTTCTCACCTACAGGCGACCCAAAGCTGAAACTCATGGTCTACGAGTGGCCCATCGAGCACGACGGGAAGTCTTATTACTTTGCCGGCCAGAAAGACGTGCAAGTGCACTCCGTATTCGACGTCTGGAAGGACACCACAACGCTCTACACGACTCTTCATGAAGGCGCCGACAAGACCGGCAACGTAGTTGGAGCGGGTATCCTGGAACTCTCTCCGAGAGAGCTGATGAGAATGACCGGGACCTTTACAGCCTTGAACGCTGATAGCATGGAAGAAAGCCTGCGGGCCACCACAATGTTCGGGCGCTTCTTCCTGGGAGAACTCTGGGACACTTACATCAAGAGAGTAGGAGCCTGACATGGCATTCGACGTAATCGTAATCGGAAGCGGCTTCGGCGGAGCGATCACCGGGTGCCGGCTTGCGGAGGCAGGTCTTAAGGTGCTGATTCTCGAGCGTGGACGCCGATGGGACAACACCACTTATCCGCGCGATCCTGAAGACGCCTGGGTCTGGAACCACCGCCGTCCCGAGCACGAGAACGGATGGGTCGATCTGCGGGTGTTCCCGAACATGGCGGTCGCCCAGGGCGCCGCAGTCGGCGGCGGCTCGCTGATCTATGCGAGCATCTCCGTAGAAGCGCCGAAGCGGGTCTTCGACAATGGCTGGCCGCAAGAGGTCACGTATTCGGAATTGAAGCCTCACTACGACACAGTGAAGAAGTTCATGAACGTTCAGAAGATGCCCGACAACCAGCGGAACGGGCGAACGAGGTTGATGAAGGAGGGCGCGGAGAAGCTCGGCTACGGTGACCGCTTCGAGATGCTCGATATGGCGGTTTCTTTCGATCCGGATCTGGTCTACGACCCGAACGATCTGCCGCCGGTCGGCAAGGAAAAAAGATTCGTCAACGCTCAGGGGGTCGAGCAGGGCTGCTGCATACACCTGGGCCGCTGCGACATCGGATGTGATGTATACGCCAAAAACACATTGGATAAGAACTACATTCCGTGGGCCGAGAAACACGGCGCCGAGGTGAGACCGCTTCACATCGTCACAAACATCGAGCCCGACTCTGGCGGCTATCGAGTCTCTTTCGACCGCATCGATCAATCGAGCAAGTCTCGTGTCGCGGGAAGCGAGAGGGCGCGCATCGTAATCGTCGCGGCGGGCTCGCTTGGCTCGACTGAATTATTGTTGCGATGCCGCGACGTTAACCGCAGCCTTCCAAAAATCAGCCAGTTTCTGGGTCACAACTGGAGCAGCAATGGCGACTTCCTGACGCCAGGACTGTACAAGGACTTCGACATCCACCCGGGCAAGGGTCCGACGATCTCGAGCGCAATAAACTTTCTGGACGGAGTAATCAACAATCAGAGTTTCTGGGTTGAAGACGGCGGCTTTCCGAATCTGGTAACCACGCTATTGAAAAAACACGGCGGCGGACTCAGCAAAGCCGCGTATGCCGCCTCGCTTATCAAACACATTGACGACTTGCTTTTGAAGTTTGATCCGTTCGGCAACGCGATGCCGTGGTTCGCGCAGGGAGTCGACGCCGGTGATGGCGTTTTCTCGATGAAGCGGCCTTGGTGGTTCTTCGGCGAGCGCAAGTTTCACCTGTCGTGGGACGTGACGAAGTCCAAGCCGATGTTCGACACGGTCATCGACACTCACAAGAAGCTGTCGCATGCGACGGGCGGCGAGCCGCTTGTTCCGCCTACGTGGACGCTCGCGAATTATCTTGTGACACCTCATCCGCTGGGCGGGTGCAATATGGGGAATACAGCTTCGACGGGTGTTGTAGATCACACGGGTCAGGTGTTTGGCTACGACAACCTATACGTAGCCGATGCCGCGATCATACCGACGCCGCTCGGAGTCAATCCTTCGCGCACCATCGGCGCGCTGGCAGAACGAATTGCCAAGATTATTGTAAAAGCTAAGCCTTAACGAGGCGGCCGGATGCCAGGGGCGCAATCAGAGACAATTTGCGAGCTTTGCGGTACTTTGCGAGCTTTGCGTTCAACGTATCTTTCTTTCTCGAGCGGATTCCTTGCGCAAAGCTCGCAAAGTACCGCAAAGCTCGCGGCGTCGGGTGGTTTCCGCCCATACAGGACTCCACCGAATTCTCTTCTGCTCCATCGTGCGGCAATCCGAGCATTCTTCGATCAGCGGAAACGATAGATCGCCAACCCCACCAACAGGATTAGCAATATGAGCGCCCCGATCTGCTGAGAGCGTGTGAAATTCATAACACTGGCCAAACGAAAAATGCGAAAGGGGAGCGTAGTCGTGCCATGACCTCGTCCCATTTCGCACTTTCTGTCGCGCTGGAATTGCTATCGATTCGCTACATGATTACACACGTAGTTGATCAACGTACGGATCGCCACTCCTGTCGGGCCCTTTGACATATAAGGCTTGCGGTCGTTCTCCCAGGCCGTGCCCGCTATATCCAGATGAACCCACGGCGTGTCTTCCGCGAACTCGCGCAAAAAATAAGCCGCCGTGATTGTGCCTGCGTTTCGACCCGACGAATTCTTGATATCGGCGATGTCGCTCTTGATCATCTCGCGGTAGTCCTTGTCCATCGGCAACTGCCAGAAGCGCTCGCCTACTTCGCGAGCCGCCCCGCGTATTTCATCCACAAACAACTGATCGTTCCCGAGTATCGCGACGTTGATTGTGCCAAGCGCGATCGAGACGGCCCCCGTCAGCGTCGCGAGATCGATGATCTTCGTAGCTCCCATCTTGCGCGCATAACTGATTGCATCCGCCAGAATCAAACGCCCCTCGGCGTCGGTGTTGATCACCTCGATTGTTTTGCCGCTCATCGCCCTCAAAACATCTCCGGGCTTGTAGGCACGCCCCGATGGCATGTTCTCGGTAGTCGGCATCACACCAATCACGTTCGCCCGGGGCTTGAGCTGAGCGATCGCGCGCATCGCAGCCAGCGTAGCCGCCGCCCCCGACATGTCGTACTTCATCTTTTCCATGCCCTCGGCCGGTTTGATTGAAATGCCGCCCGAATCGAAAGTGATTCCCTTCCCCACAATCGCGATTATGTTGCTGTCGTCTTCATTCCCCATGTGACGAAGGACAATCATCTTTGCCGGCTCATCCGATCCGCGAGCCACTCCCAGCAATGCTCCCATCCCCAGCTCTTTCATTCGCGCTTCGTCGAGCACATCGATGTCCAGCCCAAATCGCGTAGCGGTTTCTTTGGCGCGCTCGGCAAGTTCGGTCGGCGTCAATGTCGAGCTGGGTTCGTTCGAGAGCTCGCGCGCGAAGTTTACCGCTTCGCCGATGATTCGCCCGCGTTCGACACCCTGGGCAAGCGCGTCTTCTGAACCGGCGGCGGCCGCCAACAGAATCAGCTCGTCGATCCTGCGCTCCTCCTTGTTCTCGGTTTTATACATGTCCGGTTCGAACAGCCCAAGCAGCACTCCTTCGACCGCCGCCTGTGCGCTATTGCCGATTTCGAGTTGTGAGCGGCGTAGAATGGCCATCGAGCGCGCGCCCTTGCCGCGAAGAAACCTGGCCGCCGAGCCGGTCACTTTTCGAATCTTGTCCAGCGAGAAATCCTCGCGCTTGCCGGCGCCGACCAGCAGCAATCTCTCGGCTCGGATGTTGCCCGGACGATAAATGTAGACGGTATCGTTCTGCTTGCCGCGCATCTCGTCGGTCCCGAGCATTTCGCTGACGATTCCGCCCGTCCGCTCATCCAGCTCTTTGAGCGCGCCATCATCGGCCTTCTCGCCCTCGTAGATTGTAACGACCAACGCGTCTGCTTCGACGTCGTAGAACTTCGCGAACTCGGCTCTCACTTCCATTATTCTCTCCCTTTTGATTTCATCGTCGCGCGCGCTTCGCGGTCGGCTTCACGCCGCTTTTCCGTCTCGCGCTTGTCGTAAAGTTTCTTGCCTTTGGCGACGCCTATTTCAACCTTTATGCGTCCGCCCTTGAAATACATCTTCGTTGGAACAAGCGTCAGGCCCTTCTCCTGAACCTTCCCCGCGAGCTTGTCTATCTCGCCCCTGTGCAGCAGCAGTTTCCGCGCGCGTGTCGGCTCGTGATTCTCGCGATTGCCGTGACTGTAAGGACTGATGTGCACGTTCATGAGCCACGCTTCCGCCTTGCGAATCTGAGCGTAGCCGTCCTTCAGGTTGCAGCGCCCTTCGCGAATCGACTTCACTTCGGTGCCGGTGAGCGCGATACCGCATTCGTGAGTCTCGAGGATATGGTAGTTGTGGTAGGCCTCTCGATTACTCGCCACCACTTTGTCTGTAGACATGATAAAGATAGAGTGTGGGCTAAGATTTACCCAGTGAGCTCCCACTCCACGCGGTCAAGAATATATCTGATCGTTCAACACGGGCGCAATGCTGATGCATCCGTGGGGTGCGCGTCATGATTTTGCGCATACCCACCTCGTGAGGTGGGTCGGTGATGCTGCGGCCTCCAACAGATCAGATGTCCGTCAACGTCCGGCGTTTTGCAAATACCCACTTCGTGAGAAGTGGGTCGTTGATGTTGTAGCCTGCGTTGGGCGCCTTGGATTGTCGCGGGCCAGACAGGCAACATCACATACCAACTTCTCGCGAAGTGGGTATGCAGCACCAGACGCGCTTGGTTGTAGGCAGCAACATCAGGACACACCTCTGACACGAGGTGGGTATGCGCGAAATCTGACGCGCACCCCTGTTTGACCTGCCTTTTCAAACGTTATAACCTCTTCCTAGATCCGAGAATTCGCCGTGACCACTAGCGTTGTCAATTTGAAATTCATCAGTGAAAAGATTCCTCATCGTACATCCTCGCAGGTCAGTCATCTCGTAATCGGTGGTTAGCGCCAGGATCGTCCGACAAACTTCAGTTTGTCGCTGAGGTGGACCCGTCGAGAATACACGACAAACTAAAGTTTGTCGGACAGGAGAGATTCGGATGAGCCGAGCATCGATGACTGACAACACCACAAAGGACGCGAAGCTTGATGAGTTGTGCATAAACACGATTCGCACGCTTGCGATGGATGCAGTGCAGCAGGCCAACTCGGGCCACCCCGGGACGCCGATGGCGCTCGCGCCGACGGCTTATGTTTTATGGGACCGCTATCTCCGTCACAACCCGCGGAACCCAAAATGGCCGAATCGCGATCGGTTCGTGTTGTCAGCGGGGCACGCATCGATGCTGTTGTATTCGATGTTACATCTA
>Ga0134124_10002100_pt1 | contig 16027 bp, 12 predicted proteins | sample KB304_FD_96880 | JGI IMG/M metagenome (GOLD analysis project Ga0134124, IMG submission 96880) | Terrestrial soil microbial communities without Nitrogen fertilizer from Kellogg Biological Station, Michigan, USA - KB3-0-4 | ecosystem: Environmental > Terrestrial > Soil > Unclassified ...
CACGGTGACGGTTCCCTGCGAAATCAGACGGTACTTTCGAGCCGCAAGGAGCCGCCATGCCTGAAAAAACTTCCCGTGTCCGTGCAAAGCCCGATGGTTCCGCACCGGCCGCAATCGATGGGCAGACAGTAGAGAACGAGATACTGCTTGGTTTGCCGGCAAAGGAACGTGACGCGATATTTCCACAGCTCACTTTTATCGAACTTCGAACCCACGATGTGCTGCACGAACCCGGCGACGCCATCAAGTTTGGCTACTTCGTGAACAGCGGAATGGTTTCCATACTGACGGTGCTGGCCGAGGGGAAGAGCGTCGAAGTGGGGTTAACGGGCAAGGACGGTTTCGTCGGATTGCCCCTGACTGTGGGCTTCAGCAGCGGCCCAACTCAGGCCGTAGTCCAGATTGCAGGCGGCGCTTTCAGAATCGGTGTCCGTGGAATCGCGCAAGCCGTGCGTCAGTCTCCGGTTCTGGCCAACCGGTGGCAGCGCTACGTACAGACTCTCGCCATGCAAGGTACTCAGGTTGCGGCCTGCAACCGGCTGCACGAGGTGGATGAACGATTGGCGCGCTGGCTGCTCATGTGCCAGGACCACATCGGCTCCAACTTTGTGCCTTTGACCCAGGAATTTCTGGCCCACATGCTGGGTACCCGCCGGGCCAGTGTTACGGTCGCCGCCGGCATACTGCAGAAGGCTGGCCTGATCACGTATTCGCGCGGACACGTTAACATCGTGGACCGGGCCCGACTGGAAGGCGCCACCTGTGAGTGCTACGTCATCATGCGGCAGCAAGATAAAAGATGGCGGAGCGAACGGCCCGTCGAGTGAGTTTCAAATAGCGCCACTGTCCGGGGGGCGCCTCGCCCGCCGACGTTACTTTTGTCCAATTTTGTCTCAAAGCCCAGCCCGCGCTGGTAGGCTCTCGCTTACAATAGCGGGAATGCAGACCAGTGGACGGGGAACCAGGATGACCCGAGATTGGAAACAGTGGGAAGGCCAGATTGTGAATGGCACTTTCCCGTTGCGCCAATACTTGGGCGGCTCAGAACACAGCGCGGTGTTTCTCACCGAACGCCGGGGGCGTGATCCGCAAAGGGGCGCGATCAAACTCGTTCTGGCTGATCCGGCGACCGCCGGCGTCCAACTGTCACGCTGGGAAGCCACTGCAAAATTGTCCCATCCTCACTTGCTCCGGCTTTTCGAAACGGGAAGCTGCCAACTGGACAAGCAGGTCCTGCTCTACGTCGTGATGGAGTACGCCGAAGACAACCTGGCGCAGATTCTTCCTCACCGTGCGCTCGCACCGGAAGAAGTGCGCGATCTGCTGGAGCCAGCGCTGGACGCTCTCACCTTCATCCACGGCAAGTCGCTGGTCCACGGCCGGCTGAAGCCGTCGAATGTGATGGCCGCACAAGACCAGTTGAAAATTTCGAGCGACAGTCTGTTTCGCAGCGGCGATCCGGCGGGCAGGATCGGTCAGCCGACCGTATACGACGCGCCCGAGATTGCGAGCGGAGACGTCCTGCCGGCATCGGACGCCTGGTCGCTGGGCATGACAGTGATGGAAGCCCTCACCCAGCGGCTGCCCGCCGTTGAAGGTATGACGGAACCATTGCCGGAGACCGTGCCGGCGCCGTTCATGGGGATCGCACACTGCTGTCTGCGCCGTGATCCGCAACGCCGCTGTACGGTTTCGGACATTGCCAGGCGGCTGCAAGCAAGCTCGGCGACGCCGCAGCAGGCTTCGACGGTCAGAATACCCGCGGAGTCTGCCAAGTGGCGCTTCCTGCTTCCGCTTGCCATCGTGGTACTGGCGGCGGGAGCTCTTTTGATTGGACCCAAGCTGCTCAATCCGCGGCCAGACCTTCAGCCGGCGACTAAGGTCTCGTCTCCATCGCCGACATCGTCTGATGCCCACACCGCTCCTCCCAAGCAGGAAGCTGCACCGGCGGCGGTTGAATCCAAACCGTCCGCAAAAAAGAAGCGGAGTGAACCTCAAACTGCCAAAGCCGTCGCTCCGATATCCGCACCTTCTCCGGCTATGGCAACCACACCACCCGCCGCCGCAGGCTCAGATCACGGAAGAGTTCTACAGCAGGTTGAGCCCGTCGTCTCCAAGTCGGCGCGAAATACAATCTCCGGCACGATCAGGATTCGAGTGAAAGTAGAAGTGGATGCCGCGGGCAATGTTGAACGGGCGACGTTCATCACCGAGGGGCCAAGCAAATATTTTGCGCGCCAGGCGATGGAGGCGGCACAAAAGTGGAAGTTTGCTACCGCCCAAGTGAACGGCCAGCCGATTCCAAGTGCCTGGGTCCTGCATTTCGGCTTCAGGAGATCAGGGATCGAAATCAATTCCGAGCCGGCGAAGCCTTAGCGATTGGATGTTGCCCGCAGAAGCCGCTTCGGCGCCTTTCTCGTCCAGGCCGCTCGCAATGCAGCCTCCAGTATGTCCGGCGGCACCTTCGCCAGGAGCACGCGCGTGGATCCCTTCAGTCCCCATCCTCCGGAAACCGGCGAAAAAATCCTCGGCTCGTCCTCAACCATTCCCGCTTGCTGCTCCGGCGTAAGCAGCAACACAGCGTAACCTTCCGACTCAAGCGAGAGTGTGGCGAAGATTTTTCCGCCCACCCGGAAATCGGCGTTCCCGAAATGCGAGCCTTCGACTGCTTCGGGTAGGCTTAGAGCGATCCGTCGAAAACTCGCTGCGGTCAAGCATCTACCTCATCTAAATAATAGAAATCAGACAACTAAGCCGCGCTGACCTTATGAGGATACAAGCAGTTGTGCGCCAGAGCAGGTTGAAATTGGCTAATTCGCCAGGGCAGCCATGCAACTTTATTGATGCGTTCGATTCAAAACTTTCATCCAATGAATCCAGAAGCGGATTGACAGGCTCCGCGACGCTCTCTAGGATGAATGGGTTCATGTCAGATTCCTGCTTAACGCGCTGCCAGTGTTGTACTTGTTGTTGTATGCGTGTGTCCACTGGCGCCCGGGGGAAGCTGACCTAAGACTCATTTAGAAATCGGCAATCATACCCACCGCCAGTGCAAATCACTGGCGGTGGGTTTTTTTGTGGGCAAAAACATCTATGGTAAACGCAGTTACTGAAACGGCCGTTACAGAAACGAAGGTACAGCGGGTCGAGCGCCTGAAGCGCGAGAAAAATCCGTGGGACGGCCTCGATGACATCCGCAAGTTCGCACGCGAAGGCTTCGATTCCATCACGCCCGAATGGTTGGGCACCTACTTTCGCTGGTGGGGCGTCTACACCCAAGGCGACGGCGTAGGCGTAATCGGCGGCAAGAACGGAGAAGGGAAGGCGCTGCCGTTCTTCATGGTCCGCATTCGTATTCCCAACGGCCTGCTTCAATCTCACCAGCTTCGAACTATCGCCAACTTGACCGAGAAGTATGCTCGCGGAACCGCCGACCTGACGGTGCGGCAGAATATCCAGCTGCATTGGGTGACCATTCAAGATTTGCCCGAACTACTCGACGGATTGTGGCGCGCAGGTCTGACCACGATGGGCTCGTGCGGAGACGATACCCGCAACATCACCGGTTGCCCCCTCGCTGGCGTGGATGCCGACGAAATTTACGACGCTTCGTCCCTGGCGCTCGAAGCCAACCGCTTCTTCGTCGGCAACGGCGACTTCTACAACCTGCCGCGCAAGTTCAAAATCTGCATCACCGGATGCAACGTCTGGTGCGCCTATCCCGAAATCAACGACGTGGGCCTCACGGCAATTCGTCGCAGAAATTCCGAAGTTGGTTTTTCGCTGCGAATCGGCGGCGGCCTTTCGACCGATCCACATCTGGCGGTCCGGCTCAATGCTTTTGTGCAGCGGCACCAAGTGATTCCTGTTCTCAAGGGAGTCGCCGAAATTTTCCGCGAGAGCGAGAAGCTGCGCGAAAACCGGGAAAGGGCCAGGCTGAAGTTTTTGTTCCTGAAACACGGCTGGACCGTCGAGAGCTTTCAGGAAGAACTGGAGCGGCGCATCGGGTTTCATCTCGACCCGGCGGTCGAGGAAAAACCTCCTGCGGATATATATCGCGATCACGTTGGAATCCATTCCCAGAAGCAGGCGGGATATTCGTACGTTGGAGCCGCCGTGTTGCGGGGGAGAATCTCAGCTCAGCAGATGCGTGCTGCGGCCGACGCGGCGGATCGATATGGGGCAGGCGAGCTACGCACCACCAACATGCAGAACCTGCTGATCGTCAACGTACCCAATCGTAACGTGGAAGCCCTGGCGAGCGAACTCGAAGCCAACAAGATGCGGGTCGGCGGCTCGCCCTTCTGGCGCGGCGTGGTGGCCTGCAGCGGCTCGGAATTCTGCAAGATCGCGATTACCGAGACCAAGAGTTTCTCCCGCTGGCTGGTCGAAGAACTGGAAGAGCGGCTTCCGGGCTTCGAGCAGCACCTGAAATTGCATGTGACGGGATGTCCCAACAGCTGCGGCCAGCATTGGATCGCTGACATCGGTATCGAGGGCAAGAAGATCAAAGTAGATGGCCGCCAGCAGGATGCCTATTACTTCTGCGTCGGCGGTGCCGTCGGATTGCACCAGTCGGTGGCGCGTGCCATCGGTTATCGCTGCCTGGCCAGCGAAGTGCCAGACGCAATCGAGCGCCTGTTGCGCCGCTATCTAGATGAGAGATCTCCCGATGAAAACTTGCGCCACTATTTTGCTCGCCGCAGTGACGAAGAGTTGCGCGAGTGCCTGGCGGGAAAGTTCCTGGCAGCAGTCGAGCGCGATCCTTCGCCCGGAAAGGTGCCGCATGCGGTCGAGGGCTAGAAGAAATCCAAGCGCTTTAGGCTGGAGCAGCGCTTTAGCGCCGCATTCGAGGCTTTGTGGCTGGCGGCTTCAGCCGCTGAGGTTCGTGAGCGGTAACCGGAGGCTCGCGAAATGACTCTGTTTCCCATGTTCATGAAACTCGAAGGCCGCTCCTGCCTGGTAGTTGGCGCCGGCACCGTCGGCGAGCCCAAGATCAGCAGCCTGATCGAAGCTGGCGCATCGGTCCGCGTGGTCGCCCTTCACGCTACTGCCGCAGTCGCTGAGTGGGCAAGAAGCGAAGCAATTACCTGGGAAGCACGAAATTTCAACAGTACCGATCTCAACGGCACTTTCCTGGTAATCGCCGCCACGAACTCTCGCGACCTGAATGCCGCGATCTTCCGCGAAGCAGGGCAGCGGAACATTTTATGCAATGTGGTGGATGATCCCCAATTTTGCGACTTCTACTATCCCGCAGTCGTCCCGCGCGGAGATCTGCAGATCGCCATCTCGACCAACGGCCAGAGTCCCGCACTGGCCCAGAGGATCAGACGAGAACTCGAAATTCAGTTTGGCCCGGAATACGGCAAATGGTTGAAGGAATTGGGGCAGACAAGGCAGCAACTGTTCGCCAACAAAATCGAGCCCGAGCAGCGTCGTCGCCTGTTGCACGAACTGGCCAGTCGCGAGGCTTTCAAGAAATTACAGGCAGCGGAATTGAATACCGAAGACAGCAGTCTGGAGAAAACTTTCATGACCGGCAAGGTGTACCTGGTGGGAGCGGGTCCGGGCGATCCCGAATTGCTCACGCTCAAAGCGCTCAGGCTTCTGAAGTCAGCCGATGTCGTATTGCACGACGACCTCGTCAGCCCTGAGGTTCTCGCGTTCATTCCATCTTCCACCGAAGTCCAGAACGTCGGCAAGCGTTTCGGACAGAAGCGCATCGGCCAGTCGGAGATCCACGCGCTGATGGTGCAGAACGCGCTACTGGGCTTGCAGGTGGTTCGCCTGAAGAGCGGCGACCCGCTCATCTTCGGTCGCGCCGGAGAAGAGATGGAAGCTCTGCGCAATGCCGGAATCGAGTTTGAAATTGTTCCCGGTGTCACCGCGGCGTTCGGCGCTGCAGCCAACGCGAAAATTCCGCTAACGCATCGTCAAGTTTCTTCTGCTGTGGTGCTGGTGACAGGTCATCACGCCGCCACTGACGAATTTGCCGACTGGCCGGCGAAGATTCCCCACGATGCAACCGTGGTCGTCTATATGCCCGGCTACGACTATCGCAGCACAGCGCAGCAACTCTTGCGCGCTGGCGTGCCGGGCTCGACTCCATGCGCCATCGTATCGCAGGCCACGTCGTCCAACGAGCAGGTCCATGTGACGACCGTCGAAGATCTGCACACCTCGCCGCGACTGCCTTCGCCCACATTGCTGGTCGTCGGCGAAGTGCTGCGACTCGCCGAGCCTGTAGCGCTGAGTCAGCAGTTCGGTTGGCCGAGTGAGTTCGCTTCATCGGGTTCGACCTTGGCAGCGAGTCAGGAGCGTGCGGAGTGAGAGACCATGCAGAGTTAATACCCGCCGAAGCCGAACAGTGGCGGCCGGAAGAAGTATTGAGCTGGGCATTCACGACCTACGGAAAAGGTGTGGCCATCGCGTCGGGCTTCGGGGTCGAAGGAATGGTATTGCTCGACCTGGCCTCGCGGGTGCGTTCCGATTTTCGCGTCTTCACTCTGGATACCGAATTCCTGTTCCCTGAAACCTACGATCTGATGGACCGGGTCGAAAAACGCTACGGCATCAAGATCGAGAAAGTACTGAGCACCCTTACTCCAGAAGAGCAGGAGCGCGAATACGGCGCAGCGCTCTGGAGCCGCGATCCCGACAGGTGCTGCCGCTTGCGCAAAGTCGAACCGCTCCAGACGAAGCTGGCCGAGCTGCGCGCCTGGATCACTGCCATCCGCCGTGACCAGACGCCCGCGCGCGCCTCGGCCCGCAAGGTCGAGTGGGATGCCAAGTTTCAGTTGCTGAAGATCAACCCCATCGCCGACTGGACATCGCCGATGGTCTGGAGCTACGCGCTCAAGCACAAAATCCCCTACAACTCGCTGCATGACAAAAACTATCCCAGCATCGGATGCACCCACTGCACCCGTGCAGTCCGCCCGGGGGAGAGTGCTCGGGCGGGGCGCTGGTCCGGGTCTGACAAGGTCGAATGCGGACTGCACGTTGCAACCCCAGCGGCGATAGCCCCGCTGATAGAGATCAAACTAAAAAGCTCGTTCGGCTGTGAGGAAAGCTAGAAAAACCAAAAGCATAAACCACCAACGACACGAAGGACCGCGAAGGAGATCCGCTCTAAGCGCAATGTTTTCCTTCGTGTACCTTCGTGTCCTTGGTGTTAATGCTGTTGTTCTTCAGGGATTCACCCGCCCAAAAAATCCATCCGGCTCATCGAAATTCTCGATTGTACTTACGACCCGCAATGACGATACACAGTGTAAAGATGAGTCCGAGTCCCCTAACCACAGACCACGACGCCTGCGGTGTCGGCCTGGTCGCCAAAATCGGCGGTAGTGCTTCGCGCGAGATCGTTGACCGCGCGCTGGAGGCTCTGGTCCGGCTGGCGCATCGTGGAGGGGTGGACGCCGACGGACGAAGCGGTGACGGCGCCGGCTTGCTCACCCGCATCCCAGACAAATTGATTCGCAAACAGGCGCGTAAGGCGGGCATAAAGCTGCCCGCGGTCTACGGGCTCGGCATGGTCTTTTTGCCGCCCGGTCAGGCAGACGAAACGCGCAACGCCATTGAAGCGCAAGCCAAGCGAAACGGTCTGCAGTGCCTGGGTTGGCGGCCGGTCCCGACCAATCCGGAAGTTGCAGGTCCTCGGGCCCACGAGGCTCTGCCGGTCATCGAGCAATGTTTCTTCGCTCCGGAATCCGAAACCTCGAATCTGGAATTTTTGCTTTTCCATTTGCGCAAAGAAGCGGAAGCTGTCGTTCCCGGTGGCACGTATTTCTGTTCACTGTCCTGTCGGACTGTGGTCTACAAAGGGCTGCTAACTCCTTCTCAGCTCCCGGCGTTTTATGTCGACTTGCGCGACCGGGATTTTGAAACTCCCTTCGCCATCTTTCATCAGCGCTACTCCACCAATACCCAACCCAGCTGGTCAATGGCGCAACCCTTCCGCTTTGTTGCGCACAACGGCGAGATCAACACCATCAGCGCCAACCGACGCTGGATGCACGCCCGGGGGCCGGAGCTGCGTCAAGAGCTCGGCTTATCCCATCAGGTTCGATTGCTCGAGGACCGGGTCAGCGACTCAGCCAGTTTTGATAACGGCCTAGAACTTTCTCTGCGCCGCGGCTACAACCCGGGGGAAGCGATGCTCTCGATGGTGCCGCCTGCGTGGGAGCGTTCACCCGAGGCCGCGCCCGAGCTGCGCAACTTTCTCGAAGAACAAGCCCGCGTGCAGGAAGCGTGGGACGGCCCGGCGGCGCTAGTCTTCACCGACGGCTGCACCATCGGCGCGAAGCTGGACCGCAACGGTCTGCGTCCCCTGCGTTACACCCTGACCAGGGATGGTCTGCTGGTGGTCGGTTCCGAGGTGGGAATTGCCGATCTCCACGGCAAAGAGATCGCCGAACGGCAGCGCCTGGGGCCGGGAGAAGTTCTGCTGGTCAATCCCGAGAGCGGCGAGTTTGTCCGCCCCAAAGATTCGCTGCGCATGCGGGAGGGAATCCGGGTCATCTCCTCAGTGCCGGCTGTGCTGGTCGAGCCCACCGACAAACCGTTTTTGGATAGGACGCCCGATCCGAAGCCAACGATGGCTGCTTTGGGCTGGAGCGAGGACCAGTTCCGCCTGCTTTTCCAGCCGCTGGTGGAGCAAGGACAGGAAGCGGTCTGGAGCATGGGCGACGATGCGCCGCCCGCTTCGATGTCCACCTTCAAGCGTCCGCTGTGGGATTACTGCAAACAGCGCTTCGCGCAAGTCACGAATCCGCCCATTGACTCCCTGCGCGAAACGCATGTGATGTCACTGAAGGTATTTCTTGGCCGCGCGGCGATCAACTCTCCGCTGCTCGACGGCGGGCAATTGCAGTTGCTGAGAAAAGAATTGGGCACGACGGAGCGGATCGCCTTCACTTTCGTTGCCGAGGATGGAGTGGAAGCAGCGAAGGCTGCGCTCGCCCGCCTGCAGCAAGACGTAAAAACGGCTTCGGCCAAAGCTCCGGGACTCATTTTGCTGACGGATCGCGGCGTAGATCCCAAACGCGCCGCGCTACCGGCGCTGCTTGCCTTGGCTGCGGCTTGGAAGTCCATGGTTGAGGCGGGAGCGCAGCACATTCCGCTGGCGATCGAAAGCGGACAGGTCATCGACACTCATCACGTGGCCCTGCTGGTCGCCGCGGGTGCGAGTGCCGTGTTCCCGTATTTGGCGCTGGAGCAGGCGTCGCATATGAAGCCGGGCGGGGCAGCGGCCTATCGCGGGGCGGTGGAGAAGGGCCTGCGCAAAGTCATCGCGCGAATGGGGATCTCAACTATTTCCAGCTATCGCAACAGTCATCTGTTCGAGGTCATTGGTCTCGATGCCGATGTGTGCAGCCGATTTTTCGAAGATGCCAGCCACTCTTTGGCGGGCAAAGGCCTGGCCGAGCTTCTGCAGGATTTTCTCGATCGTCACGATTCGGTGTTCTCGATCACCTTCCCGACGATGACGATGACCACCCAGTTACAGGACCAAGGACTCTATCGCTTCCGCCATCAGGGAGAGCAGCACGCAGTTTCGCCTGAGTTGGTACGACGAATGCATCGCTACATCAAGTTTCCCACCGAGGAAAATCATCGCGCCTTCAAGGAACTCGGCCAGCAGAGGGAACCAGTCGCGGTCCGAGACCTGATGGAGATTGCCCCGGGCAAGCCGCTGCCGCTCGATGAAGTTGAAACCGACACTGCCATCCTGGGCCGCTTCAGCACGCAGGCCATGTCGCTGGGAGCAATTTCGCCGGAGACCCACATCACTCTTGCCATCGCCATGAACCGTCTCGGCGGACGCAGCAACACGGGCGAGGGCGGGGAAGATCCCGGCGCCTACGGCCCCGGCCGCGAGGACAACAACCGGGTCAAACAAGTGGCCTCGGCGCGTTTCGGAGTCACTGCGGAATATCTGGTGCACGCCGACGAACTGGAAATCAAGATCGCGCAAGGTGCGAAGCCCGGCGAAGGCGGCCAACTGCCGGCGAGCAAAGTTTCTGTCTACATCGCGCGATTGCGGCACGCCGTGCCCGGGATGATGTTGATTTCTCCGCCGCCGCATCATGACATCTACAGCATTGAGGACCTGGCACAGCTGATCTACGATCTGCGGGCCATCAATCCGCACGCGCGCATCGGAGTGAAGCTGGTTGCGAGCGCCGGCGTGGGAATTATCGCCACGGGCGTGGCCAAGGCCGGAGCTGACGTCATCACCATCAGCGGCCACGATGGCGGCACGGGCGCGTCGCCGATTACTTCCATCAAGAACACCGGCCTGCCCTGGGAAGTGGGCTTGCGGGATGCTCACGATGCCCTGGTGAAAACCGGGCTGCGGGGTCGCGTGCGCCTGCGCGTGGATGGCGGATTCAAGTTCGCTCGCGATGTCATCATCGGTGGGCTTCTAGGGGCGGACGAATTTGGTTTTGGCACGGCGTCGCTGCTGGCGCTGGGATGCGTCATGGCCCGGCAATGCCACCTCAACACTTGTCCGGTCGGCATCGCCACTCAGGATGAAAAACTGCGCACTCGGTTCACCGGGAAGCCGGAGATGGTTGAAACGTACTTCCGGGCTGTCGCCGCCGATGTTCGAGAACTGTTGGCGGCGATGGGCGCGCATTCAATAGGTGACATCGTAGGACAGGCCCAACGTCTGCGGCCCAGGAATGCGTCCGCGGCACGCGCGCTCGGCGGGTTGCTGGACCCGATTGTCACTTCCTGCCTCCCGGCTTCGGTTAAGGAAGACTCGAGCAGTCTCTATCGCGAGTTGAATCTTACCCTCGGTCGCACGATTAATGACTCTGACACTCGAGCGGCACGACGACGTCGTTTCCGCATCACCAACTCTGACCGTTCCATCGGCGCGCATTTGAGCGGAGAGATGTTGCGCCGGCCGGGACCCCAAACTGATGCGCCCGCCAAATATGAATTTGTCGGCAGCGCGGGACAGACGTTCGGTGGATTTCTGACCAAGGGATTGAATTTCCGGCTGGTTGGCGAGGCCAACGACTACGTCGGCAAGAGTTTGTCCGGCGGCGCGATTGCGATCACCGGCGGGGAGGAAGCCTCGTTGCGTGGCGACGTGCTTGCGGGCAACACCCTGCTGTACGGCGCGACTAGCGGCGAACTCTACATCGCGGGCCGGGTAGGCGAAAGATTTGCGGTCCGCAATAGCGGTGCGCTCGCCGTGGTCGAAGGCGTTGGCCAGCACGGCTGCGAATATATGACCGCCGGCGTCGCCGTGATTCTGGGTCCGGCCGGGATGAACTTTGGCGCGGGCATGACTGGCGGACTGGCCTACGCCTTGCGTGATTCCATCGGAGGCTATGGATACAACCAGCAGTCGGTCCGGCTGGCCCCTGTTGAAGTTCGGGAAGAACTGTGGTTGCGCCGCGTACTGCGCAAGCATGTGCGCCTCACCGGCAGCCCGCGTGCTGCGAGTCTGTTGAGTGCCGATACTCCTCTACCGTTTCTGCGCGTGGAGCCGCTCGTCCTGCCATGTTCGGTGGCGGATACCTGGGCCCCGATTCTTATCAGGTTTAAGCGGCAGTCGGGTTCGGTGCAGGCGCCGACCGGGGTGTACGTTCCTCATTCAACGGATCCGCGTGCCATCGCAGTGGTGTAAAGCACCCACAAACCGCTGTCATCCTAAGGGAAGGCCCCCGACGAAGGATCTGTGCATTTGCCGGCGATGACACCTCCGAAGGCAGCCACTTTTCTTGCGATGCATACGCCAATGCCACTTCACCCGGAATACATGGGTCCTTCGATTGCTTTCGTCCGGCTTCGCCGAACGCAAGACTGCGCTTGTCAGCTCTAATCTTCGAGTCACGCAACCCCAGCCTTTGTCATTCCGTGTTTATCGAACGAACGAGGAATCTGCGCGGAATGACAATTCTTTGGGAGTTTTCAAGTTACACAACTGCAAGATTTCTGAATCCCTTCCTTTCTCCGCTATAATCTTCCCCTACTCATGGACTTTGATCAGCTAGTTACTTTCCTGGAAGTGGCCAAGCTGGGAAGCTTCTCCCGCGCCGGCCAAAAAGTCTTTCGCTCGCAGTCCGCCGTCAGCGCCCAGATCCGTCAGCTTGAGCAGGAGTACGGAGACCGCCTGCTCGATCGTTCCGGCAAAGATGTGACCCTCACGCCCGCCGGCAGGGTTCTATTCGCCTATGCCGAGCGTCTGCTGCAGATGCGGGACGAATCCCTGCTCGCCGTCGCCGATCAGGGCACCAGTCCGCGTGGCACGCTGGTCATCGGCGCAAACGAAGCCACTTGTCTATACGTGCTGCCTGATGTCTTCGCCAAGTACTGTCATCTCTATCCCGGCGTGCAGATCAGCATTTATCGCAACTTCAGCTACAAGATTGTCGAGAAGCTGGAGAACGGAACTATCGATGTCGGTATCGTGACCTTGCCGGTTAAGTCGGCTAGCCTGAAGACCCACTCTATTTTTCGGGATCAGCTGATGCTGATGGTCAGTCCGCAGAACGCGCTGGCTAAACTCGACGTAGTGCCGGTGAGCGAAGTTGCCAAACAAGCCTTATTGCTGCCAAAGACCGGTTACAGCCGCCGGGTCATGGACAAACTGTTCCGGCCTTATGCGTCGCATCTTCAAATCCGGATGGAACTACCCAGCGTGGGCATGATCAAAAGCTTTGTGGCGGCCGGGCTGGGGGTTTCGCTGATCAGCTCCAGCTTCGCCAAAGACCAGGTGCTTGCGGGACGCGTCAAACTGATTCCCATCCGCGATCAGGAACTGTGGCGGGAACTGGGGATCGCCTACCGCCGCGACCGCACCCACACTCGCGCCACGACCACCTTCATCAGTACTGTCCGGCAGTTGGCTACCGCTTCCAAGTAAGCTCTTAGGCGGCTTGTCACTTCTCAAAAGGGGTCCGGAAGGCTGATCGAATTTGTCGATGCAGGACATCGAAATTTCAGATTTCCTTTTTCCAACAGAAAATTGCTAATCTCCAGCAGAAGCCTCAGAAGCTTTGATCGCGCTCACTCGCGGTCATCAACGAGACTTGAACCCAGCTGAGGGGGTGCGGTATGAGCGAACTGGAAAGCGGATTAAACAAAATCTTGGAAGAGCATCAGCATGAGAGCGGACTCCATGTCATCGGAGGCAGGCGCAGACTGGTTGATCGGCTGATGCAATTCTTTGAAGAATTCAAACCGGAACAACCGGACCCGAGACTGGGCCGCGAACAGCACAACTAAGATCAGGCTCGAATACAACCATGAGAGCAATTTCCCTGAAGGCCAAGGCTAAGCGAATTACATCGATGAGCATTACATCGACACGAATTCGCGTGTCTTCTGGGGGAGGGCGCCTGGTGAGCTGAGAAATACAGAGCTTTAAGGGCTGCAAAAACCCACCGCCAGAAGCAACTGGCCGGTGGGTTTTTATTTGCCCTCAACCCACATCAACCAGCAAGACTACACAAGGGAGACCAGATGAACGACCTGTTCGAAGCAAGTAGTGAAGCACCGCAAGGGCCGCGGGATAACGTCGTGATGAAGTTCGGCGGCACTTCAGTGGAGGACGCCGCCGCGATTCGACGCCTCTGCCGGTTGGTGGAACGCCCCTCATCTCTCCGCCCCGTGGTGGTGGTCAGCGCTCTGTCCAAGGTCACCGACCAGTTGATGAATGCGGGATGGGCAGCGGCGGCAGGGAACCTCGAACCCGCTCGGGAAATTCTGCAAGTTCTCCGTCAGCGCCACGAAACGGTTGCGAGCGGACTGGCGAAGGGCGATGAGCGCCGCCGTCTGACTCGTACGTTCGCGGCTGAATTCAAGGCCGCGGACAAGATGCTAGCCGCCATCGCAGCCGAGAAGGCGCTGGCGCCATGTTCCCAGGACAGGCTCTTGGGCGTCGGCGAATCCCTTTCATCGCGGCTGGTGCGATCCGCATTGCAGTCCTCCGGAGTGGATGCAGTTCTGGTGGATGCGCGCGAGTGCATCATCACCGACGCTGCCCATACCCGCGCCACTCCTCTATGGGAAGAAACCAATGCACGCCTGCAAGCCGTGCTGTGGCCGCTGTTGGAATCGAGACGAGTCCCGGTGATGGGCGGATTCATCGGTGCGACCCGCGATGGCATTCCTACCACGCTCGGTCGTGGCGGTTCTGATTTCAGCGCCGCGATCGTGGGCGCAGGTGTGCACGCCGAGCGGATTGAGATCTGGACTGACGTCGACGGCATCATGACGACGGACCCGAATCTCTGTTCCGACGCCCGCCGCGTCCCACGTATGAGCTTCGACGAAGCGGCCGAACTGGCTTACTTCGGCGCGAAAGTGTTGCATCCGGCGACGCTGGTGCCGGCGATGCGCAGCAATATTCCGGTATGGGTCCTCAATTCCCGTAATCCAGAGTGCGCCGGGACCGAAATCGTTGCCCACGGTGAAGGCGACGGAGTGAAGGCCATCACTGCGAAGCGCGGCGTGGCCATCGTAGATATCGAACCGGTTCGCTGGTGTTCGCCCGAACTGTTGCGTGAGGTCTTTGACGTGTTCGAACGCCATCAGCACAGCCTGGATCTGCTGTCCGCTTCACGCGGCAGCCTAGCGCTGCTGGTGAGTTCCGTGTCGGCGCTGCCGGCAATCGCGAACGAACTGAAAGGGATGGCCAATGTCCGCTGGGAAAACCACAAAGCCCTGGTCTGCCTTGTAGGCGAACAAGTGCGCCGCCGTCCGGAACTCGCCGGCCAGGCATTTCGCGCCATCGGCGACATTGACGTCCGCATGATCTGCCAGGGGGCCTCGGAGCGAAACATCAGCTTCCTGGTAGACGAATCACGCGCCGTGGAGGCGGTAGAACGCCTGCACGGGGCATTTTTTGCGAAGTCGCAACCGGCGATTGACCTGGATGCCTCACTGGCCATGTGCCAGGCCGAAGTTGGGTGGCACGGAGCCGATTGATGTAGGCGCGAGCGCCCTCGCTCCGTGCGGACTGTCCCCCGCATTCTGTGGTGTTTCCAAACCCGGTACGAGCCGAAGTCCGTGCCCACTTTTTCGATTGCCCGTATCGAAATTTCTACTTGACACCCACCGCATACCCATTATCATGAATGAATAATTATTCAACATGATGAATAGTCATTCATGAGCAAGCCGCTGCGACAAAAGGTGATCCTGGAAGTGCTGGACCAAGGATCTGTAAGCAGCCAGGAAGACCTACAGCGAGCGCTTGGAAAGCGTGGAGTGAGAGTAGGACAGGCAACGCTGTCGCGCGATATTCACGAGCTCGGCCTGATCAAAACCGGAGCAGGGTACGTGCTGCCGGGCGAGGCGGAGCCGGCCTTACCGCCGGTGTCGCGGCTGGTTAGAGAGTTTGTGTTGGAAGTAAAGGCGGCGCAAAACCTGCTGGTCATTAAGACGACCGTAGGCAGCGCGCAGCCCGTGGCCGCCGCACTCGACGGCCAGGATTGGGAGGAAGCCATCGGAACCATCGCAGGTGACGACACGATATTGATGGTCTGTTCTGACAACCGCAGTGCCAAAGTGCTGGCTGCCCGCATTCAGGAGATGCTCGCCTGATGGCGTCCAAGCTCAAAACCGCAATCCTGGGTGCGACCGGATACTCCGGCTTCGAACTGGCCCGCATTCTTCTGCGCCACCCCGGCGTAGAAACTCCGGCAATGCTTCAGCGTTCTGGCGAATCGGCCGGGGAAGTCAATCTCGCCGACATGTATCCCGCCATCTCCGGCAACGGAGGATACCCGCTGCAACCGTGGTCGTGGGCGGAACTGAAACGCCGCGAGATCGAACTGCTTTTTCTGGCCACTCCTCACGAAGTCTCGCGCGCCATCGTGCCGGAAGCGATTGCCCACGGCATGCGCGTGCTTGACCTGAGCGGCGCGTGGCGCTTGCGAGAAGCTCAAAACCGCGCCGTTTATGCCTTTCACGACGAGAACGCTGTCACCGCGGCCGACCTCATGGAGAAAGCGGTGTACGGCCTCCCCGAGTTAAACGGTGACCGGTTGCCCGG
>Ga0134124_10002101_pt1 | contig 16027 bp, 11 predicted proteins | sample KB304_FD_96880 | JGI IMG/M metagenome (GOLD analysis project Ga0134124, IMG submission 96880) | Terrestrial soil microbial communities without Nitrogen fertilizer from Kellogg Biological Station, Michigan, USA - KB3-0-4 | ecosystem: Environmental > Terrestrial > Soil > Unclassified ...
AAGCATGTTATTTAATACGATACCCCGCGTAAAATCTTACCAGTCCTTGCATAAAACTTTTATTATAAAAGGATGTTAATTAGTAGATTTAGAGTATAGTTTTATTATTATAATTTAAATAGTTTTATTTAATAATTGTTTATAATTAAAAGGTTGTTCTACTTCTTTTTTAATCATTAGAATATGGACTTCATACAGGTGTTGCATGGCTGTCTTCAGTCCGTATTGTGAAAAGTGAGGTTAAATCCGCTAACGGACGCAATCCCTGTTGTTAATTTATACTTAACAATTTATGAATTCGATAAGATATCATTTGGGGCTAAGACAAGCCGTTATGGCCCTTATGGACTGGGCTATCGACGTGCCACAATAACTTTGACAAAGTGATGCAAAACTTTTCTTAATTCCATAAAAGGAATTTTCATTTTTAATAAAGTGAAATAAAGAAATAAAGGAAGAGCTAATCATTAAATAAAGTTATATTATATTATTAGTACAGATTGTCACCTGAAATTCGGTGGCATGAAGCAGGAATTTCGAGTAATCGTTGATCACTAGGCGCAACGGTGAAGTATTGATCCGTGATGAACTAACTGTCTGTCGCTGGGAAGAAGCTTATTTTGGTGGAAAATGGGGAAAAATCTTAGTTTTATATTAAAAAAGCTTAAATATTAAATATTAATGTTTTAAAGTAGTTTTCATATTAACTAAAATGAAACTTATTTAAGCCATTTGAGTAACATCTCAAAAGTCATAGCAAGGTAGTTGTACTGGAAGGTGCAGCTGGATAATGAAACATAAAATAACCCCCTTTTCCGCAAGGTAATAATATTAAATGAAAAATTTGATTGTCTGAATTGAATTTGAATTACAAAATAACAAAAAAATAAATTTAAAGGGGTTAGCTGAGTGGTTTAGCAGTAAATTTACACTTTACGGACAGGGTTTCGATTACTCTACTCCTTATTTTAAATTATAAACAATGGGTTTAATAACTTTTCATTTTTATAATAAAGATAAATTTATCTTTAAATAGTTAATTTTAAATTAAAGAAAAGATAAAAAATGTCAATATATTATATGTTGAATTATATTCAGCGAGTATGCCGAAATGGTAGCCGGGTGAATCTTAGGAATTCATGATTATTTTGATTGTAAGAGTTCAAGTCTCTTTACTCGTATTTGTCACAAAACCTAAAAGGTAACACAATAAAGTGTTAAAACAAAATTTGTAAATTATGTAAACGTATTTGTAATAGATAAATTTATTTTTTTATTTACATTTAAGACAACCAAATAAATAGAAGAAGTAAAAATAATTAAAAAATGGTTTTAATTTATGAACATCCTTAGCTGAATTGGTACAGCGTTTGCCTTCGAAGCAACTGTTTATTGGTTCGACTCCAATAGGATGTCTCAAATAAATATTCTGATACTCTCGAAGGAGCTTGTGGTTAAAAGAAAAATATAAATAATAAGAGCGTAGTATTAATTGGTTAGTATGGCGATCTCCAAAATCATCGGTAGGTGTTCGAATCACCTCGCTCTTGAATATAACAATTAAAAGACCACATTTTGAGACTTTAATATAATAGTCTCATTTATTATTTATTAAACGTTTCATTAATACACTTAAATTATGAATTAAAAGAAATAATGAAACAAATCAAAGTAAGTATAGTAAAAGTTTACTTTAAAAAACAGGGCCCTTAGCTTAATTGGTAGAGTACCTAATTGTCAATTAGGATTGTCCCAGTTCGAATCTGGAAGGGCTCGTGTAAAAAGAATATTAATAAAGAACAAAAAATTATAAAAGGATAGTTGTCATTTTAAATATGCACGCGAGTATAGTTAAGTTGGTATAGCCTCTACCTTCCAAGTAGATATCATCAGTTCGAATCTGATTACTCGTAAAAAACATCACTATCTAAATTATTTTTTTTTTAATTATTATAAATTTAGATATTTCTATTCATATACCTTGAAAATAACACCTATATTTTCATTTAAAAGAAAACTAGTTTTAAGCTTAAAATTATGTGACTCTGGGTATATGAAATGTATAAAAAAGGGGTTTTAAAATATATAAGGAAATATTATTTTAACAGAAAAGAAAAGATGTTTAAAATTTAAAATATTTTTCACAAGATTCCATTTCGTTATATTGTTCTTTAGATAAGATTTTATATTTAAATTCAATTTCTCTAATAAATACTTCATGATTTCCACATAATTCTTTTTGTATTATAAATTCTTCATCAATAAAATCTAGGAAATCGCCTACGCTATTTCCTCTTAATTTAATAACAATAACGTTATCTATATGATAATATTGGAATAAACTTTCTTTTACAATATTTGAAGGATCAATATGTGATTCTCCTCTGAATTGCCAATCAATATGACGTTTAATAGAGATTTCTAATTGGATATATCTAATTTTCCAATATAATGATTTTCTAAAATCGAGAAAATGAGCTTTTAATAACTCCGGAGAGTATGTAGTACCATAAGGTAATGTGTAAGAGATAAATTTCATAATAAGTTTTAGTTTTTAAAGTTTAAAGAATCAGATTGAAGTGTGAATTAAGAATATTTATCATTTTAAAGTTTGATATTTTAATAATCTTAATATTATAATTTGTAATACAAATCAATTTTTAACCCTCTTCTTTTTTAAATATAAAATGATCTATAAAATATATATTTGACTTTATAAATTATGATTACTTAAAATAAAAGTAGTAGAATTTTCTACAAATTTCGTTAGCCTAATTACAGGTTATTTTAAATAATATAAACTAAAAATGATACCACGAAGACCTATATTCACAATTTTAAGTCTTTTAACAAGAAATGTTTTAAGATTTACCGGCTTAAATAGAAATATGTGCATCATTGTTGTAAATTCTATATTTAATTTATGTAGTCAAATATATGAAAAATATGGTTTTATAACAACTACTCAAACAATATTTACTTTAATTTCATTACTTTATCGAAGAGAACCTATTACATCTAATTCATTAAATAGACAATTATTGAATACTCATCCTGATTTAAAACAAATGATTTTACAATATGCAAGTAGTAATTGGGTAGATATGCTACAAATTAGAAAAAGAGTATTTTTTACATTATTTAGTGTATTAAGTACTACAATATTTGCATTAATTAGACCGATGTATTTTATAAGATTTACATTTGGTGTTATTTTAAGTTCATTAGGAATCTTATGGCATGAAACTTTAAGTAGTTATGATTACTTAAAGAAAGGTGCTATTTATGTCATTCACTTATTAGATATTTATGGATTTCATTTACCTATTCCCTCATTACAAGATATTATGGATAATCACGAAAACCATTCTTCTATATATACTGTCATAGGTGTGTTATTATTAGGATCCTTAGGTATAGCTCTAAGTATTATTTTATTAGAATATTATATTCCTCCTATTAATGAACCAATACCTTTAACTTATTTAGAAAGGTTATATCCATTCTTACATTTAGATTCAATACTATCTTATTGGGAAGGCTTTAATATTGGAATGTATAGTCAAGTACCTGGACTTTACGATCATTTCTTAACTCCAATTAAAAACTATTTATTAAATCCTATCTGGAATTATGGTATTGTAAATCCTTTAACTTATTCATATGATTACTTTTTTCATCCATTAGCGGATGGTATTAGAAAATTTTATGATTACTTCTTTTCCAGTAGTGGAGATAAATATCATAGATGAAGAGTAAAAGTAAAAATTCGTTTATTAATTAAAATTTATATTTATTTAAATTAACCCCTTTTCTTCAGACCTTCGGGTGTTAAGTCTTTGCTACGAAGGTTTCCATTAAGACACGATATTTACTTTTTATTGTAAATAGTTTACTTTAAATATTGTTCTCTTTATTTTTAATAAAAGAGAATTTATAATTCATAATATAAATTATATTTAACAAATAATCATAGAACAATAATATTGGAAACGACCTTCTTTTTGAGTTAAAATAATTTAGCGATATGGTGTAATGGTTGCACACTAGCCTCATGAGCTATTAGTTTGAGTTCAAATCTTAATGTCGCTATTAAACCAATAAAAAGAAAAAATGAAGTATAATTTAAATATTAAGGTCTTTTAGTATAAAGGTTGTACAGCTACCCTTCAAGTAGTTAGTATCAGTTCAATTCTGATAAAGACTAATATAGATTTTATTTTTCCTTCTCTTTAAAAGGTATAATATTTAGGAATAGTTTTCACTGGTAAGATAAGACGATTGCTAATTGTTCGGGTAAACCCCTTAGGTGTTCGATTCACCTCTATTCCGTTAATTAATGAACTAAATTAGATAAATAAATATATTTTACTATTGAGTGTAAATTGTATTATCTAAAAGGTCAGGATCTCTATCTAGCTTTAAAAGGATGGATAGTAGATAATTTATTTAAGGATTGAGTGACAACAAGAATATAATGAAAAGATGAATGATTAGGTGGTTATTTTCTACTAATGCTAAGGATATTGGTACACTTTATCTAATATTTGCTGTGTTTGCAGGAATGATTGGTACAGCTTTTTCAGTTATAATAAGACTAGAATTAGCTGCTCCAGGTGTACAATTTTTACAAGGGGACCATCAATTATTTAATGTAGTAATAACTGCACACGCATTTATTATGATTTTCTTTATGGTAATGCCTGCATTAGTGGGAGGTTTTGGTAATTATTTATTACCAGTTCAAATAGGGGCACCAGATATGGCATTCCCTCGATTGAACAATATATCATTCTGGTTATTACCTCCTTCATTAATTTTATTATTATTAAGTTCATTAGTAGAAGATGGTGCTGGTACAGGATGGACAGTTTATCCTCCATTAGCTGGAATACAGTCTCATTCTGGAGGTAGTGTTGATTTAGCTATTTTTAGTCTTCACCTTGCTGGTGTATCTTCATTATTAGGTGCAATTAACTTTATTACTACAGTATTAAATATGAGAGCTCCTGGTATGTCTTTACATAAATTACCTTTATTTGTATGGTCAATTTTCGTAACAGCTATTTTATTATTACTTTCTTTACCTGTATTAGCTGGTGCTATCACTATGTTATTAACAGATAGAAACTTTAATACAAGCTTTTATGATCCAGCAGGAGGAGGTGATCCTGTATTATATCAACACTTATTCTGGTTCTTCGGACATCCTGAAGTATATATTTTAATTATACCAGGTTTTGGTATAGTAAGTCATGTAATATCAACATTCTCAGGTAAACCAATTTTTGGTTATATTGGTATGGTATATGCTATGTTCTCTATTGGTATCTTAGGGTTTATTGTATGGAGTCACCATATGTTCGCTGTAGGACTTGATGTTGATACTAGAGCTTATTTCACAGCAGCTACTATGGTAATTGCCGTACCTACTGGTATTAAAATATTCTCATGGATGGCTACTTGCTATGGAGGTAGTCTAAGATATACAACACCATTACTATTCGTGTTAGGTTTCTTAGCTTTATTCACAATTGGTGGATTAACAGGAGTAATATTAGCTAATGCTAGTCTAGATGTTGCAATGCATGATACTTATTATGTAGTAGCTCATTTTCATTACGTATTATCAATGGGTGCTGTATTTGCTTTATTTGCTGGTTTCTATTTCTGGGCTCCTAAAATTATAGGTAAAACTTATAATGATTTATTAGGAAAAATTCATTTCTGGACATTGTTTATAGGGGTTAATTTAACATTCTTCCCTCAACATTTCTTAGGATTAGCGGGTATGCCGCGAAGAATCCCAGATTACCCTGATGCTTTCAGTATTTGGAATGCTGTTTCAAGTTTTGGTTCAATCGTTTCAGTAGTGGCTACAATTCTATTTGGATATATAGTTTATGATTTATTTGTAAATGGTAAAGAAGTAAACAATAATCCTTGGGCTGTACCATCATACTTTACTTCAATTAATCAATTTAAAAACGAAACACAAGCAACAAATTCAATAGAATGGGCATTAGCTAGTCCCGTACCATTCCATGCATTTAATATGCTACCTCTTCAATCTTAAGTAACTTTCATTTTTAAAATTTAAGTTTATTTATTTTTATATTTTTTATGTATTATAACCCCCACTCTCTTTTTATTTGATTATTTATTTTAAATAAACTTTATTTTCTTAAATTAGATAAGTCAAATATTCAATATTTAACACCGGCACCCTAAGGAATATTACAAATACAAATTATGAATCTGTCATTATTATTATTTTTAATAGGGATACTAGGTTTTATCCTAAATAGAAAAAATATTATCTTAATGATCATTGCAATAGAAATAATGTTACTTGCTGTTACTCTGTTATTATTAATATCTAGTTTTAGTTTTGATGATAATTTAGGACAAACTTTTAGCATTTATATAATTGCTATAGCAGGAGCAGAATCAGTAATTGGATTAAGTATTCTTGTAGCTTATTATCGATTAAGAGGAAATATTTCACTTAGAACATAATGTATCTTTCAATTTTAATTTTACCCTTTCTAGGATCATTAGTATCAGGTCTAATGGGAAGAAAAATAGGAGTCAGTGGTGCACACTGGGTTACTTGTACTTGTTTAATTTTAGCCTCTATTTTAGCAACATTTTCTTTTTATGAAGTAGGAATATGTGGTTCACCAGTATCTATTTATTTATTTAGTTGGATAGACTCAGAATTTATGTCTATATCTTGGGAATTCTTATTTGATCAGTTAACTGTATCTATGTTTATTCCTGTATTGTATATTTCTTCTGTTATCCATATTTATTCAATAGATTATTTATCAAGTGATCCTCATAATCAACGATTCTTTTCATATTTATCTTTGTTTACCTTTTTTATGTTATTATTAGCATCAGGTGCTAACTATTTTGTAATGTTTGTTGGTTGGGAAGGTATTGGAATAGTTTCTTATTTATTAATTAACTTCTACTTTACTAGAATTCAATCAAATAAAGCAGCAATTTTAGCTTTAACTATGAATAGAGTAGGTGATATGGGATTAAGTATAGGATTCTTTGTATTATTTGCAGTGTTTGGTTCATTAGATTATTCAACTATATTTAGTTTAGTGCCTTTTATTAATGAAACTGCTATCACTTTGATTAGTTTATTAATTTTTATGGGTGCTATGGCTAAAAGTGCTCAATTAGGTTTACACAGTTGGTTACCTGGTTCTATGGAAGCTCCTACACCTGTAAGTGCTTTACTTCACGCTGCTACTCTAGTTACAGCAGGATTATATTTATTAGTAAGAAGTTCACCTTTATTAGAATATAGTAGTACAGCATTATTAGTGATTACATTAATAGGGGCTTCTACAGCATTTTTTGCAGCAACATGTGGTTTAGTTTTAAATGATATGAAAAGAATTGTTGCTTTTAGTACAATAAGTCAATTAGGATATATGGTTATGGCTGTAGGTATAAGTCAATATAATGTGGCTTTAATGCACGTTGTGAACCATGCTTTCTTTAAAGCATTATTATTCTTAGGCGCAGGTGCTATTATTCATAGTGCAGCTGATGAACAAGATATTAGAAAACTAGGAGGTTTAATTAAGTTTTTACCTTTTACATATACTGTTATGTTAGTAGGAAGTATAGCTTTATTAGGACTACCTTGGTTATCAGGATTTTATAGTAAAGATTTAATAATAGAATTAGCTTACTCAAGATATTCTTTTGCAGCCACTTATGCTTATGTATTAGGAAGTATTACTGCTGGTTTAACCGCATTTTATTCATTTAGATTAATTTCTTTAGTTTTCTTAGGAATGCCAAATGGAATAAAAAGTACTTATAATAATATACATGAGGCGAATATAGCAGTAATAATACCATTATTAATATTAGCTCTATTTAGTATATTCTTTGGATATGTATTTTCAGATCTATTTGTAGGTATAGGTACAGATTTTTTTGGAAGTGCAATCTTTATTCAGCCTAATAATATTTCATTAGTAGAAGCTGAGTTCAGTTTACCTATTTTATTTAAACTTTTACCTACAATACTATCTATATTAGGTGGATTTATAGCTTTATTATTATATAACAAACTACCTTATTTAATAAGTGAAAATTCAACTTTACTACAAAAAATATATACTTTCTTAAATGGACAATATTTATTTGATGTGTTGTATAATCATTTTGCAATAAATAAAGGACTACAATACGGATACATTGTATCTAAAGTTTTTGATAGAGGTGTGATTGAAGCTATAGGACCTTTTGGTTTATCAAATGTTCTACAGAATACTGCAAGTAAAATAGCTAGATTAGATACAGGTGTAATAACTACATACTCTTTATATATTACATTAGGCCTATTAACTTTATTATTTTTAGTGTTCTCTCCAATCTTATTGGATACCTCATTATTAAGTGAAATGAGATTAATTATAATTTATTTTTCTTCTTTAATAATAGCTCTATGGTAATTAAACAATAAACATATTTATATTTATTTAACCCCCTTCATTTTCTGCCTTGTAAGGAAGAAGTGGCTAATATATTCTTCGGCTTAGCGCTTAGCAGGCACACACCAAAATAAGCTTATTCATGAACAAATGAAAATATAAATTTCAGTTTCATAGTTTTATTATAATTAAATTTTACCTTTTTTTTTTAAGGCTACAATAAGAAGGCAGGTTGGTTGGCTTCGCTTTATTAAATTTTAAGACTTCATAATACAAAGCCTTGCACTATGAAGTCATTTTACCGTTTTGCCTTTTGACACATTTAAAAGAAATGTATTAATATTAAGCCTATGATTTAATGGTAGAATAATTTCTTGATGAGGAATCTGTAGAAGTTCAAATCTTCTTGGGCTTATAAAATAATGTAAATAAATTTACACTTACAGGCCTCGGCCTCGTCTCTTTAGGCTACAATCTTAAGACAAGCCTAGAGATCGTATTACAACAATTAAATATTTTCCTATTTTTATAGAAATAAAAAGATAGCAAATAAATAAAGTTTTTTTAAATATATATTAGCTGGTCAGATCATAATTAACGTAATAAAAATAAATAAAATTAAAAATAAATAAATTAAATGAATTGAATTATAAAGCCCGCTTTTTAATTGGAGGCTTATTATAATTCAAGCCCCAAAAAGGAGATATTTAATTCCCAATTAACCAAAAAGAAATCAATATTTATAATAGTTAAACACCCCTTTAATCCTTTTTTTTTTAAGGATAAGCTCCTTCGGAATCTTCCTATAGAGCAAAAGTATCTGAAAAGATACTATCTTTGAATATTTTAATTCCACGTGCGTCTTATTAGCACATAATTCACTTAGCTTAAATATTTTTCCTTTATGCTTAATCTAAAGTTAGTACCTTTTAGTCATTTCTTTATAAAAATTTAATAGGAAATTATGTTTTAAAAGGAAGAAGATTTTAATATGTTAAATAATATTTTATGTTAAAATCCTAATACTATTTTATTAAAAGTTAACTTTTAATAATAAAATTGAATTTAAATTGTAGTTTAAATCTTAAAGAATTTTTATATTGGCTACTTCACTATGTTCAATTTATTATAATTATAAAATAGTCTTTAAATGAAAAGTGGTAGGTGGCTAAGCTACCGCAGAAAAGTCAAAAAATAATAAAATACAATAATAATAAATGAGACTATTAAAATCGCAGGCAATTCTTAGACTACTTAACTCATATATGGTAGATTCTCCTCAACCAGCTAATATATCTTATTTATGGAATTTCGGTTCTTTATTAGGTATGTGTCTTATAATACAAATATTAACAGGAGTATTTTTAGCAATGCACTATACACCACATGTAGATTTTGCTTTCAATTCAGTAGAACATATAATGAGAGATGTGAACGCTGGGTATATTTTAAGATATACTCATGCTAATGTAGCTTCATTCTTTTTTATTTTCGTATACTGCCATATTGCAAGAGGACTATTCTATAGTTCATATAAAACACCAAGAGTAATGGTATGGAGTATTGGAGTAATCATCTTCATTGTAATGATGGCAACAGCCTTCCTAGGTTATGTGCTTCCTTATGGTCAAATGTCATTGTGGGGGGCTACTGTAATTACAAATTTATTAAGTGCTATACCTATTTTCGGACACGATTTAGTAGAATTAATTTGGGGAGGTTTCAGTGTAAATAATGCTACTCTAAACAGATTTTTCTCATTACACTTCTTACTACCATTTGTTTTAGCAGCTTTAGTTGTAGGACATTTATTAGCTCTTCATGTTCATGGTTCAAGTAATCCTAATGGAATATCTAACAATGGTGATAGAATACCATTCCACCCTTATTTCAGCTTTAAAGATCTAGTAACAGTATTTGCATTCTTATTAGTATTATCTGTATTGGTATTTTTCTATCCTAATTTATTAGGACACAGTGATAACTATATACCAGCTAATCCTATGAGTACACCCGCTTCTATTGTGCCTGAATGGTACTTATTACCCTTCTATGCTATATTAAGATCTATTCCTAATAAATTATTAGGAGTAATAGCAATGTTTGGTTCTTTATTAATTTTATTAATCCTTCCTATTACTGATCTATCTAGAGTTAGAGGAAGTCAATTTAGACCTTTAATGAAATTAGCTCATTGGTTCTTTATTGTTAACTTCTTTATTTTAATGTGGATCGGAGCTTGCCACCCTGAAACACCATATTTAGAAATAGGTCAAGCTTCTACAGCATTTTACTTTATATGGTTCTTAGTAATAGTGCCTGTTATAGGTATAGTTGAAAATACAGCTATGGATATAGCAACAGTAAAAAAAGAAAATTTAATATCGTAATACTATAAAATAAATTTTAATAATGAATTATTACAATAATATTAGAATATATCAAATAAGAAATAATCTTAAACCCCTTTTTATTTTAACGGCATAAATCTCCTTTAATGTCTGGTTTATTTAAAAGAAATGATTTAACAAATTTAAATCTTTATTATTATATTTATTCTATAAAATATATAAGCAAAGCCTAAATTTAAATCTATTTTATAAGTACAATTTAACCTTGACTAAAAAGAGGTATTGTTATTTGCGAATTTACGAAGGCTTAGCGAATATATCAATAATTTAACATATTCTAATAAATAGATAATATTGTTTCTTCATACAATGACAATGAACTTCGATTATTGGTTTTTGATCAAAAGTATCGTACATAAATAAAATTATGTCTATAAGTTTAATTTAGAAACTTTATAGAATGATACCTATTCTTTTTTAATGAAAAATGTTACAAAATCTTCCTAATTATTTAATATTAAATTCTCCATTAGAACAATTTGAAGTAACTAGTCTAATAGGTTTAAATGCCCCTATATTTGGTTACCTTAATTTAACTTTAACTAATTTAGCTTTATATTCTATTATCGTTTTATTTTTAATAGTGACTTTACACTATATTGCTAATAATAATTCTAAATTAGTACCTTCAAAATGGTCTATAGCTTTAGAAAGTTCATTTGCAAGTGTGAATTCAATGGTTAGAGAACAAATTGGGAGTCTTAATGAAATGTATTTACCTTTCATTTACTCTTTATTTTTCTTTATATTAATAGCTAACTTAACAGGTAATGTACCTTATTCTTATACTATCACTACAAGTATTATAGTAACTCTTAGTTTATCTTTCACTATTTTAATTGGTGTGACTATCCTAGGACTTTCTATCCATAAAATTAAATTCTTTTCATACTTTATTCCTAGTGGAACTCCTTTAGCTTTAGTACCTCTATTAGTGTTAATTGAATTATTAAGTTATAGTGCTCGAGCATTTAGTTTAGGTATACGATTATTCGCAAATATGACAGCAGGTCATACTTTATTAAAAATCTTATCTACATTCTTACTACAAATGTTTAGTGCTAGTGTAATAGTAGCTGTTTTAACTTTAATTCCTTTTGCTATTTTTATGGCATTAATTGGTTTAGAATTAGCAGTATCTTTCATTCAATCTTATGTATTCTGTATCCTAACTTGTTCATATGTTAGAGATGCTATTGAATTACATTAGTATAAAACTTTCACTCCTTTGGATAAATCTCAGTCCATAAGAAGGATTAAACAATCTATTTTTTATAAGTTAACCCCTTTTCTAATATTGAAATATAATATATTTCATTTTTCATATTTCATAGTAAAAGACTCCATTTATTTAAGTCTAATTTTATTGATTATGAAACAAGTCACCTCATATTTAAATAAAAAGTCATATTCTCTCTTAAGTCTTTTTAAGCTCAACAGCTTCCGATTAGCTGGAAAGAGAACTGTAAATTTATTTTATACTATCAATTCATTGTTAATTGATTCATTTCATTATATCAGAATCCTTGGTTTTTCATCAAGGGAATCTTCTATTCCCCTAAAAGGTATAGAAGAATAAATATTTGTAAGTCAATAAATAATAAGTTGATCAATTTATAGATTATATTTATTTACAAATATGAAAATAGTTAATTTTTTTTGTTTATATAAATTATGATAAGTACAAACTTTTTAGCCACTTTATTTAATATTTTAATAGGTCTAATAGATGTTTTAGTTGTCTTATTACCTGTTTTATTATCTGTAGCTTTTATGACTATAATAGAAAGAAAACAATTAGCTGCTCATCAAAGACGTGTTGGACCTAATTACGTAGGTTATTTTGGAGTTCTTCAGCCTTTTGCGGATGCTTTAAAATTAATTCTAAAAGAAACAATTGTACCTTCTCAATCTAATAAAGTATTATTTTATTTATCTCCAGTTTCTACTTTAATCTTTAGCCTTCTTGGTTGGGGGGTAATACCTTTTGGTCAAGGATTAGCAATATCAGACTTCTCATTAGGAGTATTATACACTTTAGCATTATCTTCTTTAGGGGTTTATGGTATATTATTTAGTGGTTGGTCTGCAAATTCTAAATATGCCTTTTTAGGATCTTTAAGAAGTACAGCAAGTATGATTAGTTATGAATTAATATTAAGTTCAGCAGTATTAATAATAATTCTATTAACAGGTAGTTTTAACTTTACTACAATTATTGAACAACAACAAGCCATTTGGTTTATTGTACCATTAATGCCTTTATTTATTGTTTATTTTATAGCTATTCTGGCTGAAACAAGTCGTACACCTTTTGATCTTCAAGAAGCTGAATCCGAATTAGTAGCAGGGTTTTTCACTGAACACTCTAGTGTGCCTTTTGTATTCTTCTTCTTAGCTGAATATAGTTCTATAGTATTATTTAGTTGTATTACTGCTATTTTCTTCTTAGGAGGCTATAACTTGCCAGAATTATTTGTAAATGAATCATTTATAAATTTACAATCTGTAATACTAGGTATTAAAACTTGTGTCTTCTGTTTTATGTTTGTTTGGTTCCGGGCAACTTTACCTAGAATGAGATACGATGCTTTAATTGAATTATGTTGGCTAAATTTACTACCTATAGCTGTAGCTTTTATTATCTTAGTACCAAGTATTCTAATGGCTTTTGATATAGCTCCTTATTAATTATTTTTGTTTTGTTTTTTTATTTATAAGAATAAAACCATATAAGCTTAGAATAAAAACAAACTTAAAAGCTTTTAAAATGGCTTTTTTAATGAATAATAAAATAGAAGAATCTACCCTTATCTCCCCTCCTTTTTCACTTTTAACTGATGAAGTGAAGGCTGGCCTAGGAATGAGCAAAAAGATAAATTTATCTATTTCGTCATTTGTAGAAAAATGACTTACGATATTAAATTAAAGAATCTCGTACTATATTTGTATACCTATATTTTAATATTTATTTAACCCCCTTTGGATCCTTTGGTTTTAAAATTCTTTAATATATTATACTTAATTTAAGTCATTAAAGTGATGATATTAAATATAAAGTTACTTTGATAAACTCTCCTTAGCTCTTTAGGTAAGGGTTAAAAAGGAGCCCTTTCCTTAAATTTAAAGAAGGAAGTCTACACTGCGCAACCTAGTGTTATAATCATAATTCATTTTATTTTAAGCTTCACGTTATCATTAAAAGAGTATTAGAAATAAAAAGATATTTTTGTTATTTCATAAAGCTATTAAACATAATAAATAATATTAATAAGGGGAAATCTGATAATGGTAATCAGTTGTACTTGCACTACAAATATGATAGTTCGACTCTATCTTTCTCCAATGGATTTAAATATAAATATTTTAAATATAAAAATAATTGAAAAGTACTTAAATTCTTCACTTTGTATAATCCGTAAGGGATTAAATGAATTAGCCTCGGTGGCTTAGCGGCTAAAGCGTTACATTGAAGTCGTAAACAGGGGAGTTCGATTCTCTCCCGAGGCATAAATTTTAATTTAGACTAAAAATAGTAATTTAGATTTATTTACTATTTACAAGTTTAGCCGGAATAGTTTAATAGGTTAAAACGGATTCCTTGTAAGATTTAAATATTGGTTCGATTCCAGTTTTCGGCATTTCGCCACATTGAGTTGTAGTTTAATTGGAAAAACACCATTTTTTGGTAGTGGATTATATCAGTTCGAATCTGGTCAACTCAGATTTTATTTATTTCACTTAAAAGGATTAAAATCTTTTGTCCCCTTTATTTGACTTCCAACGGAACGGAACGAAGAAAGAGAAAGAGAAATTAACTTTACTGTTGAATAAATATAAAATGAAGATATAAAAGAAAGATATAATATTATTCAAAATTGAAATATAAAATGAATTATAATATCTTAAAATATTTTTCATTTATTTAATCAAACATAAATAAGGAATATTTGGATCTCTAGTCTTAAATTTAATAAATAGGCCTAGATTCATCTTAATTAGTTTTTACTCTTCAATATGTAAAATATAAAGAGTAAGTGTTGATAATCTTTATGAACTTTCTGTTACAGAACTTCTTCTTCCCAGCCTCAAGGGGCTAAATATGGAGGCTTAGTATAATACTTCGTAGAAGTTGTCTAAAATTAAGGATGCTTTATAAATCATTCCTAAATGACAATAATAAGATTAAGTTACATTTTATATGCTTCATTAACAAGCCACAAGGCCTAGGCCTTTGTAAAGTTATATAATGAAGCCTGCCTTTACTTAAAGAGCCAGCATAACACAAGGCAAATTCTTAAAAGTAAGGTCACTTTTTTTCATGATTAATTCCTACTAATGAAAATAGAAATTTATAATTTAGTTCAAGGTCTCTTGTTGGTTATAGGATTCCTATTCTAATTTTAAAGAAATATATTTTATATTCGAACGTATTGAAATTAAATAAATTGGTTTTGTTTAATAATAAAATAAGTACGTAGGCCAAAAAAAAAATGATTTTCAATTAAATGAAAAACTTATTTATAGATTTATTAGCATTTGGTACTTTACTATCAAGTGTTTTAGTAATCACATCAAAAAACCCAGTAATAGCTGTAATATTTTTAATATCAGTATTTGTTAATGCAGCAGGTTATTTAATACTTATTGGAGTAGGATTTATAGGAATCACTTATATTATTCTTTATGTAGGAGCTATTACAGTATTATTTTTATTTGTTATAATGATGATTAATATTAAGCTTACAGATATTTTAGAAACAGGTAGTCAATATACTAAAAATATTCCTTTAGCATTTTCTGTTGGATCTTTATTTCTTTATGAATTATTCACTATTTTACCATTTAGTTTTAATAATGTATCAGTTATCTCTACTTTATTAGATTTCTTTACTCAGTTAAATGGAATACTGTTAAAATCTGAAGTATCTTCAGTATTAAATAATCTTCCAAAAGAAGAATTACATACTGCTTTTAATCCTGGTATAGCAGATATCACTTTTACAAATTTTTTACAAATACAAGCAATAGGACAAGGTCTTTATACTTATGGTGCTACCTGGTTATTACTTTGTAGTATTATTCTATTATTAGCTATGGTTGCTCCTATATTTATTTCTAGAATGTCTACTAAATAAATACAATAAT
>Ga0134124_10002102_pt1 | contig 16022 bp, 11 predicted proteins | sample KB304_FD_96880 | JGI IMG/M metagenome (GOLD analysis project Ga0134124, IMG submission 96880) | Terrestrial soil microbial communities without Nitrogen fertilizer from Kellogg Biological Station, Michigan, USA - KB3-0-4 | ecosystem: Environmental > Terrestrial > Soil > Unclassified ...
CACGAACAATCCGGCCATGCGCTGGGGCACACTGGGCGCAGCCGCGCTGGCCGTGGCGCTGTTCGCCGGCTGCGCCCTCGCCCAGACCCAGGTCGCGCAGGACATCAAGGTGGCGCTCACCGGCATGCAGGAAACGCCGCCCGTGGCCACCCAGGCGCGCGGCACGGGCACCTTCGTGATCGGCACCGACCGCACTGTCAGCGGCTCGGTCACCACCACCGGCATCACCGCCACCATGGCGCACATTCACACCGGCGCGGTGGGAAAGAGCGGACCGCCCATTGTGCCCCTGCAGCAAAAATCCGACAACGAATGGGTGGTGCCGACCGGGACGAAGTTGACGGAGGGCCAGTATTCGAGCTTCAAGGCCGGGCAACTGTACGTGAACGTGCACAGCGCGGCGTACCCGGAGGGCGAGATACGGGCCCAGATGCTCCCCCAAGAAGCAACCAGAGCAAGCATCAACTAATAGCCAACAAGGTCTTCTTGCCTCTGGACCTCTGGTTTGGCTTTTCGCTGTTTTTGAGTTTTTATGACGAGGCCTCTCCCTCCGGGAGAGGGGCATTCGTGCTCCGGTCCCATCCCCCCTCCCGTAGGCAGGGGCCTCGTGAAAAACAAACCTCCACCTCTATTCTGCTTCTGCTACGGGCAGACAACTGCAAAATAGATTCCTGTCGCCATAAACGTTGTCTGCCCTGCCGACCGGCGGCCAATACTTGCTGTCGCGCAGGCTCGCTACCGGATAGGCCGCCAACTCGCGCGCATATTTGTGCTCCCATTTATCGGCCAGCACCATGGCCGCGGTGTGTGGCGCGTTCTTCAACGGGTTGTCTTCGCGATCGAGCTTGCCTTCCGCTACTGCGCGGATTTCTTCCCGTATTGCAATCATTGCGTCAATGAAACGATCCAGCTCTATTTTTGGTTCGCTTTCCGTGGGCTCGACCATGAGCGTACCGGCGACGGGGAAGGACATGGTCGGGGCGTGGAAGCCGTAGTCCATGAGGCGCTTGGCCACGTCCTCCACGGCAATGCCGCTCGCCTCCTTCAGCGGGCGCAGGTCGAGGATGCATTCGTGCGCCACCAGGCTGCCTGGGCCGCTGTAGAGCACCGGGTAGTGCTCGGCCAGCCGGCGCGCCAGGTAGTTGGCGCTGAGGATGGCCACTTCGCTCGCCTGGGTGAGGCCCTCGCGGCCCATCATGCGCGCGTACATCCAGGAAATGGGCAGGATGCTGGCGCTGCCCCAAGGCGCCGAGGACACGGCGCCGACGTGTTGGGGCGCCGAGGACACGGCGCCGACGTGTTGGGGCGCCGGTGACACGGCGCCCACGTGCTGCTTCGCGCCGCCCTCCGGAAGGTTTGCATGACCAGGCAGAAAGGGCGCCAGGTGCGCCGCCACCGCCACCGGGCCCACGCCGGGTCCTCCGCCGCCGTGCGGAATGCAAAAGGTCTTGTGCAGGTTCAGGTGCGACACGTCACCGCCGAAGCGCCCGGGCGCGCACAGGCCCACCATGGCGTTCATGTTGGCGCCATCCACGTACACCTGCCCGCCGTGCCGGTGCACGATGTCGCACAGCTCGGTGATCCCGGCCTCGAACACGCCGTGCGTGGATGGATAAGTCACCATGATGGCGGCCAGGTCCTTGCCGTGCTGTTCGGCCTTGGCGCGCAGATCGGCGAGGTCCACGTTGCCGCTGGCGTCGCAGGCCACCACCACCACGCGCATGCCCACCATTTGCGCCGAGGCGGGGTTGGTGCCGTGCGCGGAACTCGGAATCAGGCACACATTGCGATGGCCCTCTCCGCGCGAGCGGTGCCAGGCGCGGATGATGAGCAGGCCGGCGTACTCGCCCTGCGAGCCGGCGTTGGGCTGCAAGGACACGGCGGCGTAGCCTGTGGCCGCGCACAGCATCTTTTCGAGCCCCTGGATCAGTTCCTGATAGCCCTGGGTCTGCGAGGCCGGGGCGAAGGGGTGCATGCGGCTGAATTCGGGCCAGGTGACCGGGATCATTTCGCTGGTGGCGTTCAGCTTCATGGTGCAGGAGCCTAACGGGATCATGGAGCGATCCAATGCCACGTCTTTGTCCGAGAGTTTTCTCAGATAACGAAGCATCTCGGTTTCGGAGTGATGGCGGTTGAATACCGGGTGCGTCAGATAGGACGAGGCCCGCCGCTGCGCGGCGGGGATGCCGTCCGCGCCGGCCTGCGCTTCTGCTTCCACGGTCGCGAAGTCAGGCGTGGTTTTAGCGGCGGCCGCCGCGAAGACGTCCCAGAGACTTGCGACGTCGGCACGAGTGGTGGTCTCGTCGAGAGACATGCCAACGCGCTCGGCGTCAATATTGCGCAAGTTGATGCGCTTGGCCGCGGCCTGCGCGTGAACGGCCTCGGTGATGGCGCCTGTATGGATGGTCAGCGTGTCGAACCAGGTGTCGTTTACCGGCGCGAAGCCCATGCGGGTCAGCCCGGCGGCCAAAACACTCGTCAACCGGTGCGTGCGTTCTGCAATGCGGGCGAGACCTCGTGGTCCGTGGTACACGGCGTACATGCTGGCCATGACCGCGAGCAGCACCTGCGCCGTGCAGATGTTGCTGGTGGCTTTTTCGCGGCGGATGTGCTGCTCGCGGGTCTGCAGCGCCAGGCGGTAGGCCGGGTGGCCCTGGCTGTCCACGCTGGCGCCCACCAGTCGGCCCGGCATGCTGCGCTTCAGTTCGTCGCGCGTGGCGAGATAGCCGGCGTGCGGTCCGCCGTAGCCCATAGGCACGCCGAAGCGCTGCGCCACGCCCACGGCCACGTCGGCGCCCCAGGCGCCGGGCGACTCGATCAAGGTGAGCGCCAGCAGGTCGGCGGCGGCAATGACCACGCCGCCCTTGGCGTGCACGGCCTCGGCCAGCGCGCGGTAGTCGCGCACGTCGCCGTTCACGCCGGGGTATTGCAGCAGCACGGCGAAGGCGTCCGCGTCTTTCGCCTGCGCTGCCGGCCCCACCTCTACCTCGATGTCCAGCGGTTCGGCGCGGGTGCGCACCACGTCCAGGGTCTGCGGCAGCACGTCGTCGGCCACATAGAAACGCTTGCTGGCGGCCTTCACGCTGCGCAGGGCCAGCGTCATGGCCTCGGCCGCGGCCGTGCCCTCGTCCAGCATGGAGGCGTTGGCAATGGCCATGCCGGTGAGGTCGGTGATCATGGTCTGGAAGTTGATCAGCGCCTCCAGCCGTCCCTGCGAGATCTCGGGCTGGTAGGGCGTGTAGGCCGTGTACCAGGCCGGGTTCTCCAGCACGTTGCGCAGGATGACGCCGGGGGTGAGCGTGTCGTAGTAACCCTGGCCGATGAACGAGCGGAACACCTGGTTCTTGTCCGCCACGGCGCGCAGTTCGGCCAGCGCCTCGGCCTCGCTGCGCGCGCCGGGCAGGTCGAGCGGCGCGCGGCTGCGGATGGCCGCGGGGATGACGGCGTCCATCAGCGCCTCACGCGTGGCATAGCCCAGCACGGACAGCATCTGCGCCTGCTCGGCCGCGTCGGGCCCGATGTGGCGTTCGATGAACGCGTCGTGCTGCTCGAGCTCGGCCAGCGTCGGGCGCGAGGGGTTGGACCGGTTGGAAAGATTGGCGGGCAGAGGAGCGTTCATTCGCGTTCCTGTTTCAATTCGTTGTGCGGCTACTGGTTCATTCCAGGGACAGGTATTCAGTTCACGACTCAGCCACGCCGGCGTAGCTGGCGGCATCGAGCAACTTATCGAAATCGGATGGATTGTCGGGGCGGATGCGGAACATCCACGCCGCGTAGGCGTCGGCGTTCACGTCCTGCGGCGAATCCGGCAGGCCGAGGTTGATCTCGGTCACCTTGCCCGCGATGGGCATGTAGATGTCGGAGGCGGCCTTCACCGACTCGATGACGCCGCAGGCCTCGCCTTGCTTGTAGGCGCGCCCGGCCTCGGGCAGCTCGATGAACACCACGTCGCCCAGCGCCTCCTGGGCATGGTCGGTGATGCCGATGCTGAGCGAGCCGTCGGCCTCCTGCTTCACCCATTCGTGGGAGGCGGTGTACTTGAGATGGGAGGGATTGTTCATTGTTGTTGTCCTATGCTGTGAGAATTTTTCCGTTGCGCACGAAGGGCAGCTTCACCACCTTCGCGGCCAGTTGCTTGCCGCGCACGTCCACGCGCGCCGTGGCCCCCGGGACCACCCCGAGCGGCAGGCGTGCCAGCGCGATGGACTGGCCGATCGATGGCGAGAAGGTGCCGCTGGTGATCTCGCCCTGTCCTTGTTCAGTGAGCACCGCCTGATGGGCGCGCAGCACGCCGCCCTTGTCCAGCAGTACCAGGCCGACGAACACTTTGGATTGCGGATGCGCCAGCAGCGCGGCCTTGCCCACGAAATCGCGCCCGGATTTGAGGTCCACGGTCCAGGCCAGGCCCGCGTCGAGCGGCGACACCGACGCATCCATGTCCTGGCCGTACAGGTTCATGCCGGCTTCCAGGCGCAGCGTGTCGCGCGCGCCCAGGCCGCAGGGCTTCACGCCGGCGTCCATGAGCCGCTTCCAGATGTCCCCGGCCAGTGCGGCGGGAAACACCACCTCGAAGCCGTCTTCGCCGGTATAGCCGGTGCGCGCCACCATGCCGTCTGCCAGTTGCCCTGTCAGCAGCGCGCCGTTGAAGGGCAGCAGGGCTTCGCTGGCCGCGCGCGTCTCGGGCAGCGCCTGCCACACGCGCTCGCGAGCCTTGGGGCCTTGCACCGCGATCATGGCCAGGTCGCGGCGTGGACGGATGGCCAGTCCCGCGCCGAAGCGGCCGTTCAGTTGGTTCAGCCAGGCAAGGTCGCCTTCGGCCGTGCCGGCATTGACCACCAGGCGGAAGAAATCCTCGCGGAAGAAATAGACGATGAGGTCGTCGATCACGCCGCCCTGCTCGTTCAGCATGCAGGAGTACAGCGCCTTGCCCGGCTGGGTGAGCTTGGCCACGTTGTTGGCCAGGGCACGGGACAGGAATTCGCGTACCCGCGCTCCCGTGATGTCGACCACCAGCATGTGCGACACGTCGAACATGCCGGCCTCGCGGCGCACGGCGTGGTGCTCCTCGATCTGGGAGCCGTAGTTCACGGGCATGTCCCAGCCGCCGAAATCCACCATGCGCGCGCCCAGGGCGCGGTGGGCCGCATTAAGCGGCGTGGTCTTCAGCGTGCCCTGTTGCGATTCAGCCACCGTCTCTCCTGCGCCCAATGACAATGAAAAAGGGGTGACGTTTGCCGACGGCCGGAAATCCGGTCCTCGTTCAAACATCACCCCTCTGTCCTTGGTACCTGAGAGATTACAGGCCGTCCGGGATTTTCCCCGTGGTTCCTGCGCGCCCCTTCGGTGGTTGCCTCGCGTTCTCGCGGGCAACGCTCTCCAGAGTATCGGAAGCCTCGCCTCCGTCCGCCGGTCCTTTTGCCTGAGAGTTTGCGGGTCTTGCGCCTTCGGCGGCCAAGCATCAATGCCTCTGATGTATGGCTCTCTCCCGGTCGGATTGGCGGACTTTAGAGAGCGAAGATGTCTTTGTCAAATGAAAAGCGTGGGTATGTTGGCTTTGAATATTTAATCCTTTAGCGACATATGATTACCGGATCAAGTTCACCGTGTCTCTAAGGTCAAGCTATTCACGAGGGCGCCGCTCCGCGGCGCGTATGGTGGCGTGGTGCCACCGCATGCATCCTCGCCAAGGTGTGCCAACTGCTTTTATTTTTCCGCTTCGCGGTTTCCGAAGCTGCGGTAGGCGGCGAACAGCATCAGCACGCCCGAACCGAGAAACAGCGGCGCCAGGCCGAACGTCCGCGCCGTGGCGCCGAACACCGTAGGCCCGATCACGCGCATGAAATTGTTGATGGTGATGCGTAGGCCCATGGCCTCGCCGGCGCGGCCTTCTTCCGAGGCGTTGTACAGCATCATCATGGCGATGGGCTGGGTCAAGCCGCCAAATATGCCGAAAATGAAGGCAATCACGCTGATCGCGGCGGCCAGCTTGAAGACGGGCAGCAGGAAGAAGGCCAGCGCTCCGCAGATGAACCCGCCCGCCATGATGGCCTCCTCGGGCCAGCCCTTCGCCAGGCGGCTGATGACGGCGCGCATGGCGAGCGACGCCACCGCGAAGGCCGACAGCGCCACGCCGATGGCGGAGGCGGACAGGCCGATGCCGTGGGCGTACACCGGCATGAAGGAATTGAAGGAGTCAAAGCCGATCTGCGCCACGCTGGACAGCATCAGGATGCGGCGCACGGCCGGAGACTGCAGGCTGGCGAATATGTTCACGCCGCCAGGGGGGCTGGGCTGTCCGCCCGGCAGCCACCTGCCCCAGGTCAGCGCCAGCAGCGCCGCGATGGCGGACATGACCACGGCGAGCAGGCAGGCAGGCGGAAAGCCGGCGTGGTCGATGACCAACCCCACCATCAGCGGACCCACGAAACTGCTCACCGCTCCGACCAGGGCGTAATTGCCGAAATTGCGCATGCGCTGCGCCGGCGTGCTCAACTGCCCGACGAGGTTCTGGCCCAGCACATTGGATACCGACAGCGAAACGCCCACCGCGAACGAGCCGATGCACAGCGCGGGCACCGTGTCCAGGAACGACGGAACGAGCATCCCGGCGGCGGTGACGGCGGAAGACGCCACCAACAGCCAGCGCGAACCGTGCCGGTCGGCGAGGATCCCGGCCGGCAGTGAAAAGAACAGCGAGGGCACGTACAGCAACGCCACCACCAGGCCGACCTCGGTGGCGCCCGCCCCCATGTGCAGGGCGTACAGCGACAGCGCGATGCGCGCGACGTTGAGAACCGTGAACACGATGGTGTTCTGCGCGAACACCAGGTACAGCGCCTTCTGCTGATTCGTCATCGAGCGGCGGCTGGGGCCTGGGCGTCGGGAGGCTGCGCTCCGGAAGGCTGCTCGCCGGGCGCCGCGATTTCGGCCAGGGGCCTGGGCCGCGAGATGCCGAAGCCCTGCGCGTAGTCCACTTTCAGTTCGCGCAGCCTGGCCATGACTTCGTCGCTTTCCACCATCTCGGCCACGGTGGCGATGCCCAGCCCGTTGGCGAGGCGGTGCAGGGCCGCGATCCTGGACAGCCCCATGGGATCCTTGCCGATCTGCAGCACCAGGCCGCCGTCGATCTTGAGAAAGTCCAGGGGCAGGGTCTTGAGCAGGTCCACCGACACGCGGTCGCGGCCGAAACCCGACAACGCGATGCGGCAGCCGGCCTGCTTGATCTGGCGGATGAACCCGCCGATGTCGCCGCCGTTGGTGAGCAGGTCGCCATGGGCGATCTCGAAGCACAGGCTGGAACCCGGCAACCCGCTCTTTTTGACCTGGTACGCCACGTGGGCGGGAAAGTCCGGATCGCTCATGGTATCGGTGGCGATGTTCAGGAAAAAGGTGCGCGACAATTTTGCTTCCTGCGACTCATGCCGCGACGCCCAGGCGAGAACGTTGTCCACCACCCAGCGGTCCAGCTGCGGCAGCAGGCCGTGCTCCTCGGCCAGCGGGAAGAACGCACCCGGGGGAATGAGGTTGTCCTCCTCCTCCAGCAGGCGGATGAGGATTTCGTAGTGCTGCACCTTGCCCGCGGCCGGCTCCAGCGGGGTTATGAGCTGGCAGAACAGCGTGAACTCGTTGCGCTCGATGGCGGCAATGATGCGCTCGCGGGCGTCGGACCAGCCCGTGACCTGGCGCGCCACCGACGTGCCGAAACTTTCCTGGGATGCGGCTGCGGGCGCGGATCCCGCCGCGGCCGAACCCTCGCGAACCGCCGGAGGCATGACCTGGGGTCCTTCGGCGCGGCCGACCGCATGCAGGTCGCTGCGGTCGGTGATATCGCTCATGACGGTGAAAAAGCCGCTGAACGTGCTGCGCTGGCCGAACACCGGCATGTACTGCACGTGCATGCGGTACACCGCGCCATTGGCCATTTTCTGGGTGCGCTCATAGCGCACGGTTTGGCCCCTGTTGACCTTGGCCACCTCGGCCTCGATGGCGGCATAGGCGGCCTTGCCCAGAACGATGCGCATGGTCTGGCCGTCGATGCGGTGGCGCGGCAGGTCCAGCCAGCGCCGGAAGGCGTCGTTGTGGTAGCGGTATACGCCCTCGGCGTCAACGAAAGCGACCAGCACGGGCAGGTTCTCGACCATGCGCAACTGGGCATGGAGCTCGGCCAACTGGCCCTCCAGGGTCTGGCGCCGAACCATTTCCTGCGCCAGTTGCTCGCGCGTGACCGACAGCTTCTCGCCCCGGCTGGCGGCCGTCACCTCGGCGCGCGCGGCACGGCTCACCACCGCCAGCGCCGCGGCCATGAGCACCCCCGCCAGGAACGCCACCCACTGCACGTCCAGATTGGTGAAATAAATCGCAAACAGCAGCAGCGAGGTGGTGATGACCACCGCAACGCCGGATATGAAGGGCTGCACCGAGCCGAGCAGCTTGGGGGATTTCATGCGGCAGGTGTTTTTGGCGGGTTGCCCGATGTGGCCTGCGCAGACCTTAGCATGTAACGCCGATGCGGCAAAGTGAGGACGCCGACGTGGGCGGCCCAAAAAAAGAAACGGCCCGCAGGGGGCCGTATCTATTTCCTTTTTGGGCCGCCGAAGCGGGGCCCTGCTGTTCAACTACTGGGAAAGCTAGTAGGCGCGCTCCGGACGCTCGCGCTCCGGCGGAGCCATGAGCACCACCGGCAGACCGCGCTGCGTGGCGCGGCGCTCGACGCCGGCGCGCGGCCCTTGCATCTGGCGCCGCTCCCTCACGTGCAACCGCGACTGCTGGGACAGGGCCTCGCGCCCCTTGCTCGACAGGGTCAGGCCATAAGAGCCAACCCAGTTCACCAACCCGAAGCCGGTGAGCTTTGCGGCAACGCTGATGGGCACGCCGCCCAGCGCCTGCTTGGCGTCGGCCGCCGCGGCAATCTCGCGCAGCCATTCAACGTCGGAAGTCATCAGGTCGTAAGCCATGCACTTCTCCTTTCGAGTTCCGCGCACCTTTTTGGGGAGCCGGAGACATTACTTGCTTCGCGGGTGGTGGGTCACCACCGGAGCACATCCCCTTGGGAACAACATTCGGGGCATGAATCGATTGGAGTACGCAGCGTATACCTCTGCCCTGCGTCAAGGGAAGAGGTTTTACAAATTGCAGCGCAGCATTCGTGGCGGAAGATGATTCCAGCGAGCTTGCCATAAAGACGCGTCGCGTTTCCTCTACACGCCAAGCGCTTTCTACCGGTACATGAGCTGCCAGCCCGGCACGTCGACCAGCTTCATGCGCGCGCCCTCGAACTCGTAGGCCTTGTATTCCGGGCCTTCGGGGAGCTGGCCGAAAGCGATCAGCGAAGTACCCGCAGCCGGCGGCAACTGCGCCCAGATGTGCTTGGCCGCGCCGTCGGGCAACTGCCGCCGCTGGGCGTTGTCGCGGATATGGTTCTGGTTGGGCATGCTGGGATCGGGCTTGGCTTCCATCAGCCTGCGCACGGTCCTGGTCAGGACGCCGCCGGGACGCACCGCCACCACCCAGGGCTTGCCCGGCGCGCGGTTGAGTTCCTTGTCCACGATCTGCGCCCAATGCTCGATGGCGATCTTGCCGGGGGCGTAAACGGACAAGCCTTCAAGGCAACACGCCGCGGCGCCCGCCGACATCATGACCAGGCCCGACTCGTAGCCGGGGCGGCAAGCCTTGACGAACATCTCGCCGATGGCGAGGGGAGCCATTACGTTGGCGTACAGGCCCTTGCGGTAGGTGCCGGGGTCCACCTTGTCGATGGTGCCGTGCGAGTCCGGCCAATAGCCGTTCTGGATGAAAATGGCGCGCTTGCCCTTGAACGAGGACAGCTCCTTGTCGAGGTGGGCGCGCACATTGTCCCAGGTCGCAGGATCGGTGAGGTCGAACTGCACCGACTCGTAATCGGGATGGCGCCGCCGCGACAGGTTGATGATGCGCGCGCCGGGATACGGCGCATGCTGCGCCAGGGCGAGCCCGATGCCCTCGGTCGCGCCGGTGATCCAGATGATGGTGTCGGACATCGCTCCTCCTATGACGTTTCTGAAGGCCGCGGCGGCGGCCGTTGCGGGCGTGCGCGCCTGGTCGTTCGATCATAGCGGATTGCAGGCGCCGCACTACGCCCGATGCCGCGCATGCAAACCTTGCGGGTAGAATGGAGCAGCTTGAGTATTCGCCATGCGCGCCGCCATCAAATCCGTTCCCAAAATCACTTCACTGCGCGCTCCATTACCACGGCGCGCTGGCGCATGAGCGGACCCGCGCCCCAGTCGCCGCTCAAGCAGGCCGGCATCGGCGCGGCCATCGGTATCGGCTTTTTCATCGCCGGGCTGGTGCAATCGCCCAATCCCATCCCGCAATGGACCTCGCTCGTGTTCCAGATGGCCGGCGCCGCGCTGGGCGGCATCGTGCTTTACCTGGCGGCGCGGCTGGTCTGGAGCTGGCTGAACAAACGATAACCAGGCAGGCCGGCCCTCGACCCGGAAGCCTTGAACCCGGAAAGACGATGGATCCTGCCAACACTTCGAACTCGAATCCCCGCGGCGCGGCGCCAGAGGAAGAACCGCGCCATGGCGCCCACCCCGTGGCCTACCGCAAGGAACGCTTCCTCGACAGCGAGGCGGCGCGGCCGGTGCGCATCCTGTCCGAGTACCTCGATCCGCTGGACACCTTCCGCCGCGAGCACGTGCAGGACACCATCGTGTTCTTCGGTTCGGCCCGCATCCGTGAAGACGGGCCGTTCGCGCGCTACTACCAGGAGGCGCGCGCGCTGGCGCGCATGCTCACCGAGTGGTCAAAGGGCCTGGGCGGCCACATGCACCGCTACATCGTGTGCAGCGGCGGCGGCGGCGGCATCATGGAAGCGGCCAACCGCGGCGCCTCCGAGGCGGGCGGCCGCACCATCGGCCTCAACATCGGCCTGCCGCACGAGCAGCGGCCCAATCCCTATATCTCCCACAACCTGTGCTTCGAGTTCCACTATTTCTTCATGCGCAAGCTGTGGTTCGCCCATCTGGCGCGGGCGCTGGTGGTGTTTCCCGGCGGCTTCGGCACCCTGGACGAGCTCACCGAGATCCTCACCCTGGAGCAGACCGGCAAACTGGCGCGGCCCGTTCCCATCCTGCTGTACGGCTCGGCGTACTGGCAGGAGCTGATCAATTTCGAGGCGCTGGTGCGCCACGGCATGATCGACCGCAAAGACCTCGATCTGTTCCAGTTCGCCGACGACCCCGCCGGAGCGCTGGCCCTGCTGCAGGCCGCGCTCGGCCCCGAACCGGCCGCCGCCTCAGGCCCTGACTTCGCCCCTTCCCGCGTCAGCGACCCGGCAGCGCACGGCCAGCCCGGCTGACCGGCCGCTCCGCTCCAGTCATGCCCATGGTTGACCATGGTTGACCATGCTTGACCAGGGCGACCCATGGTTGCCCGTGGCCAGCATGTCGATAGTCAACAACTATTGATGGTATTAAATTAATTCATTTTATCTATTCTATCGGCCTTCCTAGAATGGCCTCCACGCTCAAAGTTGAGGAAACCGATGAATACCGAACTCGCCTGGGCCAGGCGGCTGCTGATCGAATACCTCGCGGCGCGCGCGCTGACGTGCTGAACCGTCCCATTTGCCCCCCATTTTCCGAATAGCAAGGAGAGCACCATGCCCGATGAAGCCAAATGCCCGTTCCACCACACTTCGGGCGGCACCGCGAACCGCGACTGGTGGCCCAACCAGTTGCGCCTGGACGTGCTGCACCAGCGCTCGCCGCTGTCCGACCCCATGGACCAGGGCTTCGACTACGCGGCCGAGTTCAAGACCCTGGACCTCGCGGCGGTAAAGAAGGATCTGCACGCGCTCATGACCCGGTCGCAGGACTGGTGGCCGGCCGATTTCGGCCATTACGGCCCTTTCTTCGTCCGCATGGCCTGGCACAGCGCCGGCACCTATCGCACCGGCGACGGCCGCGGCGGCGCGGCCAACGGCAGCCAGCGCTTCGCCCCCCTCAATAGCTGGCCGGACAACGGCAACCTCGACAAGGCGCGTCGCCTGTTGTGGCCGGTCAAGCAAAAATACGGCCGCAAGATCTCCTGGGCCGACCTGATGATTCTCGCCGGCAACGTCGCGCTCGAATCCATGGGCTTCAAGACCTTCGGTTTCGGCGGCGGGCGCGTGGACATCTGGGAACCGGAAACCGACATCTACTGGGGCTCGGAGGGCAAGTGGCTGGAGGACAAGCGCTACTCCGGCGACCGTGAACTGGAAAACCCGCTAGGCGCGGTGCAGATGGGCCTGATCTACGTCAACCCCGAAGGCCCCAACGGCAACCCCGACCCCGTGAAGGCGGCCCGCGACATCCGCGAGACCTTCGCGCGCATGGCCATGGACGACGAGGAAACCGTGGCGCTCATCGCCGGCGGGCACACCTTCGGCAAGACCCACGGCGCGGGGGATGCCGGACACGTGGGGCCGGAGCCCGAGGCCGGCGCCATCGAGGACATGGGTTTCGGCTGGAAGAGCAGTTTCGGCACCGGCAAGGGCGCCGACGCCATCACCAGCGGCCTGGAAGTGACCTGGACCACCACGCCTACGCAATGGAGCAACAACTTCTTCCAGAATCTGTTCGGCTATGAATGGGAACTGACCAGGAGCCCGGCCGGTGCGCACCAGTGGAAGCCCAAGGGCGGCGCGGGCGCCAACACCGTGCCCGACGCGCACGACCCGGCCAAGCGCCATGCCCCCGCCATGCTCACCACCGACCTGGCGCTGCGCTTCGACCCGGCTTACGAAAAGATTTCGCGGCGCTTCATGAACAACCCGCGGGAATTCGCCGACGCCTTCGCGCGGGCGTGGTTCAAGCTCACCCACCGCGACATGGGTCCGCGCGCCCGCTACCTGGGGCCGGAAGTGCCGGCCGAAGAACTGCTGTGGCAGGACCCCATCCCGGCGGTCAGCCACCGGCTCATCGACGCCGAGGACATCGCCGCGTTGAAAGGCACGATCCTCGACTCCGGGTTGTCGGTGCCGGAACTGGTTTCGACGGCGTGGGCCTCGGCATCCACTTTCCGCGGCTCGGATAAGCGCGGCGGCGCCAACGGCGCGCGCATTCGCCTGGCGCCGCAGAAGGACTGGGACGTCAACCAGCCGGCGCAACTGTCCACCGTCTTGGGCGTACTCAAGGACATTCAGGGCTCATTCAACGGCGCTCAAACCGCCGGCAAAAAGGTGTCGCTGGCGGACCTCATCGTGCTGGGCGGCTGCGCCGGCGTGGAGCAGGCGGCGAGGAACGCCGGCCAGGCCGTGACCGTGCCGTTCACGCCCGGGCGCATGGACGCCTTGCAGGAGCAGACCGATGTCTCGTCCTTCGCGGTGCTGGAGCCCGTCGGGGACGGTTTCCGCAACTATCTCAAGGGCCGGTTCACGGTGCCGGCCGAGGTGCTGCTGGTGGACCGCGCACAATTGCTGACGCTCACCGCGCCGGAAATGACGGTGCTGTTGGGCGGCCTGCGCGTGCTGGGCGCCAATGTCGGGCAGAGCATGCACGGGGTGCTCACCCAGCGGCCCGGGGCACTGACCAACGACTTCTTCGTCAACCTGCTCGACATGCGCACGGAGTGGAAGGCCACGGCCGATGCCAACCTGTTCGAGGGCCGCGACCGCGCCGCCGGCAAGGTGAAGTGGACCGGCACGCGCGCCGACCTGGTGTTCGGCTCGAACTCGCAGTTGCGCGCCCTGGCCGAGGTCTACGGCAGTTCGGATGCGCAGCACAAGTTCGTGCGCGACTTCGTGGCGGCCTGGGAAAAGGTGATGAACCTGGATCGCTTCGACATGGCGAAGCGAGCGGAGAACCACGTAGCCAAGCAATGACCAGGCAACGTAACCAAGGAAGCGCGGCCAACAAAAACGTATAAGAAAACGTGGCAAGAAAAAACGGCCTGCCGAGGCAGGCCGTTTTTTCGACTCGCCGCGGGCCATCAGCCCCGCAGGTTGGCGTTGAAGAAATCCACGGTGCGCTGCCAGGCCAGCTTGGCCTGCGCCTCGACATAGCGCGGCGTGGTGTCGTTGTGAAAACCGTGCAGGGTGCCGGGGTAGGTGAAGGACTCCACCTTGACGCCCGCGGCCTTGAGCGCCGACTCGAAGGCCGCACGGCCGGGATTCACGAATTCGTCGGTCTCGGCGTAGTGCAGCAGGAAGGGCGCGCGCGCCTTGCCGGCGTCGGCCGTGGGCTGCGGCCCGCCGTAGAACGGCACCGCGGCTGCAAGGTCGGGAATGCGTGTGGCCAGCACTTCCACCGCGCCGCCGCCGGCGCAGAAGCCCACCGCGCCGATCTTGCCGCTGACCTCGGGGCGTGACTTGAGGTAGGCCTCGGCGGCCACCATGTCCTCGATGCGCTTTTTCTGGTCGAGTTGGCGGTAAAGGGCCGCAGCCTTTTCCTCGTCCCCGGGATAGCCCCCCAGCGGCGTCAGCGCGTCGGGTGCGAAGGCCACGAAGTTGGCCAGCGCCAGGCGCCGCGCCACGTCTTCGATGTAGGGGTTGAGGCCGCGGTTTTCGTGGATCACCACCACGCCGGGCAGCTTGCCCGTGGCGTTGGCCGGCCGCGCCAGGTAACCCTTCACCGTGCCCGAGCCCTGTGGGGAGGGATAGTTCTCGTAGCCCACCTTGATGCGGCTGTCGTCCTTGGCCACCTGCTGGGCCCACGCGAAGTTGGGTTTGAGGCTTTCCAGCATGGCCGCCGCGGTCACCCCGCCCACGGCGAACTTGGCGGCACCCTCCAGGAAATCGCGCCGGCTGATGTTGCCGTGCACATAGCGGTTGAACAGCTTCATGACCTCGGGGTGAAAATCGCCGGCTGTCTTCCTTTCCATGTCCATCCTCTCAGGTTCTATTGTTGGAACACACAGGAACACGCAAAGTGGAAGGGTTATTCCCGCCCACCCGAATATTTCAATCAGGTTACCGAAAGGTTACACCGCGCTAAACTAGCCCAAAAACCAAGGGAGACTGGAATGGCCACCACCGCTTACGGCAAGACATTCGACATCCCTCGCCCCGGTGCCTGGGAACTGGACCTGACCCACTTTCCCCGCCCGGCCACGCGCTACGTCGGTGAAGTCTTCATCGACAACTTCATCCGCGGCTTTGGGGAGGGCACTCGCCAGTATGGGCTGCTGCTCAGCCACATCGACTATTACATGCTGCATGGCTTCATGTATTCGGCGCCGCGTCCGGTGGGCGCGCCCCAAAACGCCAAGGGGCCGCCCCCCAAGCCCATTTTCAAGCTGCTCACCTGGCTGCATCCCGAGGTACGCTCGCGCATCGGCACTTCCCGCAAGGCCCTGGAGGAACGCCGCTGGATTGCCGACCTGCGTCATTGGGACGAGGAAGTGAAGCCCCAGGCCGTGCGCGAACACCTGGAAGTGCAGCGCGTGGAACCGGCCACGCTGGATATGCAATCGCTGATGGGACACCTCGCCGCCGCCCGCAAGAACGCCGAGAACGCTGTTTACAGGCATGGGCGCTTCACCATGACCGCCTGCTTGCCCGTGGGTGACTACCTTGCCCACGCCAAGGCCTGGACAGGGGAAGAAGTGCACACCCTGCTCGCGCCGGTAAAAGGCTACAGCGCCGTGTCCAACGGCGTGGCGAACGAGGAACTCTCGCGGCTGGCGCAAGCGCTGCGCGTCGACGCCGGGTGGCGCTCCCGCCTGGACGGCGATCCGGGAGAAGTGCTGGCGGGACTGCGCGCGGCCCCTGGAGAACTGGGAGAGGCGGCGCGCGCCTGGCTCGAGCTGGTGTCCTATCGCATCGTTACCGGCTATGACGTGTGTGACCGTTACGCCCTGGAAATGCCCGAGACGCTGGTGGCGACAGTACGCGCGGCCGCGGAGGGGACGGGGCGGATGGGCGATGCTTCGGATGTCGAACGGGCCACGGACGCGCTGCGCGACAAGGTACCCGCGGCACATCGCGCCCAGTTCGATCAGTTGCTGGCTGACGCGCGCACCGTGTACCGTCTGCGCGACGAGCGCGATCACTACAA
>Ga0134124_10002103_pt1 | contig 16021 bp, 16 predicted proteins | sample KB304_FD_96880 | JGI IMG/M metagenome (GOLD analysis project Ga0134124, IMG submission 96880) | Terrestrial soil microbial communities without Nitrogen fertilizer from Kellogg Biological Station, Michigan, USA - KB3-0-4 | ecosystem: Environmental > Terrestrial > Soil > Unclassified ...
CTCACCCGCCACCCGACACGGATAGGGCGACGGATCAAATAGCGAGATGGGCCGAATTGCCGATTCACCCGCAACTACGCTCTGCCAAAAGGAGTCCTTGCCGATACCGCTAGGGGCTACTACACCCAGACCCGTCACCACGACTCGGCGGCGACGATTCACTTAGCTGAGATCCGCTGATTCATCTCGTCATCACTCTCATAACGAAGGGGCGCTACATCGATCGCGGTCACCCACTGGACCGTGGTCAAGGAGACTACCTGCCGCTTCATCGCCACGTTAAGAGAGCCAGGCTCCGAGACGCGCTCACGCGTATGCCTGTGTCGAGCATTCTAGCTGGTGTGGCGTCGTAAATAAAACAAATATGGAGCACACTTAGCGCGACCTCTGGGGGAGGTAGCCGGTTCGTGTTCCACTGATGAGGGCTGCGCATTCGCCCCCCGGGACATATCGCGTGGAACAACACCGGCGTGATGTAGAGGGTCAGCAACTAATTTAGTAGACGTCGTTCACGTCTATTGCGGGTGTGGCTTAGTGGCCAGGCAGGGCGATCGATCGTTTGAGGGGGGCGAAGCGACCACGACCACTCAGAGCCGCGAGGTGCTCATCGAGATGCTGCGGCGCGCGCGGGGCGGTGACCGTTAGCGCTCGTTCGGCCAGCGAGGAGCTGACAAGTCGATCCGCCACGTCGGGCCCTTCAGGAACATCGCGCCCTGGAACCGCAAGAAGGCTGGCGCGGGTCCCGTGGAGATCCAGAAGCGCAGGTCCGGTGGATCCTTGCCCAGGACGGATGCCACGACACCGGTGAGACCGCCGATTTCCATCGTGACGAGATAGCGGGTCGCGGTGTGGGAGGTGTCGCCGACGAAGTACTTGTCCTCGCCCTCCGGACGCATCGTGCTGCGCAGCAAGCGCGGCTTGGGCGTGAAGGCGTAAGTGTGGCCGCCCGCCGTGGTGCCGGCGGGAAGATTGCGGAGGAGCATCCCCGTCATGCCGTTGTACAGATCCTCCGGCATCTCGAGGGTGCCCTCGACGGGCTCGTCGATGCCGGTCTGCGCACGATAGCGTCCACTGGCGCGGTCGAACGAGACCTCGCTCGCCTCGGGAAACGACGGGCCCTTCTGGATCAGCTTGTAGGCGAGTAACCGGAACACCCGCTTTTGCGAGAACGTCACGATCTCGTCGTACAGGGACCCGTCGAGGAAGCGGAACACGAGCCGGCTCTGGATGCCTTCGGCCTGCGCTGTCTGGATCAACTCGCCGTGAGCGAGTACCTCGCCCCGCTCGCTGCGCAGGACCACGAACCCGTGGGCGGCGCTCTCGAGGAACTTGACCGTGACGGGCTCGGCGCTCGCGCTGGTGGCCGCCAGCGTCAACACAAGGCCCACGAGGATCCTCAGCGCGGTAGGCATGGGCACTCAGGGCAGCAAGAACGGTGCCGCGCCGGTGCTTGACACCTCGCGGAGGTCGCCCTAACGTACGCGCACGAAACATCCCTGAGGAGGCTGACCCTCGTGGCAACGGCTTACGACGTCGTGGTGGTGGGTGGCGGGAACGCGGCGATGTGCGCGGCCCTCTCGGCGCAAGAGTCTGGCGCGCGCGTGCTGGTGCTGGAGAAGGCCCCGGAGGCCTGGCGCGGCGGCAACGGCTTCTTCACCGCCGGCGGCTTCCGCTTCGCGTTCAAGAGCTTCGACGAGCTGCGGACTCTCATCGGGGACCTGTCTGACCAGGAAGCCGCCCAGATGGAGGTCGATCCTTACACCGAGGACAACTTCTACGACGACCTCATGCGCGTGACCGAGGACTGCGCCGACCCCGACATGGCGCTGTTCCTGGTGCGCGAGTCGCAGAACACCGTGCGCTGGATGAAGGACCGCGGCATTCGCTGGATCCCGATGTTCGGCCGCCAGGCGTACAAGGTGGGAGGCAAGTTCCGTTTCTGGGGCGGGCTGGTGCTCGAAGCCGTCGGCGGCGGACCCGGCCTGATCGACATGGAGTACGCCTCGGCCGCCAAGGCTGGCATCGACGTGCGCTTCGAGACGAAGGCGACGCGGCTGATCACCGACGACCGCGGGCGGGTCACCGGAATCATGGTGCGCACGCCCGAGGGTACCGAGACGATCAGCGCCGGCGCCGTCGTGCTGGCCTCGGGCGGCTTCGAGGCGAACCCGGAGATGCGCACGCGCTATCTCGGCCCCAACTGGGAGCTGGCTCGCGTGCGTGGCACGCCCTACAACACCGGCGACGGCATCCGCATGGCGATCGACATCGGCGCGCTGCCCTGGGGCCACTGGAGCGGCTGCCACTCGGTGCAGTGGGACCTCAACGCCCCCTGGCACGGCGACCGCAAGGTCGGCGACAACTTCCAGAAGCACTCGTACCCGGTCGGCATCATCGTCAACCTCCGCGGCGAGCGCTTCGTCGACGAAGGCGCCGACTTCCGCAACTACACCTACGTGAAATATGGCCGCGCCGTCATCGGCCAGCCGCGCCGCACCGCCTTCCAGATCTTCGACCAGAAGGTCGTGGACATCCTGCGTGAGGAGTACCGCATCCGCGAGGTCACCAAGGCGGAGGCGAACACATTCGAAGATCTGGCGCGCAAGCTCGAGATCGACGTGCCGGGGTTCGTGAAGACGGTGACCGAGTTCAACGCGGCGGTCATGAAGGACGTGCCGTTCAACCCAGCGGTGAAGGACGGTCGCGGTACGCGCGGGCTCGCGCTGCCCAAGTCGAACTGGGCGCAGGCGCTCGATACGCCTCCCTACGTGGGGTTCGCGGTGACGACCGGCATCACGTTCACGTTCGGGGGGCTGAAGATCGACGACGCCGGGCGGGTGATCGACTGCGAGCAGCGCGCGATACCCGGCCTCTTCGCAGCCGGTGAGCTCGTGGGCGGGCTCTTCTACCACAACTATCCGGGCGGGGCGGGGTTGATGGCGGGGGCGGTGTTCGGGCGCATCGCGGGCCGCTCGGCGGCGACCGCCGCTCGCGAAGCGCGGAGGTAGCTCGCGCCGAAAGGGGGTCAATCATCGGCCCCCTCCGTCTGGGCGGCCCGCAGCGCCGGCTCCGCGGCGTCGAGGAACCACTCGGGCAACAGCACGCGGTAGCGTTGCAGAAAGCTCGCGAGCTGCGCGTCGAGCACGTACGTCATCCCGTGATCGCTCGCGTGACGGCACGACCGTCCGTACGCTTGCAGGAGCGCCTTCGCCGTCTCCACCGCGTACCACCGCGGGTCACGCTCTCGCCGGGCCGCCGTCCACGGGTCACCGAGATCCGGGAACGGCAGCTTCGTCACCACCTGAAAGCGCAGGAAGTCGTCGGGCAGGTCCACCCCTTCGCGGAGCGACGGCGACACCAGCACGGTCGGCAGCGACGACGCTCGGTGCAGATCGAGCGCGCGCGCCTTGCCGCCCGCCGAGTCGATCCAGAGCAGCCGGCGTGATTCGCGCGGCGCCCGAACCCCGAGGTCGTGAACGAGGCGGCGGCCCGTCTCGTACGAGGCGACGTGGATGAGGCCCTTGTCGCCCGGATGCGCCGCCAGAATCGCCGCGACCTCGGCGAACACGGCGGGCTCCAGACGGCTCCGGGTGGCCCGCGACAGCGCACCGACGGGTCGATACACGATCGGCCGCTGCTCCAGCGAGAAGGGCGACCCGGTCGAGAAGACGCGCACGTCGCCCTCCTCGAGCCCGAAGTACTCGGCCAGCACCGTGCGGTGCCCGAGGTATGCCGAGGACAGCACGGTCACCTCCGCGCACTCCGCGAACAGCTCGCGGGCCATGGACGCGACCGTCAGTGGCACCAGCGCCAGCTCGGCGCCCGCGTGCTCCGGATAGCGCACGATCCACTCGCGGTCCTCGGCCTCGAGGAAGAAGGTGATGCGCGCCAGGGCGCTCTCCAGCAGATCGCGCTGCTCCAGCAGATCCTGCTCCTCCCGGGTCGGCGGCATCTCCAGAACGAGATCCGCCGGCCCCTCGGGAGGCCGGAGCGCCTCCAGCCGAATGCGGACCTCCTCCAGGCTGCCCTCCAGCCGCCGGACGTGCCCGGCGAGGATCGGCCGATAGTCGTCGGCGAACGGCAGTCGCGGCAGCGGCCCGCCGAACCAGCTCCGCATCTCGTCGTGGGAGAAACGGGCGGTGAAGACGGCGACGAGCTGGCTCTCGAGGTTGTGCGCCTCGTCGATGATCAGGAGCCGGCGACGGGGAAGCTGCTCGGCGTGCCAGTGGCGCAGCGTTGCGAAGTACGCGGTGTTCGTGCAGAAGATGGGCGCGCTCAGCGCCTTCTGCTTGGCGCGCACGTACGGACAGCCGCAGACCGGCCCCCGCAGCCGCCGGCACATGCCGCGCGACGTCGGCATCCAGGCGCCGGGATAGCGCTCGCACGGATAGTTGTCGCGGCCCTTCACGAGCGCCAGGTCGGCGCCGAACTCGCGTTCGTACTGGTCTTGCAGGAGCTTCTGGGAGGTCAACAGGTAGGCGTCGCCGCTCCAGCGCGCCAGCGTCATGGCCACGTGGCTCTTGCCGACGCCGGGCGGCGCCTCCACCACGAGGACGCGCGGGGCGTGGGGGTCGTCGGCGATCTCGGCCAGCGCGTCGCCGAGAGCCGCCAGCAGTCGCGCTTGCGCCGGGCGCGGGGTGGCGCCGGCGGGGAAATGCGCGAGCAGGTCATCCATGGTCAGGCTGTGGCGATTCCTCGACGGCCCACGATAGCAGAGTAGACTCACCTCAGGAGTGCCGGCCATGCCTGAGACGCTACCCGTGCTGGAGATTCGCTGCCCGCAGTGCGGTGCCATCAACCGGATCCCGGCCGACCGCGCGGGCAAGCCCGCACGCTGCGGCAAATGCAAGTCGCCGCTGGCCACCGCGGCGGCGCCGGTCACGGTGACCGACGCGAACTTCGAGACCATCGTGCTCAGGGCCACCACGCCGGTGCTGCTCGACGGCTGGGCGGAGTGGTGCGGGCCCTGTCACATGCTGGCCCCCACCATCGACGCGCTGGCGAGGGACTACGCGGGCCGCGTCGTGGTCGGCAAGCTGGACGTCGACGCCAATCCGCGGACGGCCGCGCGCTACGAGATCCGCGGCATCCCCACATTGCTGATCTTCAACCGCGGGCAGGTGGTGGATCGGCTGGTCGGAGTGCAGCCGCGGGCGGCGATCGAGGCCCGGCTGACCCCGCTGCTGACCGCCGCGCGCTGAGCGCGGTCCATCGCTTGCCTCGACCGATCCGGTGAGGCAGGTATGATGGACCGCATGGCGGACCGGCGCGCGAGTCCTCGACTTGAATTCTCAGCCGGCGGCCTCGTGTTCGACGACGAGGGCCGCGTTCTGCTCATCCGTGCTCGCGATCTGCGCAACCAACCGGTGTGGACGCTGCCGAAGGGCGCGCTCAATCCCGGCGAGTCGAGCATCGACGCGGCGCTGCGTGAAGTGCAGGAAGAGACCGGTTACCGCTGCGAGCTCGTGCGCGAGCTGACGCCGGTGACGTACTGGTTTCAGCGGGGCGGCCGGCGGATCCGCAAGACCGTGCGCTGGTACCTGATGCGGCCGATCGCCAAGGTCGGCGAGCACGACCACGAAGTCGACGAGGTCTTGTGGGCCGACCGGGCGGAGGCCCAGGCCCGGCTGCGCTACGACTCCGACCGCCGGCTGCTCGCCGCCGCGCCCTGAGTGAGCTCGGCGAGCAGCGCCTCGCCGAGCGGCCACGGACCGAAGCCGGCATCAGTATTGAGATGACCGCTGTGTCCGGCGTCCACGAACCGACTGCCCCAGGCCTCGGCCAGTGTGCGGCTGCGCTCGAAATCACCGAACTGGTCGTTGCGGCTGGCGACGACGATGCTGGGAAAGGCCAGCCGCTCGCGCGGGATGGGCGCGAAGCCTTCCATCACGGGCGGGAAGTCGGGATGCTCGACGTCCGGCGGCACCACGAGCAGCGCCGCATGAATCGGCCGCGAACCGGCGCGGGCCCAGTGCGCGACGGCGATGCAGCCGAGACTATGCGCGACCAATACCGGCGGCTCACCGACGGCGCCGATATGGCGGTCGAGGGTCTCCACCCACTCCGAGCGGACGGGATATTCCCAGTCGCGCTGGACGACGCGGCGGAAGGCCGGGTTCGCGCGCTCCCACAGCGTCTGCCAGTGCGTGGGGCCGGAGTCGCCCCAGCCGGGAATGATCAGCACGGGCGACGTCATCGGGCTCACGGGGGAGGGAAGAGGCGCTCGCCGTTCTTCCAGGCGATCTGCTCGGCGACGTCGCGCGGCAGCTGCTGCAGCCAGCGCTGCACGGCCTCGCTGGCGTCGCGGACGTTCTCCCAGCGCGACGTGACCCAGGTGTCGGTGCCGACCACGAAGCGGTCGGGGTGACGCATGAATAGTGCGCGCCAGGCGTGATCGAGCGCGCCGCCCGGCGCGACATCGGTGCGCAGCGCCAGCTCCACCCACAGCGTCGGATAGCGGTCCACCAGCTCGCCGACGCGCTGGGCACCGGCCGACATGCCGGCGTGCGCCCACAAGATCTTCGCGTCGGGGTACGTCGTCAGCATCGCCTCGACCGTGGCCTCGTCGATGTGGCACCAGAGGAAGAGCTTGTGCTGCACCGCCAGCTCGGCGAACCGCTTCACCACCGGCGACGGGACGTCGCCGACGCCGAAGTGCGACTCGCCGATCGCGCGATAGATCCCGCGCTTCAGCCGCTCCTCGACGTAGGCGGCGACGGCGGGATCGCGCGGCCACGTGCTCATGTCCGCGCGCGTGCGGTACGGCCGCAGCGACGGCACGATGCCAGCCGGCGCCTTCTCGTACAGCTTCAGCGTGCCGTCGTCGGGCGTGCTCGACACCAGGGCGCGGCGGACACCGGCGCGGGCCAGGATCGACAGGATCCGGTCCGGCGTGTAGACGTCCCAGTCGGGCTGGCTGTAGTGGATGTGCGCGTCGAAGATCGGGTACTGCGCCGCGGCGGACACCGGCGCCAGCAGCGCCGTCGCCAACAAGACCACGATCCGGCGAATCATGGCCCCGAGATTATCACGGCCGTTCAGGCGGCATCGTCGCGCGGTCGGCACACCTCGCACGGTCGGTAGCCGACCCCGGCGGCGTCGGCGACGGAGGCGAACACCACCCGCCGGCTCTCGCCGATGCGCTGCTCGTTGCGACAGCCGCGCCGGCACACGATGCGGGTGCTCGTGCTGCCGACCAGCAGCGGCGTCGAGCGCTCGAGCGCGAGCAGGCGGGTCTTCAGCGCGGGGCCGAACGCGTAGTGACCCCAGGTGCCGTCGCCACGGATCACGCGATGGCAGGGGACCAGCACCGGCACCGGGTTGGCGCCCAGCGCGTTGCCGACCGCCCGGGCCGCGCGCGGGTGGCCGATCCGTCGGGCCAGCGCCGCGTACGACGACACCTCCCCGAACGGAATGCGCCGCGCCTCGGCCAGCACCTGGTCCTGGAACGCGGCCACCCCGGCGAGATCGACCGGCACCGTGAAGAACGTGCGGCGCCCGGCCAGGTACTCGGCCAGCTCCGCTCGCGCCTGCTCGACGTGGCGGCGACCACGGCCGGCGGCTACGTCGCGTCCGCGCCCGTAGGCCAGGCGCGACACCCCCAGCTCCGTCGCCTCGAAGTGAAACCGGTCGGCAAGGTCCTCCAGGGTCGGGGCCGGCTCGCGCAGCGCCGCGCGGACGCGCGCCGGCAGAGTGGACGGCGCCGGTACGACGAACAGCTCCCGCAGCATCTCGTCAGTCCGATCCATCGTGACCTCCCGCTTGTAGCGCCTGCTTCAAGATCGCCTTGCCGCGCGCGAGCTGGCTCTTCACCGTGTTCACCGAGATTCCCCGGATCTCGGCGAGCTCGCGATAGCCGAGTCCGTCGACGTAGTGCAGGGCCAGCAGCATCCGCGCCTCGCGGGGGACGATGTCGAGCGCTCGCGTGAGGTCGACGCGTTGTGCGATTGGCGTGGGCGGGGTCGAGGCAACCGGTTCGATACCTCCCCGCTTCGCGCGAGACCGCACGCCCGATCCCGCCTCCCGGCCCGGATCAGTGTCGTCGGCACGGACCCGGCGTCGGCGCAGCTCGTCGATGCACACGTTCGTGAGCGCGCGATAGAGCCACGTCGACACCGCCCACTGCGGCGAGTAGCTCGTACGCGCCGCGAAGCACTTCAGCAGCGCGCGCTGGACGGCGTCCTCCGCGTCGGCCCGGTTGCCGAGCATGCGGTAGGCCACCGAGTAGAGCCGACCGGCGTACTCCTCGGCCACCCGGGCGAAGGCGCGCTCATCCATGGTCGAAGTGATATACGCCCAGGCCCGGCCAAAAGGGTGGAAGAAGCAGGGGGCCGGATGGTTTCGGCTGCCGGCGGCGGCGCGCCCGGCCGTGAGGGCCGTAGCTGTGGCAGTATAGGCGGCGCCGTGGAGAGCGCGGCGAGAGGAGCTCGTCATGCAATACCGTCCGGTGGAAGGCTGGGGCCGCCTGCCCGAGGGCTGGTCGTTCGTCGAAGCCACGAGCGTCGCCGTCGACGCCAGCGACAACGTCTGGGTCTTCAACCGGGGCAAGCACCCGGTCATCGTCTTCGGTCGCGACGGCAAGTTCCTGCGCTCGTGGGGCGAGGGGCTGATCCGGCGCGCCCACGGCATCAACGTCGGGCCCGACGGTAGCATCTGGCTCACCGACGACCTGCACCACACGATCCGGCAGTTCACGCCGGAGGGGAAGCTGCTGCTGACCATCGGCGATCCCGACAAGGCCTCCACGCTGCACGGTGGCAAGCCCTTCAACCGTCCGACCCACTCGGCCATCTGCCCGAAGACGGGCGATATCTACATCTCCGACGGGTACGGCAACTCGCGTGTTCACAAGTTCGATCCCAAGGGGCGGCCCCTGCTGTCGTGGGGTGAGCCGGGCACCGATCCCGGCTGCTTCAACATCCCGCACAACATTGCGACCGATGCCGCGGGGCTCGTCTACGTCGCCGACCGCGAGAACTCGCGCGTGCAGATCTTCGACGGCGGCGGCAAGTACCTCGACCAGTGGAAGAACCTGCACCGGCCGTGCGGGCTCTACGCCGATTCGCGCAACGACGTCTTCTACGTAGGCGAGCTGCCGACGCACCTGCCGGTCAACAAGGAGGTACCCAACGTCGGGGCCCGCGTCAGCATCCTGTCCATCAAGGGAGAGCTGATGGGGCGCGTCGGTGGGCGCTTCGCGGGCGAGAAGCCGGGCGAGTTCGTCGCGCCGCACGGGGTGGCGGTGGACTCGCGCGGCGACTTCTACGTGGCGGAGGTCTCGTACACGGCGGTGGGCCAGCACGAAACGCCTCCGCGGGAGCTGCGGTCGCTGCAGAAGTTCGTCCGGTCGTGAGCCGGTTGGACGACGCCGGTATCGCCGAGCAGCTGCGGCGGACGCCGGCATGGGAGCGGGCGGGGTCGGAGATCCGGCGCGCCTATCGCTTTCGCGACTTCCGCGAGGCGCTGGCGTTCGTGAACCGCGTCGGCGACCTCGCCGAGGCCGCCGGTCATCATCCCGACATCGACATCCGCTACAACACCGTGACGCTCGCGCTCACGACGCACGACGCGGGCGGTCTGAGCACGAAGGACTTCGACCTGGCCCGTGCGATCGACCGGGGCTGAAGCCTACCAGTACTGCATCGCGTCGCGCAGGATCCAGTCGAGCTCGTCTGTACCGACCGTCCGCGGGGCGCCCGACAGCAGGCGCGGCTGCTTGAGCGTGCCCTCGATCAACGCGGTGACGTCGCCCTCACCGTAGCCCACCGCCGTCAAGCCATTCGGGATCCCCACGTCCTGCATGAGCGACATGAGGGCCCGGGGCAGCGCCTCGTGCTGTTCGGCATGAGACAGTCCGGCCACCGGATACCCCATCAGCTCGGCCGCACGCAGGTGCCGCTCGGGCGAGGTCGCGTACGTGAAGCGGAACGCCGACGGCGCCGTGAGGATGACCGACATCCCGTGCGGGATGAGCGGATGGCGCGTGCGGTAGCCGTTGGGCACGTAGTCGCGGACGAGCCCGGCGATCGGGTAGGCGACCGCGTGGGGGATGTGGACGCCGGCGTTGCCGAAGCCGATGCCGGCGTAGTTGGCGGCGAGCGCCAGGTGCACGCGCGCGTCGAGATCGTGGCCGTTGAGCACGGCGCGCCGTAGATAGCGCCCGACGTACTCGATGGCCTTCTCGCACCAGATGTCGCTGGCCGGGTTGGCGCCGATGTACGCGGGCCGATCGGGCGGGTGGTGCTTGGGGCGCGCGTTGTAGGGCCGCGTCGTGTACGACTCGATCGCGTGCGTGAGGATGTCGGCGCCGGCGGCCGCCGTCACCTCGGGCGGCACCGTCAGCGTATTGAGGGGATCCACGACGCCGAGCGTGGGGCGCAGCAGCCGATGGGAGACGCCGGCCTTCACGTTTTGATCGAGCACGTGCGTCACCGCCACCGCGGTCGTCTCGCTGCCGGTGCCGGCCGTCGTCGGGATCGCGACGAGCGGCCGCAGCGGCCCCGGTAGCGGCACGCCCTTGCCGACCGGCTTGTTGATGTAGTCCAGCAGCGGGGCGGGGTAGGTGTTGACCAGGTTCACGGCCTTGCAGGTGTCGATCGTGCTGCCGCCGCCGACGGCGATGTAGCCGTCGACCTCGGTGCCTCGCGTGACGGCCGCCGCCTCCTCCATCGAGCGGTCGGTGGGCTCCACCTCGACACCGTCGAAGATCTCGGCCTTGATCCCTTCTTCACCGAGCAGCCCGCGAATACGCTCGGGCAAGCCCAGCTCGGCCAGGTGACGATCGGTAAAGATCAGCACGCGGCTCAAGCCGAGCCGGCGCGCGTCGTGCCCGATCTCGTCCGTGGCCCCCAGCCCGAACTTGATCGGCGACATCTCCATCACGAACACCGTCTCCGTCGGCAACGTCACGCCCTTCATCGCCCTCTCCTCGTGTCGCGAATATGCGGCGATCTTACACGGCGGCCGACACGGAGACGAGCCGATGAACGGGCACTTCGAGCGTGGGCTTTGCCCGCGCAATCCGGGAATCTCGGGGGAGGCAGGGCGAGCGCGGGCCGTGAGGCCCGCGCCGCCCGTCGGAAAGGGGGGCGCAGCCCCCTCCGAGTCTTAAAGTCCGGCGAGCCGAACCAGCAGCGGCATCTGCTTGGGCGCTTCGCGGAAACGGCAACGCAGCTCCTGCCGCTCCAGCACCTCGACGTAGGCACCCATGACCATGCGGTAGTAGTGCGGATGACGGCCGGCGGGGCCGCCGTTGTACTCGGTGAGCGCGTCCTTGATGTTCGGCTTGCGGAGCATGATGTCTCTGAGATACGCCATCGCGAAGCGCGCGCTGATCGCCGGATCGGCGAGGTCGCCGAGCTCGCGCGTGGTGGCGGTGATGATCGGCTTCTTGAACTTGCCCGCGATCGGCTCGAGCAGCGCGGCGGTGGAGGGCTTGATCTGGAAGAGACCGATCTCGCCGGCGGCGCCCACGGCATCCTGCTTGAACTCCGACTCTACTTCGGCCTGGGCCAGCACCAGGCAATGGTCGAGGTTCGTGCGTTGCGCCTCGGCCAGCATGACTTCAGGGAAGCGCTGGAACGCGCTGATCGGCGCCCGCGGGTTCTTCTGGGCGATGTACTCGAGGATCGAGCGGTTGAGCCGCTCAGCATCCATCTCACCGGCGACGGCGATCATGTGACGTGTGAGGACGAGACCACCGAAGGTCACCACGAGCGCCAACGTCAGGATCGCGAGGGCTCTGCGAATGCTCATTACCGTTCCCCTCCCTTTGTGTCACAGCTACTGTGCCGCTCTGCCACGACGTTCGAAGGTGAACAGGGACGTCAGGACGACGTCAGGAAGAATGAAAGAAGTACGATCAAAGTAGCATTCGACGTGGTGCTACGCAATGGGTTGTTGAGCCGTGGGCAAACTTCTACCACGGGCGGCGTCAATATCCTGACGCTCTGAAATCGCGCTCCGCGATATTCAACGCTTACGTCGTGACGGATTGGCGCGGAGAAAGTCGCTCGCGCCGCCGTTCGTTCTTGCCGTCGACCGCGGCGCGACGTTCTCGACTCAAAGTGAGACTCGCCTTCGAGTTCCTCGACGCGTCGTGAGCCATACAACCTTCGCCGCGCGCGCGCGCTGGCAACGCCGTTGCACTTCTTCGGGGCAGCGCGCGCGAGGGACGTGCGCTGAGGAGGGCGTATGAACAGCGACGAGATCAAGGGCAAGGCCGAGAAGGCCAAGGGCTACGTGAAGGACAAGGCCGGCGAGATCCTCAACGATCCTGAGCTGGAAGCGGAGGGCGAGGTCGAGCGCGCATCGGGAACGGTCCGCGAGGCCTACGGCAAGGCCAAGCGCAAGGTCCAGGAAGGGATCGAGGACGTCGCTGAGGAAGCGGAAGAGGAGTAGGTCAGCCGTGAGCTCCGCTCCCCGGTCTCACGCCAGGGAGCGGAGCTCCTTACGCAGGATCTTGCCGATGGGACTCTTGGGCAACGCCTCCACGAACCGGACCTGCTTGGGACATTTGTACTTCGCCAGTCGCTCCTGGCAGAACTCGATCAGCGCGTCGGCGTTCGTGGCGGCGCCGCGCTTGAGCGCGACGAACGCCAGCACCTCTTCGCCCATCAGAGGATCGCGCATGCCGACCACCGCCACCTCCGCCACGGCCGGGTGGGCGTAGAGCACTTCCTCGACCTCGCGGGGATAGATGTTGAAGCCGCCGCGGATGATCAGGTCCTTTTTGCGCTCGACGATGTAGAGATAGCCATCGGCGTCGAGCCGTCCCATGTCGCCGGTGTGCAGCCACCCGTTGCGGAGCGTGTGCCGGGTCTCGTCGGGCAGGCGGTAGTACCCCTGCATCACGTTCGGTCCGCGTACACACACCTCCCCGACCTCGCCCACCGGCATCGCGCCGTCGGCCTCGTCGAGGATCGCGACCTCGACGCCGGGGATCGGGGGACCGACCGAGCCGAGCTTGCGCACCCCCGAGAAACGGTGCGCGCTGACGACCGGGGAGGCCTCGGTGAGGCCGTAGCCCTCGAGGATGCGCCCGCCGAATTTCTTCTCGAACGGCTCGACGATCTCGAGCGGCAGCGGAGCCGCGCCCGAGCCCCACGAGCGCATCGACGAGGTATCGAAGCGGCCGGCGTCGGGATAGTGAAGCAGGTAGACGAACATCGTCGGCACGCCGGCCATCGACTCCACGCGGTAGCGCTGGATGGTGTCCAGCACGCCCTCGGGATTGAACCAGCGCAGCAGCACGCCCCTGGTGCCGAGGATGCTTCCGGCGTTCATCACGGTCAGGCCGTAGGAGTGCGAGAGCGGCAGCACCATCAGCGACCACGCCGTACGATCCAGTTCGTAGAGGCTGGCGGCGGCCTGCGCGTTGGAGGCGAGATTGGCGTGGGAGAGCGCCACGCCCTTGGGCCGGCCGGTCGTGCCGGCCGTGTAGAGGATGACGGCGAGATCGCCGTCGTCGCGATCGACGGTCGCGAACGTCTCCGGCTCAGCGGCGACGACCTCGTCCCAGGCCAGCCCCCCCGGGCCGGCGCCGACCAGCACGACGGTGCCCGTCCAGCCCTCGATCTTGCCGAGGAGCTCGGGCGCGGTCACGACGACCTTGGCCTCGGAATCGGCCAGGATGTGCCGGACCTCGTCCGGTCCGAGCAGGAACACGACGGGGACGATGACGCCCCCCGCCTTGAGGATGCCGGCGTAGGCCTGCAGCACCTCGGGGCAGTTGGGCAGGAGCACGACCACGCGATCGCCGATCTCGAGACCGAGCCGGCGCAGGGCGCGGGCGAAGCGGTTGGCGACGCGCTGTTGCTCGACGTTGGTCCACTCGCGACCCTCGAAGGCGAGGGACACGTACTCGCCCCAGGTTTGCAGGCTGTCTTCGCCGAGGCGAGCCAGATTCATGGCCCGTGATCTTACATGATACGATCCGTCGCGATGCTGGGCGGTCGCCTCGCGGTCAAGATCTCGGTCCTCATCGTGGTCGTGCTCATCATCGGCTTCGGCGCCTCCACGATCTTGACGGTCCAGCGCGAGTCCGACCTGCTCCTCGAGCAGAACAAGGTGGCGGCCCGCCGGCTCACCGCGACCCTGGTCGCCAGCATCGAGGGCGCCATGCTGCAGGAGCGCCCGGACGTCACCCGCACGGTCCTCCAGGAGCTCAAGACCTCGTCGCCCGTCGAGGGCCTCACGATCTTTCGACGGAACGGCGTCGAGGCGTTCACCGACCTCACCACCGCAATGGAGGTCGACAAGAACGCGGGGCTGGCCAAGGAGGTCCTCGCCAACATCAAGAAGATGGCGCGCGAGCCGGGCCAGGCCGCCTCCGGGCCGCAATTCCTCCGGGCCCTCGAGTCGCTGAAGACGCAGGAATCGCTGGAGATGCGGGAGGGCGCCACCTTCTTCACGCTGCACTATCCGATCATCAACCAGGAGAAGTGCCAGGGCTGCCACGGCAGCGATCACAGGGTGCGCGCGGTGGTGCGCGTCGATACGTCGATGGCGCCCGTGCTGGCCGAGGTCCGCCGCCATCGCAACCGCCAGTTCCTCGTCGGCGGCCTGACGATCCTGGCGGCCGCCGGCGTGCTGACCATGGCCATGGGCCGCATCGTCGTGCGCCCGCTCAGCCAGCTCTCGACCGCCGCGCGTCGCGTCGGCGCCGGCGACTTCGAGTCGCGCGCGCCCGTATCCACCCGCGACGAGATCGGCCAGCTCGGCGCCGCCTTCAACGACATGACCGCGCGGCTGGCCACGGCCCGCCACGATCTGGAGGGCAAGAACACCGAGCTGGCCACCGCGCTGCAGCATCTGGAGGAGTCGCGCGAGCGACTGGCCCTGCTGGAGCAGCTCAAGGGAGAGCTGTCGAAGTTCGTCCCGGAGGCCGTCCAGCGGCTGCTCGAGCAGAACCCCAACGCCACCGAGCTCGAGAAGAAGACCGTCGAGGTCTCGGTGCTGTTCCTCGACATCGCGGGCTACACGAGGCTCTCCGAGCAGCTCGAGCCGCGCCGGCTGAACCAGCTCGTGCAGACCTACTTTTCGAGCTTCCTCGAGATCATCCAGCGTCACCACGGCGACATCAACGAGACCGCCGGCGACGGGCTCATGGTGATCTTCCAGGCCCAGCCCACCGCGGCCGATCACGCGCTCAACGCCACTCGGGCCGCCTTCGCCATCCGGCAGCGGACCGAGCAGCTCAACGAGGAGTACGGCGGCGTCTTCCCGCCCGTGCAGCTGCACATGGGCATCAACAGCGGCGAGGCGCTGGTCGGCGCCACCAAGATCGGCGGCGGCGCCGGCCAGCGCTGGACGTTCACCGCCACCGGGCCGACCACCAACGTCGCGGCCAGATTCGCGGGCTCCGCGCAGGGCGGCGAGATCATCGTGGGGCCGACCACCGCGGAACGCATCAAGGGGCAGTTCGTGCTGGAGAGCCTGGGCGAGCGTGCGTTCAAGAACGTCTCGCAGCCCATCCACGTCTACCGCGTCATCCCGCCGGGGGTGTACGAGAAGATCGTGTGACCGGCGGTCGCGTCCGGGTGGGCATCTGTTCGTGGGCCGACCCGGCCCTGATCGAATCAGGCGCGTTCTATCCCAAGAAATCCATGTCCGCCGAGGCGCGCCTGCGCTTCTACGCGCGCGCCTTCGACGTGGTGGAGGTCAACGCCTCCTACTACGCGATCCCCGACGTCCTGACGGTCCGGCGCTGGACCGAGCGCACGCCGGCCGGCTTCGTCTTCCACGTGAAGGCGTGGAGCCTGATGACCGGCCACCACCCGCGCCCGCAAGCGCTGCCGGCCGACGTGCAGGCCGTGCTGCCCGCCCGCGCGCGGCGCAGCCAACGCGGCGAGATCCTGGCCGACGACGTCCCACCGGAAGGTCTCGATGCGGCGTTTCGTCTCTTCCGCGCGGCGCTCGGACCGCTGGAGGACGCCGGCAAGCTCGGCTACGTCCTGTTCCAGTTCGCCCCCTGGGTGCACTTCGAGCCTCGCCGCCTCGACTACCTGGCGTCGCTGTCCGA
>Ga0134124_10002104_pt1 | contig 16018 bp, 13 predicted proteins | sample KB304_FD_96880 | JGI IMG/M metagenome (GOLD analysis project Ga0134124, IMG submission 96880) | Terrestrial soil microbial communities without Nitrogen fertilizer from Kellogg Biological Station, Michigan, USA - KB3-0-4 | ecosystem: Environmental > Terrestrial > Soil > Unclassified ...
CACGATGCGGGCGGAGGCCACTGCGAGACCCTGTTCGAGAACGTGCGGCTCCCCGCGTCGAGCATCCTCGGCGGCGAGGGCAACGGGTTCGCGATGGCGCAGGCCCGGCTCGGGCCCGGGCGCATCCATCACTGCATGCGCGCGATCGGCCTGGCCGAGAAGGCGCTCGAGCTGATGTGCATCCGGGCCCAGATGCGCGCGCCGTTCGGCAAGCCGCTCGCGGACCAAGGCGTGATCCAGGACCAGGTGGCCGAGAGCCGCATGGAGATCGAGCAGGCGCGCCTGCTGACGATGAAGGCCGCCCATCTGATGGACACCGTCGGCAACAAGGCCGCCCACGGCGAGATCGCGATGATCAAGGTCGTCGTGCCGCGGATGACCCTTCGAGTCCTCGATCGTGCCATACAGGCACACGGCGCCGCCGGCGTCTCCAGCGACTTCGGCCTGGCGTCCGCGTGGGCGCACGCGCGTACGATTCGCCTCGCCGACGGTCCCGACGAGGTCCACCGGGAAGCAATCGCGAAGCTGGAGTTGGCCAAACATAGTTCGTAGGGCCGGCCTTTCAGGCCCGTCCTACATCTTCGCCTCGACGACGATGCACGTCGTCGTGCCGTGCGCGTAAAGCCTGCCTTTGGCGTCGACGACGCGGCCTTCCGCCGTGGCGGTTCGACTGCCGAGGTGAACCACGTGCGCCTCGCAGCGAACCGGCCCGGCCTCCTCGGTCAGCGGCCGCGTGTAGTTGATCTTGAGCTCCAGGGTCGTGAAGATCTTTCCCGCCGGCGCCATCGAGTTGATGGCGCAGCCGAGCGCCGAGTCGAGCAGCGTCGCGGCGAATCCGCCGTGAACGAGGCCCATGCCGTTGTAGTGCGACCGGCCCGGGACCGCGCCGAACACGACGCGGCCCTCGTCGACCTCGAGCAGGCGCATGTTGAGCAGCTTCGTCATCGGCGCCTGCGGCATCTGCCCGGCGAGCATTCGTTTGAAGAATGCGAGGCCGCCCATCGCGCGCCTCTGGTCGACGAACGCCGTGTCCAGGTTCTGCTTCGTCTTCTTCTGCGCGCGCGCCATCAGTCCCGGCCCCCGAGCCCCGAGTCCCGAGCCCCAAGTCCCGAACCCTGAGCCGCGAGCTGGGCATGCTCGTCGCGCAGCACTCGGTACAGGACTTTGCCAACCGCGCTCATCGGGAGCGCCTGCCGGATCTCAATCTGCTTCGGCCGCTTGTATTCGGCGAGGCTCGCCGCGCAGTGCGACTGCAGCTCGGCCGCGGACGCGCTCGCGCCGTCGCGGAAGACCACGCAGGCCTTCACGACCTCGCCGTGGTAAGTGTGCGGCACGCCGATGACGGCCGCCAGTTTGACCGCCGGATGCGCGTACAGCACGGTCTCGACCTCGGACGGGTAGACGTTGAAGCCGTCGACGATGATGAGGTCTTTCTTCCGCTGGACGATCGAGGTGAAGCCGTCCTCGTCGATCCGCGCGATGTCACCCGTATGGAACCAGATCCGGCCGTCGTCGCCGGCTCGCAGCGCGCGATCGGTTTCATCGGGCCGGTTCCAGTAGCCCTTCATGACCTGCGGGCCGCAGATGCAGAGCTCGCCCGGCTCGCCGGCCGGCAGCTCGCGTGCGCCGGTTTCCACGTCGACGACCTTGATGTCGGTGTCGGGAAGGGGAAGACCGATCGTGCCGGGCTTGCGCAATCCCAGATGAGGCGTCGAGTGCGTGACGGGCGACGTCTCCGAGAGTCCGTAGCCCTCGTTCAAGGTGCGGCCGATCCGGCGCTCGAATTCGGCGATGACGTCCACCGGGCAAGGCGCCCCTCCGGAATTGAAAGTCCGTACCTCCTCCAGCCCGAATTCGTGGATCTTCGGGTGGGCGAGGAGCGAGACGTAGATGGTCGGGACGGCCGGAAAGTACGTCGGCCGATACGTCTTGATCGCGGTCAGCACCTGTTCGACGTCGTACTTCGGGATCAGCACCTGCAGCGCGCCGACCCACGTGCCCTGCATCATGCCGACGGTGAACGCGTAGATGTGGAAGTAGGGGATGACGATCAGGTAGCGCGCCTCGCCACGGGTATACGAGCGGTAGTGAACGGTCTCGCTCTGGACGACGTTCGCGAAGATGTTGCGGTGCGTGAGCATCGCGCCCTTCGGCGTCCCGGTCGTTCCGCCGGTGTACTGCAGCACGGCCAGATCGTCCGGCGAGATGGCCACGCGAGGCGCGACCCGGCTCTCTCCCGTCCGGCGGCCGTCGGCGATCGCTTGCGCGAGCGTCAACGCGCCGTCGACACGGGGCGGGATGGATCGTGCCGCCGAATACTCGGCGAGCGACGTCACGAAGACGTGCGCGATGCGCGTCTTCGCGCGGATGTCGAGGACCAGCGGCGCGAGTGCGTCCAGCGTCAGCATCGCGCTCATGCCGGAATCGACGGCGAGTGTCACGACTTCAGGCGCCGTATACGTCGGGTTGACGTTGACGACAATGGCGCCGAGCCGCAGCACGGCGAACGCCGCGACGATGTATTGGGGGCAATTCGGCAGCATGATGCCGACGCGATCGCCTTTGGCAAGGCCCAGTCCCGCGAGGGCGACGGCAAACGCGTCGGACTGCGATTTGATCTCGCGGAAGGTGAGCTCTGCCCCGAGAAACGCCGTCGCCGGCCGGTCGCCGGCGTCGATGGCCGCGGTGTCGAGGATCTCGCAGAGCGGCCGTTCAGGATAGGTGAGGCTCGGCGGAACCCAATAGTCGTAATGACGCAACCACGGGCGATTCATACGATCGACCGCCCGCCGTCGACCGAGATGACCTGGCCGGTGATGTAGTTCGACGCATCCGAAGCAAGGAAGACGACCACGCCCTTGAGCTCGCCGGCTTCGCCGACGCGCGGAATGGGACTGCTGGCCTTGATGCGATCTTCGACCAGCCCGATCACCGGGTCGGCGAGCCGCGAGTGGAAGAAGCCCGGCGCGATCGCGTTGACGCGAATGCCGCGAGGGCCCCACGACGCCGCGAGCTCGCGCGTCAGGCCCATCATGCCGGCCTTGCTGGCTGCGTAGCCGGCGTAGTGTGGCTCGTGCACCGCCGCCTGGAGTCCGGCGAGCGACGCGACGTTGATGATCCGGCCGTACTGGCGCGCCAGCATCACGCGGGCGGCCGCCTGCGAGAAGAGGAACGCGCCGGTGAGGTTGATGTCGATCACCTTCTGCCACTTGTCGATCGGCATGCTTTCGGCCGGTGCGCCCCAGCTGACGCCGGCGTTGTTGACGAGGATGTCGACGGCGCCGTACACGGCGACCGTGCGTTCGACGACGGCGCCGGCCTGCTCCGGCTTCGACACGTCGCACGCCATCCCTTCGACCGCGAAGCCCCGGCCGCGAAGCTCGGCGACCGTCGGCGCCAGCCATTCCTCGCGGCGCGCGCACAGCATCAGCGAGGCGCCGGCTTCCGCCAGCCCCTCGGCCATCTCCCGTCCCAGCCCGCGCGATCCGCCGGTGACGATGGCGGTGCGCCCGGACAAATCGAACAACTCGTTGATGGTGCGCACGGGCAAGGGCATATACTTAACGACCGTACGGTCGGTAGTCAACAACCGGGAGCCGCGATCACATGACGACGCGAGCGGACACTACGACGAACGCCACCACCGCGACCGCAGGCGGACGATTTCTGGTGGATCGGCTCGCCGCCGATGCCGTGTTCACTCGCGAGGACCTGACCGAGGAACAGCGGCTCTTCGGCCAGACCGCGGCAGAGTTTATCCAAAAAGAAGTCCTCCCTGTCGTCAAACAGCTGTACGAGCACGATTGGGCGCTCACGCGGCGCTTGCTGAAAAAAGCCAGCGAGCTCGACCTGCTGCGTCTCGAGGTGCCTCCGGCGTACGGCGGCCTCGGCCTCGACTTGATCAGCGCGTCGTTCGTCGGCGAGCAGATCGCGGTCGATCCGTCGTTCGGCGGGTCGCTCGGCGCGCACACGTCGATCGGCACCCTGCCGCTCGTCTACTTCGGCAACGACGAGCAGAAGCAGCGCTACCTGCCGAGGCTGGGCAGCGGGGAGCTGATCGGCGCCTATGCCCTCACCGAGCCGCAGGCCGGCTCCGACGCGCTCGCCGCGCGAACGACCGCGACGCTCACGCCCGACGGACGCCACTACGTGCTGAACGGCCAGAAGATGTGGATCACGAACGGCGGCTTTGCCGACCTGTTCACGATCTTCGCCAAAGTGAACGGCGACCAGTTCACGGCGTTTCTGGTCGAGCGATCGATGGGCGTGGTAAGCGGACGCGACGAGATCAAGCTCGGGCTCGACGGATCCTCGACCACGGCGCTGATGCTCGACAACGTGAAGGTGCCGGTCGAAAACGTGCTCGGCGCGATCGGGCAGGGCCACAAGGTCGCGTTGAACGTCCTGAACTTCGGCCGCGTGAAGCTCGGGTCGCGCAATATGTCGGGCGTCAAGATCGCGCTCGGACACGCGGTCAAGTACGCGAAAGATCGCCGGCAGTTCGGACGGGCCATCGCCGAGTTCGGCCTGATCAAGGCGAAGCTCGCCGGCATGGCGATCCGCGCATTCGTCGGCGACGCGATGTCGTACCGCACGCTCGGCGACGTGGACCGCGCGCTCGACGCGATCGACCGGCACGAGACCACGCACGTCATGAAGACCATCGAAGGGTTCGCGGTCGAGTGCTCGATCAACAAGGTCTGGACGAGCGAGGCGCTCGCGTGGGCCGTGGACCAGGCGGTGCAGGTGTTTGGCGGCAACGGCTACTCGCGCGAGTTTCCGGTCGAGCGCATGTACCGCGACGCGCGCATCACGCGGATCTACGAGGGGACCAACGAGATCAACCGCATGCTCATCCCGATGCGGCTGCTCAAGCAGCTGCCGGAGCTCTTCTCGAAGCATGCCACCCGGCTCGCCGAGGACGATCGCCCGGGGCCGTCGGCGGGGCCCTTCGCCGTCGAACGGGACGCCATTGCCCGCGCCAAGGCGCTCGCCATCACGCTGTTGGGCCGGGCGTCCGCGTCGTACGGCGACGCGCTCAAAGAAGCCCAGGAAGTCCAGGCCGAGATCGCGGACATTCTGATCGAGGTCTACGCGTCCGAGAGCGCCGTGGCGCGCTCCGAGAAAATGGCCGCCGATTACCGCGCGGCACTCGCCGGCGACATCGTGCGCGTCTTTGTCGACGGGAGCGCGGGCCGAATCGCGCAGTCGGCGAAACAGGTCATTGCGGCGCTCGCGGCCCGCGGCGCCGACACCGACGAGGTCGCGGACGACGCGCGCCGCCTGGCGCCGTACCCGGGGATCGACGCCATCGCCGCGAGACGCCGCATTGCCGACGCGGTGATCGCGGCCGAGCGCTTCCCGTTCTGAGCCGATGAAACCGGGCGCCCTCTACGGGTTGGTCGTCCTGTTCGCGATCAACCTGATGAACTTCTTCGACCGCCAGATCATCGGTGGCATCGGCGAGGGCATCCGCCGCGAGTGGGGGCTCAGTGACACGGCGCTGGGTCTCCTTGGCACCGTCTTCACGCTGCTCTACGCGGTGTTTGGACTGCCCCTCGGGCGGTTGTCGGACACGAGCGCACGCCGGCTGATTCTCGCCGGCGGCGTGTTCGTCTGGAGCCTGCTCACGGCCGCGTCTGGCCTCGCGCGCAACTTCTCGCAGCTCATCGTCGCGCGTCTCGGCGTAGGCGTCGGCGAGGCGACGTGTTCGCCGGCGTCGACGTCACTGCTCGGCGACTTCTTTCCGACCAGCCTTCGCGGCCGGGCCGTCGCCATCTGGATGCTCGGCCTGCCGATTGGTCTCGGGCTCGCCAATGGCACGGGCGGGTGGATTCTGCAGCACTGGGGCTGGCGCAACGCGTTTTATGTCGCCGCCGTTCCCGGCGTCCTGTGCGCTGTCGCCGCGCTGTTCATCCGGGAGCCGGCGCGGGGGAGCGCGGAAGTACATGCCGTCGGCGACCAGCGCCGCCCCGGGTCGCCCTTCGCGCTCGTGCTCTCGATTCCGACGATGTGGTGGGTGATCGCGTCGGGCGCGCTGCACAACTTCAACATGTACGCGCTCGGCGCCTTCATCGCGCCGTTCCTCGTGCGCTTCCATCACATGTCGTTTCTCAGCGCCGGGTGGCTCGGCGCCGCCGCGTACGGCTTCTCGGGCGTCGTCGGGCTGGTCGGCGGGGGAGCGCTCGCCGACCGGTTGTACCGCCGGCGTGTCGACGGGCGGCTGGTCGTCGGCATGGGATCGATCGTGATCTGCGCGCCGCTGATGTTCGTCGCGCTCATGCAGCCGGCCGGCGAGGTCGTGATGTTCGCGCTGCTGATGGGCACGGGCTGCGGCGTGATGTATGCCTACTACGCCACCGTCTACGCGACCATCCACGACGTCGTCGAGCCGGCGCTGCGCGGCACGGCGATGGCGCTCTACTTCTGCGCGATGTACGTGCTCGGCGCGTCGCTCGGTCCGATCGGTACCGGCCTCGCGAGCGATTACTTCACGTTCCGGGCCGCCAGCGCGGCGGGCGCGGTGCAGCCCCTGCCGTTCGGCGCGCTGATGCTCGCCGAAATGCGCAGCCTCGTGGGCGAGTCGAAGGGATTCGATTTACGCGTGCTCGAGCCGTACAGAGCCGAGGGACTGCACACGGCGATGTACATCGTGCCGACGCTGGCGGTGATTCTGGCGATCGTCCTGTTCATCGCGTCGCGCACGGTTCGAAAAGACGTGAGCACGCTGCAGGCGTGGATGGCGGGCCTGAAGGTCTGCACGACGACTGGGAGGGACACATGATTCGATCGATTGCGGCCGTCGCGATGGTGCTCGCCGCTCAGGCGAACACGTACGCGCAGTCGCCCAAAGCCGCCACGTACATCACCGACGAAGAAGTGAAGAAGGTGAACACCCTCCCGGGCATCGATCGGCAGATCAGAGTCGTCGACATCGGCAACGAGAACCTTGCCGTCGGCATCGTGCACCGCGGGCCGACGGGCGGCGGCGCGGCGGCTGGCGGCCGGCGCGGCGGTACGCCGGCGGCGCCGGCTCCGGCAGACGTGTGCGCCGAACAGGCCGGCACGCCTCCCGCCGACGCGGCGGCCACGGGCATCACGCACGACTCGCAGACCGAGAGTTACGTCATCGTGTCCGGCAGCGGCACGCTCGTGACCGGCGGCCACATCGTGAACGGCCGCAAGTCGTCGCCGTCGAGCGACGTGACGCGCGTCTTGAACGGCCCGTCCTGCAACGGACTGATCGCGGGGGCGGATGTCGTGAAGAAGGTCGTCAAGACGGGCGACATCATCATCATTCCAGCCGGCGTGCCTCACGGCTGGACCGATATCGCCGATCACGTCGACTATCTGAGCATCCGGCCGTCCGCCCGTGTGCTCGAAGCCGGCTACGTCAATCCCGCGATTGCGAAGTAGCGCATGCGTCGACGAATTGCCTGCGCTCTCGTCGCCGCCGTCGCGGTTGCTCTCAATGTGTCGGTTGCCCGGCCGCATGCGCTCGGCCGGCCTGGCATCACGCCGCTGCCGTGCGCGATGCTGGCGTGGCAGCCGATCGATCCGAAATTCGACGCGCTGCCCGGGGCGCGTGCGTTCTTCGGATCGTACGACGGCGGCCTCTACCGGATCGAAATCCCCGAACGATGGAACGGCGAGCTCGCGCTGTATGCGCATGGATATGTCCCGAGCACCGGCGCGCGCGGCTCGGAGCTCCGCGTCGGCAACTCGCCGATTCGCGAGCATCTGATCACACAAGGCGTGGCGTGGGCCGCATCGAGCTATCGCTGCAACGGGTACGTGCCCGGCCAGGGCCTGGTCGACACCATGGCCCTCACCGATCTCTTCACGAAGCTCAACGGCGGACGCGCGCCGCGGCGCGTGTATCTCACCGGCACGTCGATGGGTGGGCATGTCACCGTCCTTGGCATGCACGAATTCCCGAAGGCGTTTGCCGGCGGGCTGGCGATGTGCGCGGCGGGACCGGAGCTGTTCGACTTCTTCGCGGCGGTGGGAGCCGCCGCCGAAGTGATTACGGGCCGGACGTTCACGCTCGACACGATGCAGGACGATCTCGCGAAGATGAGCGAGGCGCTCGGCAAGCCGCCCGAGTACACGGATCGCGGCCGGCAGCTTGCCAGCGTCGAGATCCAAATCAGCGGCGGACCGAGGCCGTTCGCCGCCGAAGGACTGGAATCGAGATTTCTCGCGAACATCAACGGCGCGGCCATCGCGGGCGGGACGACGCCGAGCAACCGCGCCGTGATGACCACGCACATCAAGTACGCCATCGACGAGGGCCTGGGCCTGACCGCCGGCGCGCTCAACACTCGCGTCCGCCGGAAACCGCTCGACGCCGCGTTCCGAAGCGCGAAGGGCCCATACGAGGAGCTGGTGCCGTTTGACGGCAAGCTCGAGCGGCCGCTGCTCACGATGCACGGCACCGGCGATCTATTCGTGCCGATCTTCCTCGAGCAGTCGCTGAAGCGGGCCGTCGCCGCGTCAGGCAGGCAGAAGCTGCTGGCGCAGCGCGTCTATCGCATCGCCGGCCACTGCGGCTTCAGCCCGAAGGAAATGGCCGTGACCTTCGACGATCTCGTGAAATGGGTGCGTGAGGGCGTGAAGCCGGACGGCGACGAAGTCGACGGCGATCTGTCGAACGCCGGGACGACGTTCACGCAGCCGGTGCGGCCGGGCGATCCGGGCCGGCTCACGGTCTCGCGCTGAGCCGTTCAGGGCCCCGTCATCTGCACGTGCGCGCCATCGGGGTCGTCGACATAGAAGCCGTACTCCAGGTTTTCCTTCGGTGTCAGCCCCATGGCCTGCAGCTCGCGCGTGACGGCCTCCTTGTTGAATCCCTCGACGCCGATCGCAAAGTGATCGATCGTCCCGGCCGGTGGGTCGACACGCAGCGACACGAGGACTTTGCGGCCGACGCCCAGCCGGGAAATTCTGTTGGGCTTGTCCTCGTTCACCACTGAGAGCCCGAACACACGGTTGTAGAAATCGGTCGAACGCGCCATGTCGGTGACGAGCACCGAGGCGTGATTGATCGTGGACGACTTGAGCGGCGCGGCCTGCGCCGTGGCCCCGCCGGCCACAATCATCGCGAGCGCCTGCACGAGTTCGCGGCGCGACAGCCTGCCGCGCTCGTAACGAGCGACAAGATCCGAGATCTGGTGTTCCATGGTCGTCTCCGTTTCGGCTCACTTCATCAGTTGCGCGAGCTTCTGACTGACGGCTTCTCCCCAGATGTCGTAGCCCTTCGCCTGGGGATGGAGGTTGTCGGGGCGGAATGAGTCGGGGAGGAATACGCCGCGATCGTCGAGGAACCGCGCGCCGATGTCCATGAAGAACACGTGCCGCTGGTCGTCCAGCCTGGCGATGATTCTGTTGACCTCGGCGAGTTTGTCGCGAACGGGATCTCCGGGCGTGCTTCGAGGAAAGATGGCCAGCAGCAGGATTTTCGCGTCCGGAAAATCCTTGCGCAGCTCCAGGACGATCGCGCCGATGCCTTCCGCGATTTCCGGCGCGGTGTTCGCGCCGCTGTTGTTGGTGCCGATCATCAGCATCACGGCCTTGGGCTGGAAGCCCTGGCCTTCGCCATTTTTCAAGCCCCAGAGCACGCCTTGAGTGGTGTCGCCGGCGACGGCGAAGTTCGCCGTGCGCAGGCTGCCGAAGTACTTGTCGAACACCGCCTTGTTCCCGTCTCCCTGCACCCACCAGTCCGTGATCGAGTCGCCGTGCAGCAGAAGATCGATGTTCCCCTGCCTGGCGGTCTCGACGAACCCTTCGTGCCTGGGACCCTGCCGCTGGATCGTCTGCGTATAGGTGGCCGCGACGTTGGCGCGGGCCGGCTGGAGCATCAGCAGCGGCTCGAATTTCTTCAGCAGCGGCGACGTCGGCGATGTGTCGGAGTCGATGAACCGCTTGACCGCCGCGTTGACGTCAGCGAGCTCGGCCGCCGTCGGACGCGGGATGGCGACTTCGGGAGGTACGGGCGCCGGAGGCCCGATGACGACGGGCGCGAAGCCGCGGCCGCGGCCGCCCGCGCCAGGCCCAGGCGCCGGGACGTTCTGCGCCGCGGCGGTGGCGCACGTCCCAAGGATGACAGCCACGACGACGGGGCGGACGAGCGAGCGGATCATGAGGGTTCCCTTTCGGAGGACAGCTGGCAGGCGCAATGATAGCGCGTCGGGCGCCAATCCGCCGGGAGTGCGGCTTAGTTCTCGTCCGGTTCGCTCACGCTGTCGATGACGAGAACGGGCGTCGGCGCCCGTGTGGGTTCGAGCTTCAGCCCGGCCTGCCGCTCGAGCGCTTCGAACATCCCCATGTCCTGCGGCCGGAACTGCGGAGGAATCCCGGTGAGGTCGACGTCCTCCAGCTTGACGCCGTCGGGCAGCCAGGTCACGTTGACGTCGTAGCGGCCGGTCAGTCCTGTCTTGTCGATCACCGGACGGCCGGCTCGCCGGGTGAGTCCGTTGAGCAGCGCGCCGATGGGCATGTTGTTCATCGCCGCGCCGTAGGGCGGGATCAGGATGTCGCCGCAGCCCTTGCCCTCTTTGAGGGCCTGCGCACACTGACCGTTTTCGCCGAGCGTCAGCTTGTGGCCGCCTTTCGCGATCGTCAGCGCGTAGACGGGTATCTCGCGCTCTTCGACGTGGTACTTCAAATGGCAGCGCTCGATCAGCAGCGAGCGCATCATCTCCCACACTTCGGGATTGCCGACGGTCGGATCGGCGCCGCGGCCGACGATGTCGTAGTTGGTGGTGCGGATCCAGTCCGGGCCGCCGGCCGTCATCGGCCGGCTCGTACGGAACGACTGCGTGATGATGTCGGCGAGCGACATGTTGACGATGCTGATCTGGCCGCGTCCGGGCGGTCCGAGCCGCCACAACGCGCTGCCCGATGTGTTGCGCTTGATGGTGGCCAGCTCGAACTTTTTCTCAGCCGACGTGGCCATGCCGAGGAAGCTGTTCGACTGCGGCGAGACCGCCTGGGCCGTGACCCAGCCGACGAGGACCGGGCTCACGAACATCGCCATCAGCGTCATCGAGAGAATCCAACGGCCACTGCGCCCCAGCCGCTTCGGCTGCTCGTTTCGCACGATGAGCTCCATGCGCGCCTTGAGGTCGGCGCTCGCGATGCCGCTGGCGTGGCCGGGTGACGCACACCAGTAGAACTTGCAGACCTTCAGGATCCCTTCCGCGTAGTCGTCCGCGTTCGCCGACTCCAGAACGGCCTCGTCACAGGCGAGCTCGCGTTCGTCGACGAGCCGCCGGCCGATGACCCACACGAGCGGGTGAAACCAGAAGAGCGCCTGGACGGCCGCGTGCAGGGACGCCCACAAATTGTCCCGCCGCCGGACGTGCTGCCATTCGTGGTCGAGCACCGCCTCCAGCTGCGACGGCGACAGCGTCGCCTCGATCCCGTCCGGCATCAGGATCGCCTGGCGCCAGATCCCAACGGCGCCCGGTTCGATGCGACGGTCCTGCATCACCGGCGATCGCCGCACCGCGACGCCGTGGTACTCGCCGGCGGCCGCGGCCGTCCGGAGCAGCCGGACGGCGCGCCACGACTGCGCCAGCCAGCGCATCGCGACGATCACGGCCCCGCACGCCCAGAGCGCCACCATGAACGCGACCACCCACCGTTCCCAGTCCGTGGGCGCCTGCGGCGCAGACGAGGCCGTAAACGGCGCGGCTGCGACCAGGGGAGCGCGGCTCGTGACGATGTCGAACACGCGTTGTGACTGCGATGGCTGAAGCGATACGGGAGTGGCGACGCTTCGGCCGGCCGCTGCGAGGATCGAGAACGGCACCAGGAACTTCAGCGACGCGACCATCCAGACGGCGAAACGCACGCGAGGCCTGTAGGCCTTCAGCCACGTCGCACACGCGAGCCACACGAGAAGGCCGGCCAGCGTGGACTGCCAGAGGTGATTGAGCAGGAGAATGGCGTTGGTGTTCATTTCCGTCGGCGCTCCTTCCGCGACTTCTGGTGTTCCCGCAGTACGCGCTCCGCCTCCTGGATGTCGGCCAGCGTCAGCTTGCCGGTCCGCGCGAGGTGGGCCATCACCGGCTGAATCTGACCGTCGAGCATCGCGACCAGCTCGTCGATCGCACGACCGTGGGCGTGGTCGCGCGAGAGCGCCGCCTCGAAGATGTTCGCGTTGCTGATCCGCTTGACGATGCGCAGCGCGCCTTTCGTTTCGAGCCGGTAGACGGTGGTCTGAATCGTCGTGTAGGCCGGACGCCCGTCCTCGGGGAACTCCTCCTGGATCTCGCGCACGGAGGAGGCGCCGCGTCGCCAGAACATCTCCATGATCTGGAGCTCGAACTTCGTCAGCCGGGTGGGTGGCATGCGCGTATACCTACGATACGCGTAGACTCTACTATCATGATAGTAGGATTGCAAGCGCCGGGACGCACGCTAAGTACCGTTCTTATTTTGTCGGCCCGTTCACCGTCACCGCGACGTGGGCGTTGGTCCAGCAGCACTGGAAGCCGCCGCCGCCTTCGCCGGAGGCGTCGTTGGCCTGGACTCTGAGGATGTAGTCGCCCGGCGTGGCGAAGGTCGCGGTGGTCGTCGCCTTGCCGCCGTTTTCTCGATCGAGCGTCGGGCGGTTCTGTGAGAACGTCACGTCGCCCGGTCCGCGGAACTTGCTCCACGATATCACGAGCGGGGGAGTCGGCGCGGTGAAGCCGCGGCTTCCCTCGGCGTTGACCTTGGCGACGTCGTCGGTGGCCCACGTCGTGAGGCTGAGCGGCTGACCTGCGACCGCCGAGTAGGTGGCGGACACAGACGCCGGTGGCCCCGAGAACGGCTTCCCGTCCGCGGCGAACCTGACAACCGGCGGTGTGTTCTTCGACGCGGCGTCGAGGAACGGCTCGATCAGCCAGTCCTTCTTGGTGTGCAGCGTGACCGTGTTCGTGTAGCCGTTGGCGACGATCGTCCACGTCAGCTTCTTGTCGCCGAAATCCTTCGGCACTTTGATCGTGAAGACGCCCCACTGGCGCGACGTCAGGAAGTGCGTCGGCTGGCCCTGATCGGGACCGCCCGGCTCGACGCGATTGTTCGGGCCGGCCGGGATGTCGAGGGTTTGCTGCGTGTTCCTGTTGAAGTAGCCGACCAGCAGCCGGATGCTGCCGTCGCTCTCCGCGTACCAGCCCTCGTACGCGGGTGTGATGCTCGAACCGCGTTCGCGGATGGGATTGGACAGCGGAAACGGACTCGGCGTCTGACCCGAGCCTTGCTGTCCCGCGCGCAGCAGGACGCTGCCGGTCGCGGCCCATGCGATCACCAGCGCGAGCGTCCGTGAAAGCCGCAACCTAGTGGGCTCCGCCGCCGGCCGCGTTCGAGCCGGCGCGTCTGGCGACCTCGGCCTTGAACTCCTGGTCGTTGAAGTACGTGATGTTCAGCCACGCGTGGCCCATCTCGTCGATGGTGCGGTCGCCCCAGCCGACCCACTGATCCGGATCGGGATTCGACCGGTTGCCCTGGGTGTTGTCGTACCACGCGACGAAGTGGAGGATGGTGCCCTTCGGCAGCAGCGGCGCCGCCTCGTCCGCGTAGATGTACATGTTGTGCCAGTTGAAATTGAAGTCGGTGACCTGGCTCAGCATCTCGCGCCGGCCGTTCGCGTAGATCGCTTCCATCGACATGCCCTTGCCGCGCAGATGCATGTGCGCCTGGAAATTCTCGATGCGCGCGTTCTCCCGAAGGACGACGAAACTCTCGGTGGTCGTGACCTGATTCGGAGGAATATCCAGCTGGCGGTTGCCGCCCGTGAACGTGTTGAAGAGCGCGAGCACCTCGCGATGCTTCGGCTCCTGGCCTTTCGGGTAGAAGTAGACGCCGAGCTCCACGTGATCGGTGATCTGCTCGCCGACGGCGTGGTAGTGCATCTCGAACACAATCTTCGACCCGGGCAGCATCAGCCGTCCGGAGCCGGTTCGCATTTCGTCTCCGCCCTTGCCGACGGCCCATTCCATGAACAGCCCGTCGCCGGCGACGTTCGGGTCGTTCGTGAAGAGCTCCTTCGGCAGGTCCTCGGGCTGCTGCAGGCGCGCGAGGGCGTGATGGGTGACCCGGCGGCCTTTGACGGTGGCCGGATGAATTTCAATCGCGCGCACCCAGCGGGGCTCGGTGATGCCGGTCGCGACGGAGGGCCGCCACCACGCGTCCTGCGCCACGGCCGGCATCGTGTAATCGGGCGAGCTGATGACGAGATCGGGCTGGCCGAATTTCGACGCCAGCTGCCATTTCGCGTCGTCGGTCCACGTCTTCGGCGCGGGCATGTCCTTCGGATCGCCCTGCGGCGAGCCGGCGGCGACCCATCGCAGGATCGTGTCGATTTGATCGTCGGTGAGCGAGCGGTCGTTCTTGAACTTCTGGATGCCGATCGTCTTGTCGAGGTGCCAGGGCGGCATCTGGCGCGTTTTCACGCGCGAGGCAATCGACTGCGCCCACGGCCTCGCTTCCTGATAGGTGACGAGCGACATCGGCGCAATCGACCCGGGACGATGGCACGACTCGCACTTCTCCTGGAAAATCGGCGCGACGTCCTTCGTAAAGGTCACCGCCTTCGGCGTATCGGCCGCCGCCGCGGCGCCCGCCGTCGTGGAAGCCATCAGCAGGGCGCCAATCAGGGATCGCACGTTGAACGTCATCGCGGACTCCGTTGTGGTCATGTCGCGTCCGGATCAGTTTACCATTTCTAACCGACCGGACGGTCGGTTCGGACCCGGCGTCTGGCTTTTGCCCACTGCCGGGTCAGCACGACCGCCAGCCAGACGGCTCCCGCCGCCGACACGCCGGCGATCAGCCAGCGCGTGAGGGCCAGGAAAAACAGCGCGTCGATGGACGGCCACTGGAATCGATACTGACGCAGACGGTCGACGCGATCGGCCATCCAGTGCCAGCCCGTGTGCGCGACGAGCGCCGACAGGATGATGGTCCCCATGCGTGCGGCGACGACGTACCGGAACAGCAGCTCCAGCACGGGCACGAGCACGGCGAGCACGACGAGCTGCCCGAGCTCGACGCCGACGTTGAACGAGAGCAGCGACGTCAGCAGGTGGCGCCCGGCGAACTGCAGCGACTCGCGCAGCGCGAACGAGAAGCCGAAGCCGTGGACCAGCCCGAACCCGAGCGTGATGAGCCAGCGCCGCGAGGGACGCGGCGTCGCGATGTTCTCGAGCGCCATATAGACGATGGACACGGCGATCAGCGTCTCGATGAGCGGCGGAAACCACAGCGCGTCGGGCGCCAGATCGTACGCCGAGGCGATGAGCGTCATCGAGTGCGCGACCGTGAAGGCGGTGACGATCGGGACGAGCGCGCGCAACCGGCGGAACGGAACGACCAGGCAGAACAGGAAGAGCAGGTGGTCGGTGCCGTCGAGGATATGGAAGAAGCCGAGCCGGACGAAGCCGAGCGCGGCCTGATGCCATCGGGGATCGAGCCGGACGAGGCCGGGGTCGCCGGAGTACTGGAACGCGCGCACGTCGCCGTCCGGCGTCACGAACCTGAGGGACGTCACGGTCCTGACGCCGAGGCGCGCCAGCCGCGGCCGGATCGAGAACTGCGATCGATCGCTCGCGATCGGCGTTTCGTACAAGACGTCGAGCAGCCCCGTCGTCCACGAGATGTCAGTGGATGCCGGCAGGTGCGGACCGGTCGCATGGCGGAGCGCGTCCTCGTAGGAACCGAACGACCGGTCGGTTGGCAGCGACACCCGGAAATCGAGTAGACTCGTGCCCGGCAGCGCCGTGTCGTTCTCGTACAGGTCGATGTTCTGCCCCACCCAGACGGTGGCGGCGCCGGCGAGAAGCGGTTCGAGCCGGGCCAGATCGACCGAGGCCGTGCCGCCGATGGTGCTGCCGGGACGCGTCGGCACGCTCAGGTCGCGCAGGGCTTCGAGCGGCACGCGCACGAGCAGCCGCAGGCGATGGCCATCCGGTTTCAGAAAGGCCTGGATCGTGACGTCGGCCGGAATGTCATGGGCCCCCACGACCGTCGG
>Ga0134124_10002105_pt1 | contig 16013 bp, 15 predicted proteins | sample KB304_FD_96880 | JGI IMG/M metagenome (GOLD analysis project Ga0134124, IMG submission 96880) | Terrestrial soil microbial communities without Nitrogen fertilizer from Kellogg Biological Station, Michigan, USA - KB3-0-4 | ecosystem: Environmental > Terrestrial > Soil > Unclassified ...
TGACCGCGCAGAGCCTGCTTCGCACTTTCGCCTTTTCCTCGCACTCAGCAGTGTTGCCTTCGACACGCGGGGACGTTCTCGGCACTCCGGTTCTACCCCTTTCGCGGCTCTATACCCAACCTGTGCGTTCCCCTGTCAACGCTTGGACTGTTGAATCGCTTCAACCGCCCCATGACTCGGAGCCAGACTGGCTGGCTGCACCTTGTCTGTAGCGGACTTTCACCGCCAACATATTGCCGATTTCACCGGCGCTCCCCCGTAGGGGTGAAATGTTCCTGCGCTCAACTCTATGCCGCACCTAACGGAGCTAGGAGTCCACGTCGGCGTCCGTAACTATAAACATCGCACCCCTACGGGGTTGCCGGGCGGAACGCTCGATTCCTCGCTCTAAGTTCCGGGTACCCTAAGCCCCACCCAGGTCCCAGTTTTAATCACACCTTCGAGCCGCTCACTTCAGACCGTCCCTTTTCAATACGTCAACCGTAACCAATTCAACTTTATTCAAGATATCGCGATCGCAATATCTCGATGTGGTGGAATACATGCCCCGCTATCATGAACGCAAGCGCCCGGACCGAAGCCGGGTTGTCGTTGGCCGAACCAAGCCGCGCCCACGCCTCTTCGTCGAGATTCGAAAACAGAGCGATCGTCGATCGGCGCACATGTTCATACTCGTTAGCCAGATCGCTCAGGGTGCGCTTGTCGAAGCCGCCGTTGCGAACATAGTCGTCCTGCTCGAAACCCGAGAGCGGAGTTTCGTCACCGCGAGCAAACCGTAATGCTCGATACGCAAAAATGCGTTCGCCATCAATTAGGTGTCCGATGACTTCCTTGATGCTCCACTTCCCTTCTTCGTAGCGAAAGTCACCACGAGATTCCGAAATGCTCCGGACCAAGGCGAGCGTATCGTCGAGCTGTTTGCCCAGCGTCGCGACTATGTCGCCATCGGGAACCAGGGAAATGTAGTTTATGGTGTAAGGCGGATACTCGCCGCTCGCTGGACGAATTGTAGTAGCTGCTGACATCGGATGCGGTCCCCTTCCTTCGTTTGTAGTTAGACATTCTGTTTGCAGTTAGACATTCTGTTTGTAGTTAGACGTTCGCAGCAGGCGTTCAGAGTACCGACTTTACGCGGGCAGTGCCTGTGGTTTTCAATGCCTCTGTTTTGTGAGGCACTGCCCGACTAAAGTCGGTACTCTGAACGCCCGCCGCGAACACGCGTTAGTTGGTCGGCTGAGCCGAGCGCTCTTTCTTGTACGGTTGTCCCAGATACTTCTCGACTGCCTGTTGAGCGCCGTTGTAATTACTGCCGCTCTCTTTAGCCTTGTTGTATTCGGCAACCGCGCGATCGCGATTCTCTTCGGCATCCCAGGCGTTGCCGCGCTTGATGTAAGACCACACTTCAAGCCACGAAGGCTCGAGATCGCCGGCCAGCGTTTCCGTGAAAGCGTCGCGAGCCTTCTGCCAGTTGCGCTGCTCGATGTAAAGCAATCCAACGTTGTACCAGGCCCACGACGATCGCGGATTCAACTTCAGAGCCGACCGGAATTGCTCTTCCGCTTCGGCGTATTCCTCGCGTTGGAAGTTCTGTATTCCGCGTCGCACGACCACCGAGACCCTCAGCGCATCGCTGATGCGGAGATAACGGTTTTCGGGATCTACAATTACCTCGAGCGGCTTGCCATCGCTCGAGAGATCAAAGTCGACCGACGTTCCTCGCATATCGAGGGTGGTCTTCGATTCGCGCCCGCCTTCCGCCTCCAGCGCAACGCCTACCGGCCCGCGGAACGAGTCCATGTTCTGGCGAACAGTTCCGCGAACCTTGAACTTCCCTTCTTTAGTTCGGATGATTGAGTACTCGACCTTGAATTCCGGCACGCCGGTCGAGTCGATCCACATACCAAAAAAGCCCCGCAGCTTCTGCCCGGAAACCTTGTCAGACATGCTCTCGAAGTCGTCGATTCCGGCGTTCTGACCTTTATTTGTCGAGTAGTACGACTTGAGCAGGTTGAAGAACTTGTCGTCGCCGATCGTCGTCCGGAGCATGTGATACACGTAGGCGCCTTTGTAAAACACCACCGACCGATAAGCCGGCGATTGATCATTGAGCTGCGCGGGCGCTCGAGCTATCGAAGCGTCCTGTTCAAAAGCCAGCGCGAGCTCGATTATCTCGGACAGCGTCTCGTGAAATTCCGCCGCGCTCTCGCGTGATTCCCTGTAAAGCACCGAGGAATATTCCGCGAGCCCTTGCGACAACCAGGCGTCATCGAAAGTCTTGAGTCCGACTGCCTGGCCCCACCACTGATACGCGACCTCGCGCGCCAGCTCGTCTACCGGCAGCGGCTTGTCCGACACCAGCGTCTTGTGCGCGATGAAGCCAATTCCCGACCCGCTGTAATACCCCAGGGTCTCGTCGTCGATCTCCGCAATTACAAATCGCGACCCGAACATGTACTGGCCGAACTTGTCATTGTAGAACTGAAGTATTTGTGCGATCTCCTGGCCGAATTCCTGAAGGCGTCCCTCGCTGCCCGGAAGAACAGCCAGATCCAGTTGTATTCCACCCGAGTTGATAGTCCGGGTAATGAACTGTCCGGCGGCAAATGAACCGGGCAGGACCGGTTGAGTCTCGACGAAAGTGAAGCTCTTACGGCCGTCCTTGTTAGTAACCGGCGTTACCGGATTCGCGCTGTGGCCCGCAACCGTCCAGTTGCCCGGCACTGTCATGCTGATCTCGGAAGTAGCGCGGTCGGCGGCGTAGCCGTGAAATGGAAACCACCTGGCGGCGTAAAAAAGGTACGAGCCTTCGGGCCCTAAATACGCCAGCCGCGTGTCGGCGATCGGCCCGCCTTCGGGTGTCGCCAGGGGACCGGCGTAATCGAAGGTCAATGTTATCTCTGCACCCGCCGGATAGAGCTGGCCGAGATTGACCTTGACGTTAAGCTCGTTGACTCGGTCCTGTATGAATTGAAGCGCGGTCTTTCCGTCCGGTCCCTTGACGGCGGAAATCACAAGCGAGCCGTTCATCTCGAGAACCGCGGACTGTGTCTGCTTGATGGTCTTGAACTTTACGATCGCCTGGGCTTTAAGCGTGTGAGAGTCGGGCAATAACTCCGCGTTTATTTTATAGTGAGTGATATCGATCGGAGGCACTTGCTCAGTCTGAGCTGATGCGGTCGGGGCTATCACAAAGAGCAGGGCGAGGAGCGCGATTGACAGCGCGCTCGTGCCGGTTCGTTTTGCTACCATCCTGTTGCTTCCTTTGATGTCGTTGAATCGTCGCGACGTTGTGAATTATAACATCGCGTTTGCTGGCAGTACCAGTGGGTGAAAAAAGGGCACATCACCCACAGGCGTCCACAATTAACGAATGAAATCAGCCGGCCATCTTGCGAATAACTTGACGAATCGGGCCAACTTCACCGGCGCTTTGCGTCTTTGCGCTGGGTATTGAAGGCGTAAAACCCCAATACTCAGCGCAAAGTCGCAAAGGACCGCAAAGCACGCGGCGATTATTGAGCAACGCAGAATCCGAACGCTACCTTCTTTTGCCAACAACTCCGGCAGTGCTATCATTGCCGCCTCATCGAGACCCTATCTTTCTTACCGGAGAATGTTAATGAGTCAAAAATACATCCTCGCGCTTGATCAGGGAACCACCAGCTCGCGCGCGATTCTCTTCGATCCGCGGGGACGCGCCGCCGCCGTAGCCCAGCAGGAATTCGAGCAAATCTATCCTCAGCCCGGGTGGGTCGAACACCGGCCTGAAGACATCTGGTCTTCGCAGCTCAACGCTGTGCACGTCGTATTGCGGGAATCCGATGTGAAGGCCGACCAGATAGCAGCTATCGGCATTACCAATCAGCGCGAGACTACTATCGTTTGGAATCGCGAGACGGGCGAGCCGATTCATAACGCGATCGTATGGCAATGCCGCCGCACTGCTTCGGACTGCGACCGGATGAGAAGCGAAGGGCTCGCCGGGATTTTTCAGGAGCGCACGGGACTCGTGCTGGACGCGTACTTCTCAGGAACCAAAGTGCGCTGGCTGCTCGACAACGTTGCCGGCGCTCGAGAGCTTGCCGAGCGAGGCAGCCTGGCGTTCGGTACTGTTGACTCATGGCTGATATGGAAACTCACCGGCGGACGCGTTCACGTGACTGACCCTTCAAACGCCAGCCGCACCCTGCTGTTCAACATCGAGCGGGGCGAATGGGATGATGAATTACTCGCGGCGCTTGATGTCCCGCGCTCGGTCCTGCCTCACGTCGCTCCCTCGAGCGCGATCATCGGCGAGACGGATAGTTCGTTGTTCGGGCGCGCGATCCCAATCGCCGGCAACGCAGGCGACCAGCAAGCGGCGCTCTTCGGCCAGGTCTGCACGAGTCCCGGAATGTCCAAGAATACATATGGCACGGGCTGTTTCATGCTGCTCAACACCGGGAAAGAACTGGTGAGGTCAAAGAGTAATCTGCTGACGACGATTGCCTGGCAGCTCGAGAGCAAGCCGATCGAGTACGCGCTCGAAGGCAGCGTCTTCATCGCGGGCGCGGCGATTCAGTGGCTGCGCGATGGGCTGCGAATAATCGGCAACGCCGCCGAAACGGAAGCGATGGCCGCGAGCGTCGAAGACAACGGCGGTGTTTACTTTGTGCCGGCGTTCGTCGGGTTGGGCGCGCCTCACTGGGACGCATACGCGCGCGGAACGATGGTTGGCCTGACGCGAGGATCTACAAGAGAGCACATCGCGCGCGCGGCTCTCGAATCTATTGCATATCAGACGAGCGACGTGCTTCGGTGCATGCGCGACGATTCGGGGATCAACCTGACGGAGCTTCGAGTCGACGGAGGCGCGGCGCGCAACGACTTCCTTATGCAGTTTCAGGCCGACATCCTGGGGATTCCGGTCGTGCGTCCCGCCAACACGGAGACGACCGCCGCCGGCGCAGCTTTTCTTGCGGGGCTGGCGGTTGAATTCTGGTCGGGCACGTCTGAAGTGAGTGAACTGTGGGAGCGTGAGAGGACGTTCGAACCGAGTATGAGTGCTTCAGAACGAGAGCGGCTTCTTGGGGATTGGACCCGTGCAGTCGGGCGCGCGAAGAGTTGGGCCGCTGGTGCGTGAACATTAACGAGTTCCAACCACGGACAAACAGGAAATTGCTTGAACCACTTCTCTATCGTTCGCATTCAGCTTTTCCTCTGGGACTTTATTCGCCTCAACTCGGCGGCCTTGTCAGGCATGTCATATAAGTCCTCCAGAGTGTGCTCCATGATATCAATTGCAAGCGCAAGTTCATCGCGCGATGGCCTGTCCAATTCATGTAAGGCCTCATTTCCTAGAAACCTATGTTCATGCAGACTAGTGGCGTTTCCCTCTGTCAAGAATCCTCGCTCGCAAAGCCCGGCGATCTTCGCCGCGAGGTTGCGACGTCGTTCAGTGTGTATGGTTCCATCCTTATGCGTTACCTGAACTGGACCATCAACAACTTGCCGGTCCGAACAGATACCCTCGATTATCGCGCGAAGGCCGGCTGCGCACAGTGTAAATGAATCGCTGTTAAAGGATTCAAGCGTTTCCCGGTATATCCTTCGCAGGGTGTTCGGCACATTATGGTAATCCTTGATTTGCCGGGTCTTGTCCGATCTCTTCGGGTAGAGCCACACCGATGTACCGCTGTCCCACTCATCCGGCCCTACCTGTTGCTCCGCTTCAGAAAATCAGCTTACATGCCTGAAGGACATCGCATCACAGCCTTGGCATCGAATTATCTGGTAGTTATCCGACCATTCAATTGCTATCGGCTGGCCCTCGTAATGATCCACCACCTCTGACACATCTGAGTCAACCGACTGCAAGACGACGTGATTTGTCTCGCCTTTGCACGTAGAGCAAGGGACCTTAATTTTTTGATCCTTAGTCTTATTCGGCTGCAATGTTTCGGTAACCTCTCCCATATATCCTCCTTCTCAGAAAGACGAGTAACACTTCGGTTGGCGGTTCACACCGCCCCTGGATTCGAGCGTGGTCTCGAGTTGAAATCTCTTAAGTCACATTCTTATCGATCTCAAATACTCTTTGAGCGGTGTCTCGTTTGCGAAAGATCATAAGCGTTTTGAAGCCTGAGCCAGTGCGCTGCATTTGGTTTTCCGAAAGTCATCTCAAGCCGTAGAGCCATCTCTGGCATCACGCCGCTCCGTCCGTTGAGTACCCTTGATAGCGACCCCCGCGTCACTCCTAGACTCTTGGCAGTGTCCGTGACCGATAAGCCCAACGAATCGATTACCAAAGTCTTCAGAATCTCTCCCGGATGAGCGGGGTTGTACATGCTCGTGAACGTCTCGCAATTTAGTTGATTTTTCGAGCCTGAGTGGATCGGTTAGGCCGCAAAGAACTCTGCTGATTGATCTCGTACTTTATGCAGCTTCTTCGTCAAGTTTCTGCTGCAGCCAGAGATTCACCAATTCGTCAACCTTAACGCCGCGTTTTGCCGCCTGCTTTTCAATCTCGTTCAGCAATTCGAAACTGACAGGTATGGTTGGAGTGATCACGAGGGCTATGTCCGGCGCATTGGTATCGAATTCCGTGAAATCGTGGTTGTCCCAAAACTCTCCGATCTTTTCATCTGAGTCCGCTTTCGAGATACCGCTCAGTTTATCTTCTTCCATAAGTTCTGCGCTCCTTGTCGCTCATATCACGAGCGCTGATGATCGCCGCCGTCTTGATTGCCGGCTTGTAGATGAAAAAGACAGCGAGATACCTGCCACCAAGAGTCTGTCCAAACGCGGCATAAACGTCTTCGCCGGGAGTATGTCCCTTTTCAGCGAAACGAACGCGCGGTCGACCGAAGAGAATCTGCCTTGCCTCGCCGAACGTGACATGATGTTTTGATTCGAGTTTGTCCTCAATTCTTTCAGAGCAAACGACGGTTTCAATTTGCAATTCGCTAGTTCTTCACTTGCCCGCGGCAACCAGCAAAATACCTGTCGCTATTGAGCATCCAAGTATAAACCCGGAGCAGACCATCAACAATGCTTCATGGGCCACAAGAATGGACTGCAACACGAAACCCCGTGAGGCTTCGATAAGCGTACAGCAAATAGCAACTTGAACGTTCCAACTCGCTACCCATCAGCGAGCCCGCTTGCTAGAATCTCTTCATCTATGGATGGTTCGTCACTACTGACCATCGTCTTGAAACTGGCCGTAGTTGTGGTGCTCGTTCTGGCCAACGGCTTCTTTGTAGCCTCTGAGTTCGCGCTGGTAACCGTCAGGCGCTCACGTATCGCCGGATTGGTCGCCGACGGCAACAAGCGCGCGCGAACCGTCATTCGTATACTCGACAACCTCACTGCTTACATCTCCGCGTTTCAGCTCGGCGTCACGCTCGCAAGCCTGGCACTCGGTTGGGTAGGAGAAGATACCGTCGCACATATCCTCGAGCCGTTGCTCGAGCGCACGTTGCCCGGCGCAGCGTCGGCGGTAGTAGCGCACTCGATTGCGATCGTGGCGGCGTTCGCATCAATAAGCTATCTTCACATTGTTCTTGGTGAGATTGTCCCCAAGACTTTCGCCCTCGAGCGCGCCGAACGCATGGCGCTTGCCGTAGCGCTCCCGATCCATATTTTTTATCGCGTGTTCAAAGCGCCTATTTCACTGCTCGACCGTTCCGCAAGCTTGATCGTTCGATGGATGGGCTTGCAGATGTCCAGCGAGCAAACCGCTGTCTACACCGAAGAGGAGTTGCGCCATCTCGTCGGGCTCAGCCACAAGAGCGGTCACCTGATAGAAGACGAGCGGCAGTTGATCTACAACGTTTTTGACTTTACCGAAGCCACGGTCGAGAGCGTTATGGTGCCTCGCACTGAAATCGAAGCTCTCGACGCAGAGCTGGGCCCGGCGGAAATGCTCGATGTATTCGAAGAGAGCGGCTACTCGCGCATGCCCGTTTATCGCGACTCGCTGGACAACATCATCGGCATAGTGCTCCTCAAGGATTTGAGCCGCGTTGTTCGCCGCGGAGGAGCCGAGAGCCTCGAACAATTCATCAGGCCCGCGGTCTTCATCCCGACTGCCGTCAGGCTCAATGACGCCCTTAGAACGTTGCGTCGCTCGAACGAGCACATGGCTCTGGTCGTCGACGAACACGGGGGCGTCGAGGGGCTGGTCACGCTCGAAGACCTGCTCGAAGAATTAGTCGGGGACATTCGCGATGAACACGACGAGGCTGGGACGGGTCAAATAACCGAGCAGCCCGACGGGACATTTAATGTGCGCGGCAATCTATCGATTAGAGATGTCAACAAGCTGCTCGCGTTGAATCTGCCGGAGTCGGACAATTATCACACGATAGCCGGATTCATGATGGAACGCGCGGGCCGATTGTTGAAACGCGGCGAGAGCGTCGAGTACAACGGGCTGAGGCTGACCGTGCAGTCGACGGCTCGCAATCGGATCGTCGAAACTAAGATCGAGAGCGTCAACGAAGAAGCGCCCCTCTCTCCTCTCGCGCGCTAAGAATTCCTCAGCGTCCTCTGCGTCCTCGGCGGTTGAGTTCCAGCACTGAAAAGAGAACCGCAGAGGACGCCGAGGAACATGCGCCGAGACCACGGATTAATGACGCCACGTAGCCACGGCTTGAATTGCCTCTTCATAGTAAACCCGGCGTCAGCGCGTGGGACTACTCTCGGCTTGTGGTCACGGTTGCGACACGAAATCAGCGCGTTGGGGATCGCTTTCGATGAGCACCTTACAAGCGGGCCGGGCGAGGCTGCCGAAATCGCGAGCCGGGCGTTTAGCCGCGGAGTTGAACGCGTGATCGCGGTCGGCGGCGACGGCACTCTGAGCGAAATAGTAAATGGTTACTTCGACGAGCAAGGGCGTGCGTTGAACCCCGACGCGGCAATTGGCTTGCTTCCCAGCGGAACAGGTTCAGACTTTCGCCGCTCGCTTGGGATGAAACATCACAGCAGTTTCATTAGCGATCTTCTCGAATCGGAGGCACGGCCGGTTGACGCAGCCTGCGCCGAATTTCAGGATTTCAACGCAAAGCGCGCCAAACGTTTCTTCATCAACGTCGCTTCTTTTGGTTTAGGCGGTGATGTCTCGGCTTCCGTCAATCGATGGCGCAATTCGCTGCCGCGATGGATCGGCGGCAGAGCAAGGTTCAGCGCCGCGGCACTCGCCGCGTTAGGACGCTACAAGAATGTTCGTGTGTCTATGCGGCTTGACGATGACCGTGAGCTTCAAATCAGCAGCAACCTGATCGTAGTCGCCAACGGCAAGTTCGCCGGCGGCGGAATGATGCTCGCGCCGGACGCGGAGTTGGATGACGGGCTCCTTGATGTGATCGTGACTGATGAGGCAACGCGTTGGGATGTGATAAAGGAACTGCCGCGCATTCAGCGAGGCGGACATCTCAAGAACCCGAAGGTTACTGCATTGCGAGCTCGCAGAGTTTCAATCAATTCAGAAGAACCAATGGCGGTCGATCTCGACGGCGAAACGGTGGGCCACACTCCCGTGCGAATCACTTTGCTCCCCGCGTCTATCCGGTTCGCGGGCTTTTGACCTCGACCTCTGACTTCTGACTTCTGACTTCTGACCTCTGACCTCTGCCTCGCCTCACTTCTCCGCCATAGCATCTGTAACTTTAATTCTTCCCGCGATGATTTCCTTCTTGGCGCGGTCCACTTCATCGAGCACGGACTGCGGAATCAGATTGCGATTGTAGTCGTCCAAGGCATAGTCGATTCCGTCGTTCTCCATCCCGAATTCGTGAATGCCACCCTTGAAGTGTCATTCCATCAGATCTTTCACCGTGTTGAAAACCGATACGTCTACGCGTTTGATCATGCTGGTGAGTATGAATCCCGGCTTGACCCAGTTCTGATTTGAGTCGACTCCGATCGCCAGCTTATGCGTTTCTTCAGCCGCGTCGAAAACACCCAGCCCCGAATTGCCGGCGGCTTGAAAGATGATGTCCGCCCCGCGTTCGATCTGCGCCTTCGCAAGCTCTTTGCCTTTTCCGGGGTTGTTCCACGCCGCGTCGGTTACTCCAACGTAGTTCTCGAATACTTCGATCTTCGGGTTCGCATAGCGAGCGCCTTCAGCGTAGCCGGTTTCGAACTTATGAATCAGAGGAATGTCCATTCCCCCGACAAATCCCACCTTCCCGGTCTTGCTCGTGCGCGCGGCAATCATTCCCACCAGGAAGGATCCTTCGTGCTCTTTGAAGATCAAAGACGCGACATTTGGAGAATCAATCACGCCGTCGATGATCGCGAACTTCAGGTTGGGATAGTCGCGCGCTACGTCATCCATGATCGGAGCCTGAGCGAAACCGACCCCGACGATCAGGTCGTAGCCGCGTTCGGCGAAGGCTCGCATCGAGGGTTCGATTGAAGTCGGATCGCCGGGCTCGACGTCGCGGAGGAAAATCCCCAGCTCCTCCTTCGCGCGTTTGACTCCTTCCCACGCGGCGGCGTTGAAAGACTTGTCGTCCTTGCCTCCGATGTCGAAGACTATCCCGACGCGCAGCTTGCCGCCCGACTCATCGCGCTTGCCGATGACGCTCGTGCACGCGGGCAACAGGAGCGAGCCTGTTAACAGAATTACTAACGCAATTCGCTTCATATGGTTTCCACGAGAGCTGACGAACAAATCATAAATGTCGCGGCATGATCAGTCCATGCGGCACTTGATTTGACCTTTGCGAGCTTTGCGGTCCTTAGCGAGCTTTGCGATAACGTATTCATTCTTTCGCGCAAAGCTCGCAAAGGACCGCAAGCTCGCAAAGATCAGCGGGTCATGCAGGGTCACACAGACTGAAGTCTGTGCTACTTGTCCGGCGATTCGTACAGGTACGCGACGTCGTGAAGCTTGTTCTCTTTTCCATCGTGCACCGCGTATTGATTTCGCTTGCGTTCGCCGCGTGCGTTAACCGAATAGCCCCAGATGTTCGCGGCGCCGTATTCACCCGCCTTGTTCAACGCATAGAAATTGACGCTGAACTTTTTCAGCTTCGCCATATTGCCATTGTAGTTCGCAACGATTCGCTTGCAGCCTTCGAGCGCTGCATCCGTCGGCAACATTCCTTTCCGCATCATCTCGACTACCGTATGAGCGCCGTTGATCTTGATGACCTCTTCGCCCCGGCCCGTCGATCCGGCGGCGCCGACTTCGTTGTCTACAAACAAGCCGCAACCGATCAAAGGCGAATCGCCGACGCGGCCCGCGAGCTTGTGAAACAATCCGCTGGTCGTGGTCGTGCCTGAAATGTCTCCGCGCTGGTTGATCGCGATGCAGTTGATGGTTCCAGTTGGAGGATGTGCGATGTACTCATCTGCAAGCGCGAGCAGCTCGGCGCGCGCCGGAGTGCCGTCATAAAGCTTACTCTGCCTCGGCTCTTCCGGCGTTGCCAGCCCCGGACCCCACGCATCGTCGTCGCTCATTTTCTCTTTCCAACGCAGCCACACGATTCGAGCCTCATCGGTCAGCAGGTCCATCTCCTTGAAGCCGTGCGCGACCGCAAAACGCAGTGCCCCGGGCCCGACCAGGAGCACGTGATCGGTTCTTTCCAACACAAGCTTCGCGACCTGGGCCGGGTTCTTTATTCTCTGGATAGAGGCGACCGCGCCCGCGCGTTTTGTCGGCCCGTGCATCACGCTCGCGTCAAGCTCGACGACACCGTCTTCGTTCGGCAACCCGCCGTAGCCGACGCTCATGTCTTTTGGATCGTCTTCCACGATCGCGACGCCGGCGACCACCGCATCGAGTGTGTCTTTGCCGGCTCGAATCATTTCCATGGCCTTATCAGTCGCACGCAGTCCATTGGCGCTTGAAACGACAAGCGGCCGCGACCCTCTTGATTGACCGAACGCGACGGGTGACAGGCCGCCGAACATTCGCGCGCCCAGTCCGGCGACTGCGCTGGTTCTAAAGAAGTCTCGACGAGTTACTTTGCTTTTCATGTGGCCTCCTCGGTTTGGTGAGTTCAGCGTTCAGAGTTCGTGGTTCAGGGTTCGTGGTTCAGGGTTCATGAGCTGCCGGCAAACCAGAAATCAAAACTCAAAGCACGGAACTGTTGAACTCCGAACTCTGAACCCTAAACTCTGCACACCGAACCTCCGCCCTCCCAGGCGGGCTCGATTCTAACGACTCACGTATGGTTTGTAAAATCTGCGAAGGACGTCCTTTATTAATCGCGGTGGCTCGACCCGCTCGGGCCCCAGCGCGTATGCAGCGCGAACAGTTTCCGCAGCTTCCCCGGCGCCGGCTGCGTCGTTAAAGTGAATCGTCACGAGAGCAGAATCGCGTTCGACTTTATCGCCAATCTTCGCATTCACCGTCATACCTACGCCGAGATCGATCGCCGTGTCCAGCCGCGCTCGCCCGGCGCCCAATAACATCGACGCACGGCCGATCGCTTCGGTGTCAATGGCTTGAACATAGCCGGTTTGTGAAGCCAACAAATCCTGATGTTGCGCCGCGCCGGGCAACAAGCCGTAATCATCGAGCACGCGCGCGTCGCCGCCTTGAGCTCGAATGATGGCTCGCATCTTCTGAACTCCCGCGCCCGATCCGATTAACTCGTCATAAACGTCGCGCCCCTTCTCCACGTCAGCCGTAGCGCCGCCCAACACGAGCATCTCCGCCGACAGCTCGCGGCACAACGTGTTGAAGTCATCGGGTCCGCGACCCTTCAATGTCTCGAACGCTTCGACCAGCTCGATGGAGTTCCCGACCGTGCGGCCAAGCGGCTGGTTCATGTCGGTGATCAGCACCACACTCTCCCGGTTCATTCCGCGCGCGATCGACATCATTATCTGAGCAAGCTCGCGCGCCTCATCTTCTTTCTTCAAGAACGCGCCGCTCCCTGTCTTCACGTCAAGCACAAGCCCGTTCGCGCCCTCGGCAATCTTCTTGCTCATGATTGAAGCGGCCATCAGCGGACGGCATGCAACCTTGGCAGTTACATCGCGCAAGGCGTAAAGCATCTTATCGGCCGGGGCGATCTCCGCGGTCTGGCCGATCAGCGCGGCGCCTACTTCTTCAAGAGTCGCGCGAAACTCGGAGAGCGAGAGGTCGGTTCTGAACCCCGGAATCGATTCGAGTTTGTCGAGCGTGCCTCCCGAATGCGCGAGCGCCCGGCCCGAAATCATCGGCACCAGCAGACCGGCGGCAGCGACTACCGGAGCGATCACCAGGGAAGTCTTGTCGCCCACGCCGCCGGTTGAATGCTTGTCGACGCGCGCGAGCTTGAGATCGGAGAAGTCAACGATCTCGCCCGAATAAAGCATGGCTTCGGTTAGCGCGAGAGTTTCTTCGGTGGTCATGCTGCGCAGGTAGATCGCCATCAGCAAAGCGGCCATCTGGTAATCAGCAACGTCGCCGCTGGTGTAGCCGCGAATGATGAATCCTATTTCGTCGCGAGTCAGCTCGTTGCCGTCGCGCTTTTTTGCGATTATGTCGACAGCTCGCATGTCAAAGGCTCTTTATTCTGGCTCGAATCGCGGGATCGGTAACTTCTCTGAGAACGCCTTTCTTTAGCCAGTCGGTGAGATCAATCTTCCATTGCTTGCCGGCAAGCCTCGCGTGAGCGACCTCAAGATTATTGACGACGATGTTCGCGAGGGTATCGCTAGCGAAGGTCACCGTCGAATCATTGCCGACGTGCCTCGCCGCCGCTTCCGGTGACAACGGCATGGTCTGAAGATACTGAGTTGCGAGGCCCAGCATGAAGTAGCCGAGGAACTGATCGGCGTTGGTGACTCCGGCATTTTGCAGTTCGCCCTGGTAGCGAGGATCCTTCTGCGCGGCTTCGTAGGTGAGCGCAACCAAATCGATTGTGCGCTTCGCGGCATGTTTCTTGAAGGTGGCGACGTCTTGCGTCAGGAAGGCTTTCATCATTTCGTAGACCGTCGCGCGTATGGCTTTTGTGGCTTCGTCGCGGGACGGCTTGCGAGGAGTTTGCTCAAGACTTGAGGCATCGATTGTGAAGATGAAACCCAGGAGGATTGCGGAATAGAGGGTCCTTATTGCTCTACTTTTCATGTTGCAAGAGTCTAACATTCGGGACTTGTGCGCGCGAGCAACGGCATCGTCTGCATTGTCTTCTTGGCGAGCTTTGCGGTCCTTTGCGAACTTTGCGCTAACGTATTGATTCTTTCGCGCAGAGCTCGCTAAGGACCGCAAAGTTCGCAAAGAAGTACCACGGCTTGCGCGGCCATCGCTTCTCCGCGGCCGATGGATTCGAGCCCTTCGTTGGTCTTTGCTTTGACGTTCACGTGATCGACATCAATTCGAAGAACCGACGCAAGGGATTCGCGCATCGATTGAATGTAAGGCCGAAGCTTCGGGCGCTCGGCCAGCACCGTAACGTCGATGTTAGCAATACTGTAGCCGCGTTCCGTGATCAACTCGACTACTTGTGCAAGAAAATCCAGGCTGGAAGCTCCGGCCCATCGAGGATCAGTGTCAGGGAAGTGCGCGCCGATATCGCCAAGCGCGGCGGCTCCCAGCAGAGCATCGCATATCGCGTGACTGAGCACATCGGAGTCCGAATGCCCGAGCAGGCCTTTCTCAAACGGAATCTCAATGCCACCCAGTATGAGCTTCCGCCCTTCAACCAATCGGTGAATGTCGTAGCCTATGCCGATGCGATTCGATTCGCTCATTGACTCAACCAAAAAACTCCGACTGGATCGCTTCCGCAAGCCGCAGATCGAATGGTCTGGTGATCTTTATGTTCAGCGGCGAGCCTTCAACGACTGAGACTCGCTGGCCGAGTCGTTCTACGAGTTGCGATTCATCGGTTCCCATGAACCCGTCCGCGTAAGCACGATCGAACGCGGCGCGTATGATCGAGAAGCGAAACGCCTGCGGAGTCTGGGCGTAATAGATTCGCCGGCGATCGAGCGTCCGCTCAACGCGTCCCGATTTCACCTGCTTGATTGTATCGGTGGCCGCCAGACCCATCAGCGCGGCTCCCGCGCTCGAGGCCCGTTCGATCACCGCGCGTATCTCGGTGGGCTTTATGAACGGCCGGACCGCGTCGTGGACCAATATGATTCCGGCCGTCTCCTCTTTGACCACCTGAAGCCCGCGATACACCGAGTCCTGCCGTGCGGCCCCTCCGGCAACCACCCGCGCAACCTTGGTCAGATTGTGGCGCGATATCAGCCCGAGCACTTCGGTTGTGAGGTTTGGCTGGAGGACCAGGATGACTTGATCGACCGCGTCGCACTCTTGAAAGCGCTTGATGGTATGGACGAGAACAGGCACACCACCAAGCTCGAGCATCTGCTTGGCGCGATCTGCATGCATTCGCGCGCCAATGCCCGCGGCTGGAATTATTGCGGTGTTGAGCTTACCTTCGGTCACTGCGAAACTGCGTTGCTTTGTCGCGGACCCGCCGCGCGTCCGTCCTCGCCGAAGCGCCCGAAGATCATCTTGCCCGCGGTTGTTTGCAGGACGCTGGTGACCGACACGTCGATGTTCTTTCCGATCATGCGCCGCGCGTTGTCAACGACTACCATCGTGCCGTCATCCAGATAAGCGACCCCCTGGTTGTATTCCTTGCCTTCCTTCAGCACGAAGACACGCATGATCTCGCCGGGCAACACAACCGGCTTGAGCGCGTTGGCTAGCTCGTTGATATTGAGGACCGCGACGCCGCGAAGCTGCGCAACCTTGTTCAAGTTGAAATCGTTGGTGACGATCTTTGCTTCGATCTGTTTAGCGAGTTCGATCAGTTTGTGATCGACCTCACGCACGTCCGGAAAGTCAGCTTCGCTGATGACGATCTCATAGCTCGATCCTTTCTTCTTTTGAATGCGCTGAAGAATGTCGAGCCCGCGACGGCCGCGGTTGCGTTTGATCGAGTCGGCGCTGTCGGCTATCTGTTGAAGTTCGCGCAGCACAAACTGAGGTATCACCAGCATGCCGGACAGAAAACCCGTCTCGGCTATGTCGGCTACGCGGCCATCGATGATCACCGAAGTATCGAGGATCA
>Ga0134124_10002107_pt1 | contig 16006 bp, 16 predicted proteins | sample KB304_FD_96880 | JGI IMG/M metagenome (GOLD analysis project Ga0134124, IMG submission 96880) | Terrestrial soil microbial communities without Nitrogen fertilizer from Kellogg Biological Station, Michigan, USA - KB3-0-4 | ecosystem: Environmental > Terrestrial > Soil > Unclassified ...
ATCGTGATCGCCGCATCGGCGGCCGTCGCCTCGCTCGCCGACTGGGTCGACCTCGACGGCAATCTCCTGCTCGCCGCCGATCCGTTCACGGGTCTGGTCCTCGACGATGCCTGCCGCTGGCGACTCGCGGAGACGCCGGGGCTGGGGATCGAGCGCCGCCCGGCCTGACGGTCCGGGGCGCGGCGTTCGGCGGTCACCGCCAAGCCCTGGTCGATTCTGCGCAGAACGTCCGTTTCATGTGGACAAGTTGGTGGACGAGTTCGTGGACAAACCCCCTTCTAGCGGGCGGCCCGGCAGCCTACGATAGGTGCCCATCGCGAACCGAGGGCGCCTCCGGGAGGGTCGGAGCCTCGATCGATGGGTCCCCGCGGAACGTCCGGGCCGACCGCATCCGTCGGCGTGTCGGCCGGTGGCCGTGGGTTGCCATGCGCTGGAGAGGACTGGAGGACCGGCCATCGATGGACCGAACGAACGTTGGCGAACGTGCGTTTGCCGCCACGCCTGCCGCCGAGCCCTAGGCCATCGACTTCGTCCGCTTCTGCCATCGCCGGCGTCGGGTCGGCTGGCCGGAGCTGTACGACGAGATGTGCGCGGTGGCGGGTCGTGGCCTGTACCGAGGCTACGGAGCCGAGGAGCTGTCCTCGATCGGAATCGGGTTCGGGCTCTTCCAGATGCCGGCCCTCGCCGGACTCGTCGCCCAGGTCGTCGCCGAGGACGTCGAGCGGCGGCGGCGGAGTGCCGCGGCGCTGCAGGCCAGCCTCGCGGCGCAGGAACCCGAGCGCGTGATGATCGACGGCGCCGATGCCGCCGCAGGCCCGACCCCGACGCAGACCCGGAGGATCGAGCCGGAGCCGGTCGACGCCGGCCTCCCGGACCATGGACCGCTCAGGATCGCGGTGGCCGCCGGAGCCTGAACGACAGCAGGATTGATTGTCGCGTCGTTATCGACGCCGAAGAGCCCCCACCGGTCAGGGTGGGGGCTCTTCCTTGTGTAGCTGTCGCGCCTTCGCGGCCGATCGCGGCGTTGGCGACTGCGCTCCTCACTCACGCACCTGCGGGTGCGCTCGTTCCGGTGCTTGCCGCCGCCTTGCGCTCGACCACGCATGCGCGACGAACGCAGTCACGGGTCACCGAGAGCGCTGTGGCGTTGGTTCGGTCACGCGGCGCAAAAGGACGGCCGTCAGGCGCGGATCTGGCGCCTCGCCATCTCGCCCTCGATCTGGCGCTCCGCCTCGACGTAGCGATCGATCTCCTCGCGGATCTGATTCGCCTCGGGCGTGTACAGGTGCACCTGCTGCTGGAGGATGTACGAGAGGCGGCGGCTCGTCATCCGGACGTGATCGAGGTTCTTCATCAGCACGAGGGGGTCCATCGCGGCGAGGTCCGTCGGGTGGTACATCTGCTGCATGCGCGCATTCTAGCCGTGGCGGGCTGGCGCACGGCGGCCGAGCGGCAGGCTCCAGATCCGCTTCCAGCCGGACCCGTCGTCGGCGATGACGTCGAGCCGCACGGCCCGGCCAGCTGCCGGCAGGGAGGTCCAGGCGCCATCGGTCGTCACCCGGACTCCGTCGATCGCCGGTCCCTCGGCGACGGTGATGTGGGGTTCGAACCGGAAGCCGGCCGGCCCGCCGTAGATCGGGAAGGCCGGAAAGGCCGCGGCCAGGTCGGCCTGCAGGCGGATGAAGGGATCGGCGGGCTCGACCCCCGCGTAGATCACGTTCGGCCAGCTCCGCGGTCCGCGCACCTCGTAGTCGATCGGCTCATGACGAGTCGCGATGGCCGCGATCGCCGACCGGGTCTCCGGGCGAAGGCCGTCGGGCTCGACGAACGGATAGAGCATCGTCAGGTGCGCCGGGAGACCCCGCCCGGCCTCGTCGACCCAGGTTCGCCGGAGGGCCTCGAGGCCTGCCGGCAGCCGTGCGCGAACGATCACGGCGGACGCCATCCGGCCGCGGCTCAGATGGCGCGCAGCCCGCGCGGCGGCCAGTCCCAGTCGATCGGCGTTCGGGCGGCGGACAGGGCGCGCCGCCGACCGGCCTCCGTGGCGCCGATCACGAGGATCCGGTCGGTCTTCGTGGCCTGTCCCGCCTCCGGGCCCCACAGCTTCGTCATCTTCCGGCCGGCGGCGACGTCGTCGAGGGCGATCCCGGCGAGGCGATAGCCCTCCGGCTCGGCGGCCCGTTCCCAGACCCGCTCCGCGAGCCCGACGGCCCCGCGGATCGGCCGGCCGCGGTCGGTTTCGACGTCGCCGATGACGAGGACGACGACCGCGTCATCGGCCAGGATCGAGCGCAGATCGGCGAGCACCTCGCGCATGAACACGAGGTACGGCTCGCGGTGATGGGCGTCGTCGAGCGCGGCGTCGATCGCCCGCGCGTCTTCGCCGAGGAGCCACGTCCGGAGCCAGTTGTAGTAGCCGTACTTCACGACCCGCAGGTACGGCGGCGACGTGACCACGAGCCGGACGCGCTCCGGCAGACCTCGCTCACGGAGGGCCGCTCGGGCCCGGCCGGTGCTGTCGCGAGCGTCGCCGAGCAGGGCGATCCCCGGCGTCCTCGGCAGGGCCTCGCGATGGAGCCGCCCGAGCTTCTTCTCGAGCCCGCCGAACACGTCGCGATCGGGCGACGAGAACGCCGTCCGGGCGGCGAAGTCCAGGACGTAGCGCGGGGCCATGCTGAACGTGTTCGGCATGAGCTCCGACAGGTAGGAAGCGCTCTTGCCGTGGAGGATCCCGGTCAGCGCGGCGGCCAGGAATCGATCGGTCCGGTCGTCCCGGCGGAGGACCGTCCGGACGAACAGGAGCTGGCCGAGCGTCCGCGGATGGAAGGCCACCGCGACCTCCCTGGGGACCGTTTCGACACGATCCTCCGGCCCGCGGCTGCCGGCGGCGGGGACGGCGACCGTCGGCCGATCGCCGGCGTCGCCGAGGACGTCGGCCGCGAGCGCCAGCCAGTCGGCCGATGACGCCGCCCAGCCGAGGCGCAGCGCCGCAAGCCGGGTCGCGGCCTCGGCCGGGGTTGCGGGCTCGACCTTCGCGGCCGTCAGGAGGTGGGCGAGGGGGTTCAGGTCGTTGCCGATCCCGATCCGACCCTCGGCGCAGGCCTGGAGCGGCGTCGTCCCGCGCCCGGAGAACGGATCCAGCACGACGTCGCCACGCCGCGAGTAGCGAGCGATGAAGGCATGGGCGAGGGCCGCCGGAAAGCTCGCCAGGTACGAGCACATCGGGTGGAGCGACGGGCCCCACAGCCGCGCCTGGTCCTTCCACTCGGGCGCGATCGGGAGCACCGGCAGCGCGGCCGGGACGTCGAGATCGAGCGCGAGCTGGGCGGACGTCCGCGGGTCGATCGTCATCCTGGGCTGATGCTCCTGCTGGCCGACGGGCCGCGCAGCATACCAGAGCGGATTCGGGGCTTCGGTCCTCCGCCGAGGCCTGCGGCGCCGGATGGAGCCGGGCGGTCCGGGCGGTCCGGCCGCTCCGGGCGATCGTCAGGCGGCGACGACGCGGTTGCGACCGGAACGCTTGGCCAGCACGAGCCCGACGTCGGCGCGCGTGACGATCTCCTCGAATCGCTCCTCGCCCATCGTCATCGCCGCGCAGCCGGCCGACACGGTCGCCGAGATCGGCGAGCCATCGGGTCCGTCGACCCTGACCCGGGCGAAGGACGTCCGGATTTCCTCCGCGACGGCCTGTGCCTGCTCGAGCGTGGCACCGTCGAGGATCGCGAGGAACTCCTCGCCGCCATAGCGGGCGACGACATCGGTGCCCCGGAATCGTGCCCGCAGGACGTCGGCAAAGGCGCGCAGGATCGCATCGCCGGCCTGGTGACCGTGCCGCTTGTTGATCTCACCGAAATGGTCGAGATCGAAGATCGCCACGGCCGCACGGTCGCGCGCTTCAGGCGCCCGGCGCGTCCGGATCGCCTCGAGCCGGGCCATCGTGGCATCGAGGTAGCGGCGGTTGAACAGGCCGGTCAGCGCGTCCCGGACGGACAGCTCGATGACCTCCGCATGGAGGAAGGTGTTCGTGATCGCGAGGGCGACGACGCCGGCCACGATCGGCAGGGCTTCCAGCTGATCCGGGGTGAAGGGTCGCTCGAGATCGTGGCGGACGAGGGCCAGGGCGCCGACGACGACGTCATCGCGAACGAGCGGGACGCCGACGCCCGCCGACGGCTCGGTCGGAGCGCCGGCGGCGATGGCTTCGGGGTTGGCGGTCGGGTCGAACCGGGGATCGATGACGAGCGCCCGGTCGCGAATCGCCCGCCCGGCAAGGCCGATGCCGGGTTGGATCGGCAGCCCGAGGTACTCCTGCTGGCGGCCGGCCACCGCCCGCATGACGTAGCCGCCGGTCGGCCGGTCGAGCACGGTCAGCCCGACAGTGTCGGCACCCATGAGGTCGGCGAGCTCGTCGACGATCGCCTGCTGAACGCGATCCGGATCGAGGGTGGCGTTGACTGCGGTGGCGAACGAGGTCAGCCGGCGGAAGAGCTCCGCGCGGGCGGCCAGACGCTCGCGCTCGCCGGCCAGGGCGAGGGCCGACGCCATGCGCTCGGCCACGAGACGCATCGTCTCGACGTCGCTGGCGTCGAGATCGGCGGTGCCTCGGGCCTCGACGTTGACGACGCCGACGAGATCGTCGCCGATGAGGAGGGGTGCGCTGATCTCGGCTCTGACCGCGCCGGCAGCGCTGCGATAGTCGGTATCGGCCCCGACATCGGGGACGAAGGCCAGCTCCCTGCTGCGCATGACCCGGCCGACGACGCCACTCGAGCCGTCGAACTCCTCGATCACCGTGTCGTAGCCCGCCTGGACGGCGATCCGGAGACGGGTCGCCGATCCGAAATAGACGGAGACGAAGTCGTAGCCGAGATCGTCTTGGAGCAGGCCGACGATCCGCTCCAGGGTCTCGGGAGCCGGTCCGGTCGAGGCGAGCAGTCGTCCGACGCTCTCGACCGCCGCCAGCTGCCGGGAGCGCCGGCGATCGCGGGCGAGAGAGGCGCCGAGCCGGCGAACGGTCTCGGTCAGGGCGGAGATCGACCGTCGCGTTCCGATCGAGAGGAGGATCGCCGTCCCGCCGAGGGCGATCGCCCGCTGGGCGTCGATCGACAGGTTGTCCGGCGATGCCGACACGACCGGCACGAGATACAGCGCGATCGCGGCCGATCCGACGAGCAGCGCCTGGAGGGTGCCCTGCGCCGCCGCGAGCGCGACGATCGGGATGTACAGGGCAGCCACCGGCCGGAACTCGCCCGAGCGGAGGAGGGCCGTCGCGACGGTGACGTAGAGGATGGCGAGGGCGAACCGCCCGAAAGAGATCATCGCCCGCTGCCTGGCCGTCGGGCGGAGGAACGGGGCGGCGACCGAAGCGATCGCCTGGGCGGCCAGAAACTCGATACTGATCGCGACGAGGCGCCGGGCGTCGAGCCCGCCCCGGCTCATCGCGGCGACGGCCATGGTCGTCGCGACCACGCCGACCGCAAGCAGCGTCTGCGGGTCGGAGGACAGCCGTCGAAGGGTCCGGCTGCCGGCCCACGGACGTCGTCGCTTGCGGGTCACGGACGCCGACAGGCGAAGGGTGGTCATCGCGCGAACGGTATCGTTGCGCCCGCGCCCCGGTCCCCGTGACGGTGGTCCGGTCGGGTCTGGTCCGATCGACGTAGAACCGGGCCTCGGCCGGGCGATGCGATGCGCCACCGACGGCGGCCATTTCCCGGCCGACGGCCAGCCCCTCCGAACGACCTCAGCCGACGTTGCCGGGGTTCACGACCGTCGCGCTCGGCGTCTCATCGAGATGGAAGCTGTCATCGACGTCGAAGACCACCCGCTTCCTCGTCTCGTCCTTCTCGACGAAGCGAACCGGGATCGTGTGCTTGCCCTTGTCCCGGAATTCCGTCGACAGGGTCGACGAGCTGTCCATCAACGGCCCGAGGGAGCTTTCGAGGCGGCCGCCGCTGCGCAGCCCGCCCTTGATCTTCTCGCCGACCGGACCGAGCTTGGCCGCGACCTTCGCCACTGCGGCGTCCTTGGCGGCAGGTTTGCTCGGGCGAACCTCGGGCTCTTCCACCGACGCCTCGTTGATCGCCGTCGCCGTCGCCGCCCCGGTGATCGCCCAGCCCTGGTCGAGGTCGTTCACATGCTGCTCTTCGGCCCGCTTGATGATCGCCGCGGCGGCCGAGCTGACCTTGATGTAGTACTCGTAGCCGGGATAGGCGGGCAGCTCGTCGGGCATCTTGTAGCCCTCTTCATTGGCCGGCGTGGCGATCGCCCACCACGTCGCCGATTGGGCGGTCGTGGGTTTCGGCGTGGCCGTGTCGCTGAACCAGTGGTTCCACGGCGTCTTGTACGTGACGCCGAACGACGGCCAGACGCCGATGTCGTTGTGGACGTACATCGTCTGACCCATCTTGGCCGGAAATTCCGCGTGCTTCTGCGCGGCGACGCTGCCAGCCCGCAGGATCGCGTGCGCCGATTCCGACCCGAACACGGGCGGCGCAGAACCGCCGCCGGGAGGACCCGCGCGCTGCACGGAGCCGAACAGGCCCCGTCGCTCCCGGATCGCGGCAGCCGCCCGCTGGAGCGCCGGATGGGCGACACCCGAGGCGCGGACGAGATGCACGGCTTCCGGTCCCGCGTCGGCCGGGTCGCCGCCGGTCGCCAGGAGGTCGACCACGGCCTGGTTTCCCGCCAGGCGCTGCAGCCCCAGGACCGCGTCCTCGGCCGTCGCCGGCGAATCGCCGGCGCGGTCATCCCAGGGCGACGCATCCGGCTCGCGAAGGCTCGCCTGCTCGGTCGGGGCCGAGCCGTGCTGCGCTTGGGCCACGGGTCCTCCACGTCGGTGATCCATCGAGCATCCCTCCCGCGATGCGCCGCGCGACCACGCACCGGGGTCGATCCACGGGCAGGACCGGCTGCCCGATCGGGCAGGCGGCGGGCCATTCGCCGATGGCGGCGAGCCGAGGAGGGTAGATTCGGGCCCACGCCCCCGTAGCTCAGTGGACAGAGCGGCGAGCTTCTAACTCGCGGGTCGCAGGTTCGAACCCTGCCGGGGGCGCCACAGCGACGCCCGGGAATCCACCGACCCGGTGGACCTCAGCTGAGGTCGGCGCCCTCCATCTCGAGCTCATCCGGGTCGTCGAGGACTTCGTCCGCATAGCACCAGCGCCAGGCCTCGCCCGGCTGGATCGAGCGGGCGACCGGATGGCGGGACGTCTCGAAGTGGGCGGATGCGTGCTTGTTCACGCTCTGGTCGCAGCAGCCGACGTTGCCGCACGTCAGGCAGAGCCGGAGGTGGACCCAGGTGTCACCGAGGGCGATGCACTCGGCGCAGCCCTCGGAAGCGCGCGGCGCCTCGCGCGACTCCCAGAGGTGGGGGCAGGTGCTCATCGGGCGGGAGCGTACACCGCTCTCGACGCCTCCGCCGATCTCGATGTCGGCGCCGTCGACGCCGTCGCCGACCGGGGTCGTCAGCCGGGCGGGCGGGGCGGTCCGGCCTCGATCCGGCGCCGGATCGTCTCGGTCGTTCCCGACTCCCAGTTGGATTCGATCCACCACGTGGCACCGGCGGCAGCATGATCGGCGACGACGGCGATCGCCGCTGCCGGATCGCCGGCCGGTGTGTTGCCCTCGGCGACGACGTCCCATCGCCGGTCGCGGGTCGCCGCCGGCCACGCGCGCTCGGCCCAGTCCACGACCTGACGAAGCTCGTCCGGACCCTCGATCTGGGCGTAGATCCCGTCCCAGGCCAGCGTCCGCCGCAGCGAGCGCTCGTGCGGCCACGCACCGACCGGCCAGATCGGGATCCGAGGCTGCTGGACGGGCGTGGGCCGGAAGGTCATCGGTTCGAAGCGGTAGTGGCGGCCGGCAAAGCCGAACGGCTCGCCGGTCCACAGCCCGGCCAGGATCGCGAGGCTCTCGTCGAGGCGTTCGGCCCGGGCGCGCGCCCCGGTCGGCTCACCGACATTCCCGAACGCAGCATCGTCGGTGGTCCCCAGCCCGACGGGCAGGATGAGCCGTCCGTTCGACAGGCGATCGAGGGTCATCGTCTCGCGGGCGAGCTTCCAGGGCCGGCGACGGGCCGGCGGCGTCACGATCGCGCCGAGCCGGACGCGCTCGGTGCGCATGGCCATCGCGGCCATGACGACCCACGGATCGTAGGTGTCCATCGTCCCGATCGCCACGCCGTCCCACGTGAACACACCATCCCAGCCGTGCTCCTCGGCGAGCGCGGCGAGATCCGCGGCGGTCCTCGGGTCGCCGGCGCTGATGATGATTCCGAGGCTGATGCCCACGACCCGATGGTAGGCGAGGCCGGGGAGCGCGGCTGCCGGCGAGCGATCAGGCTCCGGCGGCGACCTGCTGGAAGTCGATCGTGTCGATCGACCGACTCCCGTCGAACTTCAGGCTGATCCGGCGAACGACGTCCGGCGCGGCCGGGTCACAGGTGCCGGCCGCCAGCCGCCATCGGCTCCCCGTCGCATCGATCGACAGCCGCGGCGGCGTCGCGCAGCCGGGCCCGATCCAGACGAGCTCGATGACCGCCTGACCTGCCTGATCGAGGCGGAACCGATCGCTCGGACCCGCGACGGCGCTGCTGTCGAGCGCCGCGACGTTGATGACCGATGCGCTGGCGTCGTCGATCCCGAGATCGTATCGCCCGCCGGCCGAATCCCGGCCGGTCAGGGACCATGTCGGCATCCCCGATCCCGGACGGCCGCTGAAGAGCCCCGTGTCGAGGGCGTTGGCGTCGACCGCGCGGTCGAAGGTCAGGATCACCGAGCGTTCCCTGGCATCCAGGCCGAGCTGGCAGTTCGGCCGGTCGACCGTCAGCCCGAAGTCCGCCGCGATCGTCAGCCGATGGACGGTGTCGCAGATCGAGCCGGGCCAGACGAGCCGGACCGTCGTCGGGTCGACGTTGCTCGCGCTGACGAACTCCACCGACGGACTCGCCGTGGCCGGACCCGACACCGCTCCCGCCAGGTGCCCGGACTGGTCGACGATATCGATCGACACCGTGCTGTCCGCGGTCGACGCGAGCTCGAGATGGGTCGTGTCCGGGGCGAGCGAGGAGTCCGCGGGGGAGCTCGCGCCCGGCTGACCCACGACGCGGACGGTGCCGGACCACGCCGCCGCGCTGACCTCCGACCGGAACGTCAGGCGCACGATCCGATCCAGCGGAAACGTGTCGCCCGCGCACGCCTGACTCTCGACCGTCATCGTGGAGGTTCGCTCGTCGACACGCAGTGCGCCGGACGACTCGCAGGGGACCCCGCCCCACATCACGATCAGGGCGGACCGATCGGCGGGATCGGACGTGATGTGAACCCCGTCGCCGACCGACCTTCCCTCACCGGGCTGGGTCGAGACCGCGTTCACGAGGTCGCCGGTCGTGTCGGTGACGTCGATCGGGTACGGCTGTCCGGCAGTCACGAGCATCGTGATCTGCCGGGCGAACGGAGCGTTCGTCGGTGCGATCGAGGGGAGCGTCGTCGGGCTCGGGCCGGGTGGCACGACGGTCGGCTGGCGCGAGCCGATCACGGCAACCCCCAACGAGGCCACGACCAGGGCGATCCCGGCCAGGACGAGGCTCGGCCGCAGGCCGAAGACCCGCCAGCTGGGCGGCGCCATGACGTCCGGTCGCAGCCAGCCGATCAGGTCGGGCCGGCGCGGGGACGTCCGGGCGTGGGCCAGGGCGGCGACGACGGGCGCCTCGGGCGCGGTGTTCGGGCCGTCCTCGAGGAAGTCGGCGAGCGCGCGATCGAGATCGATGAGGTTGGTCATGCCATGGACTCCCGTCCGGTCCCCAGTCGGGCATCGGCTTCGATCGCGGCCCGCAGGGCGCGGACGGCGTAGTGGATTCGCGATCCGGCCGTCCCGAGGGGAACGCCGAGCACGTCGGCGATCTCGGCCTGGCTCAGCCCGGCGTAGTGCTGGAGGACGAGGACCGCGCGCTGCTCGGCGGAGATCCGGCTGAAGCCGCGCTCCAGCTGATCACGGTCCGCGACCGCGCCGTAGTCGTCCGGGGCGCGGGATGCGTCGGCATCGGCGGGCAACAGCGGGGTGGTCGGCGTCGCGCCGGCGCGGCGGGCCTCGGCGGTCGCCGCTCGGACGATCACCCGGTACGTCCAGGCATCGAATCGATCCGGGTCGCGCAGCCTGGGCAGCTCGTTCCAGATGTTGATCAGCGCCTGCTGGAGCGCATCCTCGGCCCGGTACTGGTCACGGAGGATCCGATAGGCGATCCCGTACAGGCGGTTGGAGGCAAGCCGCACGAGCGCATCGAATGCCTCGTGCTCGCCCTTCGCCGCCCGCCTGACGAGCTCTCGTTGATCCATCCGTGGCCCTCGGTCGGTGTCGCGCCCATCGGGCGTCAGCGAGTATGAGGGGACGGGATCGCGAGTTCTTCAATCCCCGTGCCGGCGGGTTCGCCGGCCCGGATCGGACCGCCCGGTCAGGCCGCGGTGCAGAGCTCGATGACCGGGCGCTGGGTGTGGAGGGTGGCGAAGTCGAGGCGGATCAGGGACTGCAACCGGCTCCGACGGTGGGCGAGGCTCGTGCACTGGAGCCACAGGGACTGATCGCGCTCGGCGATCGCCGTGGGCTCGCCGCACTGCTCGCAGAACGGAGTCCGGGTCTGGGCGTCTTCGATACGCTCGATGATCTGCTGGTCGGTGAACATCGGGATGGCTCCTTGCCATGAAACGGTACGGACCGTATCGTAACACTGCGATGGTTGCGAAGCAAGGTCGGATGACCCGGACCATTGGTCCGAAATCGGCGCCGGATGGTGGCGCCGGCCATGCCATTCGGCTTCCCGGACGGCCCCGCAGCGAGAAGGCCAACCGGGCGATCCTCGACGCCGCCCGCGACCTGCTCGTCGAGGAGGGGTTCACCCGTCTGCGGCTCGAGCAGGTCGCCGCCCGGGCCGGGGTGGGGAAGGGGACGATCTATCGGCGCTGGCGGTCGAAGGAGGCCCTGACGCTCGATCTCGTGCTCGCCCTCGCGGATCCGCACCTCGACATCGCCGACGTCGGAGACACGCGCGCCGAGCTCCGGGCGGCGGCCCGCAATCCGCTCGACGCGATCACGCGCACGCCGTGGGGCCCGGTCATCCGGGCGATGATGTCGCAGATCGCGGGCAATCCGACGATCGGCGATCCGTTCCGGGCGTCCGTGGTCGCCCGGCGCCGGGCCGAGGTGGCCAGGGTGATCGAACGGGGCGTCGTCCGGGGCGACCTTCGGCCGGACGCCGACGCATCGATCGCGACGGAGCTGCTCGTCGGGCCGGTCTATTTCCGCCTGGTCTTCGGGGGCGAGCTGACCGATGCGTTCGCCGATCGGATCGGCGACGCGGTGTTCCGGGCGTTCGCGGCCGACTGAGGCGCCCGGCATGCGCCCCCCGGCGGACCGGCCGGTCCGGCGAGGAAGCCGTCCCGGGCCGGGCGGCTCCGGCGATGGGGCGGTTCGGACCATCGACCGACCCGGGCCGGGTCGGCGACACTGGATCGATGAAGATCGTCAGTCCAGCCGAGGCCGTCGCCGGCATCCGCAGCGGTGATCAGGTCTATGTCCACTGCGCCGCCGCGACCCCAGAGGTCCTGCTCGACGCGCTCGTGGAGCGCGCCCCCGACCTGCACGACGTCGGCGTCGTCCACCTTCACTGCGAGGGTCCGGGTCCCCATCTCGCGCCGGCCATGGCGGGCCACTTCCGCCACCGGGCCCTGTTCATCGGCCCGAACGCCCGGGCGGCGGTGAACGAAGGCCGGGCCGACTACGTCCCGGTCTTCCTCTCGGATGTGCCGCGTCTCTTCCGTTCCGGGGCGATGCCTCTCGACGCGGTCTTCGTCAACGCGACCCCGCCCGACGCGCACGGCTTCTGCTCGCTCGGCGTGTCCGTCGAGGCGATGCACGCCGCGATCGCCGCGGCCCGAACCGTCATCGTCCAGGTCAACCGAGCGATGCCCCGGACGCTCGGGGAGAGCTTCATCCATGTCAGCCAGATCGACTACGCCGTCGAGGTGGACCAGCCGCCGTTCCCGATCCAGCCGCCGGTCGTCGGCGAGATCGAACGTCGGATCGGCGAGTTCGTCGCCGAGCTGGTTCCGGACGGGGCGACCCTCCAGCTCGGGATCGGGGCGATCCCGACCGCCGCGGCGCTCTTCCTGCGCGATCGGCGCGACCTGGGCGTCCACACCGAGATGTTCAGCGATGCCGTCGTCGATCTCGTCGAGTCGGGCGCGATCACCGGAGCCCGCAAGGAGCGGAACCGCGGGAAGATCGTGACCGCGTTCCTGATGGGCTCGCAGCGGCTCTACGACTTCGTCGACGACAACCCGATGGTCGAGATGCGCTCGGTCGATTTCACGAACGACACCCACATCATCCGGTCGTTCGCCACGATGACCGCGATCAACTCGGCGATCGAGGTCGATCTGACCGGCCAGGTCGTCGCCGACTCGATCGGCGATCGTCTGTACAGCGGTGTCGGCGGCCAGATGGACTTCATCCGCGGCGCGGCGCTGGCCGACGAGGGACGGGCGATCATCGCGCTGCCGTCGACGGCCGCCGGTGCCACGGTGTCGCGGATCGTGTCCCATCTCCGGCCCGGCGCCGGCGTCGTGACGACCCGTGCCCATGTCCGGACCGTCGTGACCGAGTACGGCGTCGCCGAGCTGTTCGGCCGCTCGATCCGGGAGCGGGTCGCGGCGCTGATCGCGATCGCCCATCCGGACCATCGGGATGCCCTGCGCCACGAGGCACGCCGACGGTTCGAGGCCTGACGGCGACCCCCGACCGGTGGCCCGACGGTCTCGTGAACAGGCGGCCCACATCGGGCCGCCTGTCGCTTTCCCAATGGTCGATGCCGGTCGGCCGGGGTTACGTGCGCCGCCTGCTCAGTGCGTGACGATCACCGTCGCCGCGCTATGGGTGACCACGTGCTCGCTGACGCTGCCGCCGAAGAAGCGCGCCAGCGAGCCCTGGCCGCGCGATCCCATCACGATCGTGTCGTAGGACCGCTCGGCGGCGATCTTCTCGATCGTCCCGGCCGGGTCGCCGTACGGCTCGATGAGCTCGGCCTCGATGCCGCGCTCGCGAAGGCGGGCCTGGGCGTCGCGGAGCTGCTCCGCGTGGACCTGGCGATCGTCCCAGGGATTCACGCCGATCGTCGTGGACTGGATCGGGACGACGCTCACCACCCCGACGATTGCCCCGAAACGCGTGGCGAGATCGACGGTCGTCTCGAGTGCCCGGATCGCGGGCTCGCCGCCGTCGTAGGCCAACAGAATCCGCTTCATCGGCTGTCCTCCGTTTCCGGATCGACGGGTCGCGGGACGGCGACCGGGTGTCCGATCCGGGTCCAGCATCGTCCGGCGGCGACGACCGGACGACGGCCCGAGGTCATCGCGGCGCAGGCCGAACGGCCCGATCGTTGTTGGCACGTGGCTTGCCGGCGAGCCGGTCAGGCCGCGGCGCGGTCTCCCGCCCCGAGGTCGATCCGGATCTCCACGACGCCGGCTCCGATCGGCCGTGCGGTCGATGGCAATCCCAGGCCGGAGAGCAGCCGCTGGATGGCCGGATTGCCGGCCAGCATCGTCGCGGTCAGCGTTCCGATCCCGTCCTCGCGCGCCCAGCTCACGGCCGCCTCGACGAGGGTCCGACCGATCCCGCGACCCTGGGCGTCGTCGGCCACGGCGACGGCGATCTCGGCGGCGTCCGCCCCGTCGGGCTCGACGCAGACGTGGCCGATGAGCCGCTCCTGGAACGGTCCCGCGACGGCGACGAACCCTTCCCGATGGGCGTGATCCGGCGTGCAGAAGTACTCGGACTGGTCAGCCTCGATCCCGGACGCCGGGCCGAGAAAACGGGTTCGCCGGCTCTCATCGGAGAGACGCGCGTAGAACACACGAAGAGCGTCGTGATCCTCGGGTCGGATCCGCCGAACCAGAACCGGGGTCGCGTCGTGCACGACAGGCGTGTCCATGCAATGGAGCATGGGCCCGGCGTCCCTCGCCGGCGAGGGGCCCAACGGCCCGACCCGAGGGTCCGATCGGACCGAACCCGGCCATCCGGGTCAATGGTGGCGTCGGCCCCGGGCCATTCGGCCCGTGCGCCGGCGCCTCGACCCGGATAGCGTCGTCCCGGACAGGGGTCGGCTCGCCGCCGCGAGTGCGGCGTCAAGCGGGGGAGGAGGACGACGGAACGTGGCCATGCAGAGGGTCCGGCGGCGCCGGGCGGTCGAGGTCCGGTTGGCGACCGATCACGCCCGCGATCGGCTGGCCCACGCCGCGTTCGACATCGTCGCCGGCGGGCTCGACCTCGGGCCGGTCGCGGTCCGCTCGGCGGCCGATCGGGCATGGGTCAATGCGGCGCTCGCCGGACCGATCCGACGGACGGCGGACCGGGCCCTGGCCCAGCTCGTCGGCGAACTCGTCGATGCCCTGGCGAGCGGCCCGGACGACCTCGTCGCGCGTCTCGTGGCGGACGCACGGCCCGAGCCGCGCGACGCCGCGCCCGCCGGCTCGCCGCTCCGAGCGCGCCAGACCGTCCTTCGCTAGGCTGGTCCGGTCGGTCGCGAGCGCCCCTGCCTCCCGTCCTCGCGCCCGGATCGGAAGGACCCTCCCATGTCGAGCGATGCCCCTGCCGCGAGTGATCCCCGGCTGGATCCGAGCGAGCTTGCCCGCCTCGATGCCTGGTGGCGAGCGGCGAACTACCTGTCGGTCGGTCAGATCTACCTCCTCGCCAACCCGCTGCTCCGCGAGCCGCTCCGGCCCGAGCACGTCAAGGTCCGCCTCCTCGGCCACTGGGGGACGACCCCGGGCCTGAACTTCATCAATGCCCACGTGAATCGGGTGATCGCCGCTCGCGACCTCGACGCCATCTGGATCGTCGGTCCCGGTCACGGCGGGCCGGCGGCGGTGGCCAACGCGTGGCTCGAGGGCACCTATACCGAGCAGTACCCGCAGGTCACGATGGACGAGCCCGGGATGGCCCGCCTCTTCCGCCAGTTCTCGTTCCCGGGCGGCATCGGCTCGCACGTCACGCCCGAGACGCCCGGCAGCATCCACGAGGGCGGCGAGCTCGGGTACGCCCTCTCGCACGCATACGGCGCGGCCTTCGACTCGCCCGATCTGGTCGTCTTCTGCGTGGTCGGCGACGGCGAGGCCGAGACCGGGCCCCTGGCGGCCGGCTGGCACGGCAACAAGTTCCTCAGCCCGCGGACGGACGGGGCGGTCGTGCCGATCCTCCACCTCAACGGCTACAAGATCGCCAACCCGACGATCCTTGCCCGGATCCCGGAGGACGAGCTCGTCTCCTTCTTCCGCGGTCACGGCTACGACCCGATCATCGTCGCCGGCGACGATCCGGCGGATGTCCACCCGGCGATGGCCGCCGCGCTCGACCGGGCCCTGGACGCCGTCGCGACGATCCAGCGCCGGGCCCGCGTCGACGGCGTCGACGAGCGGCCGATCTGGCCCGTCATCGTGTTCCGGACACCGAAGGGCTGGACCGGGCCGAAGGAGGTCGACGGCCTGCCGACCGAGGGCAGCTGGCGGTCGCACCAGGTCCCGTTCGGCAACGTCCGCGAAAATGCCGAGCATCGAGCGCTGCTCGAGGCGTGGCTCCGGAGCTATCGGCCCGAAGAGCTGTTCGACGAGGCGGGCGCGCCGCGGCCGGAGATCCTCGCCCTGTCGCCGCGCGGGGATCGCCGGATCAGCGCGAATCCGGTCACGAACGCCGGCGGACCCGCGGCCACCGACCTCGTCCTGCCGGACTTCCGTGACCATGCCGTCGACGTCCCGTCGCCCGGTGCGTCGACGGCCGAGGCGACGCGGGTCGCCGGCGGCTGGCTGCGCGACGTGATCCGGGCGAATCCGTCGACGTTCCGGATCTTCGGGCCGGACGAGACGGCGTCGAACCGCCTGAACGCGGTGTTCGAGGTCACCGACCGCGCGTGGGAGGCCGAGCTGCTGCCGACCGACGACCACCTCGCGCCCGGGGGACGGGTCAT
>Ga0134124_10002108_pt1 | contig 16003 bp, 10 predicted proteins | sample KB304_FD_96880 | JGI IMG/M metagenome (GOLD analysis project Ga0134124, IMG submission 96880) | Terrestrial soil microbial communities without Nitrogen fertilizer from Kellogg Biological Station, Michigan, USA - KB3-0-4 | ecosystem: Environmental > Terrestrial > Soil > Unclassified ...
AGCCGAGCGAGCCGAGCGGGCCGACTCTCGGATCCGACTCGTAGATCAGATGGTCCCAAATCAAGACGCCTAAGACTTACTCGCCGGGACAGAAAACTCTACAAATCACGGCTTTTTTTGAAGGTGTTTGTAGGATGACTCTTGAAATCGGAGCGCGGGCCAGTGTACGTTGAGAGGATCGGCGAATTTGCCGTTTTTGGGAGTTTGACATGACCGCGCTCAAGAATGTCCTCGGAGCTCTTCTGGCCGCTAGTGTACTGATGACCGCAACTGCCGCCTTCGCTGACCCGCCTGGCCACGGCCACGGCCACGGCGGCCCTGGTCCAGGCCCGGGCCCAAGGCCTGCTGCTGCCCCTGAATTGGCAGGGAAAGGCGCGCCCGCTGCCCTCGCCCTGATCGCTGCTGGCGCCGCGATCGTCGTTTCGCGCCGCCGTCGCGCGGCCTGACGCCCGCGCCTCGCCGGAGCCGACTTGCACAGCGAACTCCCTGCGGCCGCTCGCGGAAGTGGGGGAAGAATGCGTTGGGGCCGCTGGGCGGCCCTGTTCTTCGCCTTCACCTTCGAATACTACGCCGTCACCGGTGGCGTCGACGCACAACTCGTCGCCAATGCCCGGGGCGGCTGGTGGTCGGCACTCGTCAACTTCGAGTTGATCGCGCGCGCGGCGTTCCTGTGCGCCACTTGTGCACTGGTGTTGATGCGCCCCAGCCGCATCGAGGTGCGGCGGCTCGAGGCACCTGCGGAACGCGCGCTGTGGTGCGGTCACGCGCTGACATTCGCCCTGTTCTGGGCCATCACGCGCACCATGTTCAAGAGCGACGACGCGCCTCCGGGGCCGGCGCTGCTCTGGCTCAGCGCTTGGGGCGCTCTCGGAGCGGCCAGCGCGCTCACGCTTTGCGTGGGGTTGATCGGCGTGCCGCGCGTTCGAGCGGTCGCCTTGCTCAGCGCGTTGGGCACCGGGATATCACTCGCGTGGGTGATGAACGAGTTCGGCACTTGGACCCAAAACCTGTGGCGGCCCTTTTCCGCCGCGGCGCTGGCGATGGCGGCGTTCCTGCTGAGGTTGGGCTTCCCCCACGTGGAAGTCGACGCGGCGCGCTACGTGCTCGCGCTCGACGGCTTTGCCGTGCACGTGGAAGCGGGCTGCAGCGGGCTCGAGAGCATGGGCATGGGCTTGCTGCTCACCTCGCTGTATCTGGCCATTTTTCGAGGCGAACTGCGCTTCCCGCGCGCGTTCTGGTTGCTGCCGCTGGGGCTGACCCTCACTTGGCTCGGCAACGGCCTGCGGCTGGCGGCGATGATGTGGATTGGCGCACGCATCAGTCCGGATCTGGCGCTGGGCGGCTTTCACTCCAAGGCGGGTTGGGTCCTGTTCTCGGGCATCAGCCTCGGGATCGCCTTCCTCGGTCATCATTCGACTTGGTTCGCAAAGACTCCGCAAGCCACCACTAGCGAACCCGATCCGCAGCTCACCACCGCCTACTTGCTGCCGCTCACCGTCTTGCTCGGCGTCGCGCTGATCAGCGGCATGGTCGGGCACAGTGAAGGTTCTGGCTATGCGCTACGCATGGCGTTCGGCGTGCTCACTTTGGCGCTGCTCTGGAGCAAATACGGCGACCTGCATTGGCGTGAACCGGGCGCGCTCGTCGCTTGTTTGCTGGGCTTGGCGCTCGGCTTGGTTTGGCTCGGTTCGGGCTGGCCGTTTCCCGCCGACGAGAGCCCCGGTGGCAGCTCGAGCGGTCCGTGGCTCTTGGTGCGCGCGCTCGGTTTCTCGACCGTGGTCCCGCTCGCAGAAGAGCTGGCGTTCCGCGGCTACCTGCTGCGCGTCCTGCAAAATCGCCGCTTCGAGCGGGTGTCCTTTCGTTCGGGACCTTGGTGGGCGGTGGCGATCTCCTCGCTCGTGTTCGGCGCGCTACACGAGCGCTGGCTGGCCGCTACGGTAGCCGGCTTGGTCTACGCGCTGATTCAGATCCGCGGTGGGCGCTTGCGAGACGCAGTGCTCGCGCACGCCACCACCAACGCCACCCTGGCCGCGTTCGCGCTGGCCCTGCAAAATCCGTCGTTCTTCGGCTGAGCGGCCGTGAGCGTACACAGATCGGTTAGAACGAAGTGCTCAACCCGAGCCCAACTTGGCCGGGCCCCGGAGCGAAGGCCCAGCTCGGCGGCTTCGACTTGGCCGATTTCGCGGGCGGATCGAAGCGGTGTGCGCTCTCACCGGTCAGCAGCATGACGATGCCCGTGCCGAGCGCAGCAGCGCCCACACCGATCATGACGTAGCCGGGGATGTCGCGCGCTTTGGCGCTGTCGTAGGCGTCTTGGGCATTTTCGACGTCGAGATTGCACTGATTGAAATCGCCGCCTCCGGCCAGATCACACGGGCTGCCTTTTTCAGGCTTTGTGTCCGGGTCATTGTCAGTGCCGTATTCGCGCTGTGTGGACAGATAATTGTAAGTGCTGAGCGCGTCGCTCTTCTTGGAGCTGTTGACGATCAGCCACGTCACGCCGCCGCCGGCCACGGCCACACCCGCTCCCGTGAGGATCCAACCCCAGGTGCGGTGCAGGCGCACGTTGTCGTTGTGGGCTTTGCGCGTCTCGGGCGTCGGCATCAGGTACGGCGTGAGCAGCAGCGGTTTTTGGCTGTCGAGCGTGATGTCTTGATCGAAGGGCAAATACCCCGCTTGCTCCAAGTGCAAGTGGTGCGCGCCTTTTGGCAGGCGCAGGCTGCCGGTGTACAGGCGGAGCGGCTCGCGATCGATGCTCAGGTTGAGGTTCGGCTCGCGCACGGAGATGGTCAAGTCCGCGCCGTCCTTCGCCAGCGCTTGGGTGTCCACGGTCAAGTCGAGCGTGACCTCGGCGACCGAGCTCTCCCCGACCTCAACCAGCTGCTTGCCCGATTGATAGCCTGCGCGGCGTAGCTCGACCGTGTGCTGTCCCGCTGGCAGCGCGAGCGACGAGGCGAGCGGGGTCTTGCCGAACGACTTGTCGTCGATCAGCACCTCGGCATCGACGATGCGCGAACGAATCGTCAAATTGGCGGGGCGCTTGGCGGTGCTCAAGAGCAGCTCGAAATTGACCGAGGCGTCGGCATTGCCGGCGACGAGGATCTCTTTGCGGGCATGCGCGTAGCCCTCGGCAACCGCGCCGATCACGTGGCTGCCCTCGGCGACGCGCAGCGGCGCGCTGAGCGGCGTGCGCGCGACCTCGACGCCGTCGACGTCGATGCGGGCACCAACGGGGACGGACGTGACCGAAATTCGGCCAATGCGTTGCTGTTGATCCGAGAGCGTTTTTTGCGCGCGCTCGCGTTGCTCGGGCGAGAGCGTGGCGGAGTCGACCACGGGCGTGAGCGCGTCTACGGCGTCCACCGGGCGGCCCATCGCCGCGTAGACCAAGCCGATGTTGAACAGCACGATCGGGTTCGGCATCAACGCGTAGGTCTGCTTGAACTCAGCCAGCGCGCCGGCGTTGTCGCCTTCGTTGAACAGTTGCAAACCGCGATCGAAGCGCTGTGCCGCCTGCGCCTTGTTCAGCTCGGCTTCGGTCTGGGGCGCGGCCGCGGTGCTGGGCGCTACGGCGTCGGCCTTGGGCGCTGGCTTTGCCGGGGCCGGCGCAGGCTTGGGCGCAACCGCCGCGGCGGGCGCGGCTTTCGGCGCCGTGGCAGCGGGCTTGGGCGCGGCCGGCGCGGGCTCAGCAGCACGAACAGGTTGAGTGGAGAGGTACAAGGCACTGGGCAGCGCCAGCCAGGATATCCGCCGGATCATTTGAATGGGTTGTCTTTGGCCAAACCCCGCTCATCGGCGCGACCCGGACGCGGGGGCGCTACGCGAGGCGCGGCCGAGCCTAGCGCAGATTGAGGGCTGCGCGCAGCGCTCACGGCAGGCACTGGGATTGGCGCCGAATCCGCCAGCGCGGCAGCGACACTCGGCGCTGCCGACGCAGGCGGCACGCTCGCCGACGGCGCAGGCTCGCGCACCATGGGCAGAGGCACGCTCGCGCCGGCGGTCGGCGGCGAAGGTGCCGCGCTCGCAACCTCGTTGGCGGCCGAGTGCGAGGTCAGCCACCACAGCCCGCCCCCTAACGCGGCAGCTGCGCCCAGGCCGAGCGCAGAAAAAAGCAGCAACGCGGGTTTGGGCGGCTTGGCTGCGAGCTCAGCAGGGCGCAACGACACGCCGGCCGCGCTCGTGGACAGCGCGCGCGCAGGCACGATCGACGGCGGAGGCAATGGGCTATTGCGGATTTGGCTGCGGAAACCGACTGGTCCGTAGTGCTCGAGCATGCTGCGCAGCTCGCCCGCGCTCTGGATGCGTTGGCCGCGATCAGTCGCCATCGCCCCGTGCACCAAGGCCGCGAGGCCCGGCGGCAAATCCGGCCGGTGCTCGGCGATTGGTTTGGGTTGGCCAGTGTGAATCAAGATCGCCAAGTGCGGCAGCGTCTCCGCCTCGAACGGACGCACGCTCGCCAAACACTCGTACAAAATCACCCCCAGGGCATACACGTCCGCGCGCGCGTCCAAACTGCCCTCGCCGCGGATCTGCTCCGGAGGCATGTAATACGGCGTGCCCAGAGCGGCGCCTTCTTGCGTGAGTTGGAGCCCACCGGTCTTTTGCGGATCGAATTTCGAGATCCCGAAATCCAAAATCTTCACGAAGGGGCGGCCGTCGGCCCCCTCGGTGATGAACAGGTTGTCGGGCTTGAGATCACGATGAACGATGCCTGCGCTATGCGCCGCGTGCACCCCCGCCGCGGCCTGACCAATCAGATCGATCACCTCGAGCAGCGGCATTTTTCCGGCTGCAATGCGGGAGGAGAGCGGCTGCCCGCGCAGCAACTCCATGACCAGGTACGGCTCACCCGACTCGAGTACCCCCGCGTCGAACGTCTCCACGATGTGCGGGTTGCCCACTCGCCCCGCGGCCGACGCCTCGCGCAAAAAACGTTCGACCACGCTGGGCATGGCCGCCATTGATTGATGCAGCAGTTTGAGCGCCCGGCGGTGCTTGGTCAGCTCGTGCTCGATCTCGTAGACCGCGCCCATTCCGCCTTCACCCAAACGGGATACAACACGAAACTTTCCCGCCAGTATGGTGCCAGGTGCAAGCGCGCCATCGAACATCAGCGGTGTCTCGACTTCAGATAGTGACTGGAAGATGCAGGAAATCCAAGAACAAACGCTTCACTGGCGAAAACACTAACCGCGCACCCTTGACGCGCCGGTGCAGGAAGGGCTCATTCTGAAACTATGGGGCATCTGCTCAAATCACCGCTGCTGCTGGTTTCGCTCGTCTTGGGTTTGCTGGTCGCCTCGGCCTGCTCGGACAGCGAGAATCCCAAAACCGCGAAATTAGCCGCGGGCTGCACCCTCAACACGGATTGCGATTCGCCCTTGGTTTGCGCATTTCAGCGTTGCCACAGCGCCTGCGAAACCTCGCGCGATTGCGATCCCGGCCAGCGTTGCATGGCGAGCGACCGTCCCTTTCACGTCTGTCAGCTCGCCCAAGAGCAGACCTGCTCGTACAACAGCCAATGCCCCGAGGGGCAGGTCTGTGGTTATGACGGCCAGTGCCGCGACCAGTGCGCGAGCGATCGCGACTGCGTGACGGGCCAGCTGTGCAAAAAGGGCAACTGTGCCGACAGGAGTGAACTCGACGACGCCGGCAACCTACCCATCCCCGACTCGGGCGCCGCTGGCGCCGGTGGGGTGAGCCCCGGCCAACCCTGCGTCTACAACTCGGAGTGCCCCGAGCCGTTCATCTGCCGCAACAAGCTGTGCGCCTACGAGTGCATCGGCCGAGCGGATTGCTCCTCCGGCCTCAGCTGCATCGACAACCGTTGCACGGGCAACGGACCGCCGTGCGTCCGCAATTCGGATTGCGAAGATCCCTTGGTGTGCCGCTCCGGACAATGTGCGGACGAGTGCCGCAAAAACGTCGACTGCCCAGCGGGCCAAGCCTGCATCGAGCGCAGCTGCGTCCTCGAGCCGCCCGGCAACGCGCCCGCTGACTGGGGCAACGGCTGCAACTACAGCGTGGATTGCACGGCGCCGCTGATTTGCCGCGCGAATCACTGCGTCTACCAGTGCATGTCGGACGAGGACTGCCAATACGGCGCGACGTGTGACGGGTATTTGTGCAAGGGTGGTTTCGTCGTCCCGGGTGGCGGTGGCAGTGGGCCGCTCGGCGGCGGGGGCACGACAGGAACGGGTGGCAAAGGCAGCGGCGGAACAGGCACGGGCGGCGCGCCGAACAACAACGCTGGCTCTGGCGGTGCGCCCGCGACGGAGTGCATCCCCAACCAAAAGCGCTGCGTGGGGACGACCAACGCGTCACAAACCTGCGGCGCCAACGGCCTCTGGGGCGACCCCACGAATTGCACGGCCGAGGATCAGAAATGCCTGGGGGGCACCGGCTGCGTCGCTTGCACTGCCGGGACCAAGAATTGCGATGGAGTTTCGAGCAACGGCTGCGAGGTCAATCTCAACCTGGTCAATTCCTGCGGCACGACGTGCGCAAACAAAGTCATCTGCCCGACGACTGACGGCCCCGCAACGTGCCAGGCGGGCACGTGCGGAAAACAGTTCCAAGCCTTAGCATGCAACGGCACGGTGACTCCCGGCGACGTCACGATTGCCAGCGCGGCCAGTCTGACGGCCTTCTCGACCGCGGGCACGACCTGCATCGCGGGTAACCTGACGATCTCGAGTGGTAGCGCACAAGGAGATCTCAGCGGCCTAGAGCTCCTGCAGTGGGTTGGCGGAGACGTAAACATCTCCTCGAACTCCGTATTGACCAGTATAAAGGGCTTGTCTGGCCTGAAGACCGTGGTCGGCAACCTGTACCTTCAGTCTGATTCCAAGCTGACGGACCTGACGGCGCTCTCGTCGCTCGTGAGTGTCGGCAAGCAAATCTCCATCTACAACGACACTGCGCTGCTCAACCTCAATGGCTTCACGAATTTGGTGAAGGTGTTCGGTTCTGTCAGCGTGTCGTCCAACAGCGCGCTTCTGAACATCGACGGCTTCCCGGCGCTGACCGAGATCGGTGACAGCTTCACGGTGACGAGCAACGGCGCGCTCGTCGACATCAAAGGTTTTGGGGCGCTGACTGGAGTCGGGACTGCCATTTCGATCAGCAGCAACACCGGTCTCCAGAATCTGAATGGCTTCGGCGCCTTGCGCACGGTCGGCACGTCGCTCAGCGTCACCTCCAACGGTGGCCTGCTCGCGCTGAACGGTTTCGGGGTACTGCAGAACGTGGGAGGCATCATCGCGATCAACAACAACGCCAAGATGACGACTTTGGCGGGCTTCCCACTGTTGACGGACGCTGGCGGGATCGCGATCGACACCAACGCGGTCCTGGGCGGCATTTCAGGCTTCGATTCGCTAGCAAACGTCAGCGGCATTACCAACATCCACAGCAATGCCGCCCTGACCACGCTCGACCATTTCAACGCCCTGCAATACACGGGCAGCGACGTACAGATCTACGACAACAATCTGCTCAATACGTTGCCTGGCTTCAACGGCCTCGCGACGGTGAATCGTCATCTCGAGATCCACGACAACAACGCGCTCACGTCTTTGAGTGGGTTCACGAGTCTGAGCACGGTGATCGGCCATGTGGATATTCGCAGCAATGCGGCCCTCCTGAACATCGGCGGCCTGGGCTCTCTCGACAACGTGGGCGCCTACTTCGCGATCATTCGTCACCCCAAGCTGACTGACTTCAACGGCGTCTCCAAACTCAGAGCCGTCGGCACCGATCTGCTGATCCAGAGCAACCTCCAGCTGAGCTCCATCAGCGGCCTGCTCGGCCCCCTGAACAGCCTGGGGAATGATTTTGCGATCTCACAAAATCCCGGGCTGTCCTCGTGCCAGGTCGACCAGCTGCGAAACACGCTCAAGAGCCCCTCGGCGACCTGGGCTGGCACCGATCACAGCTGTTGCAACAACGGTTGTAATACGTGTGTCGCCGGCAACTGCAGCTCCGCGGGCCCGACCAGTGGTCAACCCGGCGACTTCAACGGCGACGCCGTGATTCAAAACGCAGCCGATCTCGCCTCACTCGCCAACGTGACGACGGTCATCGGCAACGTGACCATTGCCAGCACCGCGCTGAGCAACCTGCAAATTGGCAGCGCCAACCTCAATCTGGCGCACATCACCGGCAACTTGTCGATAACCAACAACGGTTCGCTGACCAGCCTCGCGGGCCTCAATCAGCTCGCGGCGGTCGACGGCTACGTCAGCATTCAAAGCAATGCCGCCTTGACCAGCCTTGGAGGCCTGAACAATCTGACCACGATCGGCGGCTACCTCTCCCTCTACAACAACAGCACTCTGGGCAACGTCAACGCGTTGTCGAAGCTGACGAGTATCGGCGCGTTGTCGTCGCCCTCGAGCAACGCCGGGTACCTGCTCTTTTCCAGCAACACCGCCCTAACGAGCCTCAATGGGATGGGGGCTCTGACCTCCATTGCTGACTACGTGACGGTTACCTCCAACAGCAACCTCACGAACATCAACGGGCTTAGCGCCCTCAAGACAGTGGGCGGGTATTTCACGGTGTCGAGCAACCCCAAGCTCGGTGACATAAACGGACTTCCGGCCCTGACCTCGGTGGGCGGGGCCTTCTCCATCGAGTCGAACGGCGCGCTCGGTACGATCAATGGCTTCGGGGCGCTAAACTCCGTGAACGGCGATCTGAGGATCGACAACAACACTGCGCTCACGGCGATCAACGGTTTTGACAACGTAACGACGGTGACCGGAAACGGCGGCGTGAAGATCTTCTCCAACCAAACGCTGGCTACGATCCCAGGATTCTCCAAACTGGCGACAATCGGTTCTTCGCTAGAGATCTACAGCAATCCCGCGCTCGGCTCGCTCGACGCGGCGAATGGTTTCGAGGCGCTCACCGGGCTTGGCAGCCACATCAAGATCTACGGCAATACCTCGCTTGCGAGCCTGGGTGGCTTCACAGCCCTGGCGTCGGCCAACGCGGGCATCAGCATCTACGACAACGGCCTTCAGACCCTGTCGGGATTCCCGAATTTGACGGAAATCGTGGGCGATCTGGAGCTGCGCAACAACACTGCGCTACAGACCGTCGCTGGCTTCCCCAAGCTCGCGCAAATCGGCGGCACGCTCACTATCCGGGATAGTGACGTGTTGACGCAGTTCGACGGACTAAAAGCCTTGCTGAAGATCGGGGGCAGCCTGTTCGTCAAGTCCAACCCCGTACTGTCGACCATCAACGGGCTGCGCTCTGGCACGTTGAAAGCGAATGGGCTCGGCAGCACCTACGATATCTCCGGCAACCCGAGCCTGAGCTATTGTGAGGTGCTCGCGCTCAAGAACACACTAGGCGTCACGAGCTTCGACCGTAGCGGCGCCAATTCAGGATGCACGGCCTGCAGTGGGGCTGTCTGCAGCGGCACTTCCGGCGGCACCGCGGTCCAAAGCGGTGTCTTCGACGGTGACGCGATTGTGCAAAATGCCGCTGATTTGGCGTGGATGAAGAACGTGGTCAGCCTCAACGGCGCGCTGCAGATCAACTCCAGCAGCTTGCCGGCAGTCAGCGGCCTCGGCAACCTCACGGCCGTCGGCGGCGATCTGACGATCAACTCCAACAACACTCTCTCCAACGTGCCTGGCCTCTCCGGTCTCCAGAACGTGAACGGCAATTTTTACATCCAAAGTAACCCGGCTCTCGGCAACGTCAGCGGGCTCTCTGCGCTGACGGGCATTGGTGGCAATTTCACGCTGTACAACAACACCACTCTTCTCAATCTAGGCGGGTTGACCAATCTCATGTCCATCGGTGGCAACGTGAACATTTCGTCAAACTCACAGCTCAACTCGATCTTCAGTTTGATCAAGCCCACCGGAAAGCTGACTACGATCACCGGCGCCTTGAGTATTCAGAGCAACACAGCGCTCTCCAATTGCCAACCGATTGAACTCAAGGCCAAGCTGACCAATTTCACCGGCAGCTACTCAGGCGGCAGCAATCTGTCCTGCAGCAGCAATAATTGCGTGGCCGGGGTTTGCCAGTAACGGGCTGAAACCCAGCCTACTTCTGCCCCAACTCCCAATACCTGAGCAACGCGCCCCCCGCGTGCTGCGGATAGTCGATCCGCACGTGCAGATCGAGCGCGCTGCCCGGGAATCCGCCTTCGAGCAGCTTCGGCTTGGGCATCGAATGCGTCGGGCCCGGGCTGAATTGGTAGCGCAACAAGAACGCAAACGCGCGCTTGATCTGATGCTCGAGTAGCGCGATTTCCGCCGCCGACACACCCGCGGCGCGCGCCACTTCGAGCGTCGCAACCGCCGCTTCGAGTCGGCTCCCGGTGGGCGTCAAACGCGGCGCCATGAACGGCCCTCGGCTGATGCCACCGTCGTACACGCTCGGGGCCGGCGGTGAATCGAATTGTAGGTTGGGGTTCACGGCTTGCCAGTCGAGGCAAAACTGGAGCGCGACGCGATCTGGCGCGCGTTGCCAGAGGTCGGCGAGGGCTTGGCAAGTCCAATGCTCAGCACCCCAGAAGTAATGCGAACCCAAAAACCACGGCGAACGCTTCACCAAGAACGAAAGCGCGCGCCGTGCCGCCTCGAGATCACGCGCATCCCCGCTCAACCGGTGGACGCGCGCCAGGGCGAACGCCGCTTCGCCCGTGTAGTACTCCACTTGGATGTCGATGGCGTGCTTTTCGCTGACCGAGTAGAAGTGTTTGAAGTCGCCGTCAGGCCGTTGCAAAGATCGCACGAATTCGGCCAATTCCAGCGCAGGCGCGCGGAATTCTTCGTAGCCGCCCGAGGCGAGTTCCACGTACGCGAGCACCGCGAGCGCGGCAGAGCCGATGTCGACTTGATCGCCTTCGCCGATGCAGGTGTGCGCGCCGCAGCGCAGCGTGACGCGATCTTTCATGAAGGCCGCCGCGCGCTGTCCGGCGCGTGCGAGCTGTTCGTCGTGCAATTGATTGCCTGCGCGCGCCAAGAAGTAGGTCGCTCCGGCGTGGCGCGGGTAGTTGTATTCTTCCGACTCGCCGCCGGTCACCGCGTTGAGTTCGTAACGAAACGACCCGTCTTTGCGCTGGTTGCGCGACAAATAGCGCGCGGCTTCTTGCACCGATGCCTTCACGGCGTCCGCCGTCACGTCGGCTTCGCTGAACTTTCGCGGATACGCGGCGTCACTGGTGACGGCAAAGCGCCGGAAGCTGCCGTGGCGCAGGAGCTCGCCCGGTTCGGTGCCGAGCTCTCGAGACAGCGCAGCGAGCACCTTGTTTACATCGATGCCCAAGATCAAACTGACGGGGCCAAGTCCGAAAATGAACTCATAGGCCTCGAGTTTGCGCAGATCGTCGGGGGTCGCATACACCGTGCGCCCCAGGTAGGTCGCGCTCAGCCCGTCTTGCGCGGGAACCAGCGAGTGGCCCAAGACGAGCCAGCTATGGCCAAAAATCGGGGCAGAATCGACGATTTGTTCGACGATGCGTTGCGCGCCGCGGCGCTTCGCGTCGCCGTCCAAGGCGTGTTCCGGGTCGCTCGAGACCACGGTGCGCGCAACGCGCTCCCCGCGCTGCCAAACACTGACCACGTAGGGACCAGCCGGCACTCGCGCGCGGTCAATGCGCACGGCAGAGAAGATCACCACGGCGCAAACCGTGAGCGTCGCGGCCCAAACCGCGAGCAGCTTCGACAACACGCGCACCGTCACGGTTGCGGCTCGACGCTTTGACGCTTCAACCACAGCAATTCGATCGCCGGCAGCACCACCGTGTACGGCACGAGCAACGCCACGATCAAACTCGAAACGGCCAGCGCGGCCACGCCGAAGTCACCGTGGATCCCGCGCAAGAACACCATCGTCAGCACGATCAGCGACACGACGAGCAATCCGAGACCGAACGAGATCCACGCCGAGACGGCCAGCGCGCGCATCGCCCAAGGCAACTTTGCGAGCAGCCCGACGGCGCTGACCAGTTCCAGCAGAGCGATCGTCAGCAGTGGCACGTCCAGCGCCCAGAAGCGCGGTTCTACGACGCCAAATAGGCCCACCAACAAAACCAGCGCCGAGAGCGCGTTCAAAATCCCGAATGTCAGTCGCATCAGCTAGTTCCCCGAGCATAATCGAGCGCGCTGCGCGCTGCTCGGATGCCCGAATCAGCCGCGATCAACGCGGTCCGCGGACGCCCCGCGATCGCGTCGCCGGCCACGAAGATTCCGGGATTGGCAGGCAACGAGCCATCCTGCTGCGTCCCGATGCCCACTTCGAGCAGCGTGTTCAGGCCTCGCTCGGCGAAGTCGAGGCTGGCCAGAGAGGACACGCCCTCGACCACTTCCCCGTCGAGCGAAAGGGCAATCGGCGCAGTGAACGACAACCGAAAACCGGTACCTCCGCGCCGCTCGAACGAGCGCTCCAGCGCGACGCCCCCGGCCGCGACGCCGCCCGTCGCCAGCACGACGATCGGAAACTCGCTATGCGCGTGATCTCGCCAGTGCAAGCGATAGCTGCCTCCTCGGCGTTCGATGCTGCCGAGGTGCGCGCGCGTGACGTCCGCGATGCCTGAAAGCAAGCGTTCGCGCGCCAGCTCGAAGCGCGCTCCGGCGGCGCCACCGGGAGCAGAGCTGGTTTCGCCCACGGGCACGCCGAGCGCATCGCTCAGCTCCTTTGCCAGCGGCCGCGCGATGCCGAGCCACGGACCGAACAGCCACGCATCCGCGCTAGGCCGGTTCGCGCGAAGCGCCGTTTCGAGCGCCGCAGCGCGTTCCGCGGCGTCATGCAGAGCGGCAAAATCATAGCCTGATATGCGGCGTTCGAAGCCTTTTTGCAGCGCGGCCACGGGAACGGCGAAAAACTGTGTCTGAGTCTGTTGCGCCCAGGCACTGCTCGCAAAGCTCTTGGCCAGGAGCGGCGCGTCCCAATCGTCGCGCTCGAGATCGACGACGGCGACACGTTTGCCAGCGCAGCGCTCCAGATCCAAGATCGCACGATCGCTGGCGCGTGCCGGACGCACGTTGCCCTCGAGAGTCGCCACACGCCGACCCGCGACGCCTAGCTCCCACGCGCCGAGCGCTGTCGAGAATTCGAGCAACCCCTCTGGAAGCGCGCGCGCTTGCTCTGCCCAATCCCAAGGCTCGAGATCGAGCGCGCCAGAATACAAGCCGCTCGCCCCGGTCAAGTCGTGAAACACCGCAGCGCGCCCGCCCTGGCGCGCAATTTCGAACGCGGCCGCAGTCCCGGCGATGCCCGCGCCGATGATGGCGATCTTCACGAATCGCGGCTCCCTGACCCGATTTCGGCCTGCAATGCGCTGAGCGACAAAGCCTCCTGCCGGGCTTGAACCGCACCCACTGCGGCGCTCCGCCGCCTCGCGCCCTGCGTCAGAAATTCGAGCGCGAGCTGCTGGCCCACTTCCGGCGAACGCCCGGTGGCATCGGCGACGATCCGCCCGCAACGAAGCGCGCAGCGCATCCCCCCACAAGCTCCCAGGCCGAGCCGGGTGCGACGCGCGACATCAGCCACGTCACACGCGAATTCCTCCTCGATCACATAGCGGATCTCCGCTTCAGTCACTGGTTCGCAGGTGCACACGACCGCCGCTTCGCGTGGCTTCTGCAGCATGCGCTCGAGTACGCGCAAGCTGCGACCGCCATGACGATACTCGAGGCGCGTGGCAGTGACGGCTTCCATGCCGCCCTGAACCACGAGCTGCATGGGATCGACCTGCTCGTCACCGCCGGGTAAGGGCGAAATGTGGGAATGCCGCGCTGCAGTGTTGCCCAGGCGCGCCGCGATCACGTCCGTCATTTCTTCCGCAAACAGCCGATAGCTCGCCAGCTTTCCGCCGATCATCGAGTACAGGCCGTCCGCGCCGTGTTCTCGATGATCCACGACTTGGTGCTCGCGCGAAAGCTCGTCTTCGTTCGGCCCCCACTCGTACAGCGTGGGTCGCACCCCGCCCCAGGTACCGATGGCGCGAGCGCTGCGCAGCGCAGGAAACACGCGTTCGACGGCCTGGAACAAGTAGCTCACCTCGTCGCTCGTGGCCACGACGTGATCCAGATCGCCGTAGTAATCGTCGTCGGTCGTGCCGAGCACGCTCATGTTTTGCCACGGCAGCAAAAAGACCTGCCGGCCGTCGATGGCGTGCGTAATGATCGCGTAGTTGGTCAAGCGACGATCGAGGAAGACGTGAATGCCCTTGCCGGGACGGATGCGCGCTGCGTTCGGCGCAAGGCCACCGAGTGAGGTGGTGATTGGCGCCCACGCGCCGGTGGCGTTGACCACGACCCGTGCCGTGCGCTGGCCGGCCTCACCCGACAGCCGATCGCGAAACCGTACGCCGTACACGCGACCGTCTTCCCGGCGCAAAATCTCGGTGACGGTGCAATGCACGCGAATTTCGGCGCCGCGCTCACGCGCGTCCACCGCGTTGCCGATGCACAGGCGTGCGCCGTCGATGCCCCATTCGTCGAAGGTCAGGCCTCCCACGGCACCCCCGACGAGGCCGGGTTCCAGCTGGTTGATCTCGTCGGCGCTCAAGCGCACGTGATTCTTGCCGGCTTTGAGCGGCTGATACGCGTCATACAGGTCGAAGAACGCATCGTAAGCGGTGAGCACAATCTGCGAGGTCAGGCCGCCTGCGAAGATCGGCATCAAGAAGGGGATGCGAAACAGGAGGTGCGGAGCGATGCGCTGGATGTGCCCGGAATCCAAGCACGAGCTGGCAGTGACCGCAGGATCATACGTGAGGTAGCGCGGGCCGCCGTGGATCATGCCGCTGGAATTGCCGCTGGCTCCGAAGGCAATATCGTTGCGCTCGAACAAAGCGACCTTCAAACCGCGCAGAGAAGCGTCCCGCGCCACCCCCACGCCGTTGACCCCGCCGCCGATCACGATCACGTCGCAATCGAGCGCGCGGCCGCTCGGATCGATCTCGAGGTCACGCGCCATCCTTGGATCGATAGCGCCCGGAAGGGGTTAGGTAAAGCGAGCTTCTTTTCGCACACTTTGGCGGCTCAGGTTCAGCTCGGGGAAAACTCGGCAAAACTTGGCCCACAGCTCACGTCGAGGCTAAGCGGATCGCGTGCCGCGTCTCCCCGCCCTGTGTGTCTGCCTGCTCGCTGCCGGCGCGCTCGCTTTTGGAGCGCCGCGCTTGGGGCACGCGGAGGTCGATGACAGCACCTCGGCGATCGGCAGCGGTCCCCGGGTGAAGCTCGACCGGCTGAGTTTGCCACCCGATCTGATCGGGGCCAAAGGCTTCGAGACTCATTTGCGCAGCACCCTGCGACGCGAAGTGCGACGCGCGGATTGGGGCGCGGGCGCAAAGAGCAAAATCAGCTATCGGTTCGCGATCGAGCAACTCGATCTTCGCGAAGCCGACGGTGTGCTGCACGTCACGTGCACGGCGCGCGGCCGGCTGCCCAAAGGCAAGTCGGCCAAGAGCCACATCGTGTTCGGCGGCGATCCGCACGAGCGCACGAAGGTCGTTCAGCACGTGCTGGATATCGTGGCCCGCGGCGTGGTGACGCGCCTGGCCGAGCTGGAACGGGCTCGCCGAACACCATGACGCAAGATGTCGAGCCTGGTTGGCGGCGCGATCGGTGACTTGATCAGCGCTGCCATCAGTGCAGCTTTTCGGCGACGACATTCTTGCGGCGCGCGCGCGATGTGTCATGAAATGCGGCCCGCGGTGTGCTTCGCTCGGAACCCCTCTTGCAGCGCGAAGAGAAACATGTACTCACTCCAGCGGCTCCGCTGAGTTCATATCACCCCGCTGGCAGACAGCCGCTATAGCCCGCCCAGCATCGTAATCCGCCTTTCCGTTTGGCGCCGAGCGCCCGACGATTCCCACGAGTATACGCATGAGAACTACCCGTCATTTGGCTTCAGGTTCCGTCGGTCGTATCAGCTTTCTTGCAGCCTTCGCCGCACTGGTCGGCTGCTCCAGCTCTGGAGGCGGCGGGCCCGCAGGGTCCGGGCGCGGTGGCGGCACCAGCAC
>Ga0134124_10002110_pt1 | contig 15998 bp, 14 predicted proteins | sample KB304_FD_96880 | JGI IMG/M metagenome (GOLD analysis project Ga0134124, IMG submission 96880) | Terrestrial soil microbial communities without Nitrogen fertilizer from Kellogg Biological Station, Michigan, USA - KB3-0-4 | ecosystem: Environmental > Terrestrial > Soil > Unclassified ...
CGCTCGACGTCATCCTCCTGCACCTGGTCGGCATCAATCCGGTCATCGTCCACGGCGGCGGCCCGCAGATCGGCGCGCTCATGAAGCGGCTCGGCAAGGAGCCGAAGTTCGTGGGCGGCATGCGGGTGACCGACGCCGAGACGGTCGAGATCGTCGAGATGGTGCTGGTCGGCAAGATCAACAAGGAGATCGTCGGCCTCATCAACCTCCACGGGGGGCGCGCGGTCGGCCTGTCCGGCAAGGACGGCGGCCTCCTGCGGGCCCGCAAGCGGCTGCACCGCACCGCCACCGGTGAGATGGTCGACATCGGGCTGGTCGGCGAGGTCGAGACCGTCAACGTCGAGCCGATCCGCCTGCTCGAAGACCGCGGCTTCATCCCGGTCATCGCGCCGGTGGGCGTGGGCGAGCGGGGCGAGACGTACAACATCAACGCCGACCTGGTGGCCGGCGAGGTGGCGGCGGCGCTGGGAGCCGAGAAGCTGATCCACCTGACCGACGTGCGGGGCATCAAGGGCGCCGACGGCGAGTTCATCAGCACGCTGTCGCGCAAGGAGGTCGAGCGCCTCGTGCAGGCCGGCGTCATCGACGGCGGGATGCTGCCCAAGGTCGAGTCCTCGCTGCGCGCGCTGGAGGGCTCGACGGCCAAGGCCCACATCATCGACGGTCGCGTGCCGCACGCGATCCTGCTGGAGCTGTTCACACGCGAGGGAGTCGGCACGGAGATCGTGCTCTAGGAGCCCGCCATGGATACCAAGACCCTGATGGAGTGGTCGGCGAAGTATCACACCCCGAACTACGGGCGCACGCCCCTCGTGCTGGTGCGAGGAGAGGGCACGCGGGTGTGGGACAGCGACGGCAAGGAATATCTCGACTTCACCACCGGCATCGCGGTGACGGGGCTCGGCCACTGCCATCCGGTGATCACCGGCGCCATCCGCGAGGCGGCCGCCACGCTCCTGCACGTCTCCAACATCTTCCACAACGCGCCGCAGGTGCACCTGGCCAAGCTGCTGGTCGAGCACTCGTTCGCCGATCGCGTGTTCTTCTGCAACTCGGGGGCGGAGGCCAACGAGGCCGCGCTCAAGGTCGTGCGCAAGTACGCCAAGGAGCGGCTCTCGACCGACCGTTACGAGGTCATCGCGACGAACAACTCGTTCCACGGCCGCACGCTGGCCACCGTGAGCGCGACCGGCCAGCCGAAGTATCACCACGGCTTCGAGCCGCTCATGCCGGGCTTCAAGCACGTGCCGTACAACGACCTGAAGGCCATGGAGCGCGCGCTGGACAGTCGCACCGCCGCCATCCTGGTGGAGCCGATCCAGGGCGAGGGGGGCGTGAACATCCCCGACGACGGCTACCTGCCGGGCCTGCGCAAGCTGTGCGACGAGTCCGGCGCCCTGCTCGTCTTCGACGAGGTCCAGACCGGCGTGGGGCGCACCGGCAAGCTGTGGGCGTACGAGCACTCCGGCGTCGAGCCCGACGTCATGACGCTGGCCAAGGCACTCGCCAACGGCATCCCCATCGGCGCCATGCTGTGCCGCGAGGAGGTCGCGGCGGCGCTCACGGCCGGCAGTCACGGCTCGACCTTCGCCGGCTCGGCGTTCGTGACCTCGGTGGCGCTGGCCACACTCACGACCGTGATCGGTGACAAGCTCCCGCAGCGCGCCGCCGAGCGGGGCCGCGAGCTGATGGACGGCGTCCGCGCCCTGCAGCGCACGCAGCCGGCGATCAAGGAAGTGCGCGGTCGCGGCCTGCTGATCGGCATCGAGCTGACCAAGCCCGCCGGACCCGTCATGGACGCCTGCCGGGAGGCCGGCCTTCTGGTGTTGACCGCCGGCGAGAAGGTGGTGCGACTGGCGCCGCCGCTCATCGTCGAGTCCGGCGAGTGCAAGCGGGCGCTCGACATCCTGAGCGCCGCGCTCGGCGCCTCTGCCAAGTGAACAAGAACTTCCTCTCCGTCGCCGATCTCTCCCGCGAGCGGATCTTCAAGCTGTTCGCGCTGGCGGCCGATCTCAAGCAGCGCTGGAAGTCCGGGCGCCGGGGGGCGCCGCTGGCCGGCCGCTCGATGGCGCTGATCTTCGAGAAGCAGTCGCTGCGCACCCGCGTGACCTTCGAGGTCGGGATCGTCCAGCTCGGCGGCCGTGCCGTCTACCTGTCCGGTCACGAGATCGGCCTCGGCACGCGCGAGTCGGTGCCCGACGTGGCCCGCAACCTCTCGCGCTGGGTGGACGGCATCGCCGCCCGCGTGTACTCGCACGCCACCGTCGAGACGCTCGCGCGGTACGCGACCGTGCCGGTCATCAACGGCCTCAGCGACTTCGAGCACCCCTGCCAGGCGCTGGCCGACTACTTCACGCTCTGGGAGCGCGGCGTGGACCTGGCGACCATGCGGCTGGCCTGGATCGGCGACGGCAACAACGTCTGCCACTCCGTCATGCTGGCCGGCGCGCTGGTCGGGGCCTCGATGGTGGTGGCGTGCCCGCCCGGCTACGAGCCGAACGCGGGGGTACAGGCGACCGTGCGCAAGCTGGGCGGCAAGCTCGACATCACCTACGACGCGAAGGAGGCGGCCACCGACGCCGACGTGCTCTACACCGACGTCTGGGTGAGCATGGGGCAGGAGGCCGAGCGCGTGCAGCGCACCGAGGCGTTCAGCCGCTACCAGCTCAACGACACGCTGGTCGGCTTCGCCAAGCCCTCCGCGCTCCTGATGCACTGCCTGCCCGCGCATCGCGGCGAGGAGATCACCGATACCGTGCTGGACGGTCCGCGGTCCATCGTGCTGGAGCAGTCGGAGAACCGGCTGCACGCGCAGAAGGCCGTGATCTTCGAGCTGCTGGGAGGCTCGCTCGACGATGCCTGATGTCGCCGCTGTGAAGAAAGTCGTCCTGGCCTATTCCGGCGGGCTCGACACCTCCGTCATCCTGCGCTGGCTCATCGAGCGCTACCGCTGCGAGGTGGTGGCGTTCTGCGCCGACCTGGGGCAGGGCGAGGAGCTCATCACCGTACGCGACAAGGCGAAGAAGACGGGCGCCGGCACCGTGCACATCGTCGACCTCCGCGAGACGTTCGTGCGCGACTTCCTGTTCCCGATGCTGCGGGGGGCGGCGGTCTACGAAGGGTCATACCTGCTCGGCACCTCCATCGCGCGGCCGCTCATCGCCCAGGCCCAGGTCGAGGTGGCGCTCAAGGAAGGTGCGGACGCGGTGGCGCATGGTGCGACGGGGAAGGGCAATGACCAGGTCCGCTTCGAGCTGACCTACGCCGCCCTGGCGCCCCACCTGCGCGTGATCGCGCCCTGGCGTGAGTGGGATCTGAACTCGCGGACGTCGCTGATCGAGTTCGCGCGCGCCCACGACATCGCGGTGCCGGTGACGGCCGAGCGGCCGTACAGCATGGACCGCAATCTCTTCCACGTCTCCTACGAGGGCGGGATCCTCGAGGATCCGTGGGCGGAGCCGCCGGCCAAGATGTACCTGCTCACGCAGTCGCCGGAGGACGCCCCCGACGTGCCGGTCTCCGTCGAGATCGGGCTCGAGCAGGGCAACCCGGTGGCGGTCGACGGCCGGCGGCTGGCCCCGGTGGCCCTGCTGGAGGCGGTCAACCGGCTGGGGGCCGAGCACGGCATCGGCCGCGTGGACCTCGTCGAGAACCGCTTCGTCGGCATGAAATCGCGTGGCTGCTACGAGACGCCGGGGGGCACGATCCTCGTCGCCGCCCGCCGGGCGCTGGAGTCGATCACGCTCGACCGCGAGGTGCTGCACCTGCGGGACTCGCTGGTGCCGCGCTACGCCGAGATGATCTATTACGGCTTCTGGTTCTCGCCGGAGCGCCAGGCGCTGCAGGGGTTCCTGGACGAGTGCGTGAAGGACGTGACCGGCACCGTCCGGCTCAAGCTCTACAAGGGCAACGTGCTGGTGACGGGCCGCCGCTCCCCGCGCTCGCTCTATCGCACGGACTTCGCCACCTTCGAGGCCGACTCGGTCTATCGCCAGCGCGACGCCGAGGGGTTCATCAACCTCAACGCGCTGCGCTTGAAGATCCGTTCGCTGCGCGACCGCCGGTCCTGAGTGGTGCGTGTCGATGTCGCCTTCACCCCGGCGGCGCTGCCGCCCGCCGCGCTGGCCGGAGCCACCGCGCTCGTGATCGACGTGCTCCGCGCCTCCACCACGATGGTGACCGCCGTGGCCCACGGCTGTCTGGCGATGCTGCCGGTGGCGGAGGTCGACGAAGCGCGGCGGCGCGCGCGCAGCCTGCCCGGCGCGCTGCTGGCCGGCGAGCGCGGCGGCGATCCGCCCGAGGGCTTCGACCTGGGGAACTCGCCGCTCGAGTTCACGCGCGAGCGCGTCGGCGGGCGCACGATCGTGTTCACCACCAGCAACGGGACGCGCGCGCTGCTGGCCGCGCGCCCGGCCACCGCGGTGGGCGTCGCCGGCTTCGTCAATCTCACCGCCGCGGCCGACTGGGCGCTCGGCCAGGGGCGGAGACTCGTCATCGTCTGCGCGGGGGAGCTCGGCAGCCGGTCCGTCGAGGACGAGACCTGCGCCGGCCTGCTGGTGGACCGGGTGCTGACCACCGACCCCGAGGCGGTGGTGGGGCCGGCCGCACTGGAGGCGGCGGACGCGGCGCGTCCGTACGCCAAGGATCTCGCCCGTCTGGCGCAGGACGCGCCGCACGCCCGCAAGCTGGCCTCGCACGGGCGGAGCCCCGACGTGACGGCCTGCCTCACGCGGGACGCCTTCTGCCTGGTACCCCTATATCGGGCCGACGTTGACAAGGTCGTTCCCCCGTACCGATAATGGCGCGACTCATGCGCGACGGTGAAGCTTCGTGAACCTGCCCATCGGGCTGACGCTGACGCGGATCGTCGCGGTGCCTCTGCTCATCCTGTTTCTCATCTCATCGTCCCGCGTGCACGCGCTGATCGCCGCCGCCATCTTCGTGGCCGCCTCGATCACCGACTGGCTCGACGGCGTCATCGCGCGCCGCCGCAACCAGGTGACGACGCTGGGCACGCTGCTGGATCCGATCGCCGACAAGCTGCTGGTGGCGGCCGCGCTGGTGTCGCTCCTCGCCATCGACAAGGTCGAGGCGTGGATGGTGGTGATCATCGTCGGCCGCGAGCTGGCGGTGACGGGGCTGCGGGCGGTGGCGGCCGGAGTGGGCGTGATCGTGCCGGCCTCGCGCCTGGCGAAGTGGAAGACGGTCAGCCAGTACATCGCGGTGACGATGCTGATCTTCGAGAAGGGGCTGGTCTCCCCGAGCTTTCACGCGGTGGCCACCGGCGTGCTGTGGGCGGCGCTGGGCCTGACGATCATCTCGGCCGTGGACTACTTCTACCGGTTCTTCCGCAAGGCGGACTACCGCGCCATCGTGCCCGAAGAAGAACGCTGGTCGTGAGTGTGCTCGCGGTCCTGGCCGCCTACCTGGTCGGCGCGGTGCCGATCGGGTGGCTGGTCGCGAGAGCCTTCGGCGTCAGCGACATCCGGCGGCACGGCAGCGGCAACATCGGCGCCACCAACGTCCTGCGCACGCTGGGCCGGCTGCCCGCGATCCTCACGCTCCTCGCCGACGTCGGGAAGGGCTACCTGGCCGTGATGGTGGGCGCCGCCCTCGGTGGCGGCGACCCGGTCGTCATCGCGGCCTCCACGGTGGCGCCGGTCGTCGGCAACTGCTGGTCGGTCTTCCTGGGCTTCCGCGGCGGCAAGGGCGTGGCGACCGGCCTGGGGGCGCTGCTGCGCACGGTGCCGCTGGCCACGCTGGCCGCGCTGCCGGTCTTCGTGGCGGTGGTCGCCACCACCCGCTACGTCTCGCTCGGCTCGCTCCTGGCCGCGGCCTGCGTCCCGCTCGGTGCGGTCATGCTGCGCTATCCCGGGTCCTACGCGGTGGCGGCCCTGGCGGTGGCCGTCGTCGTCATCGCCCGCCATCATGCCAACATCGCCCGCCTGCGGGCCGGGACCGAGTCCCGGCTGGGTCAAGCCCGGAGCGGCCAGAGCCCTGCGTGAGCCTCGTTCGGCGTCGTAGGGCGGGCTGGCCAGGGTCGCTACAATAGTCACGATCGTCGGCGCCGGGAGCTGGGGTACCGCGCTGGCGGTCCACCTCGCCCGGGGCGGCGAGCGCGTGACACTGTGGGCCCGCAATCCGGAGATCGTCGAGGCGGTCCGGGCACGGCGGCGAAACCCCTGGTACCTCACGGACGTTGACCTGCCGCCCGGCGTGGAAGCGACGGCGGACGTGGAGGCCGCGCTGGCGGCGGCCACGCTGGTGATCGTGGCGGTGCCGTCGGAGTTCTTCGCGGCCACGCTGACCCGGCTGGGGCCGGTCAGGGTCCCGGTCGTGTCGGCGACCAAGGGCTTCGAGCCGGGTCGCCACCGGCGGATGAGCGAGGTCGTCGCCGAGCGGTGGCCGGGTGTGGGCGTGGCGGTCCTCTCGGGGCCCTCGTTCGCCCGCGAGGTGGCCATGGCGCAGCCGACGGCCGCGGTCATCGCCTCGCGTGACGACGCGCTGGCCGCCGAGCTTCAGCGACGGCTCGGATCGCGCGAGTTCCGGTTGTACACGAACCGCGATGTCGTGGGCGTCGAGGTGGGCGGCGCGACCAAGAACGTCATCGCCCTGGCGACCGGGCTGGCCGACGGCCTGGGCCTGGGCGAGAACGCGCGCGCCGCCCTGGTCACGCGCGGGCTGGCCGAGATGACCAGGCTGGCCGTGGCGCTCGGCGGCGAGCCGGCGACGCTGGCGGGCCTGGCCGGGCTCGGTGACCTCGTGCTGACCGCGACCGGCTCGCTGTCGCGGAATCGGGCGCTGGGCATGGCGCTGGCGCGCGGCGAATCGCGCGCCGACGCGCAGCGAGCCACGCGGATGGTCGCCGAGGGCGTGCCGACGGTGGCCTCGGCGCTGGCGCTGGCGGCGCGCCACGGGGTGACGCTGCCGATCGCGGCGGAAGTCGCCGCCGTCCTGTTCGAGGGCAAGTCGCCGGCCGATGCGCTGGCCTCGCTGCTGGGGCGCGCGGCGACGCGGGAGGATGGGCTTCGTGGGAGATCGTGATGCCTGAGCTGAGGAAGGACCCGGTGGTCGGGCGCTGGGTCATCATCTCCACCGAGCGCGGGCGCCGTCCGTCCGATTTCCCCAGCCAGCCGGTGCAGGCGCAGGGCGGCAACTGTGTGTTCTGCCCGCACAACGAGTCGAAGACACCGCCCGAGATTCTCGCCATCCGCAGCCCCGACTCCGACGTCAACGGCCCGGGCTGGTCGCTGCGCGTGGTGCCGAACAAGTTTCCCGCGCTGCGCATCGAGGGCGAGCTGGAGCCGTCCGGCGAGGGTCTCTACGACCGCATGAACGGTGTCGGCGCCCACGAGGTCGTGATCGAGACGCCGGATCACGCGGCCACGCTGGCCACGCTGCCGGCCGACGCGGTCGCCGACGTCCTGCTCGCCTACCGCGAGCGCGTGGTCGACCTGAAGAAGGATCCGCGCTTCGAGTACATCCTGGTGTTCAAGAACCACGGTGCCGCCGCCGGGGCTTCGCTCGAGCATCCGCACTCGCAGCTCATCGCGACGCCGATCATCCCGATCATGGTCTCGGAGGAGCTGAAGGGCGCGGCCGAGTACTGGACGATGAAGGAGCGCTGTGTCTGGTGCGACGTGGTCCACCAGGAGCGCCGGGGCCGGCGGCGCGTCATCATGGAAGCCAACGGCTTCGTCGCGCTGGCGCCGTACGCGCCGCGCTTTCCCTTCGAGACGTGGATCCTGCCGACGCGCCACAGCTCGGCCTTCGAGGACGCCGGCGTGGAGGAGCTGCGGGGGCTGGCCGAGGTGCTGGGCGAGTTCCTGCGCCGCATGGACCGCGTGCTTCATCGCCCGCCCTTCAACTTCATGCTCCACACGGCTCCGCTGCGAGAGGGGCCCCTCCAGCATTTCCACTGGCACCTGGAGATCATCCCCAAGCTCACCAACGTGGCCGGCTACGAGTGGGGCACCGGCTTCTTCATCAACCCGGTGCCGCCGGAGGACGCAGCCGCCGCGCTCCGGGAAGACGGCGACTGACGCGCGAGGCCCTCGTCGGCCCGTGGTACAATTCGGCGCTGGCGTGCGGGAATAGCTCAGTGGTAGAGCACGACCTTGCCAAGGTCGGGGTCGCGGGTTCGAATCCCGTTTCCCGCTCCAGCAATTTTTTTGTCTCGGCTCGTGGCGCCGTAGCCAAGTGGTAAGGCAGCGGACTGCAAATCCGTTATTCGGCGGTTCGAATCCGCCCGGCGCCTCCAGTCGACCGTTCTGATCGAGCGACTGTCTGCATCGTTCGACATTGTTCGTAGATGGCGCCGGCGCGATCTTGCCCTCGTGGGGGCGTGGCGTAATTGGCGAGCCGCGGAGGACTTAAAATCCTCTGTCCGAAAGGACGTGCAGGTTCAAATCCTGCCGCCCCTACCACCGGCTTCATCCATTCCCAGTTTCTCGTCAGCGCAGTGGCCGGCCTACGGTTACCCGCTCGGGTGAATGCAAAGTGGAAACATCCGAGACCGGTCGTGCTCGATCCCTGGCAACGCGAGATCGTCGCTCGTCTTCCTGAGACCTTCATCCGTGGCTGTCTCGGCTCGGACGGCTCTCGGCACCGTCGACATCCTGGGACTCGCCGGCGCCGCCGCGCCTCAGACGCCCAGCGCCATCCCGTCCTCGCTGAGGAACACCTCCACGCCCGGCGCGTGATGGCGCGCCTCGGCCAGCAGGTCGGCGGGGGCGACCCAGTCGGCGGCCGGCACGTGGAAGAGTGCCAGCGCGCGTACGCCGGCCCGCGCGGCGATACGGCCGGCGTCGGCGGCGGTGGAGTGTCCGACCTGGTGCACGACCTCCGCGCGCGCCTGCAGGCCACCGACCTCGTGGATCAGGAGATCGGCGCCGCGGGCCGCGTCGGCGAGGGCCTCGCACGGCCGCGTGTCACCGCTGTAGGCGACACGCGCGCCGTCGCCGACCACGACGCATCCCGCCGCGTCGCCGCCCACGGGCAGGTGGTCCACCGACGTCAGCACGAGGCCGACCTCTCCGGGCAGCGCCAGCAATGCGCCGGGCCCCGGGGTGATCCAGGACAGCTGCGCAGCCAGTCGCCGCTCGCCGGCGCCGTCGGCGGCGGCCAGCGTCGCACGGATGGCGGCCGCGCTCTCCGGTAGCGCGTAGAGCGTGACCGGGCGCGGCGTGGTGCCAGCCCGGAACGCGCTGAGCGACATGGTCAGGAGCAGCGGCTCCAGTCCGCCCATGTGATCGAGGTGGCGGTGGCTCAGGAAGACGTGGCCGACCGTGGCAGGATCGACCTCGGCGGTGAGCAGGCGTCGCACGAGGCCGAGGCCGCCGCCGGTGTCGAGCAGCACGCGCGTGTCCCCACATGTCACGAGGACCGCCGCCTGGTAGCGCGCGGGATTGAGTGCACCGCCGGTGCCGAGGAAGACGACGCGCGGGCGCGGCATCGGCCAGAGCATAGCACCGGCCTGCGACGCGCGTGATATCCTCGACGCTGTCATGAGCTCGCCCGGCGCCATCGCATTCCAGATCGGTCCCCTCGTGATCCGCTGGTACGGCATCCTCATGGCGACGTCGATCGTCGTCGCGCTCTGGCTCGCGCACCGGCAGGCCAAGCGCGAGGGGCTGCCGGCCGACGACATCATCACGGCCGGGCAGTGGGCGATCCTGGCCGGACTGCTCGGCGCCCGTCTGTACGAGGTCGTCTTCAACTGGGACTACTACGGTCAGTATCCGCAGAAGATCCTCGCCGTCTGGGAGGGCGGGCTGGCGATCCACGGCGGACTCATCGTGGGCCCGCTGGTCGGGATCTGGCTCGCGTGGAAGTGGAAGCTGCCGATCCTGCGCGGCCTCGACGTGACGGCGCCGTCGTTCGCGATCGGGCAGGCAATCGGCCGGTGGGGCAACTTCTTCAACGAAGAAGCCTTCGGGCGGCCGACGGATCTGCCGTGGAAGCTCTACATATCCCCGCCGCACCGTCCGCCCGGGTACACGCAGTTCGACTACTTCCATCCGACGTTCCTCTACGAATCGGTATGGGATCTACTGGTCTTCGGTCTCTTGATCGTCTGGCTGCGGCCGCGTCTGCGTGAGCAGCCCGGCGCGCTGTTCTTCGCCTACATCGGTCTCTACTCGATCGGACGTTTCGCCATCGAGGCGATCCGTCTCGATAGCTTCTGGCTGGGACCGTTCCGCGTGGCGCAGCTGGCCAGCCTGCTCGGGGTGCTCGTCGCCATCGCCGGCCTCGCCTGGACGCGACGGCGGGCCGCGACCGCGCTGCCCCAGCGTGTCGGAGCCGCCCGCTCCTAGTCGCCCGGGTGTCGGAGCCGTGCGCTCCTCGGTCGGGCGAGCCGTCAATCCAGCATGAGGTCGAGCGCATCGGTCCTTATCTCTGGCGCATCCCGTCCGGGGCGCGGCCCGGCATGCGCGTGCCCGCGCACGTCGTCGCCGACGAGACCTTGATGACCGCCATCCGCAGCGACGCCTCGCTGGAACAGATCGCCAACGGCGCCACCTTGCCGGGCATCGTGCGGGCCGCGCTGGCCATGCCGGACATCCATCAGGGCTACGGACTGCCGGTGGGCGGGGTCGTGGCCACCGACGCCGAGCGGGGAGTCGTGAGTCCCGGCGCCATCGGCTTCGACATCAACTGTGGCGTGCGGCTGCTCCGGACCGGGCTCGAGGCGGGGGCCGTCATGCCGCGCATGCGCGAGCTCGTGGACGGACTCTACGCGACGATCCCGACCGGCGTCGGCGCGCGGGCCAGTGTCGGGCTGACGCCGCGAGATCTCACGGCCGTGATGGAAGAGGGCGCGGCGTGGGCGGTCGGCCGCGAGTACGGCGAGCGAGACGACCTCGAGCGCATCGAGTCGGGCGGCCGCCTGGCCGGGGCGCGACCCGACAGCGTGTCGGCGCATGCGCGCGAGCGCGGGCTGCGCCAGCTCGGCTCGCTCGGCTCCGGCAATCACTTCCTGGAGCTGCAGGTGGTCGACGAGGTCTACGACCACGCGACGGCCGAGCGACTGGGAATCCGGATCGGGCAGTTGACGGTGATGATCCACACGGGCTCGCGCGGCGTCGGTCACCAGGTCTGCACCGACTATCTCAAGGTGACCGGGGCGGCGCTCCGCCGTCACGGGATCAGCGTCCCCGATCGCCAGCTGGCGTGCGCGCCGATCGGCTCCCCCGAGGCCACGGACTACCTCGGCGCCATGCGAGCCGCGGCGAACTTCGCGTTCGCCAATCGCCAGGTGCTCGCCCACGCGGCCCGCCAGGTGCTCGAGCGCGTGCTCGGCGTGGCGCCGCACGACCTCGGGCTGGCCGTCGTCTACGACGTCGTCCACAACATCGCCAAGGAAGAGGAGCACGAGGTCGACGGCCGGCGCCGCCGGCTCATCGTGCACCGCAAGGGCGCGACCCGCGCGTTTCCGGGGCAGCCGGTGATCGTGCCCGGTGACATGGGGCGGTACTCCTACCTGCTGATCGGCACCGAGGCGGCCGTGCGCGAGACGTTCGGCTCCACCTGTCACGGCGCCGGGCGGCGGATGAGCCGGACGGCGGCCGTGAAGGCGGCGCGGGGCCGCCGGATCGATCGGGAGCTGGAGGCGCGGGGCGTGGTAGCCCGGGCCACCGGGCGCGACGCCCTGGCCGAGGAGATGCCCGAAGCGTACAAGGACGTCCGCGAGGTCGTCGACGTGGTCCACCGCTTCGGCATCTCCACGCGCGTGGCGCGGCTCAGACCGCTCGGAGTCATCAAGGGCTGAGCGCGTCCGGGGGGCCCGACCCCCTGTGGTAGACTGAGCCGGATGTCGTGGTCACTAAAGAAAAAAGCCCACGCGCTGCTCGCCGCTGAGCAGGGCACGGTCCACAAGGACTGGGGCGGTAAAATCGCCGTCGCGCTCGTCTATCCCAACACCTACTCGGTGGGGATGTCGAACCTCGGCTTCCAGACGATCTACCGGCATCTCAACGCGCTGCCCGACGTCGTCTGCGAGCGCGTGTTCCTCCCGGATCCCGCCGACGTGGTCGAGATGCAGCGCACGCAGACCGCGCCCTTCTCGCTGGAGTCCCAGCGCCCGCTCACCGACTTCCACATGATCGGCTTCTCGGTCACCTATGAGGGCGACTACATCAACGTCCTCAGAATCCTGGATCTGGCCGGGATCCCGATGCGCGCCAGCGAGCGGCGACCGCACGACCCGCTGGTGCTCATGGGCGGCGTCTGCGCCTTCTCCAACCCCGAGCCGGTGGCGCCCTTCATGGACTTCATCGTGGTGGGGGAGGGCGAGGAGCTGGTCGGGGAGCTGATCGACGCCTACCGGGAGCGCTACCGCGATCGCGCGAGCTTCCTGGATCTGCTCCTCTCGCTGCCGGGCGTGTACGTGCCCGAGCGCTACGACGTGCGCTACGCCGAGGACGGCACCCTGGCCGACGTCACGGCGGCCGCCGGCGCGCCGGCCATCGTCGTCAAGCGGCGGCTGCGCGACGTCAACGCGTTCCGGACCATCGCCGCCGTGAAGACGCCGAACGCCGAGTACGGCCACATGGCGCTGCTCGAAGTGGGCAAGGGCTGCGGCCGCGGCTGCCGCTTCTGCCTGGAGGGCCAGGTGTACCGGCCGGTACGCCATCGCAGCGTGGACGCGCTGCGGGAAACGATCGAGCAGCTGGCCGCGGAGGGCGAGAAGCGGATCGGCCTGGTGGGCGCGTGCGTCTCCGACTACCCGTGGATCGGCGAGCTGCTGAAGGTGGTCGAGGACAACGGCATGGAGCTGTCGATCTCCTCGCTGCGAGCCGACAGCCTCACCGAGGAGCTGGCCGCCTCGCTGGCCCGGGGCGGGCACCGGACGCTGACCATCGCGCCCGAGGCCGGCACCGAGCGGCTGCGCCGGGCGATCCGCAAGGCGATCACCGACGAGCAGATCCTGGCCGCCTGCGATCTGGTGCGCGCGCAGGGCATCCCGAATCTGAAGACGTACTTCATGATCGGGCAGCCGACCGAGACCGACGAGGACGTCGTGGCCATCGTCGACCTCGCCCGGCGCATGCTCGAGCGGCTGCGGGCGCTGGACCCCCAGGGCAAGCCGTTCGGGCGGCTCACGCTGTCCATCTCCTCGTTCGTGCCCAAGCCGTGGACGCCGTTTCAGTGGGCGCCGTTCGCTGGCGCCGGCGTGCTCGCCGACAAGCTGGAGACGATCAAGCGGGGCGTCCGCCCGCTCGGCACCGTGCGGGTGCTGCACGAGAACCCCCGCGAGGCCGCACTGCAGGCGCTGCTGGCGCGTGGCGACCGCCGTGTCGGCGACCTGCTGGAGGGCGCGGCGCGTCTGGGTGGCGACTGGCGCCGCGCGCTGCGCGAGTGGGACGGCGACATCGGCCACCACACGACGCGGCCGCGCGCGCTCGACGAGCGCCTGCCGTGGGATCACTTCGAGGTCGGCGTGAAGAAGGCCGGCCTGATCCGCGAGTGGGAGCGGGCCCAGGCCGCCGACGTGGTGCCATCGGGGGCGACCGCGTGACGCCGATCGCGGACGTCCACGGCCGGTTCCTTCGCAACCTCCGCGTCTCGGTCACCGACCGCTGCAACCTGCGTTGCGGCTACTGCATGCCGGAGGAGGAGTACGTCTGGCTGCCGCGCGATGACATCCTGCACTTCGGCGAGATGGCCGCGCTGGCCGACGTGTTCCTGGACCTCGGCGTGGACAAGGTACGCCTCACCGGCGGGGAGCCGCTGCTGCGGCGCGACCTGCCGCGCTTCATCCGCATGCTCGCGACCAAGCCGCGCATCCGGGACCTCGCCATGACGACGAACGGGGTGCTGCTCGCCGAGCACGCGCCGGCGCTGAAGGCGGCGGGCCTGCATCGCGTGACCGTCAGCCTGGACACCCTCGATCCGCAGCGATTCGCCCGGCTGACCAACCGGCCGACACACGCGCAGGTGCTGGAGGGGATCGCCAGCGTGCCGCGGGCGGGCTTCACCGGCACCAAGCTGGACACCGTGGTGATCCGCGGTGTGAACGACGACGAGCTGGCCGAGCTGATCGAGTTCGGCAAGCGCGTGCCGGCCGAGGTGCGCTTCATCGAGTACATGGACGTCGGCGGCGCCACCCGGTGGTCGTCCGAGCAGGTCGTCGGTCGCAAGGAGATGCTCGATGGCCTCGAGCGCCGCTACGGCCGGATCGAGCCGGTCGTCGAGAGCTCGACGGCGCCGGCCGATCGCTTCCGGCTGTCCGACGGCACCACCTTCGGCATCATCTCGTCCACGACGGCGCCGTTCTGTGCCGACTGCGACCGCAGCCGGCTGACCGCCGATGGCGTCTGGTACCTGTGCCTGTACGCGACGCGCGGCATCGACCTGCGCGGGCCGTTCCGCGGGGGCGCCGGGCCGGATGAGCTCAAGGCGCTCATCACCGGCGGCTGGCGGGCGCGCACGGATCGGGGTGCCGAGGATCGGCTGGCGCTCGGCAACCGACAGCCGCTCGTACAGATCGGCGGTCTCAAGCGCGATCCGCACCTCGAGATGCATACCCGGGGAGGCTGAGCGTGAGCACGGGCGACGACGCCAAGGTGGACGTCCGGGAGCGCGGCGCCAACCAGCAGAGCGCCGACAAGCGGCTGTTCATGCAGCTGCAGGCCTTCGGGGGCTGTACCGACGTCAAGCCGCTCGTCCGGACGCTGGAGGCGAGCCGGCTCGAGGCGGTGCTCTACCAGGACGTGAACGATCCGCGCGGTGTGGCCGTGCTCGGCATGAGCGAGGACCCCGCCTTCTTCGTCGGTCCCTTCCGCGAGCTGCTCAACGCCGGCGCCTTTGGCGAGCTGATGCTGAAGCCGGAGCTGACGATGCTCGGCCGCACCTACGCCTCCGGCTTCGAGGCGGACCTCGACGAGTGGCTGCTGCGGCGACCGCGGCGCACGGCGCTGAACCCGGCGTGGCCGTGGGCCGTCTGGTACCCGCTGCGGCGCACGGGGGGCTTCGCCCGACTCTCACCGCAAGAGCAGGGGACGATCATCCGCGAGCACAGCGTGCTCGGCCGCGCCTACGGCGAGGCCGACCTCGCCCACGACGTGCGCCTGGCCTGTCACGGCCTCGACGTCCACGACAACGACTTCGTGATCGGGCTGGTCGGCCGCGAGCTCCATCCCCTGTCTCACCTGATCCAGGCCATGCGCAAGACGGCGCAGACCTCGCAGTACATTCACACGCTGGGCCCGTTCTTCATCGGCCACGCGCTCTGGCAGAGTCTGTTGCGGTAGCTCCTTCCGCGCCGGGGAACCCGATGGCCAGTGAGCAGAGCCGGCCCCCGCGCTTCGACGTCGAGATGGGCGCATTCCTGGAAGAGGTGTGCGCCGACCTGTGCCGCTTCGAGTGCGCGACGAGCACCGGCCGCTCGCCGGCCGAGGTCTGGGTCGAGCGCGAAGTCCCGCTGGGCGGTGGCTATGCCGACATCCGCGTGAGTCCGCCGGGCGGCGCCCCGTTCTACGTCGAGAACAAGCTGGAGTACGCGCCCGCTGACCTCGTCGCCCGGATCCGCGCCAAGTATGGCAAGGGCCCGTTCGACGCCCGCCGCCTCGCCGTCGTGCTCGATCGCAAGGCCCTCGGCGGCTCGATCGAAGTCGACGGGGCCTTGCGCGAGGCGGTCTCGCCGGACCTGGCGCTCGACCTGTGGGACGTGCACGAGCTCCGCGCGCGCATCCGCGTCACCTTCGGCTGCGACATCCCCGATCTCTCCCACGCGAGCCTGCTCGGCGTCCGCTCGGCGATCGAGCGGGCCCACTGGCGTCAGGCCTTCGGCGACGCCTTCGACGACTACCCGGCGGCCGGCACGCTGCTCTGGCATTTCAGCCCGTGGGAGCTGGCGCGGCTGCACCGTGAGGAAGGGATGGCGCCGGACGACATCCTTCAGCCGCGGGTCTACGAGGACGTGGTGGTCGTGACCGACACGGGGGTGGAGAATTTCACAGACTTTCTGCCGTCGGAGTTAGCCGACATCGAGAAGC